>Ga0182736_1000377_pt1 | contig 74069 bp, 66 predicted proteins | sample eDN5th30CKraftBY_FD_128882 | JGI IMG/M metagenome (GOLD analysis project Ga0182736, IMG submission 128882) | Enriched backyard soil microbial communities from Emeryville, California, USA - eDNA 5th pass 30_C Kraft BY (version 2) (version 2) | ecosystem: Environmental > Terrestrial > Soil >... | reverse complement strand
TCGAACCCGCGACCGCCGGGACCACAACCCGGAGCTCTACCAACTGAGCTACGCCCACCAGGCGACCACGCAGTCTAGCCGCGTCGGCCCGCGATTGAGGATTCTCGAGCGCCCGCGACGGAGGACCGCGTCGCGTCGGCCCCGAGGCGTGTCCCGAGCGACGAGCTGCACCGAACCGCGAAGCGCACGGGTACAACGCGGACGTGAAGCCACACCAGACCGCCGACGGCCCGGGCTCCCCGCGGATGCTGGCACTGACGTTCGACGATGGGCCCGACCCGCGCGGAACGCCCGCGGTGCTCGACGCGCTGCGGGCGGCGAACGCCGGCGCCACGTTCTTCGTCCTCGCCGAGCGCGCCGCCGCGCACCCCGAGCTGCTGGCCGCGATCCTCGCCGCCGGGCACACCGTCGAGCTGCACGGGCACGCGCACCTACGCCACCCGCGCAGCACGGGGCGCACGATCGAGGACGACCTCGACCGGGCGCTGGAGACGCTCGCCGAGCACGGCGTGACGCCGCGCCGCTGGCGCGTTCCGTGGGGTGATCTCGCCGCCTTCACGCCCACGCTCGCCGCCACCCGCGGCCTGCGGCTGACCGGCTGGACCACCGACACGCGTGACTGGCGCGGGGACGCGGCGCCGGACATGCTCGCGCGCCTGGACCTGACGCCCGGCGCGATCGTGCTCGCGCACGACGGCATCGGCCCGGGAGCCCAACGCAACGACGCCGCGCAGACCGCGCGCCTGATCGGCCCGCTCGTCGCGGCGGCGCGAGCGCGCGGTCTCGCCCCCGGCCCGCTGGCCGACCCGTGGCCGGTCCCGATCCCGTTCGGGAACCCCGACTTCGGGTAGGCAAGGCGGCGTGCTCGACGCCATCGCCGCGCAGGCCGCCGAACTGGACCGCGACCCCGCCTTCCCCCACGCCGCGTTCGCGGCGCTGAGGGCCGCCGGGGCGCTCGTCCCGCCGCCCGACCGCGTCGCCGAGCGGCAGCTCGTTCGCGCCGTCGCCAAGGCCGACGGCTCGGTCGGCCGCATCCTCGAAGGCCACTTCAACGCGTACGAGCGCCTCGTGCTCGACGGCGTCGACCCCGGCGACCGGCTGCTCGGCGTCTGGGGCGCCGACCCGGGGCCCGGCGAGGGCGAGCCCGCGCACGTGACCGCCGGTCGCCTGCACGGGACGAAAGTGTTCTGCAGCGGCGCGGGCGGCCTGGACGGCGCGCTCGTCCTCGCGCGCGGGACCCTCGTCTACGTCGACCTCGAGCACGCGCTGGTCGACAGCACCTGGTACCGCGCGGGCGGTATGCGCGCCTCCGAGAGCCACCGCGTCACGTTCGACGGCGCGCCCGTCCTGGCCACGCTGCGCCCCCTGACCACCCAGCCGTACTTCGATCGCGACGCCGTCCGCACCGCGGCCTGCTGGGCGGGCATCCTCGACAGCGCGGTCGACGCGGCGCTCCGCTGCCTCGACCCGCGGGACGACCTGCGCGCGCTCGCCGCCGGCCGCATCGTCACCGCCCAGGCCACGATCGATCGCTGGTTCGAGCACGCGGCGCACACCGACGGCGTCTCGGTCCCCCTGCGCGCGGCGATCGCCGACGCGGGCCGCACGATCCTCGACGAGGCCGCCCGTGCGGCCGGCAGCCGCCCGTTCGCCACCGGCACGGCGCTCGACCGCGCCCGCCGCGACTTCGAGCTCTTCGTCCTGCAGCACCGGCTCGACCCGCTCGTCGCCGCGCTCGGCCGGGAGCGGATCGATGCATCCGGGTAGTGCAGAGAACGTGCGCGTCCACCCTGGATTCTTCGACGACCTGTACGCCGCCGACCCGGACCCCTGGGACTTCGAGACCAGCCCGTACGAAGCGGCCAAGTACGACACAACGATCGCCGCGCTCGACGACCGGCGCTTCAAGAGCGCGCTCGAGATCGGCTGCTCGATCGGCGTTCTGACGGCCCGCCTGAGACCGCGTGCCGACCACCTGCTGGCCATCGACGTCGCCGAGGCCGCGCTCGAACGCGCGCGCGCCCGCAACCCCGGCGTCACGTTCGAGCGCCGCGAGGTGCCCGAGCAGTTCCCGGCCGGCGCCTACGACCTCGTCGTCTGCTCCGAAGTCCTCTACTACCTCGACGCGCCCGCGCTCGACGCCACGCTCGACGCGATCGCCCGCACGCTCGACGGCGCCCTGCTGGCCGTCCACTGGCGCCCGCGCGCGCCGCGCTACCCGTTCACGGGCGACGAGGTCCACGCCCGGCTCGCGCTCCGCTTCGGCCCGCCGGACCTGCATTTGCTGACCGACCGCTACGTCCTCGACCGGTTCGGCACATGCGGCTCGTGATCGCCGGCGGCGGCCCCGCCGCGCTCGCCGCCGCGCGCGCGTACCGCGAGGCGGGCGGGGACGGGGACGTCACGCTCGTCACGCCGGAAGCGACGACCCCGTACGAGCGGCCCCCGCTGTCCAAGCGGTTCCTGCGCGGCGAGATCGGCGAGAGCGAGCTCGTGCTCGAGCCCGCCGCCTGGTACGTCGAGCACGGCGTGACCGTCCGCAACGACCTGGTCACCGCGATCGAGCCCGGCACGGTCAAGCTGCGCGACGAGACGCTGCACTACGACGCGTGCGTGGTCGCCACCGGCTCGGTGCCGGCGCCTCCGAGCGGCCACGCGCTCGTCCTGCGCAGCCTGGCCGACGCCCGCGCCCTGAAGCAGCGCGCGGAACGCAAGCGCACGGCGACCGTCATCGGGTCCGGCTTCATCGGCTGCGAGGCGGCCGCGTCACTGGCCATGCGCGGACTGGACGTCACGCTGGTCAGCCAGGAGGAGATCCCGCACGCGGCACGCCTCGGCGCGGAGGCGGGACGCCGGATCGCCGGCTTCCTGACCGACCTGGGCGTCACCCTCGAGCTCGGCCGGACCCTGAGCCGGCTCCCGGACGGGCTCGTGCTGGTGGCCACGGGCGTCGAGCCCGCCGGCCCGCTCGGCCGCATCACGGTCGACGAGCGCATGCGCTCGGAGCTCCCCGGCGTCTACGCCGCCGGCGACGTCGCGTTCGCGCGCAACGCCGCCGCCGGGCGCCACCTCGCGGTCGAGCACTGGGGCGAGGCGCTCAACATGGGCGCGGTCGCCGGCCGGACGATCGCCGGCGAGGACGCGCGGTGGGACGTCGCGCCCGGCTTCTGGTCGACGATCGGCGAGCGCACGGTCAAGTACGCCGCGTGGGGCGACGGCTACGACGAGGCGCGCCTGGTCGACCACGGCGGCGGCGCGTTCACCGTCTGGTACGGCACGGACGGCACGACCGTCGGCGTGCTCACGCACGAGCGCGACGAGGACTACGAGCGCGGGCGGCACCTGGTCGAGACGAAGGCGCCGCTACCGTGAAGGCCGCCGCGGTACGGGCGTGCGTCGTCGTCCCGGCGCGCGACGAGCAGGAGCTGATCGGCCCCTGCATCGCCGCGCTGGCCGCCCAGACCGGCGTCGCCAAGGCCGACTACGAGGTGCTGCTGATGCTCGACCGCTGCACGGACGCGACCGCGCAGCGGGCGCGGGCGGCGGCGGGCGACCTGACGCTGCGCGTGATCCACGCGGCGCGCCCGGGCGTCGGCCACGCGCGCCGCGAGGGCATGGACCTCGCCGCCGCGCGGCTGCCGCCCGACGGCCTGATCGCCACCACCGACGCCGACTCCGAGCCCGCGCCGGACTGGCTGCGCGTCCAGCTGGACGCGGTCGCCGCCGGTGCGCGGGCGATCGGCGGACGGATCGAGCTCGGCGCGCACGACCTCCCGCCCGCCGCGCTCCGGCGGCGCGAGCGCGACGCCGCCGCCCGCCTGGCCGCCCTGACCGGCGCCGGCGCTCGCGAGCACCACCAGTTCAGCGGCGCGTCGCTGAGCGTGACCGCGGCCACGTACGCGCTCGTCGGTCGGTTGGAGCCGCGCGAGGCGCTCGAGGACGAAGGCTTCGAACGTGCGCTGCACCGCCACGGCGTGCCGATCGAGCGGCTCGCGGCCGTGCGCGTGACCACGTCCGGGCGGCGCGTCGGACGGGCCCGCCGCGGCCTCGCGGTCGACCTGCGCCGGACCGCCTGGCTGGCCGAGCGCAGCTACGACGCCGGCGAGTTCACGCTCGAGCGGCTGCTGGCGCAGAAGGACCGCAGCGTCAGCGTGATCCTGCCGGCCCGCGAGGTGGCGGGCACGATCGGGCCGATCCTCGACGCGCTCGCGCCGCTGGCGCCCCTGTTCGACGAGCTGCTCGTGGTCGACGCCGACTCCCGCGACGGGACCGCGGAGCAGGCCCGCCGGCGCGGCGTCGCGGTCGTGTCCGAGACCGAGCTGCAGCCCACGAGCGGCCGCGTGCTCGGCAAGGGCGACGCGCTCTGGCGCGCGCTCGCCGCCACCACCGGCGAGCTCGTCTGCTTCCTCGACACCGACACCGAGGACTTCGACCCGCGCTTCGCGCTCGGCCTGCTCGGGCCGCTGCTCACCGACGCCGCGCCCGCGTTCGTCAAGGGCCACTTCCGCCGCCCGCTGCGCGTCGGGAACACGACGCAGCCGGAGGGCGGCGGCCGCGTCACCGAGCTGCTGGCCCGCCCGTACCTGAACCTGCACTTTCCCGAGCTGGCCGGGTTCCGCCAGCCGCTCGCGGGCGAGGTGGCGGCTACGCGCGAGCTGCTGGAGACGCTGCCGTTCCCGGTCGGCTACGGCGTCGAGATCGCGAACCTGATCGACGCGTACCGGGCGGTCGGCCTCGAGCGGCTCGCCCAGGTCGACCTCGGCACGCGCCAGAACCGCCACCAGCCGCTCACGGCGTTGTCGCGGATGGCGCTCGAGGTGCTGACCGCCGCCGAGCGGCGCGTGCACGGCGACGTCACGCCCGGCCCGCTGATCCTGGCGACCGGCGAGACGCGCGCGACGCTGACCGACGAGCGGCCGCCGCTCAGGCCGTGATGGCCTGAGCGCCCGCCTCCGCCTTACGCATCCCGCGCTCGATCGCCTCGATCAGGTACGGCCGCAGCGAGGCGACCGCCACGATCGAGGACACCGAGCCGACGTCGACCGCGCGCTGGATCGAGTGGATCGCGTCGAACTTCCCGGCCAGCTCGCCCATCTTCTCCGCGCGCACGGTGTCCAGCACCGCGCCCAGCTCGGCGCGCAGCGCGCGCGCCTCCGCCGCGTCCTCGGCCGCCTCGATCCGCTCCTCGAGCGAGACCACCCGCGCGTCCGACCGCGTGGCGGCGTTGACGTCGCGCGTGAAGACCACGCCCGCGGCCGCCGAGCCGCCGATCACGGACGCCTTCGCGCCCTCGACCGCGATCGTCTCGAAGCCCGCGTTGAGCCGCTGCGAGAACACCACGAACGCGCCGCCGTGGTAACGCGAGATCACGCAGAACACGATCGGGCCGCGGAAGTTGACGATCGCGCGCCCGATCTCGGCGCCGTACTCGAGCTGCCAGGACCGCATCGACTCCGGCGAGCCGTCGAAGCCCGCCAGGTTCGCGAGCACCACCAACGGCCGCCGCCCGCCGTTGGCGTTGATCGCGCGCGCGACCTTCTTCGACGAGCGCGGGAACAGCGTGCCGGACGTCCACTGCGACGGGCCGTCGGCCGGCGTCGGGCCGAAGCGGTCGATCGGGTGCGACTCGATGCCGATCACGGTCGTCGGCCAGCCGCCCAGGTGGGCGTCCCAGACCACGGCGGCCTCGGCGTCGCGCATCCGCTCCCAGCGCTCCAGCGGCCGGTGGTCGGCGTCCACCACCGAGCGCATCACCGAGCGGATGTCGAACGCCTGCTTGCGGCCCGGGTTCTTGTCGTCGGAGAAGATGTCCCCCACGGTCTGCAGCTCCGAGCCGGCCAGCACGTGCGGCGCGGTGCGCACGTCGCGCTCGAGCGGGTCCGCGGTCGCGGCGCGGCGCGGGAACCGCTCGCCCGGCGCGACGTAGGCGTGCTCGTAGTAGCGGTGCAGGATCGCGCACGCGCCCGCCAGGTCGCCCGCCCAGTACTGGGCCTGCCCGTTCGGCCCCATGATGCGGTCGTAGCCGCCGATGCCGAAGTTGTCCTCCGCGGACACGCCGCCGGCGAAGTCCAGCGCCTGCTTACCGGTCAGCACCATCGCGCTCTCCGGCGTCATGATCAGGATGCCGCGCGTGTGCATCAGCATCGTCGCCTCGGCGTTCCAGTACGGCTGCGCGCCGACGTTGATGCCGGTCACGATCACGTTGACCTCGCCACCGGCCTGCGTGAACTCGATGATCCGCCGCAGCGCGGCCGCCACCCAGTCCATGTTCTCCGTGCCGGAGTCCATCGCGATCCGGGCGCCCGAGCTGAGCGCGAACCACTCGACCGGCACGCCCAGCTCCTCGGCCATGTCCAGCGCGGCCATGATCCGCCGGCACTCCGGCTCGGCGACCGACCCGAGCGCCTTCGTCGGGTCGCCCAGCAGCACCACGCGGGTGATGCCCTCGGGGTGGCGGTCGGTGAACGAGCGCGTGACGCCGACCACGATCCCCGCCTCGTTCATCGCCGGCGGGCGGTCGACCGGCACCAGCGCGCCCTGCGCGTCGAGGTCGTGCTCGACGAACTCGCCGCGCGGGATCCGGCGCGGGATGTCCGGCCGCTCCGGCGCCAGCACCTTGACCAGCTCGGCCGGGTGCACGGAGCCGCGCCGGCGCGCCTGGACGATCCGCCGCGCGCCCTCGTCGAGCGGCTGCAGCGGCCGCGTGGCGGGCTCGTCGATCTCGACGATCACGCCGCGCCCCGCGGGCGCGAACAGGCGCAGCTCGCGGTCGCGCACGACGCCGTCGCGCGGGTCGCGCAGCCGGCCGCGGATGATCACCGTCTCGATGCCGAGGCCCTCGGTCTCGCGCGCGTAGCGATCGATCAGCGCGCCGGTCTCCTCCGGCATCAGGTCGACGTCCGGCCACACGTTCAGCCGCACGCGGTTCCAGAGCAGGCGCTCGCGCGGCGCGCGGCGAGACTGGAAGCGGCGCAGCGACTCCAGCGCCTCGGCCAGCGCCTGCTCGAGCTCCGGCAGCGACACGACGCGCCCGTCGTCGTCGCGCACGACGCTCAGCTCGCGCACCTCGGCGAGCGCGAACAGCCGCTCGTCCTTCGGGTTCGAGCGCCCGACGCCGCGGAACAGGTACACGTCGGGCGGGGAGGCGATCCGCTCCAGCTCGAACTCCGACATCCGCCACAGGTTCAGCCGCTCGGCCAGCTCCGGGTGCACGAACTGCAGGTCGCGGTCGACCACCCAGCCGCCCTCCGGCGTGCGGTAGAGCGTGATCGCGTCCGCGGCCGAGACGCCGCGCCGCGGCGCCGGCACGTCGAGCACGATCCGCTGCACGAGCGGCGCGACGTCGGCGCGCTCGAGCGCGCCCTTGAGCGCGTTCGCCAGGTCCTCGCCCGCCGTCGCCGCCGCGTACAGGTCGACGTGGACCGACTCGCCCTGCGGGTACTCGGCCGCGCGGCGCGCGATCGCGCCCGCGACGTCGTCGAGGTCCTGCGTGTCCACGAACGCCGCCGCCAGGTGGTGGCGCGCGCCGTCCTGCTCGTAGCTGGTCGTGACGTACGCGGTGCCGTCGGTGGTGACGCCGCTCCAGAACGGCGCCAGCTCGCGCCGCCGGTACCAGCGGCGGGTGAGGATCTCCAGCAGCACCGGATGCTCGCGCGGCCCGTGCTCCTTCAGCAGCCCGATGATCTGCGACGCCAGGTGCTGCGGCGCGCGCACGATCGCGTCGACCTGCTCGGCCCGGTCCAGGCGGTCGGGGTCCTCGAGCAGCGCGTCGAGGTGGCACTCCAGGCGCGCGTAGGCCTCGGCTTGGCGCTCGGCGATCAGCGGCTGGTCGAAGTAGCGGTTGCGCAGCTGGCGCGCGAGGTCGGCGATCACCGGATCGCGCCGCTCGGTCGCGAACTCGAGCCGGTCCAGCACGCCGCGGAAGTCGTCGCCGACGGCGCCGGCCAGCTCGCCGGCGCTCTGCAGCCGCCGCTCCAGGATCGACATCACCGCGGCGCGCGCGACGTCCGCGCGCTCCTGGGAGACGAACAGCCGGTAGCACGCCTCCTCCAGCGCGGGCGTGCGGTCCAGGCCGTCGACGCCGAAGTGGCGCAGCGCGCGCGTGAGCAGGAAGACGAAGCGCTCGGGCAGGCGCTCGGCCTTCGCGTCGAGCGAGCGCAGGAACGCGTGCAGGTACTCCTGCGGGCTGTGCAGCAGCTCGCGCTCCGGATCGTGACGGGCGCGGCTGAGCGCGCGCACGTCGGTGTAGACGTCCAGCAGCCGGTGCTCGCCCTCGACGTTCGCGTGGCCGTGCTCGCGCAGCGTGGCCAGCGCGCGCCGGACCTCGTCGCCGGAGACGTCGTAGCCGAGCAGCATCCAGTGCAGGCGGTCGAGCGCGTCGACGTCGTCCTCGGCGGCCGTGAAGGCGACGCGCTCGGCGGACTGGTCGGCCGCGGCGTCCTCGATCGCCTCCAGCTGCAGCAGCGGCGTGTGCGCGCCGACCTGGACGTTGGTGCCGACCAGCACGCGCCGGACGCGGCCCGCGAACGGCGCGGTCAGCGACGTCTCCATCTTCATCGACTCGACGACGGCCACGACGTCGCCCTCGGCGACCTCGTCCCCCTCGCGGACCGGGATCGCGACCACGACCGACGGGCCCTGGCTGCGGACGAAGCCGCCGTCGTCGCGCGTGACCCGGTGCGGGACGCCCTGGACCTCGACCAGCAGGTCGGCGCCCTGGCGGGAGATCATCGTGCGGTAGGTGACGCCGTTGAACGTGATCCGGCGCTCGTGCCCGCTCAGGTGCTCGATCTCGACCTCGACCGCGACGCCGTCCACGTCCGCGCGATAGCGGTCCGGGGCGAGCTGGGAGACCACGATCCGGTACGCCTGCCCGCGGTGGCGGACCTCGACCGCGCGCGAGACCTGCGCGCTGGCCTCCGGGCGCCCGCGGCGCGCGTACGCGTAGAAGCTGGCGCGCTCCAGCGCGGTCTCGCCGTCGGCGAGCTCGATCGCGGCCTGCAGCAGCGCGGCGTCGGCGCCGCCGTCGGCCTCCATCTCGCGGGTCACGCCCATCCGGTCCAGCCACGCGATGTCGACGTCGCCGGCCTCGAACTCGGGCCGCTCGAGGATCGCCAGCAGGAACGCGCGGTTGGTCGTGCCGTCCTCGATGATCACCGTGCTCTCGCGCAGCGCACGCTTGAGCCGCGCGGCCGCCTCGGCGCGCGTGCGGCCGGAGGCGATCACCTTCGCCACCATCGAGTCGTAGTCGGGCGGGATCACGTCACCGGTGGCGATGCCGCGGTCGATCCGCACGCCCGGGCCGGACGCCAGGTCGAGCACCTGTACGCGACCCGGCGTGGGCGCGAAGCCCATCGCTGGATCCTCGGCGTTCAGGCGCGCCTCGATCGCGTGGCCGGACGGCGCCGGCGGCTCGCCTTCGAGCCGGCCGCCCTGCGCGACGTGCAGCTGCAGCTTGACCAGGTCCAGGCCGGTGACCGCCTCGGTCACCGGGTGCTCGACCTGCAGGCGCGCGTTGACCTCCATGAAGCTGAAGCGCTGCGCGTCCGGCTCGTAGAGGAACTCGACCGTGCCGGCGTTGCGGTAGCCGGACTGCAGCGCGAGCCGCCGCGACGCCTCCTTGACCTCCTCCTCCTGCGCGGGCGTGAGCACGACGCTGGAGGACTCCTCGATCACTTTCTGGTGGCGGCGCTGGCAGGAGCAGTCGCGCACGCCGGCCGCCCACGCGGTGCCCTGGCCGTCGGCGATCAGCTGCACCTCGATGTGGTGCGCGTTGCCGACCATCGCCTCCATGAACACGGTGCCGTCGCCGAACGCGTCCTGGGCCTCGCGGCGGCTGGCGGTCAGCGCCGGCTCGAGCTCCTCGGGCGCCAGCACCTTGCGGATGCCGCGCCCGCCGCCGCCGGCGGCCGCCTTGATCATCAGCGGGTAGCCGATCCGCTCGGCGTGCTCGCGCGCCTGCTCGATCGTCTCCACCGGGCCGTCGCTCCACGGCGCGACGGGCACGCCGGCCCGCTCGGCCATCAGCTTGGACTGGATCTTGTCCCCGAGCGCGCGCATCACGTCGCCCGACGGGCCGACGAACACCAGCCCGAGCTCCTTCTCCACCAGGTCCGCGAACGCGGGATGCTCGGCCACGAAGCCCCAGCCCGGCCACACCGCGTCCGCCCGCGTCGCGATCAGCGCGCGCTTGAGCCCGCCGTAGTCCAGGTACGCGGCCCGCGCGTCCGGGCCGAGGCAGTACGCCTCGTCGGCGTGGCGGACGAACATCGCGCTGCGCTCGGCGTCGCTGTGGAGCGCGATGACCTTGATCGGATCGTCCGCGCGCTCGGCGTTGAGCTCACGGACGGCGTGGATGAGACGCATCGCGGGCTCGCCGCGGTTGACGACGGCGAGGCGGCGGAACGTGCGCTGGGTCACAGATGGCACGTTTGGCACGTTAGGGGGTCCGGGTGTATTCCTCACAGATGGAGTTCCTGCAACCCCCCACGTGGCGGGAGACACCCAAGGCTCAGGCGGTGCGACCGGGCGACGTCGTCCGATCATGAGGCGGCTGATCGCGGTCGCCCGCGGGGACGCGGAGCCCGACACGGTCATCGAGGGCGCGCGCGTGTTCTCGGCGTTCACGCGCGAGTGGCTCGACGGCGACGTCGCGATCGCCGACGGGCGGATCGCGGGGATCGGGTCGTACGCCGGCGGCGCCCGGGTCGACGGGCGCGGGCGGTTCCTGGTGCCCGGGTTCATCGACGCCCACGTGCACCTGGAGTCCTCGAAGCTGACGCCGGCGCAGTTCGCGCGCGCGGTCGTGCCGCGCGGGACGACGACCGTGGTCTGCGACCCGCACGAGATCGCCAACGTGGCCGGCGCCGAGGGCGTGCGCTGGCTGCTCGACGCCACCGACGACCTGCCGCTGGACGTGTTCGTGATGGCGCCGTCGTGCGTGCCCGCGTCGCCGTTCGAGTCGCCGTGCGGGCCGTTCGGGCCGGAGGAGATGCGGGCGATCCTGCGCCACCCGCGGGCGCTCGGCGTGGCCGAGATGATGAACTTCCCGGGCGTCGTCGCCGGCGATCCGGACGTGCTCGCGCGGCTGGTCGCGCCGCACGTGGACGGGCACGCGCCGGGCCTGGCCGGCGCCGCGCTGGACGCCTACGTGGCGGCCGGGATCTCGACCGATCACGAGGCGGTCACGTGCGCCGAGGCGCTCGAGAAGCGCCGGCGCGGGCTATGGGTGCTGATCCGCGAAGCGTCCAACGCGCGCAACCTGCGCGCGCTGCTGGAGCTGGTCCGGGAGTACGGGCCCGACTACTGCGCGTTCTGCACCGACGACCGCGAGCCGGACTTCCTGCTGCGGGAAGGGCACATCGACCAGATGTGCCGGGTCGCGGTCGCCGCGGGCGTGCCGGCCGAGGATGTGCTGGTGCTGGCGTCGCTGCACGGCGCGCGGGCGCACGGGCTGGGTGACCGGGGCGCGATCGCGCCGGGCCGCGTCGCCGACCTCGTGCTGCTCGAGGACCTGACGTCCTTCCGCGTGGCGGGCGTGTGGAAGGGCGGCGCGGAGCCCGCCTACCCGGCGGGGCTCGCGGCCGCGGGGCTGCGCGACACCATGCGCTCGGTCCCCGTGTCGTTCGCGCTCCCGCGCGCCCGCCGCGTGCGGGTGATCGAGATCGAGCCGGGGCAGCTGATCACCGGTGCGGGCGAGGCGACGTTCGACGGCCCCGTGGGCGCCGACCCCGCGCGCGACCTGGCGAAGATCGCGGTGATCGAGCGCCACCACGCGACGGGGCGCGCCGGGCTCGGGCTGGTGCGCGGGTTCGGGCTGCGGGCCGGCGCGTTCGCGTCGACCGTCGCGCACGACGCGCACAACCTGGTCGTCGTGGGCGTCGCGGACGCCGACATGGCGGTGTGCGCGGCGCGGGCGCAGGAGCTCGGCGGCGGGCTGGTCGTCGCGCGCGGCGGCGTGGTGCGCGGGGAGCTGCCGCTGCCGATCGCGGGGCTGCTGTCGGACGCGCCGCTGGAGGAGGTCGCGGCTGCCCTGGAGGGGCTGCAGGCGCTGCTGGGCGAGCAGGGCGTGGCGATCGACGCGCCGTTCATGACGCTGTCGTTCCTGGCGCTGTCGGTGATCCCGTCGCTGAAGCTGACCGACCGCGGGCTGGTCGACGTCGACGCGTTCCGGCTCGTGCCGCTCGCGCTGGACTAGGTCGCGGCGCGGGCGTGGCGGCCGGCTGACGGTTCACCGATCCGTCACCCGGAAACGTGGGCGCGCGGTGAGGGTGGCGGCCATGCGTTCGATACCCATCGCCGCCACCGCGGCGCTCGTCTCCGCCGCCCTCGTGCCGTCCGTCGCCGGCGCCCAGTCGGGCCCCGAGCAGGCCGCGGCGCCGCTCGTCGTCGCCCATCGCGGCGCCTCCGGCACACGCCCCGAGCACACCTTCGCGTCCTATGACCGCGCGATCGAGCTGGGCGCGGACTACATCGAGCAGGACCTGCAGGTCACCAGCGACGGCGTGCTCGTCGTCCTGCACGACCAGACGCTCAACCGCACCGCCCGCGGGCCGGCCGAGAACTGCACCGGCAACGTCCGTACCAAGACGCTCGCGCAGATCAAGACGTGCAGCGCCGGCTCGTGGTTCGGCGCCGAGTGGGCCGACGAGAAGATCCCGACGCTGGAGGAGGTCTTCCAGCGCTACGGCCACAGCGTCAACTACTACATCGAGACCAAGGAGCCGGACGGCGCCGAAGGCATGGAGGAGAAGCTGCTGGCGCTGCTGGACCGCTACGACCTGCGCGACGTGTCCGTGAGCCGCTGGCAGGTGCTGATCCAGTCGTTCAGCGCGAACTCGCTGAAGAAGGTCCACGCGCTCGACCCGGAGCTGCCGCTGATCTTCCTGGGCAACCCGGCGGTCGCCGCGATCCCGTCCTACGCGGACTTCGCGGTCGGGCTGGGGCCGAGCTTCGGGTCCTCCATCAACGCGGCGTGGGTCGCGACGGCGCACGCCAGCTGCCTCGATGTGCACCCGTACACGATCAACGACGCGGCGACGATGCAGAACGCGCTCAACGCCGGGGTCGACGGCATGTTCACGAACTTCTCCGACCGCCTGATCGAACTGCTCGGCGACCGCAAGGCCGTGGGGCTGCAGGGCGCGCTGGACGCCAAGCGCTCGCACGACGCGTGCCTGGCCCGCACCGCCCGCGGCTCGGTCGGCGGCGTGGTGCCGGCGACGCTGTCGCTGTCGCTCGGCGCGCCGGCGTCGTTCGGGACGTTCGTGCCCGGCGTCGAGACGGCCTACACGGCGTCCACGACGGCCTCGGTCGTCTCGACGGCCGGCGCGGCGACGCTGACCGTCTCCGACCCGAGCGCGACCGCCACCGGCCGTCTGGTCAACGGCACGTTCGCGCTGCCGGCGGCGCTGCTGGCGTCGGCGACGAGCGCGGTGGGCGCCGGGTCCGCGCCGGCGCCGGTCGGCGGCTCGGCCTCGCCGACCCCGCTGCTGGCGTACGCGGCGCCGGTGTCGGGCGACGCGGTCACGGTCGCGTTCCGGCAGCCGATCGGCGCCGGCGACGCGCTGCGCACCGGCACCTACGCCAAGACCCTCACGCTCACGCTCTCCACCACCGCGCCCTAGCGGGGGAATTGCCCTTTCGGGCAACCGACTCGGCGCGCAAGTGTGCGCGGGCGGCCATGGTGTCGCGCGCGCGAGGCTGGAAGAGTCGACAGCGCCGCGCTCTGTCGCCCCTCCCCCCAGGACTGGCGACGCGGCACCGGGTCATTGGGATCACGGTGGACCGGCGCACTCCGTCGCTGACCCGGCGGGACGCGCCACACGGTGCACCTGATCCCGTACCCACCCTCCCGGCGCCGGCCGCCGTCGCCCGCACGACGGCGGCCGGCGCTTTCTTTCGCCGGCGCCGCATGTCGATCACATCGACATACTTCGGACCGTCGATCCGCCGCCGCGCCTTGCGTGGCCCCGGGTGCGCGGGTCCGTCCCTGGACGGTGTTCCCCCCAGCGACGCCCGGGGCCACGCAAGGCGCGGCGGCGGGCATTCTGACGCGCGTCACGCGCTGGACGCCGGCGAGATGGATGTGAGCGCGTCCAGCGTGTTGGGTACCTGAACATCCAAGCGTGCCCGACGGGAACCCGGGCACGAGACGGACTGCGCGAGCGGCACCAGGGAACGCACGCGCCCGCTGGGAGGCACCCGATGTTCACGCCCGCCGCCACCGCGCGGACGCTGCTGTACGCCCTGACCGCGACCGCGCTCGCCGCCGCCCCCGCTCAGGCGAGCCGCGGCGCCGACCGCTGCCCGCACGCTCGCACGATCCCCCAGACGAAGACCGGGGTCACCCAGGCGGCGCGCGCGACCGCCTGCCTGGTCAACGTCGAGCGCACGTCGCGCGGCGTCCCCGCCACCCGTCACAACGGAGACCTCACGCGGGCCGCCAAGTCCCACACCCGCGACATGATCCGCCGCAGCTACTTCGCCCACACCAGCCCGGCCGGCTCGGACCTCAGCGACCGCATCCGCCGCGCCGGCTACGGCGCCCCCGGCGACGGCTGGCGCGCCGGCGAGAACCTCGGCTGGGGCACGGGCGCCAAGGCCACGCCGGACGCCCTCGTCGACGCCTGGCTCGACAGCCCGCCGCACCGCAGGATCATGCTCTCGCGCACCTACAAGGAGCTCGGCGTGGGCGTCGCCACCGGCGCCCCCACGGCCGCGAGCGCCCTCCCCGGGGCCACCTACACGCTCGACTTCGCCACGCTCCGCCCAGCGCGTTAGCGACTAGGCTCCTCCGGCATGACCGCCTCCGCTCCCTCCGGCGCCCGCTACGGCGTCACGTCCATGGTCGCCCCGCTCAAACGCGTGCTCGTCCGCCGCCCGGCGCTGACGGGAGACTGGGCGGGCGCGGGCTGGCGGACGCCGGACCCGTCGCTGCTGCAGCGCCAGCACGAGGCGTTCGTCGAGCTGCTCGACGACCTCGGGACCGAGGTCGAGATCGCCGAAGCGCTCGAGGGCCAGGTGGACTCGGTCTACATGCACGACCCGCTGATCGTCTCCGGCCGCGGCGGCATCCCGCTCAACATGGCCAAGCCGGCCCGCCAGCGCGAGCCGCGCCACGCCGCCGACGCGCTGACCGCCGCCGACGTGCCGATCATCGGCACGCTCGAGGACGGCGAGTACGCCGACGGCGGCGACCGCTTCTGGCTCGATGACACCACCGCCGCGATCGGCCTCGGCTACCGCACCAACCGCCAGGGCGCGGCCAAGCTGCAGGCGCTGCTGGCCCCCGAGGGCGTCCACGTCGAGACCTACGACGTCCCCCACGACCAGGGCCCGGCGCACGTCCTGCACCTGCAGTCGTTCCTGTCCGCGGCCACCCCGGAGCTGTTCGTCATCTTCGAGCCCCTGATCCCCGTGCGCCTGCTCGAGGACATCCAGGCGCGCGGCATCGACCACGTGGCGATCGACCCCGAGAGCTACCGCGCGATGGGCTGCAACGTCCTCGCCGTCCGCCCCGGGGTCGTGGTCATGGTCGACGGCGTCCCCGCCGTCCGCCGCGCGCTGGAGGCCAAGGGCGTCGAGGTCCACGTCTACGACGGCTCCGAGCTGTCGCTGAAGGGCGACGGCGGCCCGACCTGCCTGACCGCCCCGCTGCTGCGCGAGGACTAGCGCGTCACGGGCGCCCGGACTGGAACGCCCTGAACGTCTGCAGCAGCTCGTCGCGGTCCGGGTGCTGCTCGAGCTCGGCGGCGGCCGCGAGCCGCGCCGTCGCCCGGATCTGGGCCACGTACGCGGTGCACGGCGGGCACAGCTCGAGGTGCCGCTCGAGCCGCTGCGCCAGCTCGGCGTCCAGCGCGCCGTCGAGGTACGCGGTCACGATCTCCACGACCTCGCGGCAGCTGATCCCGCCCGGGACGTTCACGAACCCTCCCCGAGTGAAGTGGGCGCGGGAACGAGCCGCCAGGCGAGTTCCCGCACGGCATGCGAGCGCGCAGCGCGAGTCATGCCGCCACCTCGTCGAAGTAGTCCTCCAGCTGCGCGCGGACCTTGCTGCGGGCGCGGTGCAGCAGCACGCGCTGGTTGCCGGGCGTGAGGTCGAGCGCCGCGGAGACCTCCTCCGGCTCCCAGCCCTCGACGTCGCGCAGCAGGATCACTTCCTGCTGGCGCGCCGGCAGCGTCGCGATCGCCATCCGCACCTGATCGAGCGTCTCGCCGGCCAGCAGGCGCTCCTCGGGCCACGCGTGCGGCGGCGCCGCCCAGCCGCCTGGGTAGCGCGGGTCGTCGAACGGCCGGAAGCGACCCGGGTCGACGGCGGGCTCGTCGCCCTCCAGCGCGGAGACCGGCACGCTGCGCGCCTCACGCTCCCCGCGCGTGCGCGCGCGGTTGGCCACGATCCGCAGGATCCACGTCTTCAGGCTCGACCGGCCCTCGAAGCGGTCCAGCCCCTTCAGGACGCCCAGCCAGGCCTCCTGCACGACCTCCTCGGCGACGGCGCGGCTGCGGACGTGGCTGAGCGCGATGCGCAGCATCAACGGACCGTAGCGCTCGACCAGCTCCATGAACGCGGCCTCGTCACCCGCGCGCAGGCGGGCGAGCAGGTCGGCGTCCGGGTCGATGATCACGGCGCGACCGTACTACGCTTGCCGGGAGCGCATGACCGTCGCCGCCTCGATCATCCTGGCCGCCGTCGCCGGCGGCATCATCTTCGTCCTGCTCGACAGCTGGCAGCGGCGCGACGTGACACCCACACCGACGCCACCGTCGCCGCCGCCCGCGCCGCCGGAGCCGCCCCGCCGCAGCTGGGACTTCGACGACCGGCGGCCGGAGGGCCCGCAGGACAGCCTCTGGTCGGGCTGGGCCGGACGGCGCTGACCGTGCGCGTCCTGATGCTCGCACCGCCGGGCGGCGGCAAGGGCACGCAGGGCGTACGGCTGGCGGAGGCGCTCGGCGTCCCCCACGTCTCCTCCGGCGACGTGCTGCGCGCCGAGGTCGCGGCGGGCACGCCGCTGGGACGCGAGGTGCAGGAGAGCCTCGCGGCCGGCCGGCTGGCGCCGGACGAGCTGGTCACGCGCGCCCTGCGGCCCGCGCTGGCGCGGCTGGACGGCTACGTGCTCGACGGCTATCCGCGCACGCTGGCGCAGGCCGAGGGCCTGGACTTCGACGCGGTCGTGCACCTGGCGGTGCCGGACGACGTCGTCACCGAGCGGCTGCTGGCCCGCGGGCGCGCCGACGACCGCCCGGACGTGATCGCGCGCCGGCTGCGGCAGTACCAGGCGGAGACGCGGCCGCTGCTCGACCACTACCGGGACGTCGTGATCGACGTCGACGGCGCGCGCGACCGGGACGCGATCGCCGCCGACCTGCTGGCCCGCGTCAGGCCACGGCCGCCAGCGTAGGCACGCCGGCGAGCGCGCGCGCCGCACGGCGCAGCGACTCGACGAGGTGGTCGACCAGCGGGTCGTCCTCGCCGGCGCGGACCGCGGCGACGATCTGGCGGGCCGGCGCGCGCCCGCGCAGCGGCAGGACCACGACGTCGCTGCGCGAGCTGGTCAGCGCCAAGGTCGGGATCAGCGCCACGCCGATGCCCGACGCCGCCATGCCCTGGAGCGCCTGGTAGTCGTCGGAGGCGAAGCGGACGTTGGGCTCGAAGCCGGCGTCGCGGAACGCGTGCAGGACGACGTTGGAGTCCGCGCACGTACCGGCGACCTCGGTGATCAGGAACGGCTCCTGGCTGAGCTCCTCGAGCGCGATCGCCGTGCGCGTCGCCAGCGGATGGTCGGACGCGACCGCGACCCGCAGCTCGTCGTCGCAGATCGGCAGGTACTCCACACCCGGGTGCGGCTTGGACGGCGAGAGCGGCGACTGGACGATCGTGGCGACGTCGATCCGGCCGGCCAGCAGCGCGTCCAGCGCCGGGTCCTGCTCGAGCACCTGCAGCGTCAGCTCCGCGTCCGGCCGGCGCGCGCGCAGCTCGCGCGTGGCGCCCGGCAGCAGCCCGGCGGCGGCCGACGCGAACGCGCCGACGCGCACCTGCGCGCGGCCGACGCCGCCGGCCTCGCGCACCGCCGCCTCGGCCCGGCGGGCCGCGTCCAGCAGCGCGGAGGCGTGGCGGACGAGCACTTCGCCGGCCGGCGTGAGCGACACGCCGCGCGCGCCGCGCTCGAGCACGCGCACGCCGAGCACGGCCTCCAGCCGGCTGATGTGCTGGGACACGGCGGGCTGCGTGAAGTCGAGCGCGGCGGCCGCGTCGGAGAACGATCCGCGGACGGCGACCTCACGGAACGTGGTGAGGAGCTTGAGGTCGAGCATCACGGCGCATGATGCCACAACCCCGCATTCATCACCCCGCGTGATCGCCGGCTATCGCCTGCCAGACGCGCTGCGGGGTCAGCGGCATGTCGAGGTTGCGCACGCCGTACGGCGCGAGCGCGTCGATCACCGCGTTCCAGACGGCGGGCGTCGAGCCGATCGCGCCGGACTCGCCGACGCCCTTGGCGCCGAGCGGGTTGCGCGGCGTCGGCGTCTGCGTGCGCTCGGTCTCGAACGACGGCAGGTCGCCCGCGCTCGGCAGCGCGTAGGACACCAGCGAGCCGGTGACGTTGTTGCCGTCCTCGTCGTAGGCGATCTCCTCGTAGAGCGCCTGCGCGACGCCCTGCGCGATGCCGCCGTGCACCTGACCCTCGAGCAGCTTCTCGTTGTGGATCCGGCCGGAGTCGTCGACCGTGATGTGGCGGATCAGGTTGACCAGCCCGGTCTCCGTGTCCACCTCGACGACCGCGAGATGCGTGCCGAACGGGTACGTCGCGTCCGGCGTCTCGAAGTCGTTCTCGGCCGCGAGCCCGCCTTCGAGGCCATGCTCCTCGGCGACCGCCGCGAGCTGCGCCCAGGGGATCGCCGACGCCGGCGAGCCCGCGACCGCGAGCCCCTCCCCCGGCACCACCTGGATGTCGGACACGTCGGCCTCCAGCAGCCGCGCGGCCAGCCGGCGGCCCTTCTCCAGCACGTCGTCGGTCGCGCGCTGGACCGCGGTGCCGCCGACCTGCAGCGAGCGCGAGCCCATCGTCCCCCCGCCGCGCTTGACCAGCTTGGTGTCCGACTGGATGACCTTCACGTCGCGCAGCGGGATCCCCAGCGTGCCGGTGACCAGCTGCGCGTACGCCGTCTCGTGGCCCTGGCCGTGCGAGGACGTGCCGGCGGTGACGGTGGCCGTGCCGTCCGCGTTGATCGTGCACGTGCCGAACTCCGAGCCGAACCCGGTCCACTCGACGTACGAGCAGAGCCCGAGCCCGAGCTGCAGCACGTCGCCGCGCTCGCGCCGCACCGCCTGCTCGGCGCGCAGGTCCTCGTAGCCGGCGTTGGTCAGGCAGCGGTCCAGCGCGGCACGGTAGGCGCCGCTGTCGTAGTTGGCGCCCGTGACCGTCTGGTGCGGGAAGTCCTCGATGAAGTTGCGCCGGCGCAGCTCCGCCGGGTCCATCTCCAGCTCGGCCGCGAGCATGTCGACCGCGCGCTCGACCAGCGCGGTCGCCTCCGGGCGCCCGGCGCCCCGGTAGGCGCCGATCGGCGTCGTGTTGGTGACGACCGCGTCGAAGCGGAAGTTGACCTTCGGCACCGTGTAGACGCCCGAGGCCATCAGCCCGGTCAGCATCGGCATCAGCGACGCGTCGGCCGGGTAGGCGCCACAGTCCGCGATTACACGGACGTTGAGCCCGGTGATCCGGCCGTCACGCGTACCGCCGATCTCGACGTCCTGCACCTGCGCGCGGCCGTGCTGCATCTCCAGCATCGTCTCCGAGCGCGTCTCGACGTAGCGGACGGCGCGGCCGAGCTCACGCGCCAGCGCGACCACCACGATCTGCTCCGGGTAGCACGCGATGCGCGCGCCGAAGCCGCCGCCGGTCGCGGTCGAGACCACGCGCAGCTGCTCCGGCTCGAGCCCCAGCGACGCGCAGATCGCGCCCTGGTAGGCGTGCGGGCCCTGGCTGGGCGTGTAGAGGATGAAGCCGCCGGTCTCCGGGTCGGGCGTCGCCAGTGCCGCGCTCGGCTCCATCGGCACGGCGGCGAGCCGCTGGTTCAGGAAGCGGCCGGACACGCGCACCTCGGCGTCGGCCAGCGCGTCCTCGCCCTCCGGCCCGGAGGTCGCCGCCAGGTTGCCGATCTCGAACAGCTGCGGTGCGCTCTCGTCGAGCGCCGTGGTCATGTCGACGACGGCGTCCAGCGGGTCGTAGTCGACGTCCACGAACGCGGCGGCGTCGACCGCCTGCGCGCGCGTCTCGGCCACGACCACCGCGACCGGCTCGCCGACGAAGCGCACGCGGTCGGTGGCCAGCACCGGGCGGCGCATCTCCTCGGGCGTCGTCACCGGCGGGCCGGCGGCGGCCAGCGGCTCGAGGCTCAGGTCCGCGGCCGTGTAGACGCCGACCACGCCCGGCGCGGCGAGCGCGTCGGTGGTGTCGATCCCGCGCACGTGCGCGTGCGCGAAGCCGGCGCGGACGAAGACGGCGTACAGCGCTCCCGGCTCCCGCAGGTCGTCGGTGTACGGCCGCGCGCCGCGCAGGAACGGCGGATCCTCCACCCGTCGTACCGAGGCCCCGTGGCCCTCACCCGCTCCGTTCGCTGCCGACATGTCGCTCCTCCGTGGTCAGACGCGAGCTGGAACACTACCCGGCGATGGCGACCTTCGCAGGCGATGCCGAGCGGCTACGCGACCGGCTCGCCGAGGTCGAGACCGAGCACGCGACGCTGCGTGCGGAGCTGGCCGCGTTCCAGGCGGACTACCTGCGGATCGTCGGCGTCGTCCAGGTCCAGGCCCAGGAGCTCGAGGCGCGCGTCCTGGCGCTCCTCGCGGCCCGTTCCGGGCTGCTCGACGACCGAGCGGCGGCGGCCGCCGCCGAGCAGCGCTTCCGCGAGACCACGACCGCGCTGCGCGCCGTCCCCGCGCCGGCCGTGCCGCCGACCGACGACCTCAAGACGCTGTTCCGCGACGCCGCCAAGCGCATGCACCCGGACCTGGTCGCCGACGCGGCCGCCCGCACGCACGCCGAAGCGTTCATGAAGCGCCTCAACCAGGCGTACGCGGCCGGCGACGCGGACGCGATCGGCCACCTGGTGCGCCAGTGGGAGACGTCGCCGTACGCCGCCGCCCGGCCCGGAGGCGGCGCCGCGCCCGCGCTGGCGGCGGCCATCGCGCACGCCGAGGCCGCGCTCGCGCAGGCGCGCGCGTCGGACCTGGCGCGGCTGATGGAGCAGGCGTTCGCCGCCAGTGCCGCCGGGCGCGACCTGCTGGCCGAGCTGCGCGGCGACGCCGAGGCCGCGCTCGCCCGGGCTCGAGCCCGGTTGGCGCAGCTGGACGAGTAGACGATCAAGGGCTGGCGCGGCGAGTCGATCATGGGGACGGTGCCAACCGTCCGCCGAAACCGGCTCCGCGGCGTCCCCCGGACCTGGATGTCCTGGCCGCTGCTCGCCGTCTTCGTCGTCCTCGCGGGGCTCACCGCCTGGGCGTGGCGCGCACAGGTGCAGCGCCAGCACACGCACGCGTTCGAGGCCCAGGCGGCGTCGGTCGTGGCGTCGGTGACCACCGCCGTGCGGCGGATGGACGACCTCACGCTGGCGGCGCGCACGCTGCTCGGGACCGAGCCGGAGCTGACCGAGGCCGACTTCGAGGACTGGTACGCGTCGATGGGCGTCGACCAGCGCTTCAGCGGGGTCGCCGGGTTCGGCTATGTCGAGCTGGTGCGTGCCCCGGGCCAGCCCGTCTATCCGACCGGCGCGCGGCCCTACTACTGCCTGCCGAAGTTCGGCGTCGCCGGTCCGGGCATGATCGGCGCGCTGCGCGACGCGGCGATGCCGGGCGTCGACCTGTGCCAGATCTCGCGGCTGCTGATCTCCACGCGCGACTCGGGCCGCTTCCGCGCGTTCGTCGGCAGCTCGCAGAGCGGGCACGAGCTGTTCGAGGTGATCGCGCCGGTCTACCGCGGCGGCGCCGTCCCCGCGACGGCGGCGCAGCGGCGCGCGCTGGGCGTCGGCTGGATCGTCGGCCTGTTCGACGCCGAGCCGATCCTCCGGCTGGCGGTCGCCGGCCAGCGGCACGTCGCGGTCTCGCTCGAGCGCGAGCCGCTCGGGCTGACCGAGAACCGCGCCCCCGCGGGCGCGACGCGCGCGTTCCGGACGCTCTCGGAGACGCTCGCCAGCCCGTCGATCGCGCGCTACGGCACGCCGCGCCCGGGCGCGCTGCTGCGCAAGCGGACGACGATCGACGCGGACGGGCGCTGGACGGTCACGGTCGCCCGCGCCGAGCCGCACGGGCTCTCCTCCGCGAACGTGCAGGCCGCGTTCGTGCTCGCCGTCTGGCTGATCATGGGCGCGCTGGTGTTCGGCCTGGTGCAGGCGCTGGCGCGCGGGCGCACCCGCGCGCTGCGGATGGTCGAGGAGAAGACCGGCCAGCTGCGCCACCAGGCGCTGCACGACGCGCTGACCGGCCTGCCGAACCGCGCCCTGATCATGGACCGGGCCGAGCAGATGCTCGCCCAGGCGCGGCGCGACGGCGGCGAGGTGGCGGCCATGTTCATCGACCTCGACGGCTTCAAGGCCGTCAACGACACGTTCGGCCACCCGGTCGGCGACGAGCTGCTGCGGCACGTGGCGGCGCGGATCGGCGGCGTGCTGCGTGAGACGGACACGATCGGGCGGCTCGGCGGCGACGAGTTCGTGGTGCTGGTGAGCGGCGGCGCGGCGCAGATCGCCGAGCGGATCCTGACCGTGCTGCGCGAGCCGTTCGAGCTGCAGACCGGGACGCCGATCACGATCACCACGTCGATCGGCATCGCCGCCGGCGAGCGCGAGGCGGCCAAGGACCTGCTGCGCGACGCCGACATCGCGCTCTACGAGGCCAAGGGCGCGGGCCGCGACCGGTACGCGGAATTCCGGCACGAGATGCACATCGCGGCGCACGACCGGCTCGCGCTCGAGCACGATCTGCGGCGCGCGGTCGCCCGCGAGGAGCTGTTCCTCGTCTACCAGCCGATCCTCGAGCTCGACTCGGGGCAGATCGGCGGCGTCGAGGCGCTGCTGCGCTGGCAGCATTCGACGCGCGGGCTGGTGCCGCCGAGCGAGTTCATCGCGCTCGCCGAGGAGAGCGGGCTGATCGTGGAGCTGGGCGCGTGGGTGCTCGACGAGGCGTGCGCGCAGGCGGCGGCCTGGCTGGACGCGGGCACGCCGGTGCGCGTGAACGTGAACGTCTCGGCCCGCCAGCTCGACGACCCGGCGCTGCTGACCGCGGTGCGGCGCGCGCTGGAGGCGTCCGGGCTGCCGAGCTCGCGGCTGGCACTCGAGATCACCGAGACGGCGCTGATGCGCGACCCGGCGGCCGCGGCGGCGCTGCTGTCGGAGCTGCGCGACGTGGGCGTGCGCGTCGCGATCGACGACTTCGGCACCGGCTACTCCTCGCTCGCCTACCTACAGCAGCTGCCGGCGGACGCGCTGAAGATCGACCGCACGTTCATCGCCGCGTCGGCGCGCTCACGGGACGCCGATCCGCTGATCCAGACGCTCGTGCAGCTGGGGCGCTCGCTCGGGCTGCGGACGGTCGCCGAGGGCGTGGAGGACGAAGCGCAGCTGGCGCACCTGCGCGAGCTCGGCTGCGACGCCGGGCAGGGCTACCTGTTCGCCCCGCCGCTGGAAGTGCACGCGCTCGAGCGGCTGCTGGCCGAGCAGGCGGCCGCGGTCGCGGCGGTCTAAGGGCAAAAAGAAAGGCGCCCGCGGTGCGATCGAGTCGCACCGGCGGGCGCCCGCAGAGAAGGTCTGCCTAGATCGGGCTGACGTTGACGGCGTTCGGGCCCTTCGGGCCGTTCTCGGCCTCGAAGCTCACCTTCGAGCCCTCCGCGAGGCTGCGGAAGCCCGAGGAGTTGATGCCGGTGTGGTGGACGAAGAGGTCCTTCCCACCGTCATCGGGCGTGATGAAGCCGAAGCCCTTCTCGTCGCTGAACCACTTCACGGTTCCGGTTGCCATTGGTTCGTGTCCTCCACGAGGTATGTGTGCTGCGAACGCGGAGGAGCTCGTGAAGCAACTTGCGGGCGCTGGCACTACGTGGCCGGATCCCTGTGATCCAGCCCTTACCAATGGCATTTTACAGGTTCACGGGCACCACATGTATTCAGCTCGAGAACGGGTGGGCTAACCGCACCCCACGACTACGGAAGCCTCGGCTGCAACGGCGCTCCCGCGCCGGGACCATCAGGGGCAATGGCTCCCCTGATCTCCTCCCCCGCTCGCGTGAGCTACGGCGCCCAGCTCATCTTCGAGACGCTGACCGCCGAGGCCACGCTTCGCTTCCGGCCGCTGGAGGACACGCTCCTGCGCGTGATCGACGGCGTGGCCGAGCTGCGCTTCGACGGCGAGGAGCATCTGCTCGGCCCGGGCGGCGAGGCGATCGTGCCCGCCGGCTTTCACCACACGCTGTGCGCGGTGTCCGGCGAGGCCCGGATCGTGATGGGCTATCGCGCCGCCGTCAGCGGCCGGTGACGGCGTCGACCAGCCCGTACCACCCGGCGCGCAGTCGCTCCATCGGCCAGCCGAGGCCGTGCCGGACGCGCAGGTAGTGCGCGGGAGCGAGCGTGGACAGCAGCGCCTCGGCCGTGAACTGGGCGTCGAGCAGCGGGGCGGCCTCGCGCAGCAGGATCGCCAGGTGCGTGGTGTACAGCGAGAACGGTCCCTCGCCCTCGCGGGCGCCCGGGGTGGCCGCGACCATCAGCGCCGCGTGGCGGTCCATCAGGTCCAGGTAGCCCACGCCGAACGCGCGCAGCCGCTCGGCGGCCGGCGCGCCCGGCCCGAGCGGCGGCGGGCCCGAGATGAGCGCGTCCTGGAACGCGCGCGTGTGCTCGTCCAGCAGCGCGAACGCGAGCCCCGCCCGGTCGCCGAAGCGCCGGTACAGCGTCCCGGTGCCGACGCACGCGGCGCGCGCGACGTCGTCCATCGAGACGGCTTCGATCCCCTGCTCGGCCACCAGCGCCTCGGCCGCGGCCAGGATGCGCGCGCGGTTGCGCGCGGCGTCCGCCCGCTCGCGCGGCTCGACGGCGATCAGGGGAAGCTCGAACGTAACGTCGCCCGAGGTCCGAGCTTGCGAGGACGGAGGGCGAAACATCATCTCAGTTCGACGGGTGCGGTGACCTCGCGCACCAGGTCGCCGAGCAGGTCGCTCAGCCGCTCGGCCAGCATGGGGTCGGCGAGCGCGTCCTCGCCGTCGGCGAACGCCGAGTCCGCCATCCCGACCGGCAGCTCTGACTCGAGCACGTGCGCGCCGGACGCCTTCAGCGTCTTGCGCACCTCGGCCTGCGACCAGACGGCGCCGAACAGGCCCGTCGACGCGCCGATCACCGCGGCCGGCTTGTAGCGCAGCACGTTGTCCGGGAACGGCCGCGAGGCCCAGTCGAGCGCGTTCTTGAGCGCGCCGGGGAGCGACGAGTTGTACTCCGGTGTCGAGATCAGCAGCGCGTCCGCGTCCTCGATGGCGTCGAAGAAGTCGCGCACCGACGGCGGCGGCGCCTCCTCGAGGTCCTGATCGAACGCGGGCAGCTCCCTGAGGCCGTCCCACTCCACCAGCTCGCTGCCGGGCGGCAGCAGCGCGGCCGCCGCCCGGAGAAGCCTGCGGTTGTGGGATCCTCGGCGCAGGCTGCCGGAGATGCCGAGGATCCGCATCGACTAGCCCTGCTGCAGCAGCGCGATGTCGACGGCCAGCGTCACGTCGTTGGCCAGCGCGTTGCCGCCGTTGGGCAGCGGCGCGTTCCAGTTGAGGCCGAACTCCGTGCGGTCGATCGTCGTCTCCAGGTGCAGGTGCGCGCGGGTGTTGCCGAACGCGTCGACCGACGCCGGCTGCCAGGTGCCGGTCGCGGTGACCGGCTTGGTGACGCCGCGGATGGTGAGGTCGCCGTTGACGGTCGCGGTGCCGTCCTCGCCGAGCTGGACGTCAGAAGAGCTGAACGTGACCGTCTTGTGGTTCTCGACGTCGAAGAAATCAGGGCTCATGACGTGCGCACGGAACTGCTCGGGCGTGCGGATCGAGATCGACTCGACCTGCGCGGTGCCGTCGAGCTTGCCGTCGGCGAACGTCGCGGCGACGTCGTCGAGCGTGCCGCGGAACACGGAGACGCCCTGGTAGACGACGGAGAAGCCGAAGCTGGAATGAACCGGGTCGCTCGTGTACGTGCCGGCAAGCGCGGTGATGGTGCTCACGGGAAGGGTCCTCCTCGGGGGTCTTGACCACGTAACCGGAGGGGGTTCCGGTTACGCCGCGACACTCTAGCGCAACCGATTCCAGATGCAACTACCTCGCGAGCAGCTCCGACAGCCCGGTGATCTCCATCGCCTGGCGCACGGGGCCGGCACCCGCCTCGATCGTCAGCGTCACGCCGCGCGCGTGCAGCGTCGAGCGCAGCTCGAGCAGCAGGCCGAGCCCCGAGCTGTCGATGAACTCGACGCCGCCGAGATCGAGCTGGAGCCGGTCGGCGCCCTCCGCGGCCGCGGTGGCCGCCGCGCGCAGGTCGCCGACGGTGGACAGGTCGATCTCGCCGGCGATGGCGACGGTGGCGGTACGGCCGTCACGGGACGTGTGGAGGGTGAGCTGGTCATCCATCGAGGCCTGCCGGTACCCGTCGTCCCGGTCGCTAAACGGACCGGCCCGGTCCCGCCCTCAGGTGACGCTGAAGCCGCCGTCGACGTCGAGCACCGCGCCGGTCACCCAGCCCGCGCGCTCGGACGCCAGCCACGCGATCGCCTGAGCCAGGTCCTCGGGCTCGCCGAGCCGCTTGAGCGGGTAGGCGAGCGCCATGGCGTCCTGGCGCTGCTCGAAGTCCGGCCGGTCGGTGTGCGCGAGCGCCGTGCGGACGACGGCGGGCATGACCGCGTTGGCGCGGATGCCGTCCGGGCCGTAGTCGACCGCGAGCGCCTTGGTCATCGACACCATGCCGCCCTTCGCGGCGGCGTAGGCGACGTGGCCGGGGACGAGCTTGTGCGCCAGCGTGGAGCCGACGTTGACGATCGCCCGGTCGCCCTGCGCGCGCAGGAGGTGCGGGAGCGCGGCGTGCAGGATCAGGAAGTGGCCGGTGAGGTTGACCGCGATCTGCTCGTGCCAGGTCTCGACGTCGAGCTCGTGCAGACGGCGGTTGCGGCGGATCGCGCCGGCGTTGTTGACGACCACGTGCAGCTCGCCGCCGAGCGCGGCGACGGCCTCCTCGACGATCCGGGGCGCGTCGGCGACGATGTCGCCGACGACCACGTGGCCGCCGATCTCGTCCGCGACCGCCAACAGCGGCTCGCGGCGGCGGCCGGCGAGCGCGACCGTCACGCCGTCCGCGGCGAGCGCGCGGGCCGCGCTCGCGCCGATGCCCGTGCCCGCGCCGGTGATCAGTGCCGTTCGCATGTGCGGCGCAAGGATGGCACGGTCGGCGCGCGACGAAACCCCTCGCGAAACGAAAGAAACGTCAGCCGACGCTGTGCGCCATCGCCGCGATGAGCACCAGGCTCAGGAACAGGCCGACCTGGCGCAGCAGCCCGACGACGTACGTCCAGGCCGCGGCGCCGAGCACGCTGCGGACCGCGCTCGTCTCCCCCGCGTCGGTGAGCCCGGCGCTCTGGAGGAGCGTGAGCGCGCGGCGGCTCGCGCCCAGCTCGACCGGCAGCGTCGCCAGCGCGAACGCCACCAGCCCGGCGACATAGACTACCGACAGGACCATCAGCAGCGGGACCCCGAACCAGAAGCCGCCGATGAACAGCAGCCCCGACCAGGGCGCGAACGCGCCGAGCGGCTCGGCGATCGCCTTGCGCAGGCGGTACGCGCGGCTGCCCTCCGCGTCCTGGTAGGCGTGCGAGACCTCGTGGCCGGCGATCCCCAGCGCGGCCACGCTGGCCTCCTGCGCGACCGCGTTGGACAGCCGCAGCGCGCCCGCCGCGCCGTCGTAGTGGTCGGTCAGGTAGCCCGGCGCGGACTCGAGGCGGACGTCGCGCAGCCCGTGCGCGTCCAGCAGCGCCCGCGCCAGCTCGGCGCCGGTGACGCCGAGGTGGTTGGGCACCCGGCGGTAGCGCACGAACGTCTGGTTGAGCCGCCGCTGGACGAGCCAGCCGGCGGCCAGCGGGGCGAGCAGCAGCAGCCACAGGAGCGCGGTCACGCGTCCCGGCGCACCTCGCGCAGCCGCGGGTCGTCGTCGCCGGTGACTAGCGGCGGGTCGCCGTACAGGCCGGGCCCGGCGACCTCGAGGTCGGCCAGGAACGCGCGGCTCTGCTCGTAGGCCTCCTTCATCAGCCGCGGCGAGTGGACGAACTCCAGCGGCGAGCCGACCAGCGGGAACGGGCCCGGCAGGTACACGACCGGCACCTCGCGGGCGACGCGCGGGACGTCGCGCACCACCTGCTGGCGCATCATGATCGCCGCCACGTGCGCGACCGTCTCCGGCAGCGAGCGCGGCACCTCCGGGCGCATGCCGATCACGCCGCAGTCGAGCACGACGAGGCTGGCGGCGCCGCGCGCGAGCGCTTCGTCGACCGGGACGTTGCTGACCACGCCGCCGTCGGCGAGGTCGCGCCCGTCGATCCGCACGGGCGGATACAGGCCGGGGATCGCGGCGCTCGCCAGCAGCGCGGGGATCAGCGGGCCGTTGTCGAGGTGGACGATCCGGCCGGTCGCGAGGTCCATCGCGGTGGCGACGAACGGCAGCGCGAGGTCCTCGATGCGCTCCTGCGTCAGCTCACCGGCGATCAGGTCGTGCAGCCCGGTCGAGGCGACGAGGTGGTTGCGGTGCTTGCGCCAGGTCCGCACGCGGTCGAACGGCCCGCCCGGGAACACCACGTCGCGCGTCACCTGCATCCATAGGTGCGAGAGGCGGTTCGCCGCGCCGCGCGGGTCCGCGGCCAGCAGCGCGCCGTTGATCGAGCCGACCGACGTGCCGATCACGAGGTCCGGCGTCAGCGCCGTCTCCGACAGCGCCTGCAGCATCCCGACCTGGACGGCGCCAAAGCTCGCGCCGCCGCCGAGCACGAACGCCACGGGGCGCGGAAGCTCCAGCATGTCCTGCATTATGGTCCGGAGCATGTCCGACTACGCGATCGTGAACCTGCTCGAGATCGACGACTCCACGAACGGCCGGGTCGAGGGGCTCGAGGGGCGCTTCGCCCGCTCGCACCTCGGCTCGCGCGACCTCGGGGTCAGCCACTGGCGCTACGCGCCGCACACGCGCAACCCGCTCGCGCACAGCCACCGCGAGCAGGAGGAGGCGTACGTGGTCGTGGCCGGCTCCGGGCGAGTGCGGCTCGACGACGAGGTGCGCGACGTCGCGCAGTGGGACGTCGTGCGCGTGGCGCCGGCGATCGTGCGCGGCTTCGAGGCCGGCCCGGACGGGCTCGAGCTGATCGCGGTCGGCGGGCCGAAGCCCGAGGGGGGCGACGGCGTGATGGTCGACGCGCCCTGGCCCGAGGCCTAGCCCCGATGCGCGCCGCGGTCCTCACCAGCTACGACCGCTCGCCGAGCGCGAGCGAGTTCCCCGCGCCGGAGCCGGACAACGGGAACGTCGTCGTCGACGTCGCCGCGGCCGGCGTCAACCACGTCGACCTGATGAAGGCGAGCGGCACGTTCTATACGGGCGCGCCACCACTGCCGTCGGTGGTGGGGAGCGACGGCGTCGGCCGGCTGGCGGACGGGCGCCGCGTCTACTTCGACACGACCGTGGCGCCGTACGGCGCGATCGCCGAACAGGCGCTGGTCGACCCCGCGGACCTGCTCGACGTGCCCGACGGCGTCGACGACGCGGTCGCCGCCGCGATGGGCAACTGCGGCCTGGCCGCGTGGCTCGCGCTAACCCGCCGCGCGCAGCTGGCGCCCGGCGAGACCGTGCTCGTGCTGGGCGCGTCCGGGGCGGTCGGCGGCGTCGCCGTGCAGGCGGCCAAGGTGCTCGGCGCGGGCCGGGTGATCGCGGCCGCGCGCGCCGGCGAGCGGCTCAGCCGCCTGGTCGAGCGCGGCGCCGACGCGATCGTCGAGCTCGACGCCGCGGACGACCCGCACGCCGCGTTCGCGGCCGCGCCGCCGGACGTCACGATCGACCTGCTGTGGGGCGCGCCCGCCGTGGCCGCGATGCGCGCCGCCGCCCACGGCGCGCGCCACATCCAGATCGGCCACATCGCGGCGCCCACGGCCGAGATCGCGGCGGCGGCGATCCGCGCCCCCGCGCTCGACGTGCGCGGCTTCGCGGTGTTCCACCACCCGCTCGAGGAGCGCCGCGCCGCCTACCGCGAGCTCGGCGAGCAGGTGCTCGCCGGCCGGATCGCGATGGACGTCGAGCGCGTGCCGCTCGACGGCGTGGCCGCCGCCTGGGAACGTCAGCGCGCCGGCGCCGGGGTGAAGCTGATCGTCACGCCGTGAGCGCGCGCGTCACCCCGCGAGCGTCAGCGCCGCCAGGTTCTCCCGCAGGTGCTCGATCGAGCGCGTGCCGGGGATCGGGAGCACGACGGGCGAGCGCGCGAGCAGCCGCTTGAGCCGCACGGTGTTCTCGCTGACGCCGAGCCGCGCCGCCTCCTCGGCCACGTCCGCCCCGCCGCCCCGCAGCGGGTAGTACGGCACGTACGCGATCCCCTCGCGCTCGCAGACGTCGATCATGCCGTCGTCTTCGCGCTCCTCGAGGTTGTAGCGGTTCTGCACCGCCGCGATCGGCACCACCGCGCGCGCCCGCTCGAGCTCGGCGACGCTGAAGTTGGAGACGCCGACGTACCGGATCGCGCCCCGGTCGACGTACTCCTTGATCGCCCCAGGCCCTCTTCGAGCGGCGTCTCCGGGTCGACCTGGTGCAGGTAGTAGAGCCCGATCGCGTCCACCCGCAGCGACTTCAGGCTCTGCTCGATCTGCGCGCGCACGATCTCCGGGCGCCCCTGACCGGCGCCGCCGTACCCGCCCTTGGTGGCGACGAGCACGTCGTCCGGGACGCCCGCGGCGCCGATCGCGCGCTCGCTCTCGCCGCCGGTGTACAGGTGCGCGGTGTCGATGTGGCGCAGGCCCGCCGCCACCGCGTCGCGGATGAAGTCGACGTTCTCGGAGGTCAGGCGGTTGGTGCCGAGGCCGATGCGGGGCAGCTCGAGGCCGGCAAGGCGGATCGTCGTGGTCACGCCCCCAAGGCTACGATCGCCCGATGGCGACCGGCACCGCACTGCGCGGGACGACGAGCGCGGAGCCCGCGGAGGTCGTCGCCGCGGCCCACGAGCTCGGCGTCCACGGCTGGGTGCGCCCGACCGGTGAGCTGCACGCCGAGGGCGCCCCCGACGCGCTCGACGCGTTCACGCAGCGCATCGAGGCGACCGGCGCGCCCGTCCGCGTCGAGGGCCACGAGCAGTTCGCGCTCCGTGGCGTCCCCGCGGGCCCGTTCGTCGTGCGCGAGCGCCCGCGCGGCTACACGCTGCATTTCGACGGCCGCACCTGGGCGCTGCCCAAGGCCCCCTCGATGAACCCGGCCGACAAGCGCTTCGCGACCGAGACCGAGACCGGCGACGAGACCGGCGCGGTGTGGGACGAAGGCACCTACGAGCGCGGCGGCCGCGTCGGCTGGCCGGAAGCCTTCCAACGCGGCCACGCCGTCTTCGTCCTGCACGGCGCGAAGCTCGAAGGCGGCTTCGCGCTGCAGCGCACGCGCCCCGGCGCGTGGCTGCTGATCAAGCGGCGCGAGGGAGGAGCGGGCCGCTAGCGGCCCGCTCCCCCGACCCCCGCTACGGCGTCGTCGCCGACAGCGTGAACGTCAGCGTCTTGGCGTACGTCCCGCGCAGCAGGCTCTCCGTCGCCGCGATCGGCTGCTTGAAGCCGATCGTGACCGGACGGGCGCCGACCGGCGTGTCGAACGCGAGCAGCGGCAGCGCCGCCCCCGTGGTCGACAGCGGAGCGAACGCGCCGTCCCCGGCGTTGAGCTGCAGCGGCTGCGTGAGCGCCTGCGTGCCGTTGACCAGCCGGCCCGTCGCCGTCGCGCTCGGGTCACGGACGGTCAGCGCCGCCGCGGCCGCGCTCGACGTCACGGTCGCCGCCACCGAGCTGGTGTAGTCCTGCGCGACGCCCGGCATGAACGTGCCGAGGCTGATCGGCGTGGTCAGGCTGAGCGCGAGCACGCTCGGCACCGTCCCGCCGACGGTCACGTCGACGTCCGTCTGGTCGCCGCCGGTGCTCGGAGCGACCCCGCAGTCCGCGTCCGGCAGGACGCCGGCCGCGATCTCGATGCCGGTCTCCAGGTGCGACTGGAAGCCGGGCTCGGCGTACGTGGCCTGGGTGTGGCCCATGCCGGTGTAGAACGAGCGGCCGCCGTCGTAGCGCTGGCACCACGAGATCGGGTGATCGTCGTCGGTGCTGTTGCCGTCGTCCTCGTTGTAGGTCGACTCGTCGAGCGTCAGCAGCACGTGCACACCGGGCGTGTTGCGCGGGCTGTAGTCAGCGTCGCTCGAGTTATCGAACTTCTTGTAGTTGTACCACTCGTCCGTGCGCTCCCAGCGGGCCGGCAGGCCGGCGTTCGCCTGGTGCGCCGGGTCGTCCACGACGACGGTCGCGGTCGGGGTCCCGGCCGGGTGGTTGCGGAAGTAGCCGCCGACGAGCTGGCCGTACCAGTGCCAGTCGTACTCGGTGTCGGCGGCCGCGTGGATGCCGGCGTAGCCGCCGCCGGCGCGGATGTAGCGCTCGAACGCCGCCTGCTGGGTGTCGTTGAGCGGATCGCCCGTCGTCGAGTTGAAGATGACGACGTCGTAGTGGCTGAGGATCGCGTCGGTGAACAGCGAGGCGTCCTCGGTCTGGTCGACCTGGTAGCCCTTCTGCTGCCCGAGCTGTGCGATCAGGGCGTTGCCGGTCGGGATCGCGTCGTGACGGAACGCGGTCGTCTTGGAGAACACGAGCGCCCGGAACCGTGCGTTCGCGTCGTCGCCCGGCAGCACCTGGACCGGGACCGTCTTGGTCGCGGTGCCGTCGTGCCCGTCGCTGACCGTGAGCTTGACGTTGTGCGTGCCGGCGCTGGTGAACGTCGTGCTCGCCGTGGCCCCGGTGGCATCGGCGGTGCCGTCGCCGTCGTAGTCCCACGCGTAGGTGAGCTGGTCGCCGTCGGCGTCGGTCGCCGCGGCGTTGAGCGTCACCTGCAGCGGCGCGAACCCGGCGGTCGGCGTCGCCGCCGCCGTCGTGATCACCGGCGCGGTGTTGCCACCGCCGTCGCCGGGGCACCCGGTCGACCCGTTGACCTTGAAGTAGTCGAAGGTCACCGTGTCGCCGGCGCCCGCGTCCTGCACGCCGAGCGTGTAGAGCCCGAAGCGCGGCGCGGTCTGCGTGTTGGCCACGGCGTCGCTGAACGCCGTCCAGGTCGTGCCGTCGTACGAGTACTCACCCGAGTACGACGTGCCCGCCTTGGTCAGGCGCAGCCAGATGTCGGTCGTCCCGGTCGGGACGTTGGTGACCTGCGGCTGCGGATCCTGCACCGCCCCCGCGACCTCCGAGCGGAGCTCGAGGCGGTTGATGCGCGTGTTGTCGACGTCGGAGATCGCGTCGACCTTCACGTAGTTGTCGTCGTCGGTGTAGACCAGGATGCCGCCCTGGCCGTAGCCGCCGTCGATCGTGCCCGAGAGCTTGGTCTCCAGCACGTAGTCGCTGCTGGCGTGATCGGCGCTCTGCAGGATGAAGTTCCGCGTCTGCGACGAGTCACTGTCGGTGTAGATGTCGCCGAGCGTGGTGGTCACGGTCAGCTTGCCGTCGGCGACCTTGTACAGCGCCGGGTCCTCGCGGACGATCGAGTTCCAGATCGTCTTGTTGAGGCTGGTGCCGTCGAACTCGTCGCCGGGGCCGGACGCGCTGCCGCCGCCGGAGCCGCCGTCGAGCTGGAAGTAGTCGAACTTGGCGGTGACGTGCGTCGCCGCGGCGTTGTCGAGCGCGAACACGCCGACCTTCGCGTTGGCGGGCAGGTTCGCGGCCTGGCCGACCTGCGACCACGTGGTCCCGTCGGTCGACCTGTAGCCCTTGATCTGCGTGCCGTCGGATTCGATCTTCATGTAGACGTCCGCCGGGTAGTCGGCGGCGAGGTTCGCCGTCGAGTCAGCGGCGTCGTTGCGCGGCGTGCCCGCGACCTCGTTGATGAACTCGAACTTCTCGGTGACCGCGTTGCCGGAGGCGTTGGTCGCCAGCCGGTCGAACTTCGTGTAGTTGTCGTCGTCGCCGTAGACGATCAGGCCCGCCTGGTGGTACTGGACCGTGCCGGACAGGTTGAGCTTGATCGTCGCCGTCCAGGCGCCGGACGGCGCCGGGCGCAGGACGATGTTCTTGGCGTTGTTGGTGTCGGTCCCGTAGACGTCGCCGTTCTCGGTCCCGATGTTCAGCGCGCCGTCGGTGACGCTCAGCGCCTGGCTCTGGCGCACGACCGTCCAGCTCGAGTCCAGCGCCGAGCCGTTGAAGTCGTCGCGGTACGTCGTGTTGCACGACGACGCCGGCGACACGCTGATCTGGATGCTCCGGGTCGTCACGCCGCCGGCCTTGTCGGACACGGTCAGCGTGGCCAGGTAGGTGCCCGGGTTCTCGTACGTGAAGCTCGGGCTGGCCTGGCTGGAGGTGTCCGCGTCCGTGCCCGGCACGCCGAAGTCCCACGCGTAGGACAGGTCGCTCGCCGGCCCGTCCGGGTCGGTCGCCGAGGCCGTGAACTGCACGGCCAGCGGCGCGCTGCCGGAGGTCGGCGTGGCCGACGCGGTCACGTCCGGCGCCGCGGTGACCGCCGCGCCCTTGCCGATCGCCTCGATCCAGTTGAGGTTCATCAGCGAGCCGGTGTCCCCGCGGTTGCGGAACACCAGGAACAGCTCGTGCGTGCCCGCCGGCGGGTTCGTCAGCGCCAGCGTGACGTCCTTGAACGTCTGCCAGCCGCCGGTCGGCGTGATGGTCTCGGTCGTGCCCACGAGCGTGCCGGTCGGCGAGTCGAGGTGAACCTCGATCGTGCCGCCCGAGCCCGCCGAGGCCACGCGGAAGCGCAGCGCGGACACGTCCTGCAGGTTGTACGGCTTGTAGGAGACGTAGTCGCCGTCCTCGATGAAGCCGATGTTCTTGCCGCCGCCGAGCACGTCGGTCGTCTCCTCGACCTGCACGCCCGGGTCACCGCCGGTGGCGCCGTCCGCCACGCGGCCGGTCGAGGCGAAGAACTCCGCCTGCTTGGTCTTGGGCTGCAGGATCACCTGCGCGCGGCCGGTCAGCGGCACGATGCCGCCGGGGCCGCCCTTGTCGGTGTAGGTGACCGTGATCACGGTGAACGTGTTGGCCTCCGGGCCGTGGCCGGACGTCAGGCCGGTGTGCACCTGGCCTTCGCAGCCGGTGGTCGACGAGAGGTCGTGCGCGTGCTCGTCGTGGCCGAGCGAGACCGTGACCCTGACGTCGTCGCAGGAGATGCCGCTCGGCGTGCTGCCGTCCTCCGGGTCGGTGACCGAGAGCTTGAACGGCACGGTGTCGGTGAACGACGCGACCTGACCGTCGATCGGCTCCTGGAACGTGATCACCGGCATGCGGTTGCCGACCGTGATCGGGATGTTCTCCACGCCGGTCAGCCCGTTGGAGTCCTTGACGGTCAGCTTGGCGACGTACGCGCCGTTGGCCGTGTAGACGTGCGACGGGTTCGGGTCGGTCGAGTCGACGTTGCCGTCGCCGTCGAAGTCCCAGGCGTAGGTGATCGGGCCGTCCTCCGGGTCATGCGAGCCGGTGCTGTCGAACTGCACCGTCAGCGGCGCGAGGCCGGTCGTCGGCGTCCCGGTCGCCTGCGCGATCGGGGCCTTGTCGCCGGCGACGTAGTCGATCCGGTAGACGCCCGAGTCGGCGTTGTCGCCGTTGAAGCCCGAGCCCCACTCGATCACGTACAGCGCGCCGTCGGGACCGAACTTGATGTCCATCGGCCGCTTGTAGCCGGTGCCGAGCGCGAACGCGTCGAAGCGGGCGATCGTGCCGTCGGCGTTGAGGTCGGCGGTCTTGATCCAGTTGTTGTTCCACTCGCCCACGAACCACTTGTTGTCGTAGTAGGCCGGGAACTTGCGGTCCGAGCTGAGCGTCGGATCGAAGTGGTAGCGCGGGCCGCCCATCGGCGCGCCGCCGGTGCCGAGCGTGGGCGTGAAGCGCGGGTCCTGGTCGCCGTAGCCCATCCAGGCGCTGGCGCCGATCGCCGGCGGCAGGTCACGCAGGCCGGTGTTGTTCGGCGAGTCGTTGACCGGGTGCGCGCAGTCGAACTTCGGGCCCGACGTCTTGGTGGCGAAGTCGTAGTCGTTGTACGGCGTGTTGTCGCGGATGCAGTAGGGCCAGCCGTAGTTGCCGGCCTTCGTGAGCACGTTGAACTCGACCGAGCCCTGCGGGCCGCGGTTGGCGTTGGTCGTGCCGGCGTCCGGACCGTAGTCGCCCATCAGCACCCAGCCGGTGGTCGGGTCGACGGTGAAGCGGAACGGGTTGCGGAAGCCCATGCCGAAGATCTCCGGCCGCGTCTGCGCCGTGCCTTCGGGGAAGAGGTTGTTCGACGGGATCGTGTACGTCGTGCCGGGCCCGGGCGACCCGAGCGGGATCTCCATCGGCTTGATGTGCAGGATCTTGCCGTTGAGGTCGTTCGTGTTGCCCGCGGTGCGCTGGGAGTCCCAGTACTCGCGGCCGGCACGCTCGTCGATCGGGTTGAACCCGTCGGAGTCGAACGGGTTCGTGTTGTCGCCCGTCGAGATGTAGAGGCTGCCGTCCGGCGCGAAGCCGAGCGCGCCCGAGGAGTGGCAGCACTGCGCGGTCTGGTGCTGGAACGTGAGGATCTTCTGCTCGGAGCTGAGGTCCAGCGTGTCGCCGTTGACCTTGAAGCGCGAGATCACCTGCGTGAGCGTGTTGTCCGGCAGCTGCGAATAGAACAGGTACACCCACTTGCTGAACGCGAAGTCCGGCGCCAGCGCGATGCCCAGCAGGCCGTTCTCCTGGCTGAGCGTGACCGGGACCTTGCCCGCGGTCACCGTCTGCTGGGAGTCCGGCTTCCAGATCTGCACGCGTCCGTCGCGCTCGATGTAGAACACGCGCCCGTCCGGCGCGATGTCGAGCTGCATCGGATTCTGCGTGTTGTCGTCGAGCGTGACTTTCTGGAAGTCGCTCGCGACCGGCGCCTGTGCCCGTGCCATGCCCGTCCATAGCAGGCAGGCGAGCACCGCCGCGATGACGGCGGCTGTAGTCCGACCCATCTTCCCTCCTCCGGCGACCTACATTCAGTGAGTCACCCAACTAATAGGTCGTCCGATGGGTTTATGTCAAGAGTTGAAAACTCTTGAAGCCTTTTGTCTCTCACAATGTCAGCTGCCCGACAGCGTCAGGTGCCGGCGGTCCAGCTGCGCCACGCCAGCTCGGCGTCCGCGCCGCCCTCCTGGGCCAGCAGCAGCCGCCCGGTGTCCAGCACGTGGCGGCGCATCGCCGCCGCCGCGCGCTCCGGGTCGCGGGCCCGCAGCGCCTCGAAGATCACCACGTGCGCCTGCAGCACGGCGTGCAGATCGCGCGAGCGGCCGACGGTGGACGCGCCCCGGTGGCGGACCAGCTCGCGCAGGCCGCGGACGCTGTCGACCAGCCGCTGGTTGCCCGCCGCCGCGAGGACGAGCTCGTGGAAGCCGAGGTCGTGCGCCATGAAGGCGGTCTCGTCTCGCTCGTCGGCGAGCCGCGCCATCGCCGCCAGCTCGTGCTCGAGCGCGGCCAGCGCGTCGTCGTCGATCAGCGTCGCGGCGCGGCGCGTGGCCGGGACCTCCAGCAGCAGCCGCAGGACGAAGATCTCCTCGAGATCGTGCGCGGTGGTCTGCAGGATCCGCACGCCGCGGTTGCGCTCGAAGCGCACCATCCCCTGGCGCTCGAGCACCAGCAGCGCTTCCCGCACGGGCGTGCGCGAGATCCCGAACCGCTCGGCGAGCCGCGCCACCGAGTAGCGCTCGCCGCCCGCCAGCCGCCCGTCGACGATCGCGGCGTGGATGGCGCCGGCGGCCTGGGCGGCGAGCGTCGTGCGCTCGCCGCCCAGGCTGTCCAGCTGCAGCTCGCTGTCGTCCGGTCGGCTCAGTCGTAGTACTCCGGTGCGTGACGGAAGCCGGCCCACGCGTCCGGGTCATGGCCCGTCACGACGGTGGAGCCGGAGCGCTCCGCGATGCGCCGAAGCTTACGCACGGAGCGGACGGTGTCGACGGTCGAGGCCAAGAAGCCCGGCAGCGCGCGCTCCTCCCAGTGGTCCATCGTGTACGCCGCGTCCACCGTCAGCAGCATCGACCCGCTGTTGGGCAGCGTGACCTCGAACGACTGGTGGCCCGGCGCGTGGCCGGGCGAGGTCCACATGCGGAGCACGCCGTCGCCGTAGAGGTCGTAGCCGTCCTCGTGGTCCTCCAGGAGCTGCCAGTCGATCCCCGGCTTGAGGTAGTCGGCGCGGATGTAGCCGCCGTCGGCGAACCAGTCGGGCGAGTGGGCGTACTCGTACTCGGTGCGGCGGACGATCGCCGTCGCGTTCGGGAACGACTCGTAGGCGGCCAGCGCGCCCGTGTGGTCGAGGTGCAGGTGCGACTGCACGATGTAGCGCACGCTGGCCAGGTCGATGCCCGCCGCTTCCAGCGCCGGCACCACGGCCTGCTCGCGGGTCATATCGGGCCAGTAGACCTCGGTGATCGCGCCCCAGTGGCCGACCGGGTCGGTCACGCACTCGGCGGCGTTGCCGCCGTCGATGACCACGTTGCCCTTCGGGTGCGTGATCAGAAACCAGGGCACCGGGATGTCGAACGGCTCGCCGAGTCCCTGGTTCATCTTGATGTTCTGCAGCTTGGTCTTCAGGACCCCGCCGTCGAACATGTACAGCCGTACGTCGGTCACCTCACCCCTCCTACCAGTTGGACAGCGACTCGGTCAGGATCCGCGCGAGGTCGCGCGGGCCCGCTTCGCGCGGTGCGACGACGAGCAGCCGCTGCTGCTTGAGCGCGCCCTCCACGAGCGCCGGGACGTCGTCTTCGTCGTAGCCGAGCTCGGCGATGCCGCTGGGCGCGCCGACGTCCTGCATCAGCTTGCGCAGCACGTCCGGCAGCGTGTCCGGCCCGGGATTCTCGATCGGCGCGCCGTTGAGCAGCTCCGCGACGTGGTGGTGGCGCTCGGGCGCCGCTTCGTAGGTGAAGCGGAACGCGGCCGGCGCGGTCACGATCACCGAGTGCCCGTGCGGGACGAACGGGTGGTCGTCCGGGTAGCCCGACGGCCGGTAGACGTGCTTGAGCCCGGCGATCGGGTACGCGCACGCGTGCGGGATGTGGACGCCGGCGGAGCCGAACCCGACGCCCGCCATCGTCGCGCCCAGCATCATGAAGCCGCGGGCTTCGACGTCGTCGGCGTCGGCGACCGCGCGGCGCAGGTACTGACCGCCGTACTCGAGCGCTTTCGCCGACCATACGTCGGCGACCGGGTTGGCGCCCTGGTAGGGCGGGCGGTCGTCCGGGCTGGCCGGGCGCGGGCGCGTGTTGTACGGCCGCGAGATGTAGGACTCGGCGGCGTGGCAGATGACGTCCAGGCCGGTCGACGACGTGACCTCGGCCGGCAGCGTGCGCGTCAGCTCCGGGTCGACGATCGCCTGGCTGCAGCGCAGGTAGCGGTGGCTGATGCCGGTCTTGACCTTCAGCTCCGGGATGTCCAGCACGGCGACCGTGGTCGCCTCCGAGCCGGTGCCGGACGTCGTCGGGATCGCCAGGTGCGGCAGCAGCGGGGACGGGGGCTTGCGGCCCTCCCCCACCGGCGGGTTGACGTAGGCCATCACGTCGGCCGGGTGGGTGGTGACGAGGTTCGCGACCTTCGCGGTGTCCATCGAGGAGCCGCCGCCGACCGACACGAACCCGTCGACGCCGGCGTCGCGCGCGAACGCGGCCGCCTCCGACAGGGACTCGATCGTCGGCTCGACGCGCGACCGGTCATAGACGATCACCTCGATGCCCTCGGCCTCGACGCTCTCGCGCACGCGGTCGGGGACGCCGAGCGCCGCGACGCCCGGGTCGGTGACCAGCAGCGCGCGCGTGACGTTGAGCCGCTTCAGCTCCCAGCCCGCGTCGGCGGCGGACCCGGGACCGAACTTGACCGGCGTGGCCTCCAGCGTGAAGACGGCCTCGTGAGCTTCCTGTACGCCCATCGCACTCCTCTCTGCGGATAGACTCACATGCAGCATGCTACATGACAGCGAGACCCTGCTCGCCGCGCTCGCGGCGGCCGTGGGCGACGCGCACGTGCTGGTTGACGCGGACCTGCGCGCGCCGTTCGAGACCGACTGGACGGGGCGCTTCAGCGGCACCGCGCTGGCCGTGGTGCGACCCGCGGACACCGAGCAGGTCGCCGCGGTGCTGCGCGCGTGCGCGGCCCACGGCGCGGCCGTCGTCCCGCAGGGCGGCAACACGGGCCTGGTCGGCGGCGGCGTCCCGCGCGGCGGCGAGGTCGTCCTCAGCCTGACGCGGCTGAACGAGGTCGGGCCGGTGGATCGCGGCGCGGCGCAGGTGACGGCCGGCGCGGGCGCCACGCTCGCGGCCGTCCAGGCCGCCGCGAGCGACGCCGGGCTCGACTTCCCGCTCGACTTCGCCGCGCGCGACAGCGCGACGGTCGGCGGGCTGATCGCGACGAACGCGGGCGGGCTGCGCGCGGTCAGCCAGGGCACGATGCGGGCGCGCGTCGTCGGCCTCGAGGTCGTCCTGTCCGACGGCGCCGTGGTCGACCGCACGGCGGCGCTGCTGAAGGACAACGCGGGCCTCGACCTCGGCGCGCTCGTGATCGGCAGCGAAGGCATCCTGGGCGTGGTGACGCGCGCGCGGCTGCGGCTGGCGCCGTCGCTGCCGGCGCGCGTGGCCGCGCTGGTGGGCGTGGACGGGCCGGCCGCGGCGGTCGAGCTGCTGGCCGCGCTGCGCGCGCACGCGCCGGCGCTGGACGCGGTCGACTTCATGCTCGAGGACGCGCTCGCGCTGGCCCTCGCCCACCTCGACGTGCCGTCGCCGCTGCCCGAGCCCTCGCCGCTGTACGTGCTGGTCGAGTGCGCCGCGTTCGCGGACCCGCTCGAGCAGCTCGCGGACGCCCTGGAGGCCGCCGGTGCCGCCGAGCGCGCGGTGGTCGCGGAGGACCGCGCGGACCGCGCGCGGCTCTGGCGGATCCGCGAGGCGCTACCGGACGCGATCAACGCCGCGGGCATCCCCCACAAGCTCGACGTCGGCGTTCCGCTCGACCGGCTGGCGGCGTTCCTGGACGCCGTCCCCGGCGCCGCGCCGGGCGCGCGCATGGTGCTGTTCGGCCATCTCGGCGACGGCAACGTGCACGTCAACGTGCTCGGCGCCGGCGACGGTACCGACGAGGCCGTGCTGCGGCTGGTGGCCGCGTCCGGCGGCACGATCAGCGCCGAGCACGGGGTCGGGGTGGCGAAGGCGCGGTGGCTGGACCTCGTCCGCGCGCCGGCGGACATCGCCGCGATGCGCGCGCTGAAGGCCGCGCTCGATCCCGGCGGCCGGATGAACCCGGGCGCCGTGCTGCCGTGAAGCCGGTGGTGGTCGTCGGCGCGGGGATCGGCGGGCTGACGCTGGCCGCCGGGCTCACGCGCCGCGGCGTGCCGGTGGTCGTGCTCGAGCGGGCCGAGCGGCTCGCTGCGGTCGGCGCTGGGCTGACGCTGCAGCCCAACGCGGTGCTGGCACTGCGGCGGCTCGGGCTGGCCGAGCCGCTGGAGGCCGCCGGCGCGCGGCTGGCCTCGGCCGCGCTGTACGACGCGCGCGGCCGCGTGCTGGCGCGCCCGTCGCCCGCGCAGACTCGGGAGCTGTTCGCGCGCGCCGGGGCGCCGGCGCTGGGGCTGCACCGGGCGACGATCCACGACGCGCTCGTGGCGCAGCTCGAGACGCTGCGGCTCGGCGCGCGGGTCACGGCGGTGGAGGACGGCGCGGTCACGCTCGCCGGCGGCGAGGTGGTCCACGGGTCGGTCGTGGTCGGCGCCGACGGGCTGAGCTCGACCGTCCGCGCGGCGTTGCTCGGGCCGGCCGAGCCGCGCTACAGCGGCTACTTCTGCTGGCGCGGCGTCACCGCGGGCGGCGCGTTCCCGCGCGACTGGGCCGCCGAGTACTGGGGCGCGGGGCAGCGGTTCGGCGGCTGCGCGATCGACGGCGACCGGCGCTATTGGTTCCTGGTCGCGAACGGGCCGCCGGGCGCCGACCCGGGTGTCGCGCACGTGGCGGCGGCGTTCCCCGCCGAGGTCCAGGACATGATCCGGGACACGCCGCCCGAGGCGATCCGCCGCGATGACATCAGCGACCGGCCGCCCGCCGAGCACTGGGGGTTGGCGCGGTCACGCTGCTCGGCGACGCCGCGCACCCGATGACGCCGAACCTCGGCCAGGGCGCGTGCCAGGTGATCGAGGACGCGCTGGTGCTGACGGAGCTGATCGGCCGCGACGGTCCCGGCCCGGACACGCTGCGCGCCTACGAGCGGGTGCGGCGCCCGCGCGCGAACGCGCTCGTCACCGCCTCCTACCGGCTCGGACGCGTGGCGCAGGCCGGTGGCCCGGTCGCCCCGCGGCTGCGCGACACGCTGGTGCGGATGGTCCCGGCGGGCGTGATGGTCCGCCAGATGCGGCGCGTCTGGCGCCCGTTCTCGCCCACCACTCACAATCCTTGACCACGCTGGAGGGGTGTCTTACGCACTCGAGCGAGCCCGGCACCGGCGGCGGTCACGGGTCCCGCTGCTGATCGTCGGCGGGCTGCTCGTGGCGCTCGCGGTCGGGGCCGCGACGGGCGGCGCGTCGGCGGTGTCGGCCGCCTGCGGGTCGGTGACCATGCGCCCGCGCGCGCTCGGCGGCGACACGCTGCTGACCGCGTCCGGCGGGCAGCCGCTCGGGTACGTGCCGACCAGCCAGAACCGCGAGCTCGTGTCCACCGCCGAGATGTCCTCGTGGCTGCCGCGCGCGACGGTCGACGTGGAGGACCGCCGCTTCTGGCAGCACGGCGCGCTGGACGCGCTCGGGATCGTGCGCTCCGCGTTCGCCGACCTGAAGGCCGGCCACGTCGTCCAGGGCGCGTCGACGATCACGCAGCAGCTCGTCCGCAACCGCTACCTGGACGGCAAGCCGATGACCGCGTCGCGCAAGCTCACCGAGGCGTGCCTGGCCGTGCGGCTGTACCGGCAGTGGCCGCGCTCGAAGATCCTCAACGAGTACCTGAACACGGCGTACTACGGGCACCACGCGCGCGGCGTGCAGGCCGCGGCGTGGACGTACTTCTCCCGGCCCGCGTCCAAGCTCACGCTCACCCAGTCGGCGCTGATCGCCGGGCTCGTGCAGGCGCCGACCGACGACGATCCGCTCGTGCATCCGGGCGCGGCGCGAAGGCGTCGCAACGAGGTGCTGGGGGCGATGCTCGCGGCGAAGTCGATCACGCCCGCGCGCTATCGGGCGGCGCGCGCCGCGCCGCTGCACCTGCGTCCGGGCGACCACTACGGCGGCGTCCGCTCCGGGCCGTTCTTCGCGGCCGCGCGCGCGGAGCTCCAGCAGCGCGTCGGCGCGGGCGCGACGCGCCACGGCGGCCTGCACGTGCAGACGACGCTCAACTCGCGCCTGCAGCGGCTCGCGCAGCACGCGATCGGGAACTGGATCTCGGCGCCGGGCGATCCCGCCTCCGCGCTGGTGTCGATCGACCCGCGCAACGGGCGCGTGCTGGCGCTGGCGACGCGGGCGCCGGGCGTCAAGTCGCTCGACTTCGACCTGGCGACGCAGTCGCGCCGGCAGGCCGGCAGCGCGTTCAAGGTGTTCACGCTCGCGACCGCGCTCGAGCAGGGCATCTCGCTCAACTCGACGTGGAACGGGCCGCCGTCGCTGACGATCCCCGACCCGCGCTGTGAGAACGCGAACGGGCCGTGGGACGTGCACAACTTCGCGGACGAGACCAGCGGCACCATGACCCTGGCGGACGCGCTGGCGCACTCGGTCAACACGATCTTCGCGCAGGTCGCGGTCAAGGTCGGGCCAGAGAACATCGTCAAGACCGCCCACCGGATGGGCATCCGGACCAAGCTCACGCCGGTCTGCTCGATCACGCTCGGGCCGGAGGGCGTCTCGCCGCTGGAGCTGACGGACGCGTTCGCGACGCTCGCCGACGGCGGCGTCCGCCACGCGCCCGAGTTCCTGCGCAGCGTCACGCGCGACGACGGCACCGCGGTCGCGCTGCCGTCGCACGCGCGGCGCGGCGTCCGGGCGCTGCCGCCGCAGATCGCGTCGAGCGTCACGTCCGCGCTGACCGGCGTGATCCGGCACGGGACGGCGACCGCCGCCGCGATCGGGCGGCCCGCCGCCGGCAAGACCGGCACCGCCGAGAACGAGGCCGACGCGTGGTTCTGCGGGTTCACGCCGCAGCTGGCGACGTGCGTCTGGGTCGGGTACGCGCAGGGCGAGATCCCGATGACCGCGCTCGACGGGTTCTCGCCCGTGGTCGGGGGCAGCGTCCCCGCGCGGATCTGGCACGACTTCATGAGCCCGGCGCTGGCCGGGCGGCCGGTCGAGCCGCTTCGCTAGTCGGTCAGGGCACGCGCGCGTCGATCGCGGTGATGCGGCCGCCGGCGATGGTGAACGCGAGGATCGCGACCGGGACGCCGTTCTCGGTCGCGACGATTCCCGCGGCGCCGTCGATCACCGCCGGGTGCGCGGTGCGGTGCGCGTACAGGCGGGCCTGAGCGGCGACCGCCTGCGCGCCGCGGATGGCGACGTCGCCGCCGCGCAGGACCACGTCCGGGTCCAGCAGCTGCAGCAGCCGCTCGAAGTCGCCGTCGCGGGCGGCGGCGACGAACGCGGTCACGATCTCGCGGTCGGCGGTCGGCGCGTCGCGGTCGGCGCCCTGGACGCGCCGCCGCGCCCGGGACGCCAGCTGCCGCGCCGCGGCCGGCGACCGGTCCACGATCGGCGCGATGTCGTCGTACGGGACGGCGAACATGTCGTGCAGCACGAACGCCAGGCGTTCGGCGGGCTGCAGCGACTCGAGCACGACCTGCAGCGCCGCGCCGACCGCGTCGGCGGTCAGCGCCTCGGTCTCCGGGTCGAGCGCCTGGGGGTCGACGAGCGTGACGACCGGCTCGAGCTCGAGGGCGTGCTGCTCGGGGCGGCGCCGGCGCGCGTCGAGCATCGTCAGGCACACGCGCGAGACGACCGTGGTCAGCCACGCGCGGGCGTTCTCCACGTCGCTGGTGTCGGCGCGGTTCACCCGGATCCAGGCTTCCTGCAGGGCGTCGTCGGCCTCGGCGGGCGAGCCGAGGATCCGGGTGGCCACGGCGTGCAGGTGCGCGCGGTGGGCCTCGAAGTCGTCCATCTCTCGTCACATCCTCGCGGTTTCGGTCTTACGACCGTGACCGACGGCGGGGGCCGGATGTGACTCAAGTTCCGGGACGTGTCGAGCGCGGGCGGTCGGCTCCGACTCTTGGGCATCAACCACGAAAGGAGCAGGAACGATGACCAGAGTGACCGCCCAGATGTCCGTGTCGCTGGACGGGTTCTACACGGGGCCGCGGGGCGCCAGGGACGTGCAGGGGTGGATGCGGGGTCCGGAGGCGCCCGGGTTCTTCCGGGTCACCCGCTGGGCCGTCGACGCCGCGGCCTGGCGCGAGCGGCAGGGCTTCGCCGGCGGCGAGCGGTCGGTCGACTCGGAGATCGTCGAGGAGATGTTCGCGGCCGCCGGCGCCTACGTCATGGGCCGGCGCATGTTCGACGCCGGCGAGGTCCCCTGGGGCGAGGAGCCGCCGTTCCACGCCCCGGTGTTCGTCGTCACCCACCGGCGGCGGGAGGTGCTCGAACGCCGAGGCGGCACGTCCTTCACCTTCGTCACCGAAGGACTCGAGCGGGCGATCGAGCTGGCCCGGGACGCCGCCGGCGGCAAGGACGTGGCGGTGGCGGGCGGCGGGGAGATCGTGCGCCAGGTGATCGCCGCCGGGCTGCTCGACCAGCTCGAGCTGCACGTCGCCCCGGTGCTGCTGGGCGACGGCCAGCGCCTGTTCGACCCGAGCCTCGGCCTCGGCCTCGACGAGGGCATCGAGCTGGTCCCGACCCGGGTCGTCGCGGCGCCCGCGGTCACCCACGTGCGCTACACCGTCAGCGGCCGGTCGAAGCTGGTGCTGGACGATCGCGGCGCCAGCGGCGAGCTGGTCCGCGAAGAGAGGAGCGAACCGTGAAGTACATGCTGTTGATCTACGGCAACGAGGAAGCCTTCAGCTCGGTGGGTCCGGAGACCTTCGCCGAGATCGTCCGCGAGACCGACGCCCTCAACCGGGAGCTGTTCGAGTCGGGCGAGCTGGTCGGCGCGTACGGCGTGGCCGACCAGGTGAACGCCAAGATGGTCCGGGTCGGCGGCGGCGCGCCGGTGGTGACCGACGGCCCGTACGCCGAGGCCAAGGAGTACCTGGGCAGCTTCACGATCCTCGACTGCGACAGCCTGGAGCGGGCGCTGGAGATCGCGGCCCGCAACCCGTCGGCGCGCTACTGGGGTGTCGAGGTCCGGCCGCTCATGCACGAGGCCGACGTCGGGCCGTGACCGACTGGCGGGACGTTCGCCGGCTCGTCCCGGAGGTGCTCGGTGCGCTGGTGCGCCGCTACGGCCACTTCGATGCGTGCGAGGACGCCGTCCAGGAGGCGCTGGCGGCGGCCGCGGCCCAGTGGCCCGTGCAGGGGTGGCCGGCGAATCCCCGCGCGTGGTTGACGACGGTGGCGTCGCGCCGCCTCGTCGACCAGCTGCGCAGCGACGCCGCCCGCCGCCGGCGGGAGGAGGCCGACGCCGCCCGCGCTTCCGTGCACGCCGACCGCGACGACACCCTCGCGCTGCTGTTGTTGTGCTGCCACCCGGCGCTGACGCCGCCGTCGCAGGTCGCGCTGACGCTGCGGGCCGTCGGCGGCCTGTCGACGGTCGAGATCGCCCGCGCCTTCCTCGTGCCCGAGGCGACGATGGCGCAGCGCATCAGCCGGGCCAAGCAGCGCATCAAGGCGGCCGGTGCCACCTTCGAGCTGCCGCCGCCGGCCGAGCAGGCGCAGCGGCTCGGGGTCGTGCTCCACGTGATCTACCTGATCTTCAACGAGGGCTACACGGCCACGTCGGGAACGCAGCTGGTGCGGGCCGAGCTGACGGGCGAGGCGATCCGGCTGGCCCGCGAGCTGCACCGGCTGGTCCCCGGCGACGGCGAAGTGGCCGGGCTTCTGGCGCTGCTGGTGTTGACCGACGCCCGACGCCCGGCCCGCACGGCCCCGGACGGGTCGCTGGTGCCGCTGAGCGAGCAGGACCGGACGCTCTGGAACGCCGAGGCCATCGCCGAGGGCGTGGCGTTGGTGACCGACGCCCTGTCTCGCGGCCCGGTCGGCCCGTACCAGCTCCAGGCCGCGATCGCCGCCGTGCACGACGAGGCGCCGGACGCCGGCGCCACCGACTGGCGGCAGATCCTGGCCCTGTACACGGTGCTGGAGCGCGTGGCGCCGAACCCGACCGTGACGCTCAACCGGGCGGTGGCGGTCGCCGAGGTGCAGGGACCCGCGGCCGGGCTGGCCGTGCTCGACGCGCTTTCGGCCGACGAGCACCGTTCGCACCACTTCGTGTCCGTGCGCGCGCACCTGCTGGAGATGGCCGGCGAGCCCGCCGCGGCGCGCGCCGGCTACCGGGAGGCGGCGCGACGCACCACCAGCGAGCCCGAGCGGCGCCACCTGTTGCGCCGCGCCGCGCGGCTGGGGTGAGGACCCGGTCTTGCCAGATCTCACCGCGTCAATCGTCCCCCTGGAGGATGTCGTCGGGCGTTGCGCGGCGGGCGTGGACGCGTTCGTCGGCGAGGATCGCGTCGACGAGCGCAGCGGAGCCCGCGACGGCGAATTCGTCCGTGTAGATCGGAGCGCCGACGAACCACGCGCGATCGTGCGGCCAGATCAGCGATGGCGGGGCGTACTGGTGATGGCGCAGCGCGAGCGCTGAGCGCAACGGGCCGCGCCACACGTGGTAGCGCCGGTTCGGGAGCTCCAGCGGACGCGTGTCCGGGCTCTCGACGAGATCGGCGGCCACCTGTTCGATGGCTTCAGCGCGCGACCGAGCGAGCTCTTGGTCAGACGGGCGCTCTCCCTCAGCCCAGAACAGGTCGACGTGGACGGCATCGCGGGGATCGGTCCCGGTCGGGTAGGTGATCGGGAAGCCGTCCCAGATGCCGGAGTAGACGGGCCCCTGACCGGTGTAGGGCTCCAGCAGGCCGAGCAGCGCGTCCAGGGTGGTCATCGCCGCGTCGTCGTCCTCCGCCTCCTCGTCCCAAGGGATCGGGACGATCGCGTAGGCGGGATAGTGCAACGGCACCGCGTGGCCGACGCTCGGCCCGAACGGCCCGAGCCGTTCGGCGATCCAGCCTCCCACGTCCGCCCCATGGACCCAGACGGCTCCGACGGCAGCCAAGTGCGGACAGGTCACAGCGCCATCGTACGATCGAGCGGCGGGGGTAAGGGGGTGTGGCCGCCAAGTCGCCTCACAGGCGACCCAGCGGCCACACCCCCGCCGCCGCGCGGCGCCCCGTAACACCCGCGAGCGGCACTTCCGCGTCGAGGCGAATCAGCTGCCGGTCGCGGTGATGGCCGTGGCCTTGACGGTGCCGTTGTCGTTCGCGTCGCCCTGCACGGTCACGGTGTCGCCTGGCTGGATCTTGCCGGCGTCGCTGGAAGCGGTGCGGGTGACGTCGGCGCCCGAGGACACCTTGACTCTCACCGTCGTCCCGTCCGCCTGCTCGACGTAGAGCGTGTCGCCGGACGCGTACTTGACGGTGCCCGCGGTCCCGCCCGACGCAGCGGACGGCCCGCCGGCGGGCATCCCGGCCCCGCCCGCCGGCAGCCCCGCGGGCACCCCGCCCGCGGCCGCGCCGCCGCCCCCACCGCGGCTCTTCTGCGCCTGCACGCCCCCGGCGAAGGCGCCCGCGGCGACGATCACCGCCACCAGCGCGCCGGTCATCGGCGTCAGCAGCTTGCGGCGCGGGCGTCTCGCACCTGTCATCTCCCGGTCAGCGACAGCGGTCATCAACGTCTCCTTACTCGAAGCGGAGCGCCTCGACGGGGCGCAGTCGTGCGGCGCGAGCCGCGGGATAGGTGCCGAAGAACAGGCCGCAGAGCACGGCGGCGCCGAAGGCGAGGCCGACGGCGGGCGCGGCGACCGCGGGCTGCACGCCCGCGATCTCGACGTGCCCGGCGATCAGCCCGACGGCCACGCCGAGCGCGCCGCCGAGCACCGAGACGAGGATCGCCTCGGTCAGGAACTGCTTGAGGATGTCGGCGCGGCGCGCGCCGATCGCCTTGCGGATCCCGATCTCGCGCGTGCGCTCGGTGACCGAGACCAGCATGATGTTCATCACGCCGATCCCGCCCACCAGCAGCGAGATCGCCGCGACCGCCGCGAGCAGCGTGGTGAACACGTCCGTCGACGCGCTCGACGCCTCGCGCACCGAGCCCTGGTTGATCACCGAGAACCCGGGGTTCGAGGTGTCGGTGACGGCCTTGCGCGCGTACAGGATCGACTCGACCTCGGCCTGCGCGGCGTCGAGCGTGTCGCCCGACGTCGCCTGCACCGTGATCGAGCTCAGCGATCCGTACCCGGTCAGCACGTCCTGCACCGCGGTCAGCGGCGCGATCACGACGTCGTCCTGGTCCTGCGTGCCGTTGGAGCCCTTGCTCGCGAGCACGCCGGCGACCTGGAAGCTCGTGCCGTTCACGCGGATCGTCTGCCCGACCGGGTCGCTGCCGGAGAACAGGCTCTCCGCGACGGTCGAGCCGATCACGACCTTGCGGGCGTGGTCGCTGACGTCAGCCGACGTGAACCCGGCGCCCGACGCGACCGTGAGGTCGCGCGTGGACAGGTAGTTCGGTGTCGTGCCGACGAACGAGCTCGGCTGGTAGCTGGTCTCACCGGCCACGAGCGTCGTCCCCGACGCCTGCACGACCGGGCTGACCGCCTTGACGTCAGGCGCGTTGAACCGGTCCGCGAGCGCGTCCGCGTCCTTCTGCGTGAACGTCACCGACGACGCGCTCGCGCCCGGCCCGAACCCACCCGGCTGCGTCTGCACGACGAGCACGTTGGAGCCGAGCGCGTCGATCGACGCCTGCACCTGCTTGCGCGACCCGTTGCCGACCGCGACCAGCGCGATCACGGCCGCGACGCCGATGCACAGGCCGAGCACGGTCAGCCCGGACCGCAGCTTGTTCGCGAGCAGCGCGCCGAGCGCGGTCCGCGCGGTCTCGAGCGCGCTCACGCCGCGATCCGCCCGTCCGCCATCCGCACGACACGCTGGGCGCGGGCGGCGACGTCGTCCTCGTGCGTGATCAGCACGATCGTGCGCCCGTCCCCGTGCAGCCGGTCGAAGATGTCGAGCACGTCCGCGGTCGAGTGCGAGTCGAGGTTGCCGGTCGGCTCGTCGGCCAGGATCAGCGCCGGGTCGCACACGATCGCGCGGGCGACCGCGACGCGCTGCTGCTGACCGCCGGACAGCTCGGACGGCAGGTGGTTGCGGCGGTCGCCGATCCCGACCGCGTCCAGCGCCGCCAGCGCGCGCCGGCGGCGCTCGCGGCGGCCGACGCCCGCGTAGGCGAGCGGCAGCTGGACCTGCGCCGCGGCGCTCGTGCGCGGCACGAGATTGAACGCCTGAAAGACGAACCCGAGCTTGAGGTTGCGCAGGTCCGACAGGTCGTCCTCGTCGTAGTCGCGCACGTCGGTGCCGTCGAGCCGGTAGGTCCCGCCGGTCGGCAGGTCCAGGCAGCCGAGGATGTTCATCAGCGTGCTCTTGCCGGACCCGGACGCGCCCATGATCGCCACGTACTCGCCGCGCGCGATCTCCAGCGACACGCCGTCGAGGGCGTGGACGGCGAGCTCGTCGGTGACGTGGTAGACGCGCTCGACGTCGCGGACGTCGATGACCGGGGTCATCGCCCGCCACCCGGGAAGCCCGAGGGCGGCCCGCCGGCCGGCATCCCACCGCCGCCACTGAAGCCCTGCCCGAGGCCGCCCTGCTGCTGGGACGTCTGGGTCCCGGTCGCCGACGCGCCGGCAGCGGCGCTCGTCGAGGTCACGAGCACCTTGTCGCCAGCTTCGAGCCCGCTGACGATCTGGGTCGTCGAGTCGCCTTGAATGCCGGTCTCCACGCGCGTCTGCGTCTGCTTGCCGTTCTCGACGACGGTGACGGTGTTGCCACGCAGCGCCTGCGTCGGCACGGTCACGCCGGACGCCTGCTCGGTGACGATGTCCGCGCTCGCGGTCATGCCGGGCTTGAGCTTGCTGCTGCGCTGGGTCAGCTCCAGCGTCACCGGGTAGGCGACGGCGGACGACGACGACGAGGTCGCGTCGCTCGTGGACGACGTCGAGTCCACGCCGACCGCGGTCACGCGCGCGGACAGCTTCTCGCCGGTCGCGCTGACGGTGACCGTGGCGACCTGGCCCACCTTGACCTTGCCGATGTCCGACTCGCTGACGGACACCGGCAGCTCGTAGCGGGTCAGCTGGACGAGCTCGAACGCGGCCGTGTCGCTCGTGCTCGACGTGCCGCCGGCGCTCGTGGCACCGGACACCGCGTCGCCGACGGCGATGTTCACGGTCGCGACCGTGCCGCTGAACGGCGCGCGCAGGTACGTGGTGTCGAGCGAGTCGTCGGTCGGGTCCAGCCGCGCGAGCGCCTGCCCCTGGGTCACCTTGTCGCCCGCTGCGACGTAGACCTTCTCGATCTCGCCCGCGGTCGAGAACGACAGATCACGGCGGTTGGTGACCTCGAGGTTGCCGCTGCCGGAGACCGTGCTCTGCACGACGCCGCGGCTGACCGTGGCGGTGCGTGAGACCGTGGCCGGCGCGTCGGTCCCGCCGGAGGCGAGCGACGCGGCGGCGCCGGCGACCGCGGCGCCCGCGAGCGCCACCAGGGCGACGAGGGCGGCGGGATGCCCGCGGCGGCGCGAACGGCCGCGGAACGGCAACGACTGGGTGATGGCGCTCAAGATCGGACGCTCCTTCAGGACGGGAAGACGTGATCCCGAGTCTTGGCGGGGACGCTCGGAATTGCCTCCGGCGTCCTTGAGCGTTTCCTGAGACCGCCTAGCGCCAGAACGTCAGGCTGAGCCGCGTGGCCGGCGAGGTCACGCGATGGTCGGGCCCGGTGGTGAGGTCCGGGTCATAGAGGACGCCGAAGCCGGTCGCGAACGGCGACACCGCCCAGGTCGGTCCGAGCGTGCCGGGCACGAGCGGATCCTCGGTACCGTCCGGCCGGCGGACGGTGACGCCGATGTACGGCGTGCTGAGGAGCACGTTGCCCGCGGCGTCCGCGGCCAGCGGCATCCGGTCGTCGCGCACGACCGCGGTCTGGCGGCCGTCAACGAGCGCGACCTGCAGGAGCCCGCTGTCCGCCCAGGCCGCGACGAGGCCCGGCGCGAACGCGGTCGACCCGGACGTCTTCAGCGGCTGCCCGTCGGGCCCGGTCAGGATCGTCGGCGGCCCGAAGCGGCCGTCGCGCAGCACGTTCGCGTGCAGGATGCCCGGCGGCGTGCCGGCCGCGGCGTCGGTCGTGCAGCGGGTCGGAACCCAGCTCGCGAGGCCGGTCCGCCCCACCGAGAGGCTCATCGCCGCCGGGCCGGAGGTGAGCGGCACGCGCCGCAGCGTCCGCGCGTGCGGACGGGTGATGCCGACGACGCCGTCGCAGGTCGTCCACACGTACGCGCGCCCGCGCGGGTCGAACGCGGCGCCGTTCCGGCTCGACAGCCCTTCGCCGGGGATCAGCACCGGCGCCGGACGGCGCAGGATCTGCGCGTGCTCGAATCGCCGCGCCGGGCTGCGCCACGCGACCCCGGTGCGGGTGCCTGTCGTCCAGACGAGCAGGACGCGGCGATCGCGCGCGACCGCGAGCGTCGGCATGACCGCGCCGCTCCGCGCGACCCGGCGCGGCTGTGACCAGCGGTTGTGCGGCGTCGCGCTCGCGGTGTAGAGGCGGCCGCGCCGCGTCCAGGCGGCGGTCGCGACGGCGCGCGAGTCGAGCACCACGACGAGGTCGTCGGTCAAGGCCCCGGGCAGCGTGCGCGTCGTGCGGGTGCCGTTCGCGCGGATCAGCGTCGCGCGCACCCGTTGCGTCCGGCTCGTCCAGACGGCGAGCGCGTCACCCTGGGCGTTGGTCGCGAGCTGGACGCCGGTGTTGGGTGCGCGGACCGCGGCGAACGTCACGGGCTGCGACCACAGGAGGGTCGTCGCCGCTGCGAGCGCCAGGAGCATGTTCGCGACGATAGGTCCGCGGGGCGGGGTCTCGCATCCGGGTGGTCAAGCGGATCGGCTGCGGACTTCCCGTAACTCGCAGCGCCGGCGGTCTCAAGTGTTGAGCACGTCCGCGGCCGTGGCGCCGCCGCGGCGGGCGGTGTGGACCGCCAGCGTCATGTGGCCGAGGCCGCGCGTGGAGTGCGCGTCGGTGGAGCAGACGATCTTCACGCCCGCCTGCAGCGCGCGGCGGACGTGGTCGCCGCTGAGGTCCAGCCGCGCCGGGAGGCCGTTGACTTCGAGCGCGACGCCGTGCTCGCGCGCCACCTCGTAGACCCGGTCGAGGTCGAGCGCGTTCTCCGGGCGGTGGCCGATCAGCCGGCCGGTCGGGTGGCTCAGGCAGCGCACGGCGGGGTGGCGCAGGGCTTCCTCGACGCGCCTGGTCAGCTGGTCGCGCGGCGTGCGCTGGCCCGCGTGCACGCTGGCCTGGACCCAGTCGAGCTCGGCGAGCACGTCGTCGGGGAGGTCGAGCCGGCCGTCGGGCAGGATGTCGCATTCGATCCCGCGCAGGATCCGAAACGGCGCCAGGCGCTCGTTCGCGATCGCGATCTCGTGCGCCTGGCGGCGGACCTCGTCCGCGGTCAGGCCCTTGACCGCCCCGACCGCCGGCGTGTGGTCGCAGATCGCGATGTAGTCGTAGCCGCGGTCGCGAGCCGCGCGGGCCATCTCCTCCACGCTGAAGCGGCCGTCGGACCACGTGGTATGGCAGTGCAGGTCGCCGCGGATGTCGGCCTCGGTGACGAGCGTGGGCGGGGTGCCGGGGTGCGAGCGCTCGCGCAGCTCAGGCGGCAGCTCGGGGAGGTTCAGGGCGCGGTAGACGGCGGCCTCCGTGGGCGCGTCGGGCAGCGGTTCCAGCGCGTCGACGTACGCGGGCGCCCCGGTCGCGCGCAGGAGCTCGGTGCCGTAGCGCTCGGGGGCGGCGACGACGAGGTCGATCGGCACGCCTTCGACGGTCAGGCCGCGCGCGTGGCGCTCGGTGCGCTCGATCACCGCGACGATCTGCGGGAGCTGCTCGAAGGCGGCGAGAGTGGGCGCCGGGTCCGCCGCCGCGGCGACGACCGCGAGGTGCGTGCAGACGTCGCACCAGCGGCGCGTGTCGCCCGCCGCGGCGCCGCCGAGCGCGTCCGCGATCCCGTCGACGAGCGCGCGGGCGCGGTCGAGCAGGAGGCTCGGCCGCTCGGCCGCGCCGCCGCCCCCGCGCGTCGCGGCGCCGCCCTTCCCGCCGCGCCTTTCCTCGTGCGCGAGCGCCTCGCGCACGCGCGCTTCGAGCTTCGGCCCGACGCCCGGGACCGCGCGCAGCCGCCCTTGATCGACCGCCGCGCGGAACTCGTCCGGCGTGCGCACGCCGAGCGCCCGCGCGATCTCGACCGACCGGCGCGTCGTCAGCCCGAGGTAGCGGCCGAGGCCGACCAGCCCGGGGACCAGCTCGCGCTCGAGCTCGCGCAGCTCGGCGATCTCCCCCGTCTGCACCAGCTCGCGCAGCCGCGCCTCGATCCCCGGCCCGATCCCGCGCAGCTGCCGCACCCGCCCGTCGTGGATCAGCTGCTCGATCGGCACCTCCGCCGCCCGGACCGTCTCCGCCGCCCGCCGGTACGCGCGCGGCTGGTAGGGGTTCGCTTCCGCCAGCGCGAGCAGGGTCGCGAAGGCGTCGAGCTGGTCGGCGATGCGCGCGTTGTCCACTCGCACAGTCTCGCCGTACAACGGCGCTCGTGCGAGCGCTGGCTCGAGGCGGCGCTACGGGCCGCCGCTGAGCGCGTACGCCTCGTATCGTCCCTCCCCCACGTCGCGGTACAGCAGCGTGGGCGCAACGTCACGGCAGCGGGCCGGCGTCGTGACGTAGAACCGGTCCCCGACCAGCGGGGGCGCGCGGAGGATCGCCGCGACCGGCCCGGACGGCGAGAGCGGCTCGCTCCCGTGCCGCAGGTACGTCCGCTCGCACCATTTCACCCGGTCGGGGCCGCCGTTCCAGGGGAAGCTCCAGTACGCCGACCGGTACCCCAGCGTGATCGCGGCGACGCAGACCGCGGCCGCGATGCAGCCGAGCGCCAAGCCCCGCAACCCGTTCAGCGCTCCAGCTCCGCCGCCAGCAGCGAGTCCAGGGCCTGCGTGGCGTCGTCCATGGGCGAACGGTAGCCGCCGATCGATCGTTTCGGAATCCGCGAGAATCAGCGGAACGATCGTGGCCGCCCTTGCCAACACGATGTCCGCGCCCGGCGAGCCTGTCCGTGCTTGAGCGGCCGGGGCCGTCCGAGCAGGCTGGGGCCGACGTCCGTGTGCGCGGGGCGCGTGAGCACAACCTCAAGGACGTCGACGTCGACCTGCCTCGGGATGCGCTGGTGGTGTTCACGGGCATCTCCGGGTCCGGGAAGTCCTCTTTGGCGTTCGGCACCCTGTTCGCGGAGTCCCAGCGCCGGTACCTGGAGTCGGTGGCGCCCTACGCCCGCCGGCTGTTCGATCAGGTGGGCGTTCCCGACGTCGACTCGATCGAGGGGATGCCGCCCGCGGTCGCGTTGCAGCAGCAGCGGGGGTCGCGCAACGCCCGCTCGTCGGTCGGGAGCGTGACCACGCTGTCGAATCTGCTGCGGATGCTCTACTCGCGCGCCGGGTCCTACCCGGCGGATCAGCCGATGCTCTACGCGGAGGACTTCTCACCGAACACGGTGCAGGGTGCGTGCCCGCGCTGCCACGGCATCGGCCGCGTCTACGAGGTGAGCGAGGAGAGCCTGGTGCCCGACGACTCGCTCACGATCCGCGAGCGGGCGGTCGCGGCGTGGCCGCCGGCTTGGCACGGACAGAACCTCCGTGACGTGCTGGTCTCGCTCGGCTACGACGTCGACAGGCCGTGGCGCGAGCTGCCCGCCGAAGATCGCGACTGGATCCTGTTCACCGAGGAGCGCCCGACGGTGCCGGTCTACGCCGGCCTCACTCCCGAGGAGACCCGCAAGGCGATCGCCGAGGGCACCGAGCCCAGCTACCAGGGCACGTTCACCGGCGCTCGCCGCTACGTGCTCGACACGTTCGCCAACACGAAGAGCGCGTCGATGAAGGCGCGCGTGCAGCGGTTCATGACCGCCGCGACCTGCCCCGCCTGTCGCGGCAAGCGCCTGAGGCCGGAGGCGCTGTCGGTCACGTTCGAGGGCTTCGACATCGCCGAGCTGGCGCGGCTCCCGCTCACCCGGCTGGCGGACGAGTTGAGCGCCGTGTTCAGCGACGCCTGGAGTCCGACCGCCGCGGACGTCGGCGGCGTGCTCGACGAGGCCGCGCGCCGGGAAGCCGTCGAGCGGCGGGTCGCGGCCGGCGGGTCGGCGCACGAGGCCGCGCCCGACGTGCGCCGCACGCCGAACCTGTCGGCCGAGAAGCGCGTCGCCGCGCGCCGACTCGCCACCGAGCTGCTCGAGCGGATCCGCCCGATCCTCGATCTCGGCCTGAGATACCTGTCGCTCGATCGCAGCACGCCGACCCTGTCGGCGGGCGAGCTGCAGCGCCTGCGCCTCGCCACGCAGCTCTCGTCGCAGCTGTTCGGGGTGGTGTACGTGCTCGACGAGCCGTCGGCCGGCCTGCACCCGCGAGACGTCGACGCGCTGCTTGGCATCCTGGCGGGGCTGAAGGCGCGCGGCAACAGCGTGTTCGTCGTCGAGCACGCGCTCGACGTGATTCGCTCCGCGGATTGGCTGGTCGACATCGGCCCTGAGGCCGGCGAGCGCGGCGGCCGCGTGCTCTATAGCGGCGTGCCCGCGGGGTTGGACGAGGTCGAGGCCTCGGTCACCCGCCGCTACCTGTTCGACCATCACGCCCAGGCGCCGAGGACGCCACGTCGACCGGACGGTTGGCTGGCGCTGGAGCGCGTGAGCCGCAACAACCTCCGTGACGTGACGGTGTCGTTCCCGCTGCGCTGCCTGACCGCCGTCACCGGACCGTCGGGCGCCGGCAAGTCGAGCCTCGTCAGCCAGGCGCTGCCCGCCCTGTTCCGGGAGCAGATGGGACACGAGGTCGATCGCGACGAGGACGAGACGGACCCCCTGCTGTCAGGCGGGCCCACGACGATCGACGGCAGCATCGTCGGCGGTGTCGGACCGCTGCGGCGGGTGGTGTGCATCGACCAGCGGCCGATCGGTCGCACGCCGCGGTCCAACGTCGCCACCTACACCGGCCTGTTCGACGACGTCCGGCGACGGTTCGCCTCCACCCCGGAGGCCCGGCGACGCCGCTACGGGCCCGGGCGCTTCTCCTTCAACGTCACCGCCGGGCGCTGCCCGACGTGCGCCGGCGAGGGATCGGTGATGGTCGAGCTGCTGTTTTTGCCCAGCGTCTACGCCCCGTGCCCGGACTGCCACGGCACGCGCTACAAGCCGAGCACGCTCGAGATCACCTGGCAGGGGCGCAACGTCGCCGAGGTCCTCGCGATGACCGTCGACGAGGCGCACGACTTCTTCGCCGGCGAAGCGCGGGTGATGCGGTCGCTGACCGTGCTTCGCGACGTGGGGCTCGGGTACCTGCGGCTGGGGCAGCCCGCGACCGAGCTGTCCGGCGGCGAGGCCCAGCGCGTCAAGCTCGCCACCGAGCTGCAGCGCGCACAGCGTGGGGATGCGTTGTACGTGCTCGACGAGCCGACCGTGGGACTGCACCCCGCCGACACCGATCGGCTGCTCGTCCATCTTCAGGGGCTCGTCGACGTGGGCAACACGGTGGTGGTCGTCGAGCAGGACATGCGGCTGGCGGCGCAGGTCGACTGGGTCATCGACCTCGGTCCCGGCGCCGGGGACGCTGGCGGCAGAATCGTCGCCGCCGGCCCGCCGGACGCGGTGGCGGCCGACGCCGACAGCGTCACCGCGCCGTATCTCGCCGCCGCGCTGTCGTCTCCTCGCCCCGTGTGAACGGAACCCGTACTGAAGGCGGGGGCTGCGCGTCGCTCTCGCGCTCGAGCAGCTCCCGCATCTGCACCAGCAGGTCCGCGATGTGCTCGGTCTGGCGGCGGTTCTCGTCCAGCAGGTGCGCCTGGTCGATCACCATCTGCTCGCGATGGCGGGACTCGGACTCGCTGCGGGCCTTGTCGCGGTCCGCCTGCCGGGTCTGCGCGAGCAGGATGAACGGCGCCGCGTAGGCCGCGAGCGCCGAGAACACCAGGTTCATGAAGATGAACGGGTACGGGTCGAAGCGCAGGACCGGGACGAGGGCGTTGACCGCGATCCAGAGCGCGATGACGGCCGTCTGCCCGGCGAGGAACCACGGCATCCCGAACGCGCGCACGAACCGCTCGGCCAGCCGACCGAGGCGGTCGGATCTGTACGTGTACTCGGTGTCGGTTGACGGCTGGGGCATGACAACCTCCATGGGCTTGCGGTCCACAGAGGCCATCAGCGGCGACGCTTGCCGCGCTCCGAGCGAGCCTCATCGCTCACACCTGATGATAGGTCCGGTCAGCCGCGCCAGCTCGGTCGTGACGGCGCACGCCTGTGCTTCGGCCCGCCCGTGACGTACATACCGATGCTGCTGGCCATCACGCCTCGTCTGATCGTGCTGTGGTGGGGGGTCCGACTGGACGAACATATCATTGATCGATCATTGACATTAGGCCGATAGATCGACAGACTGAGATGGTGGATCAGCGACCGACCGAGGACAGCGACGGTGCCGACGCACGCGTCGCCCGCGCCCGCAGCAGCGCGAAGGACGCCGAAGCGGAGCCACTCTCTGGGCGCCTGCTCATGGCGATCGCGGAGCAACCGGAGAGCCCGTCGACACTGGCCCGAGAACTGGGCGTCTCACCCGAGACGGTCAGCCGCAAGCTGCGGACGCTGCGTGAAAGCGGTCTGATCGAGGCGGCTGAGGTCTTCGGCGACAGCCGACGCCGTGCGTACGCGCTGACGACCGAAGGGCGGGTCCAGCTTGGACGCCTGCGCGCGTTCGCCGCGCCCGAGCCCGCTCCGCCTCCACCGAACGTCGCAGATGTCGAGCGGATGCTGCGGTCGGGAATCCGGCATGCCGTCGCGATGCGTCGGCGCGCGAACGAGCTCGAGCAGGCCGCGGACCGCCTGCGCCTCGTGATCCGCGAGGCCGAGAAGGCGCAACTGCCCGAGCTCACCGTCGAAGCGACGTCGGAGCTGGCGACGACACTGCGACAGTTGCGAGCCGGCGACGAAGTGCGCGTGCTTCTCGAGCGGCTCGCGCACTTCGCCTCTTCACCCGAAGCGCCTGCGTCCGTCGCCCTCCCGGCCGCCGCACACCGCCTCTATGGACTTGGCCGGCTCGACGAGCAGCGCGGGGAGCGGCTGAGCGAACGCGCGGCACAGCTCACGACCGCGGCGACGCTCTACGCGCAGCTCGCCGGCGCATCGGCCTGGGGTCCGCCGGAGACGTGGCGTCAACGCGAGGCCTGGAGCCTGCTCGGACTCGCCAACAACCTGCGCGCGCAGACGCGCTTCGAGCCAGCGTTGCTGCGTGCAGCCGCCGCGGCACGATCGTTCGAGGAGTTCGAGGATCCGTACGGACGTTCCCACGCCCTGTTCACGCTGGGCTTCTGCCTGAGGCTCCTCGGCGAGTTCGACCATGCCTGGTACGTGCTCGACCAAGCGCACCGCATAGCCGAGGAGCACAGCTTCGAGCGCTTCCGCGCAGACTCGCTGATGCAGCTGGGCGAGGTGCGTCGCTGCCAGGGCGTGGCCTCCGAGGCGCGAGCGCTGCTATCCGAGTCCATCGAACGGGCCGAATACCTGAAGCTGCCCGTAATCCAGGCGTTCGCTCGATCGGCGCTGGGTGCGGTCGAGTATCACGAGCAGCGTTTTCCGGAGGCGGAGAGCGAGCTGCGGTGCGCACAGCGGCTGTTCGAGCACTGGGAGCATCGCGAGGGTCTGGCGTTGAACACGCGCCGACTCGCGGTGGTGGCTCGAAGTCTGCTCCAGGCCGGGATCGCCGACGACCCCGCACGCGTCACGGGACTGATCGCGGCTGGACTGGACCGATACCGCGTGCTGGGCAGCCCGGCCGGCATCGTCGCGTGCGAGATCGAGCTGGGACGCCTGGAGCGGTCCGGTGGCAAGCTGCGACCGGTGATCGTTCGACTCATCCGCCGCTTGGACGACACGCCGCAGCGCAATCTGCTCGAACTGGATCCATGGGTTCCGCACGTCCTGCACACGTTCGCGGGCGAGACTGGGGACGAGGCGCTGTCCGAGCGGGCACTGCGGCTACTGGAGTCGGCGTGGGAACGGCTCGAGCAGCGACTGCGCGCCGGGGCCGCGCGGGCCACGGAGTTGGCGGGCGTATCAGCGCGGCGGCAGACCGCGGCGGTCTCGATCGACGAGATGGGCGGGGAGGCACGCGCCGACAAGGACGCGCTCGCCCCCCTGGTTGCCGCCTAGGACCGCCACGTCAAGGCTCGGTCGAGCGGCTGATTGGGATCGACGACGCCGACCGAGCCGCGCTGGCCGAGCGCGTCGGGATAGACGCGCGACTGCTGGGTCGGGCGCGGAACCGCAGCCATGACCAAGAACGGCGTGTCGCCGTCATCGTCGTGCGCAAGCTCCGCGTTCACGACGACGCTGACGGCCTGACAATGCGAAGCCAGCTGGCAGAGCGCACCGTTGAACGCTCCCGCACTCGGAGTCAATGCCGGAACGAGCAGCAGGTTGACACCGGCCTGCTCCAGGAGTCCCGGAATCGTCAGGCTGTTGAGGTCCGCGCAGATGACGACCGCGAGGCGTGTATGGGTGCCGGACAGGACGGTGACGCGCTTGCGCTCACCGGTGATCGCCTCGGCCACGGGTTGCGCGAACGTCCGCCCGTCGAGTGTCTTGGTCGCGTACGGAACAATCTTGCGATGCGTCGCCACGTGCCGGCCGTCGAGGTAGACACGGGACTCGTTCGCACGCGTCCCGCCCTCGACGACGTGCGCGCTGCCGCTGACGACGACGGGCGGATACCGGGCGGGCTCTGCGCTCAGCGCGTCGTCGAGCGCTCCCGCGGTCGGTAGGCAGAGCTCGGGGAGCACGGCGATCTCCACATCGCGGACGGAGTGCAGCTGGGCGAGCAGGGCCTCCAGATCCCAGGCGCTCGGCGTGACACCGAAGAAGGTGTCCTCACCGATCTCGCCGATCGTCAGCCGCTCCGATGTGAGCACCGGGTGCAGCGTCGCGACCCTTGGCAGTTGCTTGCGGTCACTCCACGTCAGCGCGTCGAGGCGATCTCGAACGGTGTAGTCGAGCACCACCTCCGCGTTTACGTGAGGGGGCTCGAACAGGGCGAAGGCCAGCGGATACATCAGGTCCAGCCGTCGCAGTGTCGGGTGATGCGGGGTCGTCGCAAAGGCGGCGTTGATCGGGCGGCTGACGAGCGGGACCGGGGCACCGCGGTCGAGCGGCACCTGACCCCCGATGCGCTCGAAGAAGTGCGGGAGCGCGTGCGTGCATAGCCCTCGCAAGACGGCGAGATGATCCACGGGATGCAGCGACTCCATCAGGCTGGCTCGGACGCCGGCGCTGCCGTCGAGCACGGATCGGAAGTCAGGCTCCGCGCCCAGCGCGGCGACGGTCGCCTCGAGGTCAACGAAGTCCCGGTGGACCTCCGGATCGCCGAGAAGATCGGTCAACCTCGACGCCTCGTCCAGGCAACTCCGGCCGAGTCGCGTCGCGAACTCGAACATCGAATCCGAACGTTCCAGCTCCTCGTGAACGGAGACGATCGGCATTCGTCAAGCGGAAGACTATCCGCTCATGACTCAGGAAAGCAAGAACGAGCGACTTAGGACGAAGCCCGGCGCGCAACCGCGACGCGCCGCGCGCGCACCAGCGCCCAGCCGCCCCCGGCCAGCACCAGTGCCCCGCCCACGACGAGCACGTCCGAGACGCCGCTCGTCACCCGCATCACCCACGCCTCGAGGTGCGCCTGCCGCGTCACCCCGAGCACGCCGCCCAGGGACGCCGTCCCGTCACTGACCAGCAGCAGCACGCCGACCCCCACGGTGAACGCGCCGCCGAGCACCGCGGTCCACGTGTTCCGCCACGCCCCGATGCGCAGCTCGCGCGGCCGCGCGAGCCCGCGGACGAACGGCAGCCGCTCCCAGAACAGCGCCAGCACGAGCAGCGGCGCGGTCATCCCCGCCGCGAACACCAGCAACGTGATCCCACCCTGCAGCGCGTTCCCGCTCAGCGCCGCGAACGTCAGCGCGGCCCCCAGCATCGGCCCCGCGCACACGCCCGCCAGCCCGTAGACGGTCCCCAACGCGAACACCGCCGCGACCGACGTGCCGGCGGCGCTGCGAGCGCGCGTGAAGGCCGGGAACCGGACGCCCAGCGCCATCACCAGCCCCAGCGCGATCACCACGACCGACGCGACCGTGACCAGCCCGGCGCGATGCTGATTGACGAACGCCCCGAGCGTCCCCGCCAGGATCCCGAGCGGGACGAGCGTCGTGCACAGCCCCAGATAGAAGACGCCGGTGCGGGCCACCAGCTCCGCCGGGCTCGTGAACGCGTACGAGAAGAACGCCGGCAGCAGCATCGCCGAGCACGGGCTGAAAAGCGTCAGCGCGCCGCCGAGCAGCGCGCCCAGCAGGCCGAGCTCCACCGCTAGCCGGCGGTCTTCGCGAGCGCGTCGTCGAGGAACTCGCGGAACACCTCAACCGGCTGCGCGCCCGCGATGCTGCTCTCCCCGGCCAAGAAGAACGGCACGGTGGTGACGCCCAGCCCCTGCGCGGTCGCGTTGCTCTGCCGCGCCAGCTCGTGCAGCGACGCGTCGTCGAGGTCGGCCTTGAAGCGCGCGAGATCCGGGACGCCCACCTGCGACGCGAACTTGACCAGCTTCGCCGCCGGCAGGCTCGGGTGCTTGCCCTCCGGCGCCACGGCGTAGACCGCCTTCAGGTACTCGAAGAACTTCCCCTGCGCGCCGGCCGCGCGCGCCGCGACCGCCCCGTTCTCGGACTGCTTGCCGAAGAACGCGACGTCGTGCACCTCGATGCGCACCTTGCCGGGCCTGACGTACTCGTCCATCAGCTTCGGCAGCGTCTCGCGGTTGAACAGCGCGCAGAACGGGCAGCGCATGTCCGTCCACAGCACCAGCACCACGGGCGCGTCGACGGGCCCGATCGCCATCGGGTCGCCGGCTTCGCGCCGCACGATCGAGTGCTCGGCGGGCGCGGACGTGTCGGCCGCCGACGACGACACGGGCGCCTCCCGTTCGTCATCAGACCCCTGCAGGGCCTGCGCGACGACGACGAGGACGAGGAAGGCGGCGACCGCGACGCCGACGATCCAGAGCCGTCGGCGCGTCTTCGCGGCAGGGGGACGGTCAGACTGCATCGTCCTAGGATACATCTGGGATTCATGAGGCATCCCAGATACGAGATACAACTTGTATCCTAGTTCGCGGTGCCCGACGATCAGAGCGCGACCCGCCGCGCCTACACCGCGATCCTCGAGGCGATCCTGGACGGCCGCCACCCCGCCGGGACGATGCTCTCCGAGGCGGCGCTGGCCGCGCAGGCCGGCCTGAGCCGGACCCCGATCCGCACCGCGCTCGCGCTCCTGCAGGACGAGGGCTGGGTCTCGATCTACCCGAAGCGGGGCGCGATGGTCCAGGGCCTCAGCGAGCGCGACGTCGCCGACTTCGCCGACGCGCGGCTGATCCTCGAGTCGACGTCGGTCCGGCGGGCGCGGACCGAGGACCTCCGGCAGCTCGCCGAGCGGCTCGAGAGCGAAGTGGCGGTCCAGCGCGAGGCGCTCGGCGGCGGCGACGTGCGCGCGTTCATCGAGTCGACGATCGCGTTCCACCGCTCGTTCGTGCAGGCGGGACGCAACCGCGTGATGCTGGAGCTCAACGACCGCCTGGCCGACCGCCAGCGGTTCCTGCTCTTCAGCTACGGCGACACCCTGCTGGCCCGCGCGGCCGACATCATCGCCGAGCACGAGGAGCTCGTCGCGCACCTGCGCGCCGGCGACGCCGAAGCGTTCGCGGAAGCGCTGCGCCACCACATCGGCGACACGCTCGGCACGCCGCTGGACGAGATCGAGCCCGCGCAGCCGCTGCCGCGCACGCACGGCGCCTGACGCCGCGGCTAGGGTGCAGGCGATGCTCGCTCACGAGAACCCGCTGGAGCAGCTGACGGTCGAGCAGCTGCGCACCCGCACGAGCGCGAAGTGGCGGGCGCACCCGGCCGACGTGCTGCCGCTGTGGGTGGCCGAGATGGACGTCCAGCTCGCCCCGCCGATCGCCGCCGCGCTGCGCACGGCCGTCGACAACGGTGACACCGGCTACGCGTACGGCGACGACTACGCCGTGGCGGTGCGCGACTTCGCGCTGCGCCGCTGGGACCTGCGCTTCGCGCTCGAGCAGGTGGCGATCGTCCCCGACGTGATGCTGGGCATCGTCGAGGCGCTCAAGCTGGTGACCGGCCCCGGCGACGCGGTCGTGGTCTGCGCGCCCGTCTATCCCCCGTTCTACGCGTTCACCTCACACGCCGACCGCCGGGTGATCGAGGCGCCGCTGGCCCCCGACGGCCGCATCGACCCCGACGCGCTGGACACCGCGCTGGCCGCGGCGCGCGCCGTGTCCGAGCGCCCCGCGCTGCTGCTCTGCAACCCGCACAACCCGACCGGGGTGGCGCACACGCGGGCCGAGCTGGAGGCCGTCGCGGAGACCGCCGCGCGGCACGGCGCGCGGGTGATCTCCGACGAGATCCACGCCCCGCTCATGCTCGACGGCGCGACGTTCACGCCGTACCTGAGCGTCGACGAGCGCGGGCTCGTTCTGCTCTCGGCGTCGAAGGCGTGGAACCTCGCCGGTCTCAAGGCCGCGCTGCTGATCGCCGGCCCCGCCGCGCTCGACGACCTGCGGCGCCTCCCGGAGGAGGTCAGCCACGGCCCCAGCCACCTCGGCGCGATCGCGCACGCCGCCGCCTTCCGGGACGGCGAGCCGTGGCTCGACGCGCTGCTGCGCGGCCTGACCGCCAGCCGCCACCTGCTCGGCACGCTGCTGGCCGAGCACCTCCCGCAGGTCGGCTACCGGCCGCCGGAAGCGACGTACCTGGCGTGGCTGGACTGCCGCGCGCTCGGCCTGCACGCCGACGCGGGCAGCACGCCGGGCATCGTCAGCGACCTCGCCGGCCCGGCGCGGATGTTCCTCGACGACGCCCGGGTCGCGCTCAGCTCCGGGCACGTCTTCGGCCAGGGCGGCGCCGGCTTCGTGCGGCTGAACTTCGCGACGTCCGCAGAGATCCTGCGCGAGGCGGTCGAGCGCATGGGCCGCGCGCTCAGCCCACCAGCTTGAGCGCCTGCAGCGCGAGCCAGAGCTCGGCGACGTCCCCGGTGTCGTCGAGCCGCCGCCCGGTCAGCTCCTCCACCCGCTTCATGCGGTAGACCAGCGTCTGCTTGTGCACGAACAGGGTCTCGGCCGCCCGCCGCCAGGACCGGTTCGCCTCCAGGAACTGCTCGAGCGAGTGCACGAGATCCGCCCCGTGCTCGCGGTCGTACTCGATCAGCGGCCCCAGCACCCGGTTGACGACGCTGTTGGCCTCGGCGACCGTGCGCGGCATGAACGGCTCGTCGTTCTCGCCGTAACGGACCACCCGCCGCTCTCCGCTGCGCGCCGCCCGCACCGCCAGCCGCGCCTCGCGCACCGCGTCCGGGATCCGCGCGGGACCCGCGATCGGCTGCGTAGAGACGCCGACGTACGCGTCGTGCCCGGCGACCTCGACCAGGTCCGCGACCGCGCCGCCGCCGGCGTCCAGCGCGATCAGCACCGTCTCGCCGCGCCGCAGCAGGACGTGCGCGATCCCCCGGTCCGCCAGCCGCGAGTGCAGGTCGCTGCGGACCATCGGCGACGACCGCTCGAGCGCCACCAGCACCAGCGTGTCCGGCCGCAGCCCGTGCATCTCGAGCTGGCTGGCCGCGACCGCGTCCTCGACGCGCCCCTCCAGGATCGACGCCAGCAGCTCGGACCCGATGCGCCGCCGGTGCTCGCGGTCCGCCATCAGCTTCTCGACCTCGAGCGCCACCATCGTCGCCACGTGCTGCAGCAGCGCCAGCGGCGGCTCGGCGCCTCGCGGCGTCACCAGCAGCAGGGCCGAGCGCCCGGCGGGAACGGGCACCGCGAGCGTCGTCTGCGCCCCGCCGCGCAGGCGCAGCACGGCCGGCGGGCGCATGTCGCGCGCCGCGAGCTGGCGCCGCAGCTCGGCCAGCAGCGGCTCGGGCGGGGCGGCGGCGCCGCGGAACGTCGTCGTCCCGTCGAACCCGACGACGTGCAGCTCCGAGCCGAGCTCGGCCGCCAGGTCGTCGATCAGCCGGACCGCGTCGTGCCCTTCGATCGCGGCCCGCCGCACGCGGTCGTACATCCGCACCATGCGCGAGAGCTGCTCCCGCTCCTCGCGCTGGTTGGCCCGCACGACCGCGCGCGAGAGCGCCACCCACGGCACCTCGTACGCGGTCATCAGCAGCGGGAACGCGCAGCGGTCGGCGGCCTCGAGCATCGCGGCGGTCAGCGGGGGCGCGTTCATGTTCTCACCGATCGCGATCCCCGCCAGCCCTTCCGCCGACAGCCGCTCCACGAACACCGCCTGGGCATCGCCGGCGGCGGGGACCGCGAACCCCGTCGTCATCACCAGATCGCCCTGGCCGAGCCACTCCCAGGGCGCGTCCAGCTCGCACGCGTGCGCCCAGCTGACCAGCCGGCCGGCGCCCGCCGCACCGGCGACGATCCGCGTCTTGAGCAGCGGATCGGACACGAGCTGGCCGACGGTGATGCCCATCGGCTTGAGACTATGCCGCGCGTCTGCGAGCGGTCGCCGCCTCGTCGACCTCGAGCGCGTCGGTCAGCACGACGCCGTACGCCTCGGCCGCCCGCTCGCGGGAGACGATCTCGTTGCGCACGTCCGCGGCCACGAGCCGCGGGTCGCGCTCGAACGGGTCGCCCCAGCCGCCGCCTCCGCCGCTCTCGAACACGAACGCCTCGCCCGGCTTGAACGTCACGTTGCCGAGCATCTGCGGCAGCCACGTGCCGTCCTCGGCCAGGCCGCCGACGGTCTCCAACGCGTCGTCCCCCGGCCGCTTGCGCAGCTGCTTCTGGCGCGACGCGCGGGCGCCGCCGTTGACGCCCGGCGAGCCCTCGCGGGTGCGCGACGTCTCCATGGTCACGATCTGCCCGCGGCCGAGGAACTCGACCTCCAGCCGCACGCCGCAGCCGCCGCGGTGCCGGCCCGGCCCGGCCGAGTCGGTGATCATCTCGTAGCTGTTGTACCGGACCGGGAACAGCAGCTCGGCGGTCTCGGCCGGCAGGTTCTGGCAGTTGCCGAGCGGGTCCATCGTGACGTGCATGCCGTCCCCGAACGGCGTCCCGCCCCAGCCGCCGGCGGGCAGGTCGGACACGACGGAGATCTCGCCGGTCGCGGGGTCCGCCGCGGTGGCCACGAACCAGTTGCACTCCGAGCAGCCGGGCGCGATCACCTGGTCCGGGATCGCCTTCGCGAGCGCGAGCCAGATCGCGCCCGTGATCTTCGAGGAGGCCGCGGTCGTGCAGCCGAACGTCGGCGACGGCCACTTCGGGTTCAGCCAGGTGCCCTCGGGGATCTTGAGGTCGATCTGCCGGTACAGGCCGGCGTTCGGCGGCGCGTCCGGGTTCAGGAAGAACTTCAGCGAGTAGTAGATCGCCGACGCCGTGTTCGCGTACGGCGAGTTGATCGGGCCGACGGTCGCCGGGTCCGAGCCGGAGAGATCCACCTCGATCCGGTCGCCCGCGACCGTGAGCTTCACGCGCACCGTCACGGGATCGTCGGAGAACCCGTCGCTGTCGACGTAGTCCTCGGCCTCGTAGACCCCGTCCGGGATCCGCGAGATCGCGGCCGCGGTCATCCGCTGCGTGTAGTCGAGCACCTCGGTCATGCCCTGCTTGACCGTCTCGGGACCGTACTTGGTGGCGATCCGCTGCAGCTCGTCGCGGGCCGCGCGCAGCGCGCCCAGCTGGGCCTGGATGTCGCCCTCGACGTACTGCGGCGTGCGCGTCGAGTTCTTGATGATCTCGACCAGCTCGGTGTTGAGCTGGCCGTCCTTGTAGAGCAGCAGCGGCGGCAGCCGCAGGCCCTCGCCGGCGATGTGCGTGTCGAGGTTGCCGCCGATGTCGGTCCAGTGCGCGCGGCTGACCGCGATCGCCAGCAGCTCGCCGTCGTGGAACACCGGCAGCGTCATCGTCACGTCCGGCGTGTGCGTGCCGCCCTGGTAGGGGTCGTTGAGCACGATCACGTCGTCGGGCCCGAGCGTGTCGAGCGGGTAGCGGGCCAGCGAGGCCCGCGCGCTGAAGTGCATCGCCGCGATGTGCACCGGGCAGTTCGCGGTCTGGCCGATCAGCTCCACGTCGGGATCGAAGATCGCGTTGGAGTAGTCGACCATGTCGTAGATGATGGGCGAGAACGACGCCTTCTGGAGGACCTGGCTCATGCGCTCGGGCGCGTACTCGAACGCGCGGCGCAGGACTTCGAACGTGATCGGGTCGAGCTTGCGCTCGGTCGTCGCGGTCATGCCACTGCCTCCAGCATCACGTTGTCGAAACGGTCGGCGCGGGCGATCGATCCGGGCGGGACGACGATCACGCCGTCCGCCTGCTCGATGATCGCCGGCCCGGGGATCTCCTGGTCGGCCACCAGGCGCGTCACGTCGTGGACCTCCACGTCGTGGTGCGAGCCGCCGAAGTACGCGCGGCGACGCTCCTTGATCGAGTCGCCCGCCGCGTGCGTGCCGAGCGCCGCGGCCAGCTCGTCCGGCCGCGGCTTGTGCGTGCGCCCGATGCCGGTCACGCGCAGGGTGACGAACGCGACCGGGAAGTCCGACGAGGCGACGCCGTACTCGCGCTCGTGGACGGCGTTGAACGCGCCCGCGAGCGCCTCCACGTCCGCCGCCTCCAGGCGCCCGTCCGGCACGGGCGTGGTCACCTCGTAGGACTGCCCGACGTAGCGCATCTGCGCGCTGCGCTCGAGCACGACGTCGGCGCCGGACACGTCGTCGGCGCTCAGCAGCGCGCGGACGTCGGCCTCGAGGCCCGCGAACGCGTCGTTGAGCGCGTCCGCGTCGGTCTCGGCCAGCGGCGAGTAGAACGTGCGCTCGAGGTCGTGGCGGACGTCCATCGTCGTCGCCCCGAACGCGCACGCGACCCCCGCGTACGGCGGGACGAGCACGCGGTCGATGCCGACCGAGCGCGCGATCTCGTACGCGTGCAGCCCGCCGGCGCCGCCGAACGCGACCAGCGTGTGGTCGCGCGGGTCGCGCCCGCGGTCGGTGGAGACCATGCGGATCGCGACCGCCATGTTCTCGCTGACGATGCGGGTGATGCCCTCGGCGCAGTCGAGCACGGAGAGCCCGAGCGGCTCGGCGACCGTGCGGATCGCCTCCGCCGCGGCGTCGACGTCGAGCGTGAGCTTGCCGCCGAGCGTCGGGTCGATGCGGCCGAGCACGAGGTTGGCGTCGGTGACCGTCGGCTGCGTCCCGCCGCGGCCGTAGCACGCCGGGCCGGGGTCCGCCCCGGCGCTCTGCGGGCCGACGCGCAGCGAGCCGCCGTCGTCGATCCACGCGATCGAGCCGCCGCCCGCGCCGATCGAGCGGATGTCGAGCATCGGCGTGATCACCGGCCGCTCCCACTCGATCTCGTACTCGTCGGTGACCAGGCCGGTGCCGTCCTCGAGCAGGCTGGCTTCGAAGCTGGTGCCGCCGACGTCGGTGATGATCAGGTCCGACGCGTCCATCAGCGAGCTCAGGTAGCTGCCGGCGGCGACGCCGCCCGCGGGGCCGGACTCGATCAGCTCCTCGGGACGCTCGCGCGCCGTCGCCGCGCTCATCATCCCGCCGTTGGACTTGACGATGTACAGCGGCGCGTTCGTGCCCGCTTCGCGCAGCTTGGCCTCGACGCGCTCGAGGTAGTCGCCGACGACCGGCAGCAGCGCGGCGCGGATCGCGGTGGTGACGAAGCGGCCGAGCTCGCGCATCTTCGGCCGGGTCTCCGAGGACAGCGCGACGTGCGCGTCCGGGATCACCTCGAGCAGGATGTCGCGCATCTCACGCTCGTGGCGGCCGTCCTGGTAGGCGTTGATGAACGCGATCGCGACGTTGGAGACGCCGAGCGCGGCGATCTCCTCGGCGACGCGGCGCGCCTCGTCGCGGTCGAGCGGCGTGACCGTGGCGCCGTCCGCACCGAGCTTCTCGGTGACCGTGAACCGGCGCGAGCGCTCGATCAGCGGCGCGACCTTGCGCTGGTACGGGTCGTACAGGTGCTTGCGCCGCTGGCGCCCGATCTCGAGCACGTCGCGGAAGCCCTGCGTGGTGATCAGCGCCGGCTCGGGGTAGCGGCGCTCGATCAGGGCGTTGGTGCCGATCGTCGTGCCGTGGATCACGGTCGCGATCTGCGCCGGGTCGATCGCGGCGGCCTCGATCGCCTCCATGAAGCCCACCGACGGGTCGGCGGGCGTCGAGAGCACTTTCGCCTGGCGCACGAGGCCCGCCTGGGGGTCCCACGCGAACAGATCCGTGAACGTGCCGCCCACGTCCACTCCAACTTGCAGCATCACTCTCTCCCTCGTGGCGTGTCCTGAGGTTGAGTATCCGCGTGGCGCGGTGGGGTGCAAACGCGACGCGAGGACGAACTGGGCCGCGCCGCTGGTACTCCCGTACGAAATGGGTTGCCGCGGGCCGGGCGGCTGACCACAATCGCCGACCATGCCACACCGTTCGCTCTGGCTCCAGCAAGCGCTCGACGACGCGCCACCGGCGCCCGCGCTGAGCGGGACGCAGCGGGCCGACGTCGCGATCCTCGGCGGCGGCTACGTCGGCCTGTGGGCGGCCATCCAGCTCAAGCGGCGCGAGCCGGACTGCGACGTGGTGGTGCTCGAGCGCGACGTCTGCGGCGGCGGTGCGTCCGGCCGCAACGGCGGCATGGTGCTGTCGTGGTGGCCGAAGCTCGCGAGCCTGATCAAGCTGTGCGGCGTCGAGGAGGCGCTGCGGCTGGGGCGCGCTTCGGCGGAGGCGATCGACGGGATCGCGGCGTTCTGCGACCAGTTCGGGGTGGACGCGGAGTTCCGGCGCGGCGGGTTTTTGTGGACCGCCACGACGCCCGCGCACATCGGCGCCTGGAACGGGGTCGTGGACCTGTGCGAGCGGCACGGGGTCGACGCGTTCGAGCGGTTGCCGGCCGCGGAGGTCGCGCGCCGGTCGGGCTCGGATCGGCACCTGGCCGGGGTGTTCGAGGCGCGCGCGGCGACCGTGCAGCCGGCGAAGCTGGCGCGCGGGCTGCGCGCGGCGGCGCTCTCGCTGGGCGTGCGGATCTACGAGGGGACGCCGGCGCTGAGCTTCACGCGCGAGCGGCCGCTGGTCGTCGACGTCCCCGGCGGGAAGCTGGCGGCCGACAAGCTCGTCGTGGCCATGAACGCGTGGGCGGCGGCGCTGCCGGAGCTGCGGCGCGCGCTGGTGATCGTGTCCAGCGACATCGTCGCCACGCCGCCGATCCCCGACCGGCTGGCCGAGATCGGCTGGACCGGCGGCGAGGGCATCACGGACTCGCAGATGATGGTCGCCTACTACCGGACCACCGCGGACGGGCGGATCGCGTTCGGCAAGGGCACCGCGGGCGTGTCCTACGGCAGCCGGGTGGACGAGCTGTTCGACCGCAACCCGGGGCACTCGGCGATGACCGCGGCGGACTTCCGGCGCTACTACCCGGCGCTCGCGGACGTGGGCATCGAGCACGACTGGGGCGGGCCGATCGACCGCACCCCGACGAGCGTGCCGATCCTCGGCCACCTCGGCGGGCGCGAGCACATCGTCTACGGCGTCGGCTGGAGCGGCAACGGCGTCGGGCCGAGCTTCGTCGGCGGGCGCATGCTGGCGTCGCTGGCGCTCGGCGAGCGCGACGAGTGGTCGGTGAACGGGCTGATCGACCGCGCACCGGACTCGTTCCCGCCGGAGCCGGTGCGGTTCCTCGGCGCGCGGCTCGTGCGCGAAGCCGTGATCCGCAAGGAGCGCTCGGAGCTGGCGGGGCGCCCGCCGCGGGCCTTGGCCGTGCGGGTCGCCGCGCTCGCGCCCGCGGGGCTCGAGGACAAGGACTGACCGCAATCGATGGGAAGATCGGGGCATGGCTCTGATCGAACGACTCGACTTCCTCGGCATCCCGACGCAGGACGCCGAACGCTCCCGCGCGTTCTATCGCGACGTCCTCGGCCTGCGGCCGGACGAGCACGCGGAGTGGGAGCAGTGGGCCGGCCACACCTGCTTCGCGATCTGGGAGCCCGAGAAGGCGGGCATGCCGTTCGTGGCGCAGAAGGGGAACCCGGTGCCGCTGCGCTGCGACGACGTCGCGGAGATGCGCGCGGCGCTGGAGGCGAAGGGCGTGCAGTTCTTCGGCGAGACGTTCGACACCGGCGTCTGCCACATGGCGATCTTCGAGGACCCGGACGGCAACCAGCTGATGCTGCACCGGCGCTACGCGCCCTACGAGTAGGGGCTCAGGCCGCCAGGTCGAGCGTCACGGGGTCGGCGAGCAGGCGGCCGCGCAGCGTGAGCACGGCGCGGCCGGCGGCGTGGTCGGCGGGCTCGAGCAGGCCTTGATCGACGTGGTGCTCGGCGGCGCCGCGGCCCGCCGGCGTGAGGTCGGCGAGCGCGACGCCGGACCGCAGCCGCAGCCCGAGCATCACGCGTTCGAGGCGCGCCTGGTCGTCGCCGAGCGTCTCGCGCGCCGCCGCCGGCGAGTCGCCGCGCGCGAGGCGCTCGCTCCACGCGCGCGGGTGCAGGACGTTCCACCAGCGGACGCCGCCGACGTGGCTGTGCGCGCCCGGGCCGGCGCCCCACCAGTCCCCGCCGTTCCAGTACCCGAGGTTGTGCCGGCACCAGGCGGCTTCGCCGGTCGCCCACGAGCAGGTCTCGTACCAGTGCATGCCGGCCTGCGCCAGCACGCGCTCGGCGGTCTCGAAGCGGTCGACGATCACGTCCTCGCCGGGCGGCGTGAGCTCGCCGCGGCGCACCTGCGCCGCCATCCGCGTCCCCGGCTCGACCACCAGCGAGTACGTCGAGAGGTGGTCGGGCGCGGCGCTGAGCGCGGCGTCCAGTGACACCCGCCAATCCTCCGCGGTCTCCCCCGGCGTGCCGTAGATCAGGTCGAGGCTGACCTGCTCGAAGCCCGCGGCGCGCGCTTCGGCGACCGCCTGCTGCGGGCGACCGGGCGAGTGCGCGCGGTCGAGCGTCGCCAGCACCCGCGGCACGGCGCTCTGCATGCCGAGCGAGACGCGCGTGAAGCCCGCCTCGCGCAGCGCCGCCAGCTTGGCGGGGTCGACCGACTCGGGGTTGGCCTCGGTGGTGACCTCGGCGTCCGGCTTCAGACCGAAGCGCTCGTCGATGCGGCGCAGGATCCGCACCAGCTCGCTCGCTCCCAGCAGCGTCGGCGTGCCGCCGCCGAAGAAGACCGTGTCGACGGCGCGTGGGGCGACGAGCACCCGCGCGGCGAGGTCGATCTCGGCGAGGACCGCGTCGACGTAGCCGCCCGCCTGCTCGGCGCCCCGCTCGCCCGGCACGTACGTGTTGAAGTCGCAGTAGCCGCAGCGCGACGCGCAGAACGGGACGTGCACGTAGAAGCCGAACGGCCCGCCGCTCGCGAGCGCCTCGGCCGGCAGCGCGCCGTCCGCGGGCGCGGGATCTCCAGCGGGCAGGCGAGCCATCTAGTGTCCTGCGGCATAAGTTAGTTGACATGTGCGATGATGGCGTATGTCGTCATCGCAACTGTCGCTGAGCGATCAGGATCGCGCGACGCTGGAGTATTGGACGCGGTGCTCGACGATCCG
>Ga0182736_1000376_pt1 | contig 74109 bp, 65 predicted proteins | sample eDN5th30CKraftBY_FD_128882 | JGI IMG/M metagenome (GOLD analysis project Ga0182736, IMG submission 128882) | Enriched backyard soil microbial communities from Emeryville, California, USA - eDNA 5th pass 30_C Kraft BY (version 2) (version 2) | ecosystem: Environmental > Terrestrial > Soil >... | reverse complement strand
TCTCGGTCACCCACAGGTTGCGCAGGCCGTTCTCGACCGGCTTGCCGGTCTGCTCGTTGATCGCGGCGGCCTGCTCATCGTCGGTCGGCTGACCCTTGGCGTCCAAGAAGCGACCCATCTCCGCGTAGGTCTTGCCGCCCGTGCTCTCGAGCGTGTGCTTGCGCATGACCTTCGCGAACGCCTGCGCCTCGGCACCGGTATCGACCTTCTGGCCCGGAATCGTCGAATCCGGCGTCCCGACGATGCGCTCCTGCGCGAGGCTGTCGCGAACGTAGTTGCGGCCGTCGAACCCCATGTAGATCGCCCCCACGCCGAAGGCGATGAGGATGACGCTGGCGGCGATCCCGCCGTACTGCCAGAACTTACGCATGGTCCCTCTCTTTGCTGGCTGCGGTGGCTGATGCGTTGCCGTCATTTCAGCCGTGGAGGGCGCCTGCGGCCTCGGGTGGGTGCCGTGAACGTGCCGCGGTAAACCCGCAGGTAGTCTGCGGGAATGGCCGACACTGCACCTGAGCCGTTTCGCGTGCTGATCGCTGGCGGCGGCGTCGCCGGGCTCGAGACCTGCCTGGCACTGCGCGACCTCGCCGGCGACCGTGTCGAGTGCACGCTGCTCACGCCCGAGGACGAGTTCGTCTACCGCCCGATGCTGATCAGCGAGCCGTTCGCCCGCGGCGTGGCGCACCGCCATCACCTCGCCGAGATCGCGCCGCGGGCCGGCGCCACGCTGCTGCGTGGCGCGCTCGCCTCGGTCGACGACGCGCGCCGCGTCGCGGTCGCCGAGGACGGCAGCGAGCTGTCCTACGACGCGCTGGTGGTCGCGGTCGGCGCGGGCACCGAGCCGGTGTACCGGCACGCGCTGACCTGGACGCCGGAGGCCGACGCCGACGTCTTCGGCGGCCTCCTGCGCGACATCGAGGAGGGCTACACCAAGGACGTGGCGTTCGTCGTCCCGCTCGGCGTCGCCTGGGTGCTGCCGGCGTACGAGCTGGCGCTGATGACCGCGTGGCAGGCCGAGAGCATGGGCCGCGACGACCTCTCGATCACGATCTACACGCCGGAGGAGGCGCCGCTGGAGGTCTTCGGCGCGGCCGCGGCGGCCGCGCTGCGGGCGGACCTCGAGGAGGTCGGCATCCAGGTCCGCACCAGCGTCCAGGTCGTCGACCGCGACGGGCTCGTGGTCGAGCCGGGCGGCGAGCCGCTGCGGGCCGCGCGCGTGGTCGCGCTGCCGCGGGCGGTCGGGCGGCCGCTCGCCGGGCTCCCGCACGACGAGCGCGGGTTCGTCCCGTGCGACGACCACGGCAAGGTCGTGGGCACGGCAACGGTCTGGGCGGCCGGGGACGCGATCGACTTCCCGGTCAAGCAGGGCGGGCTGGCGGCGCAGCAGGCGGACGCGGCGGCCGAGGCGATCGCCGCGCTGGCGGGGGCGGACGTCAAGCCCGCGCCGTTCCGGCCGATCCTGCGCGGCGTCCTGCTGACCGGGCGCGGGAAGGCCTGGCTGCGCGGGCCGGGCTTCGGCAGCGACGAGCCGGGCGAAGCCGAGCGGCGGGCGCTGTTCTGGCCGCCGACGAAGATCGCGGGGCGCTACATCTCGCCGTTCTTGGCCGCGCTGGACGAGGCGGAGGCGTTCGGCGACACGCCGGCGCCGTCGGGGCAGCCGGTCGAGCTCGACCTCGAGCGCGACGTGCCGGCCGCGGCCAACGCGCTGCGGGCCGCGCGGCAGCGCTGAGAGTGCGGGTTTTCCGCACCTGGGCCGCGCCTGAGCCCCGATGGCGCGGCTCGGCCCCGCTCCTACGGTCACCCGTATGCCCGACCCCATGCATCTGCTCGTCGCCGGGGGTGGACCCGCCGCCCTCGAGGGAGCGCTCGCCGTCCAGCGCCTCGCCGGCACGCGGGTGCGCATCACGCTGCTGAGCGACCAGGACGCGTTCACGTACCGCCCGGTGTCGGTCGCCGAGCCGTTCGGGCTGGCCGCGCCGCAGCGGTTCTCGCTGCGCGAGCTCGCCGCCGACCGCGGCTTCTCGCTGATCCTGGGGCGGGTCGCGAAGGTCGACGGCGACGCGCGGCGCGTGCGGCTGGCCAGCGGCAAGTGGCTGGACTACGACGCGCTGCTGCTGGCCTTGGGCGCGGGGCGCGAGGAGGGCGTGCCGGGAGCGCTGAGCTTTCGTGGCGGTGAGGACGTCGCGCCGCTGCGGGCCGCGCTCGCGCGGCTGCACGCCGGCGAGCCGCTGCGGGTCGCGTTCGTCGCCGGGCCGGACGTCGGCTGGACCCTGCCGCTGTACGAGCTGGCGCTGCTGATGGTGCGCTGGGCGGGCGAGCAGGGGCTCGCGATCGAGCCGTGGGTGGTGACGTCCGAGCAGCGGCCGCTGGGGGTCTTCGGCGAGTCCGCGAGCCACGACGTCGCCGAGCTGCTCGAGCAGGCCGGCGTGCGGGTCTGGACGGGCGCGTACGCGGAGGCCGTCGAGGACGGGCGGCTGTGGCTGTCCCTGGAGGGCTCGCTGCCGGTGGACCTGGCCGTGGCCTTGGCGCGGCCGGTCGGGCGGTTCCTACCCGGGCTCCCGGCCGACGGGCGCGGGTTCGTGCCCGTGGACGAGCAGGGGCGCGTGTCCGGATTGAGGGACGTATACGCTGCGGGAGACATGACGACGCGACCGCTCAAGCAGGGCGGGCTCGCGACGCAGCAGGCCGACGTCGCGGCGAGCGCGATCGCGGCCGCGGCGGGCGCGCCGGTGCGGGTCGAGAGCTACCGACCCGTCCTGCGCGCGATGCTGTTGACCGGCGGGCGGCCGCGGTACCTGCGGCGGGAGAGCGGCGAGGCGAGCGCGGAGCTGGTCGACGAGGCGCCCTGGTGGCCGCCGCACAAGATCGCGGGGCGCGAGCTCGCGCCCTACCTGGCCGCGCACCCCGAGCTGAGGGTGGAGCCCGCGTCGTGACCGCGCCGCGCGCCCCCTCCACCCGCCGCGCCCTCGCCGCCCCCACGCGCCCCGGCCTCGCCGCGCCCACGCGCCCCGGCCTCGCCGCCACCACCGGCCGCGGCCTCGCCGCCCCCGCCCCCACGCGCGCCGACGCCCCGGCCCCCACGCGCGTCTGCGCCCCGGCCCCCGCGCGCGTCTGCGCCCGCCGCCACCCCCGGAGCGCACCATGACGCCGCTCCGCGTCCTCGTCGCCGGGGGCGGCGTCGCCGCGCTCGAGGCCGTGCTCGCGTTGCGGGGGCTCGGACGCGATCACCTCGCGGTCGAGCTGCTCGCGCCGAGCGGCGAGTTCGTCGATCGGCCCTCGTCCGTCCAGGCGCCGTTCGGGGGCGCGCCGCCGCCGCGCGTCCCGCTCGACGGGCTCGGCGCCACGCTGCACCGCGGCGCGCTCGGCGCCGTCGACCTCGCGCGCTCGGAGGCCGTCACCACCGACGGCGGGCGGCTGCCGTACGACCGGCTGATCGTCGCCGTCGGCGCGCGGCCGGTCGAGGGCGTTCCGGGCGCGATCCTGTTCCGCGGGCCCGCGAGCGCCGGCGCCGTCGAGGGCGCGCTCGCCGGCGCCTCGGAGCGCGTGCTGTTCACGCTGCCCGCCGGCGCGGGCTGGACGCTGCCGCTGTACGAGCTCGCGCTGCTGGCCGCGCACGAGCACCCGGGCGGACCGGAGTTCGTCGTCGTCACGCCCGAACGCCGCCCGCTGGAGATCTTCGGCCCCGCCGCGTCGGACGCCCTCGCGCGGCTGCTCGACCGCGCCGGCGTGCGGTTCATCGGTGAGAGCGTCGCCGAGCACGTCCTCGGCGGGTCGCTCGCGACCGCGGACGGGCGGCTGCTGAGCGCCGACGCGGTGGTCGCGCTGCCGCGGGCCCGCGGTCCGTTCGTTGCCGGGCTGCCCTCGGACGAGGACGGCTTCCTGGAGGTCGACGAGCACTGCCGCGTGGTCGATGGCGTGTACGCCGCCGGCGACGCGACCGCCTCACCGCTCAAGCAGGGCGGGCTCGCGACCCAGCAGGCGGACGCGGCGGCCGAAGCGATCGCCGCCGAGGCCGGCGCCCCCGTCGTCCCGCGGCGAGTGCGGCGGGTGCTGCGTGGGATCGTCCTGACCGGCGAGGCCCCGCTGTTCCTGCGCCGCGACCTCGACGAGGACGCCGCCGTCGCCCGCACCCTGCGCGGCGCGCCTCCGGGCGTCTCGCGCGCGCAGCTGTGGTGGCCGTCCGGGAAGCTCGCCGGCCGCTACATCACGGGGTTCCTCGCGGACCGCGGTTCCGAGACGCTGTCGGACCGCCCGCACCGCCGCCCACTGCCGCACTGAGCCGCGCCCGCACTCCCGCGCCCTGCGCTGCCGCGCCCTTTCGCCGCCGCACCCGTCGCCCCGGCGCCCCTCGCCGCCCGGCCCCTCGCGCCGCACCATCCCCGCCGCGCCCCTCGTCCCCGCGCCCCTCGCGCGGGCGGCACGCCTACGCCATCCTTGAAACCGATGGACCTGCCCGCGCGATCTTCCCGCGACCTGCTCGCGCTGCCGCTGCGCGCCGATCTCTTCCAGACGCTCGCTCGCCTTTGCCGGCCGGCGAGCACGCAGGAGCTGGCCGAGATCCTCGACCGCCATCCCAACACCGTGCGCGCGCAGCTCGGGCGGCTCGCGGACGCCGGCCTGCTCGAGCGGCGCACGATGCCGCAGCGCCGCGGCCGCCCGCGCGACGAGTGGGCGATCGCGCCCGACGCGCGGCCCGGCGGGCGCAGCCCCGAGGCGCACGCGCAGCTCAGCGTCTGGCTGACCCGCGCGCTGGCCGGCTCCTCGCGCGACCTCGCCGCCGTCGAGGCCACCGGCCGCGCGATCGGCCGCGAGCTCGCCGCCGAAGGCAACGGGGAGGCGACGAGCGAGCGCATCCAGGACACGCTTGCCGCGCTCGGCTTCGCGCCACACACGGAGCCGCGCGGCGGAGACGCCGTCCGGATCGTCCTGCGCAACTGCCCGTACCGCGCCGCCGCGCAACAAGACCCACGCGTCGTGTGCACGCTGCACCGCGGCATCACCGCGGGCATGCTCGACCGCCTCGCCCCCACCGCGCGCCTGACCGACTTCGTCGCCCGCGACCCCGTCGCCGCGGGCTGCCTCGTCGACATCGCGGGAGTCTGAGCGGCAACGCGCCACGCCCATGCGCGAGGTGCCCCGAATCGGCGCATAGCGCCAGAAAGCGACCACTCGCCGCGCCCCACCCGGCCGGCAACGCGCCACCGCGACAGAGCGAAGCGCGAACCCCGCGACGAGCGGCAACGCGCCACGCCCATGCGCGAAGTGCGCCGAATCGGCGCATAGCGCCAGAAAGCGACCACTCGCCGCGCCCCGAGCGCGACGGCAGCGCTAGTCCGGCGCCACGTCGACGAGCGCGTCGACCAGCCGCTGGGCGGCCGCGGGCGCCGCCGGCGGCAGCAGCGCGCAGAAGCGGCGCCGCATCTCCACCCCGTCGACGCGCACGATCTCGAGGTCGTCGGCGCGCGCCGCCGCCAGGCGCGACATGACCGCCGGCAGCCCCCGCCGGCGCGCCTCCTGGCGCGCCGCTTCGGTCGTCCCGACCTCGACCGCCGCGATCGGCGCCCCGAAGCCCGCGGCGAGCATCGCCGCGTCGACCACCTGCCGCGTGTGCGCCCCCGGGTCGCGCCGGATGATCGGCGTCGACGCGAACTCGCGGGGCGAGACCCGCCGCGACCGCGCCCAGGGATGCCCCAGCGGCACCGCCAGCACGATCTCGTCCTCGAACAGCGGCACCAGCGTCGCGTCACCACCCCCGGCCGGCTCGTCGAACGCGAACGCCGCGACCCCCACGTCCACCTGCCCGCCGCCGACCATCCGCTTGACCGTCCGCGAGTTGGCCACGATCACCTCGACCGGCGCGTTCGCGTCGTGCTGCACCCGCAGCAGCGCGGCCGCCAGCAGCGCGTCCGCCGCCGTCGGGCTGATCGCCAGCGTCAGGGACGCCGAGCTGCCCCGCAGCGCCTCGATCGTCACCTCCAGCTCGTTCATCTCGGCCAGGATCCGCCGCGCGTGCGCGTACAGCCGTTCGCCCGCGGGCGTCAACGTCACCCCGCGCGCCCCGCGCTCGAGCAACCGCACCCCGCAGTGGTCCTCCAGCGCCCGCAGGCGCTTGGACACCGCCGGCTGGGTCACGTGCAGCCGCGTCGCCGCACGCCCCAGCGTCCCCAGCTCCGCGGCGATGCAGAACGTGCGCAGCTCCTCCAGGTCAGGCGTCCGCAGCAGGCGGTCCACGCCCGCATCGTAGGCCCTACGCACGCACCCCCGCGGATCCCCCGCGGCACCCCTCAGTGGTATTCCGCAACGGAATACCCGCCGACGGAACCTCTCATGGCTTCTTCCCCTCGCGAGCCCGCGCTCCATGCCGACCGGCCGAAACTCGGAGTGAGAGCACAGCACCCGAGAAGAAGGTCAGGCGCCATGTCCGCCACGTATCCCTCATCACACCCGAACGACCAGGAACGCTTCGACGCCGAGGTCAGCCACTACGGCCGCGTCGTCCTGAAGACGCTGGCCGGGGCCGGCATCGTCGCCGCCCTGCTGATCTCGATCGCCGCGCTCATGCGCGCGAACGACAGCGGCACGACGACGACCACCACGAGCGCGGCTGCTTCAGCCCCGGCGCACCACGGCGGCGGCGCCACCACCACAGCCGCCGCCGCGGCCCCGACGCTCGCCGACGCCAAGGGCGTGAAGTTCGAGCCCTTCGAGCGCGTCGACCCCAACCTCCCCGCCGTCCCCAAGGGCGACGTCAAGACCTTCAAGGTCGACGTCTACCAGCACGTCACCCAGGTCAGCAAGGACCTGGCGCCGACCGAGATCTGGTCCTACAAGGTCAACGGCGTCGAGCACCGCGGCACCGGCTTCTCCCAGCCGATGGTGGTCGAGGTCGGCGACACGGTCGACTTCACGCTCACCAACGGCTCCGACGAGCGCATGAACGTGACGCTGCCGCACTCGCTCGACTTCCACTCCGCCGAGGTCGACCCCGGCACGCACTACGGCGACCTCGCGCCCGGCAAGAGCATGCACTACCGCTTCGTGGCCAACCACGCCGGCGTCTTCATGTACCACTGCGCGACCCAGCCGATCCTGATGCACACCGGCATGGGCATGATCGGCGCCATGGTGGTCAAGCCGAAGGGCCTCGCCCCGGCGCGCGACCTCTTCTTCACCCAGCAGGAGTACTACATCGGCAAGCCGGGCGGCGCCGCCGACATGGACAAGATCAACGCCAAGAACCCGGACGTCATCGCGTTCAACGGCTACGCCAACCAGTACAAGGACGAGCCGATCGAGGTCGACAAGGGCGAGAAGATCCGCGTCTGGCTGCTCAACGGCGGCCCGAGCATCTGGAGCGCGTTCCACATCATCGGCACCGTGTTCGACAAGACGATGGTCGAAGGCGTCGAAGGCCACGACGCCCAGACGATCAACCTGGCGCCGAGCCAGGGCGCGTACGTCGAGTTCACGCTCGACAACGAGGGCACCTACCCGTTCCTGACGCACGCGTTCGGCGACATGGTCAAGGGCGCGATGGGCGTCCTGAAGACCAAGCACGCTCCCGCCGGCGCCGGCCACTCGATGGACGACCACCCCGCGGCCGCCGCCGGCGACGTGAACGTCAAGCTCGGCGAGATGTACGTCAAGGCGGACAAGCCGTCCTTCAAGGCCGGCACCGTCAAGTTCGCCGTCACCAACGAGGGCCAGACCGCCCACGGCTTCGCGATCGTCCCGGCCCCGGCCAAGGTCGACGGCGGCATGCTCGACGAGAGCGCGTTCGTCGCCCAGGGCAAGCAGCTCGCCGGCGGCGAGGCCGAGACCGTCAGCGCGGACCTCGAGCCCGGCGAGTACGAGCTCGTCTGCTTCATCCCCGGCCACTACATGGCCGGTCAGAAGCTCCCGTTCAAGGTCGACGCCTGAGCTTGGAGGGCCTGCACGTGCCGATCCAACGCGCCGGGTCGCGGACTGGTCCACGCGACCCGGCGCGCGAACGTGCTCAGGCGCTCCAGCTCCTCGCGGACGGCGGCGTCACGCTCGAGCACCGCGGCGTGCTCGGCGGCCGTGACCATCGTCGTCTCCGGCCGGATGCAGACGCCGATGCACGGCTGCGGCGCTTCGATGCGCCCGCAGAAGTCGCACGCCCAGGCCGTGATGACCGCGGCCGCTTCCGGCGCCGGCCCGAGCAGCCGCAGGGCGGCCCGGGAGCGGGCGCGCAGCGCGCTCAGCTCCTCCGCCCCCACGCCGCCGAGCGCACAGCGGGCGACAACCGCGCGCAGGTCCGCCAGCGCCCGCTCGTCCGCCTCCAGCCGCGCGATCCCCGCGGCGTGCTCGCCGCCCTCCACCAGATCGAGCCGCCGCTCCGCGCACGGCCCGAGACACGGTTGCGGCGTGTCGATGGCTCCGCAGCCGATGCACCGTCGAACCACGATCATGAGGAACCATGAAGCGCAGTGAGGCTCTCGCGCCGCTGTCGCGCGACCACCACCACGGCCTGTTCGTCGCCATGCACCTCAAGCGGGCGACCGCCGACACCGCCGCCGAAGCCCGGCAGCGGTTCCTGGAGTTCTGGGCACACGAAGGCGACGTGCACTTCGTCATCGAGGAGACCGTCCTGCTGCCCGCGTTCGCCCGCCGCGGACCGCACGATCACGAGGCGGTGGTCCGCACGCTCACCGACCACGTCGACCTCCGCCGGCGCGCGCTCGACGTGGGTGACGCGTCCCCAGAACAGCTGCACGAGCTCGGTGAGCGCCTGAGCGCCCACATCCGCCACGAGGAGAGCGTGCTGTTCCCATTGATCGAGACCACGTTGGACGCGGAGGAGCTCCGCGCCCTCGGCACGGAGATTACTTCCCGTGAGCAGTGAAAAAGCTGGTACGGTCCGGCGCTGTCGTGGCTGAGACACGGGATCCGGTGCTGGCGGCACACGAATTCTTCCGCCGAGGGGACGCCAACGCAGAGGGCTGGAGCCTGCTCATCGGCCGCGACCGCGGCTGGGAGCGGAGCTACCGCGACCGCTGGCGTCATGACAAAGTCGTCCGTTCCACGCACGGGGTCAACTGCACCGGCTCCTGCTCGTGGAACGTGTACGTCAAAGACGGGCTGATCGCCTGGGAGACGCAGGCCGTCGACTATCCGCGCAACGGGCCTGACCGCCCGGACCACGAGCCGCGCGGGTGTCCCCGCGGCGCCTCGTTCTCCTGGTACACGTACTCGCCGGCGCGGCTCAAACATCCCTACATCCGCGGCAGCCTGCTGAACGCCTGGCGCGAGGCGCGCGCCCGCGGGGTCGACCCGGTGGACGCGTTCGCGCAGATCGCCGAGCAGGGCGGCTACCGCGGCGAGCGCGGCCGCGGCGGCTTCGTCCGCGCCACGTGGGAGGAGGCGAACGAGCTGATCGCCGCCGCCACCGTCCACGCGATCGAGGCCTACGGGCCGGACCGCGTCGCCGGCTTCACGCCGATCCCCGCGATGTCCCCGGTGTCCTTCGCCTCCGGCAGCCGCTTCATCTCGCTGATCGGCGGCGCGATGCTGACGTTCTACGACTGGTACGCGGACCTCCCGCCCGCGTCCCCGCAGTGCTTCGGCGACCAGACCGACGTGCCGGAGTCCGCGGACTGGTGGGACGCGAGCTACCTGCTGATCTGGGGCACGAACCTGCCGATCACGCGCACGCCCGACGCGCACTTCATGACCGAGGCGCGCTACCGCGGCCAGAAGGTGGTCGTGGTCTCCCCCGACTACTCCGACCACGTCAAGTTCGCCGACGACTGGCTGCCCGCCCAGCCGGGCACCGACGGCGCGCTGGCGATGGCGATGGGCCACGTGATCCTGAAGGAGTTCTACGTTGACCAGCAGGTCCCGCGCTTCGTCGACTACGCCAAGCGCTTCACGGACCTGCCGCTGCTGGTGACGCTCGACGAGCGCGAGGACGCGCACGTCCCGGGCCGCTTCCTGACCGCCGCCGACCTGGGCGAGCAGGGCGAGAACCCGGAGTTCAAGACCGTCGTGGCGACCGCGGACGGCCCGCGCGTCCCCAACGGCTCGGTCGGCTTCCGCTACGGCGAGCAGGGCAAGGGCCGCTGGAACCTCGAGCTGGGCGACATTGACCCGCTGCTCGCGCTCGAGGACGGCGAGACCGTCGACGTCGACCTGCCGCGGTTCGACGACGACAGCGCGATGCGCCGCACCGTCCGCGCGACGCGGGCCGGCGGCCGCCTGGTCACGACCGTGTTCGAGCTGATGCTGGCCACCTACGGCGTCGGCGCCGACTACGAGGACGCCTCCCAGCCCTACACGCCCGCCTGGCAGGAGGCCATCACCGGCGTCAAGCGCGGCCTGTGCATCAAGGTGGCGCGCGAGTTCGCCCGCAACGCCGAGATCAGCGGCGGGCGCTCGATGATCTGCGTCGGCGCGGGTACCAACCACTGGTTTCACTCCGACGAGACGTACCGCACGTTCATCTCGCTGCTGACGCTGTGCGGCTGCGTCGGCGTCAACGGCGGCGGGCTGGCGCACTACGTCGGCCAGGAGAAGATCCGCACGTTCGCGGGCTGGCAGGCGCTGGCCTTCGGGCTCGACTGGCAGCGCCCGCCGCGCCAGGCGCCGGGCACGTCCTGGTTTTACGCGCACACCGAGCAGTGGCGCTATGACCGCCTCAAGCCGGAGACGCTGGCGTCGCCGCTGGCCACCGGCCTGTTCAAGGGCCGCACGGCGATCGACGAGCAGGCGCGCGCCGTCCGGCTCGGGTGGATGCCGGGCTACCCGACGTTCGACCGCAGCCCGTTCGAGCTCGCCGACGTCGACGTCCCCGCCGAGCTGAAGGCGGGGCGCCTGAAGTTCGCGGTCGAGGACCCGAGCGCGCCGGAGAACTTCCCGCGCGTGTTCTTCGTCTGGCGGTCGAACCTGCTCGGATCCTCCGGCAAGGGCCAGGAGTACTTCCTGCGCCACCTGCTGGGCGCCACGCACGACGGCCCGCTGGCGGAGCCGCTGGGCCCTGGCGAGCGCCCGGCCGACGTGCACTGGCGCGAGGAGATCCCGCGCGGCAAGCTCGACCTGCTGGTCGACCTCGACTTCCGGATGACGACGACCGGCCTGTACTCGGACGTCGTCCTGCCCGCGGCCACCTGGTACGAGAAGTACGACCTGTCGATGACCGACATGCACCCGTTCGTGCACTCGTTCAACCAGGCGGTGCCGCCGCCCTGGGAGGCACGGTCGGACTGGGACGCGTTCCGGGAGATCTCGCGCGAGTTCTCGCGGCTGGCGAAGGACCGGCTCGGCGTGCGCCGCGACCTGGTGGCGACGGCGATGATGCACGACAGCCCGGGTGAGCTCGCGCAGCCGTTCGGCGAGGTCCGCGACTGGCGCGAGGGCGACTGCGAGCCGGTCCCCGGCAAGACGCTGCCGAACCTGGTCGTGGTCGAGCGCGACTACGGCGCGATCGCCGACCAGTGGGCGACGCTCGGGCCGCTGATGGAGCAGAAGGGCAGCGCGGTCAAGAGCGCGTCCTGGATCCCGGACCGCGAGGTCGAGCAGCTCGCGCGCCGCAACGGGCGCGTGCGCGGGCGGCCGTCGCTGGAGCGGGCCGAGCACGCCGCGGAGGCGATGCTCGCGCTCTCCACCGTCACCAACGGGCGTCTCTCGGTCGCGGGCTTCAAGACGCTGGAGGAGCGCTGCGGCGTCAAGCTGGCCGACCTGGCGGAGGTCGCGGAGGAGACGCGGATCACGTTCCAGGACACGCAGGTCCAGCCGCGGCGCGTGATCACGTCGCCCGAGTGGTCCGGCATCGACGAGGAGGGCCGGGCGTACGCGGCGTTCACGATCAACGTCCAGCGCGCCAAGCCGTGGCACACGCTCAGCGGGCGCATGCACCTCTACCTCGACCACGTCTGGATGCGCGAGCTGGGCGAGGCGCTGCCCGCGTACCGCCCGCCGCTCGACCCGCGGCTGATGCTGGCCGGCGGCGTCGAGGGCCTGCCCGACGGGATCACGCTGCGCTACCTGACGCCGCACTCGAAGTGGTCGATCCACTCCGAGTACCAGGACAACCTGCACATGCTCACGCTGTTCCGCGGCGGCTCCGGGTTCTGGATGAGCCCGCAGGACGCCGAGGCGATCGGCGTGCGCGACAACGACTGGGTCGAGGCGTACAACCGCAACGGGATCGTGGTCACGCGCGCGGTCGTCTCGCACCGCGTCCCGCCGGGCGTGTGCCTGATGTACCACTCCAAGGACCGCCAGCTCAACACGCCGCGCTCGGAGATCGACGGGCGCCGCGGCGGCACCGAGAACGCGCTCACGACGATCGCGATGAAGCCGACGCACATGATCGGCGGCTACGGACAGCTGTCCTGGGGACCGAACTACTACGGGCCGACGGGCTCCAACCGGGACTCGGTCACCTTCGTCCGCAAGCACACCGGGGAGCTGAGGTACTGATGCACGTGCGCGCGCAGGTGGCGATGGTCATGAACCTCGACAAGTGCATCGGCTGCCACACCTGCTCGGTCACGTGCAAGCAGGTGTGGACGAACCGGCCGGGCACCGAGTACGTCTGGTTCAACAACGTCGAGACGGCGCCCGGGCAGGGCTACCCGCGCCGCTGGTCGGACCAGTCGCGGTGGAAGGGCGGCTGGGAGCTCGACCGACGCGGGAAGCTGCGGCTGCGCGCCGGCGGGCGCGTGAAGAAGCTGCTGACGATCTTCTCCAACCCGGACCTGCCGGCGATCGACGACTACTACGAGCCCTGGACCTACGACTACGAGACGCTGGTCACCGCGCCGCTGTCGGACCTCGACCCGGTCGCGCGCCCGCACTCGCGGCTGACCGGGGAGCCGATGAGCGTCGAGTGGGGCCCGAACTGGGACGAGGGCCTGGCCGGCGGGCCGGAGCTGGCGGTCAGCGACCCGCACCTGTCCGGCCTCGAGGAGCAGGTCCGGATGACCTACGAGCAGGCGTTCATGTTCTTCCTGCCGCGGATCTGCGAGCACTGCCTGAACCCGTCGTGCGTCGCGTCGTGCCCGTCGGGGGCGATGTACAAGCGCGAGGAAGACGGGATCGTGCTCGTCGACCAGGACCGCTGCCGCGGCTGGCGGATGTGCGTCTCCGGCTGCCCGTACAAGAAGGTCTACTTCAACCACGCGACCGGCAAAGCCGAGAAGTGCACGCTCTGCTACCCGCGCATCGAGATGGGGCAGCCGACGATCTGCTCGGAGACGTGCGTCGGGCGGATCCGCTACCTCGGGCTCATCCTCTACGACGCCGACCGCGTCGAGGAGGCGGCGTCGGTGCCGCACGAGCGCGACCTGCTGGAGGCGCAGCGGTCGGTGTTCCTGGACCCGACCGACCCGACCGTGCGCGAGGCGGCGCTGCGGGACGGGATCGCGCCGGACTGGCTGGACGCCGCGGTGCGCTCGCCCGTGTACGACCTGGCGATCCGCTGGGGCGTCGCGCTGCCGCTGCACCCCGAGTTCCGCACGCTGCCGATGGTCTGGTACGTCCCGCCGCTCTCCCCCGTCGTCTCGACGCTCGAGACCGACGGCTACGAGGCCGACCCGGACGACGTGTTCGGCGCGATCGAGCACCTGCGGATCCCGCTGCAGTACGTCGCCAACCTGCTGAGCGCCGGCGACGTGGACGTGATCCGGTTCGTCCTGCACCGGCTGGCGGCGATGCGCTCCTACATGCGCAAGCGCGAAGTGCTGGGCGTCGTGGACGGCGAGCTGCCCGGCTCGGTCGGGCTGACCGGCGGCGAGCTGGAGCGCATGTACCGGCTGCTGGCGATCGCCGACTACGAGGACCGCTACGTGATCCCGCAGGCGCACGCCGAGCTTGGCGAGCGGCTGATGGAGCAGCAGGGCGGCTGCGGACTGGACTTCGAGGGCGGGCCGGGCAACTGCGGCGCGGTCGAGCCCAAGGAGAGCTTCAACCTGCTCAAGATCCTGGAGCGCAAGCCATGATGCCGTGGGCGCTGCTCTCGTTCCTGCTGCGCTACCCGGACGACGACGTGCGCGCCGCGGCGGCGCGGATCGCCGACCTCCCGCCCGGCCCGGCGCGGGACGCCTTGGACCGCTTCGCCGCCGCGTGGGACGGCGATCCCGCGCACTACGTGGAGACGTTCGACCTGCGCCGGCGCGCGAGCCTGCACCTGACGTACTACGCGCACGGCGACACGCGCACGCGCGGCGCGGCGCTGGTGCGGATCAAGAAGCTCTACCGGGCCGCCGGGCTGCCGATGGAGAGCAGCGAGCTGCCCGACCACCTGGTCGTGATGCTGGCGTTCGCGTCGCTCGCGCCGGCCGGGCACGGCGAGGCGCTGCTCGGTGAGCACCGGGCCGCGCTCGAGCTGCTGCGGCTCTCGCTGCACGATCTCGACAGCCCGTACGCGTTCCTGCTGGACGCGGTGGTCTCCGGCCTACCCGCGCTGACCGTGAAGGACCGCGCCGACGTGGCCAAGCTGGCGCGCGAGGGCCCGCCGGACGAAGCGGTCGGCCTGGAGCCGTACGCGGTCGCCGAGGCGATGTGATGAGCGCCGGCGCGATCCTGCTCTGGATCATCTTCCCGTACGTGGCGGTGGCCGTGTTCGTGGTCGGGCACATCTGGCGCTACCGGGCCGACCAGCTCGGGTGGACGAGCCGCTCGACGCAGATGTTCGAGCACAAGATCCTCGGCTGGGCCGGGCCGGCGTTCCACTACGGAGCGCTGGCGGCGGTCGGCGGGCACGTGATCGGGCTGCTGATCCCGAAGTCGTTCACCGAGGCGATCGGGATCTCCGAGCCCGTCTACCGCTGGTTCTCGGCGATCGCGGGCGGCATCGCCGGCCTGGTCTGCGTGGTCGGGTTCCTGGGGCTGTTCTACCGCCGCGCCACCAACGCGCGCGTCCAGCGGACGACGTCGCGCACGGACCTGCTCGTCTACTTCCTGCTGACCGTGCTGATCGGGATGGGGACGTACATGACGTTCGCGGACAACCTGCTGACGTCGCGGCCGTTCGACTACCGCGACTCGATCTCGGTCTGGTGGCGGTCGCTGTTCGCGCTGTCGCCGAACGTGGACGCGGCGCTCGACGCGCGGTTCATCTACCAGCTGCACGCGATCGTCGCCTGGTCGTTCTGGGCGCTGTTCCCGTTCAGCCGGCTCGTGCACGCGTGGAGCGTGCCGGTCCAGTACCTGGGGCGGCCGTACATCCTCTACCGGCGGCGTTACGCTTCGACGCGATGAGCAGCACGCGCCAGCTCGTCCTCGCGACGCTCGCGTTCACGGTCTGCTTCTACGCGTGGAGCCTGCTCGGGCCGCTCGGGCCGGACCTCCAGGACGCGCTCGGGCTCTCGGACGTGCAGACGTCCACGATGGTCGCGGTGCCGGTGCTGCTCGGGTCGCTGATGCGGATCCCGCTCGGGTGGCTCACCGACCGGATCGGCGGGCGGCTGGTGTTCGCGGTGCTGATGGCGTACACGCTCGTGCCGCTGATCGCGCTCGCGGTCTGGCACTCGTCGCTGGGGGCGATGCTGCTGCTCGGCTTCCTGCTCGGGTTCGCGGGCGCGTCGTTCGCGGTCGGCGTCCCGTTCGCCAACGGCTGGTATCCGCCGTCGCGGCAGGGGTTCGCCCTCGGCGTGTACGGGATGGGCATGGGCGGGACCGTCCTGGCCGGGCTGACCGCGCCGCGGATCGCGGACAAGTGGGGGCTGTCGGCGCCGTTCTGGGTCGCCGCGGCGCTGCTGGCGGTCATGTGCGTGGTCTGGACGCTGCTCGCCCGCGACGCGCCGCGCGAGGGCCCGCGCGGCGCCGGCCCGGGGATGTTCGCCGCGCTCGGCGTGTTCCGCTCCAGCGGGCGCGCGTGGGCGCTGACGCTGTTCTACTTCCTGGCGTTCGGCGGGTTCGTGGCGATGTTCCTGTACCTGCCGAAGCTGCTGACCGGCGTGCACGACCTGACCAAGGCCGACGCGGGCGCGCGCGCCGCCGGGTTCGCGCTGCTGGCCGTGCTGGCGCGGCCGACGGGCGGCGTGCTGTCGGACCGCATCGGCGCCGCGCGCGTGCTCGCGGTCTCGTTCGTGAGCGTCACGCTGCTGGCGCTGGTGCTGGCCGCGGCGTACACGTCGATGGTGCTGCTGACGATCGCCTGCCTGACGATGGCGGTCGCGCTCGGCCTCGGCACCGGCGCGGTCTTCAAGCTCGTGCCCGAGTGGTTCCCGGACCGGGTCGGCGCGGTCACCGGCGTGGTCGGCGCGGCCGGCGGCCTGGGCGGCTTCTTCCCACCGCTGGTCATGGGCGTGGTCAAGTCGGCCACGGGCGGCTACGGGCTCGGGTTCGTGCTGATGGCGCTGATCGGCCTCGCCTGCCTGATCGTGCTGCGGGCCACCGAGGCGCCGCGCCGGCGCCCGCTGGCCGGCGTCAGCCAGCGGTGACGGCGGCGATCTCCGCGGCGACCGCGGTCACGCCGCCGCGCGCGTACGCCGCCAGCTGGCGCGTCGCCCCGTTGCCGGAGCGCAGGATCTCGGTGACGCCCTCGAGCTCGCGGTCGCAGCCGAGCTCGCGCGCGTGCGGGGCGATCGCCGCCAGCGTCCGCTCGATCAGCGCCCGGACCGGCGCCGGGCCGCCGGACTCGACGTCCGCGACCGTCGCGTCGAGCCCGTAGCGCGCCGCCCGCCACTTGTTCTCCTTGGTCAGCACCGGGTGCCAGAACACGAGCGGCGCGCCCGTCTCCAGCGCCACCGCGTAGCGCCGCACCAGCGCCTGCACGTACGCCGTCAGCGCGATCGCCTCCTCGACGCGCGTGACCGCGTCCATCACGCGCACCTCGACCGTCCCGAACGCCGGATGCGGGCGCAGGTCCCACCAGATCCGCGTGTAGTCCTCGACGCAGCCGGCCGCGACCAGCTGCTCGACCACGCTCGCGTACTCCTCGTAGCCGGCGAAGTGCGGCGGCGGGCCGCTGCGCGGGAACGCGGAGAAGATCGAGTGGCGGCAGGACGCGAGCCCCGTCGCCTCGCCGCGCCAGAACGGCGAGTTGGCCGACAGCGCGACCAGCTCGCACAGGTGCGCCCGCAGCGCGTTGACGATCCCGATCGCGCGGTCCGGATCGTCGACCCCGACGTGCACGTGCAGCCCGAAGATCAGCTCCCGCCGCGCCGCGTACTGGAGCTCCTCGACGATCAGCCGGTAGCGCTCGCGCACGGTCACGTTCTGGGTCTCGAACCGGCTGAACGGGTGCGTGCCCGCCGACCCCAGCGCCAGGCCCTGCTCGGCGGCGGCCGCCAGCGCGTGCGCGCGCAGCCCGCGCAGCTCGCGCGCCGCGCCGGCGACGTCCGCGCACACCGGCGTGTGGAACTCCACCAGCGACTCGAACAGCTCCGGCGCCATCAGCTCCAGGAACGGCCCGCCGCGCTCGCGTTCGGCCCGCAGCAGGCTCTCCACGCGCGGCGCGAGGTCGAAGGTGCCGGGGTCCAGCAGCATGTACTCCTCCTCGACCCCGACCGTGAACGGCGGCCCCGAGCCGAAGCGGTGCGCGCGGACGTCGGCGGCTCCGGCCAGGCGTGACATGCCCGGATTGTCGAGCCCGCCCCGCGACTCCCGCATGCGCACAGTGCCGCCGACGGCGTGCGGGAATCCACGGACCCGCGCACCGCACGCCGCGCGGATGCCGCCGCCGGGCCTCGCCCGTACGGTGAAAGCAGCACCGCACCGAGCATGGAAGGAAGCATCGTGAACACCATCGTGATCGGCGTCGACGCGTCCGAACGCGCTGAGGACGCGATCGCCTTCGGGCGCCTGTTGACCGACGCCACCGCCGCGCAGTTCGTCGTCGCGAGCGCGTTCGGCTCGACCGAGTACGCACCGATGCGCGACGTCGCGCTCGACACCGCCGGGGCGCTCAAGGAGCGGCTCGGAACCCCACGCGCCCACGTGCGCGTGCTCGCGGACCCCTCCCCCGCGCAGGCGCTGCAGCGGCTCGCGCACAGCGAGCGCGCCGCCCTGCTGGTCGTCGGCTCCTCGCACGTCGGCCGCTACGGCCGCGTCTGGCCCGGCAGCACCGCCGAGCGCCTGCTGCACGGCGCGCCCTGCGCCGTCGCCGTCGTCCCGAGCGGCTACCGCGACCGCGCGCAGACGCCGCTGCGGCGCGTCGGCGTCGCCTACGACGGCTCCGCCTCCGCCCAGGCGGCGCTCGCGGCCGGCGCGGCGATCGCGCACGCCACCGGCGCCGGGCTGGAGATCATCGGCGTCGTCGAGAGCGAGGGCTACGTCGCGCCCGCGCTGATCGGCATCCCGGCCGTCGCGGTCGCCCGCGAGGACCTCGAGCGCCACGTGCAGGACCAGCTCGACGCGGCGCTCGACGGCCTCGCCGGCGGGATCGACGCCACCGCGGTGCGGCTGGCGGGCGACCCGGCCGAGCGCCTCGGCGAGCACAGCGGCCGGCTCGACGTCCTGATCTGCGGCTCGCGCGGCCGGGGCCCGCTGCGCTCCGTGCTGCTCGGCGGCGTCAGCGGCCGGCTCGTGCGGACCGCGCGCTGCCCGCTGATCGTCGTGCCCAACGGCGTCGAGGACCCGCTCGGCGGGCTGTTCGGCGCCGTCAGGCCGCGATCAGCATCGTCTGCGTCTCGGTGAACAGCTCGCGCGCCGCGAGCCCCTGCTCGCGGGGCCCGTAGCTCGACGCCTTGACGCCGCCGAACGGCGCGTGGAAGTCGACGCCGGACGTCGCCGCGTTGACGCGTACGAGCCCGGCGTCCATGCCGCGCATGAACGCCAGCGCGCGACCGAGGTCGCGCGTGAAGACCGCGCCCGACAGGCCGTAGCGGACCCCGTTGGCGAGCCGCAGCGCGTCGTCGGGCCCGGCGGCGGTGAGCAGCGCGGCGACCGGGCCGAACACCTCCTCGCGCGCGAGCACGCCGTCGGCGTCCGCGAGCTCGACCAGCGTCGGCCGCAGGTGAAACCCGTCGCCCGGCACCGCCGCGCCGCCGGTCAGCACCGTCCCGCCCGCCCGCGCGACGGCGTCGAGCGCGGCGGCGCGCGCCGGCGCGTCGATCAGCGGCCCGACGACGGTCGCCGCGTCGGCGGGATCGCCGCACGGCAGCGCCGCGATCGCGTCGACGAGCAGCGGCCGGAACGCGTCGATCGCCGCCGCGTCGACGATCACCCGGCTGGTCGCGGTGCACTTCTGCCCGGCGTAGCCCATCGCGGCGCCGGCGATGATTCGCGCCGCGGCCTCGAGGTCCGCGTCCGCGAGCACCACCGAGGCGTTGACGCCGCCCATCTCGCACTGCACCCGCGCGCCGCGGCCGGCCGCGGCCGCCGCGATCCGGTGCCCCGCCGCTGAGGACCCGGTGAACGACACGGCCGCGACCGCCTCGTGCGCGACCAGCGCACGGCCCGCCTCGGCGTCCCCCACGACGAGCTCGCACGGGGCTCCGCGGGCCAGCACCTCCGCCAGCAGGCGACCGAGCGCGGTCGCCTGCGGCGCCGGCTTGAGCACGACGGCGTTGCCCCACGCCAGCGCCGGCGCCGCCTTCCACAGCGGCAGCGCGAGCGGGAAGTTCCAGGGCGTGATCAGCGCGCAGACCCCGACCGGCCGGCGCCGCACCAGCAGCCAGGAGTGCCCGTCGGCCGACGGCAGCGTCTCACCGTCGGCGGCCAGCGCCTGCTGCGCGTAGTAGCGCGCCACCGCGACCGCGCGCGCGACCTCCCCCGCGGCCTCGGTACGCGGCTTGCCGACTTCGCGGACGATCAGCTCGGTCAGCTCGCCGGTCCGCGCCGCGAGCTCGTCCGCGGCCGCGCCCAGCGCCGCGCCGCGCTCGGCGGCCGGCCGCGCGGCCCAGCCGGGCTGGGCGGCCGCGGCGCGCCGCACGGCCGCGTCCACGGCATCCGGCGGCGACGGCTCGAACTCGGCGACGACGTCGGACGGCCGGTGCGGGTTGACGCTGATCATCCGACGCTCTTGACCCCTTCCTCGGCGGCCCCGCCGAAGTACGCCTCCTGGACGGCGGGGGTGTCGCGCAGCGCGCCCGCCGTGCCCTCGGCGACGATCTCCCCGGCCGCCATCACGTAGCCGCGGTTGGCGACCCCGAGCGCCGCCCGCACGTTCTGCTCGACCAGCAGCACGGTCGTGCCGCCCGCGTTGATCGCCGCGATCGACTCGTAGAGGCTCTCGACGATGCGCGGCGCCAGCCCCATCGACGGCTCGTCGAGCAGCAGCAGCGACGGCGCGCCGGCCAGCGCGCGGCCGATCGCGAGCATCTGCTGCTCGCCGCCCGAGAGCGTCGCCGCACGCTGGCGGCGGCGCTTCGCCAGCACCGGGAACAGCTCGTAGACGTGCTCGAAAGCGTGCTCGCGCCCCCGCGCGGCGAACGTCCCGGCGACGAGGTTGTCCTCGACCGACAGGCTCGCGAACACGCGCCGCCCCTCGGGCACCAGCCCGATCCCGCGGCGCGAGATCGACGCCGGCCGCGCACCGGTGATGCGCGCGCCGGCGAACCGGACCGAGCCGCCGGCGGAGCGCAGCAGCCCGGCGATCGCCCCCAGCGTCGTCGTCTTGCCCGCGCCGTTGGCCCCGAGCAGGCAGACCGTCTCCCCGACGCCGACGGTCAGCGAGATCCCGCGCACGGCGGCGATCGGGCCGTAGCGGACGTGCAGGTCCTCGACGGCCAGGATCGGGTCCTCCGGCGCTCGCTCAGCCCGGCTGCGGCGCATCGGCGGCCACCTCCTCGTCGTCGCTCGCGCCGAGGTACGCCTCGATCACGTGCGGGTCGTTGCGGACCACGGCCGCCGGCCCGTCCGCGATCGGCCGCCCGAAGTTCAGCACCACGACGCGCGGGCACGTGCCGAGCACCAGCGGCATGTTGTGCTCGATCAGCAGCACGGCGACGTCGCGCTCGCGCACGACGCGGATCACCTCCACGAGGTCGACCTGGTCCTGGCCGGTCATGCCGGCCGCCGGCTCGTCCAGCAGCAGCAGCGACGGCCGCCCCACGCAGGCGCGCGCGATCTCGAGCCGCCGCAGGTCGCCGTAGGCCAGGCCGCCGGCGAGGACGTCCCGCGCGTGCTCGAGCCCGACGTGCGCGAGCCACTCGCGGGCGTGGGCGCGCACGCGCCGCGGCACGTCCAGCCACGAGCGCAGCCCGCTGGTGCGCTCGGCGACCATCAGGTTCTCGAGCACCGTCAGCTCCTTGAACACGCGCGGGTTCTGGAACGTGCGCGCGATCCCGAGCCGAGCGATCCGCCAGGGCGGCAGGCCGCTCAGCGAGCGTCCCGCCAGCTCCACCCGTCCCTCGTCGCAGCGGTAGTAGCCGCAGATGACGTTGAACAGGGTCGACTTGCCGGCGCCGTTGGGCCCGATCACGCCGACCAGCTCGTTGCGCTCGACCGGCAGCGACACGCCGTCGAGCGCGGTCAGCCCGTCGAAGCTGAGCCGGACGTCCTCGAGCGCCAGCAGCGTCACGTCGCCCCCTTCCGCAGCCGCGCCAGCGCGCGGCGCAGCCCGCCGACGATCCCGTCGGGCACCAGGATGACCACGATCATGATCGCTGCGCCGTACGCGATCAGCTGGTACTCGGAGAACTCGCGCAGCAGCTCCGCCAGCGTCTGCACGCCGGCGGCGCCGACGATCGCGCCGAGCACGCTCGTCATGCCGCCGAGCAGCGCCATCGTGAGGATCTGCACCGACTGGTCGATCGTGAACAGGTCCGGGCTGATGTAGCCGACGAACATGCTCAGCAGCGCGCCCGCCAGCCCGGCCAGCGCCGCGCTGATCGCGAACGCGGCCGTGCGCTCGTACGCGGGCCGCACGCCGACCGCCATCGCCGCCAGCTCGTCGTTGCGCAGCGCGCGCATGCGCAGCCCGCGGTGCCCGCGCCGCACCACCGTGACGATCGCGAGCGCGAGCGCCAGGGCGGCCAGGATCAGGTAGTAGAAGTCGCGCTCGGTGATCAGCGGCGTGCCGAACGGCGCCGGCGCGGGGATCCCCTGGATCCCCTGCGGGCCGCCGGTGAACTCGGTCCAGTTGAGGATCGCGCCGTAGGTGATGCCCGCGAACGCGAGCGTCGCCATCACCAGGTAGGCGCCGCGCAGCCGCAGCGCGGGCACCCCGACCAGCACGCCGGTGACCGCGCACAGCGCGCACGCGGCCAGCGCCGCCAGCCCGAGCGGCCAGTGGTAGCGCACGGCCAGCAGGCTGGTCCCGTACGCGCCGATCGCCATGAACGCGCCCTGGCCGAGCGAGAGCTGGCCGGCGACGCCGGACAGCAGCGTCAGGCTCAGCGTGGCGATCGCGAAGATCGCGATCAGGTCGATCACCTGCTGCAGGTAGGGCGGGTTGGCCGCGGTCGCCTCGACGATCGCCGGGACCAGCAGCGCCACGGCCACCGCCGCCGCGCCGAGCGCGCCGCGCAGGACGAGCGCGCCCCTCACGCCTTCTCCAGCGTCCGCTTGCCCAGCAGGCCCTCGGGACGCATCACGAGCATCACGAGGATCACGGCGTACGTGATCACGTCGGCCCAGCTCGAGCCGCCGTAGCGCGAGCCGAAGGACTCGATCACGCCGAGGCACAGGCCGCCGACGAGCGCGCCCCACGGGTTGCCGAGGCCGCCGAGGATCGCCGCCGCCAGGCCCTTGATCAGCATCGGCACGTCCATGACCGGCTGCGCCTTGAAGACCGGCGCGACCAGCGCGCCGGCGATCCCGGCCAGCAGCCCGGAGATGAACAGCACCGTGGGCAGCACCACGCGCACGTCGATCCCGAACGCGCCGACCAGCGGCAGGTCGTCGGCGGTGGCGCGCATGGCCACGCCCGCGCGCGTACGCTGGAGCAGCCAGAACAGCGCGGCCGCGACGATCGCGGTGATGACCATGATCACCAGCAGCTCGCGCCGGACCACGGCGCCGCCGAGGCTGATCGCGTCGCCGGGCACCAGCGACGGGACCGACTGCGGCTGCGGCCCCCAGACGGCGACGCTGACGCCGCGGATGATCGAGGCCAGGCCGATCGCCACCACGATCGTGTTGATCTCGCCCTGGCCGCCGAGCACGAAGCGCCGGAACACCAGCCGCTCGCACACGACCGCGAACGCGCCGACCACGAGCGCCGCCCCCGGCACCGCGAGGCCGACCGGCACGCCGGCGCGCACGAGCGCGTAGGCGCCCATCGCGCCGAGCATGAAGAACGCGCCGTGGGCGAAGTTGAAGAACCGCGCGGCCTGGTAGGTCAGCGCGAAGCCGAGCGCCACCAGGCCGTAGACGCACCCGATGCCCAGGCCGCTGAGGAGGTACTGCAGCATCTAGCGGTGCGGCTCGCCGGACGTCACTTGAGCAGCTCCCACTCGCCGTCCTTGACCTGGCCGAGGTGGATCGTGCGCTGGTTCTGGCCCTTGTCGTCGAACGTGATGTCGCCGACCGCGCCGGAGTACTGCGTCGCCCGGATCGCCTTCTGCAGCGCCTCCGGGTCGGTGCCCGCCTGCTTGAGCGCCTCGACGAGGATGCGGGCGCCGTCGTAGCTCTGGGCGGCGAACACGTCCGGGTCGCGCTGGGTCGCGGACTTGTACTTCGCCGACATCTCCTTCAGCGTCGGGTTGTCCGGGTCGACGTACGCCCACGCCGCCACCGTGCCCTGCGCCGCGTCGCCCGCCAGCTCGATGAACTCGTTCGAGACGAGGCCGCCGCCGCCCATGAACTGCACGTTCTTCATCCCCACCGCGTGCATCTGGTCGACGATCCGGGCGCCCGCGTCGAGCGTGCCCCAGAACGCGACGCCGTCCGGGCTCGCGTCGCGCAGCGCGTTGATCTGCGCCGAGAAGTCGTTGGTCTCGGGCGCGTAGCTCTGATCGGTGACCGGCTTCAGGCCCGCGTCCGTGAGCTTGTCCAGGATCAGCTTCTGCCCGCCGCGCCCGAGGTCGGACGTGTCGTGGATCAGCGCGATCCGCTTGAGGCCCTTCTCCTCGATGCCGTACGCGAGCACCGCCTGGACCTGGTCGGCGTCGGAGAGGTGGACGCGGTTGACCCACTTCCACCCGGACTCCGTGACCGCCGGGTTCGACGACACGGTGACGATGAACGGGCGCTGCGCGCGCTCGATCGCCGGCCCGGCGGCGAGCACGTTGGCCGACCCGGAGGCGACGATCAGCGCCGCCGCGCCGGGCGCCGCGCGCTTGGCGATGTTGACCGTCTGGATCGGGTTGTTCTTGTCGTCATAGACCTTCAGCTCGAGCTTGCGCCCGTCGACGCCGCCGGCCTGGTTGGCTTCGTCGACCGCGATCCGCGCACCCTCCAGCGACGCCTTGGAGTACGGGGCGACCGGCCCGGTGAGATCGCCGATGAAGCCGATCTGGATCGGGTCCGACGAGCCGGACCCGCCCGAGCCCTCGTCGCTCCCGCAGGCGCCGACCAGCAGCACCGCCGCCATGCACCACGCCATCACGAGAATCCGTCGCATCCCTTTTCCTCACCTCTGAAACACCTGCACCCCGGACCGGGCGCGACGCCCGGCCCGCTCTCTCCTCACGCCGCCGGCGCTCGCTCCTGCACCTCCGCGCGGATCGCCCGCGTCAGCCGCTCGGTCCCGGAGCTCGGCACGTTGCGGATCCCGACCTGGATCAGCCGCGGCGCCCGCGCCTCGAGCGCCGCGCGCAGCTCGCGCTCGAGCGCCGCGACGCCGGCCACGCGCACGGCCGTCACGCCGAAGCCGCGCGCGACGCCCGTGAAGTCCGTCGGCGAGAGCTCGGACGTGAACGCCGCGCCCTCCCCGTACACGCCGCGCTGGAGCGACTGCTCGACGCCCCACGCGCCGTCCTGCCCCACCACGACGACCACCGGCAGACCGCAGCGCACCGCGGTCTCGAGGTCGGCCACGTGGTAGCCGAGCCCGCCGTCGCCGGCCACGACCAGCACCGGCGCGCCGGGCAGCGCCGCCTGAGCGCCGATGCCGAACGGCAGGCCGGCGCCGCACGTGGCCTGCGGGCCGAGGCGCAGCCACCGGCCCGGCGCCTCGGCCGGAACCAGCTGACGGCACCACTGCACGAACTCGCCGCAGTCGAGCGCGAAGATCGCTCCCGCCGCCACGCCGGCGCGAGCGATCGCGCGCGCCACGCTCGCCGGGTGCAGCGGCTCGTCCTCGCCGGCGTCCGGCACGGCGGGCGGCTCGGCCGCGGCCAGCCGCTCGCGCCACTCGCCCGGCGCGCGGTGGTCCGCGAGCGCCGCGGCCAGGTCACCGAGGAACGCCGCCGGGTCGCCGGCCGCCAGCAGTGCGCCGGCGGGCAGGTTGCGGCCCAGCCCGCCCGGCTCGAGGTCGACGTGCACGACGACCGCGTCGGAGGCCAGCCGCGCGCCGTAGCCGATCCGGAAGTCGGCGTCGCGGCCGGCGACGATCACGCAGTCCGCCAGCGCCAGCTGGCCGGCGGCGGCGTTGAGGCCCGGGTCGGCCGAGCCGAACGCGCAGGCCGCGCTGTCGGGCAGGATGCCGCGCGCGCTGTCGAGCGTGAAGACCGGCACGCCGGCGTCGGCGAGCGCCGCGACCGCCCGCTCGCCGCCGTACTGCCAGACGCCGGCGCCCGCGATGACCGCGGGCCGGCGCGCCGCACGGACGCGCTCGGCGACCGCGCCCACGAACGCCGGCGGCACGACCGGCGCGGGCGGCACCGGCCGCGGTGACGGCGCGTCGCCGTCCAGCGGCGACTGCTGCACGTCGACCGGGATCGTCAGGTGCACGGGACCCGTGCGGCCGGTCTCGGCGAGCACGAACGCCTCGCGCAGGCGCTCGAGCACGTGGTCGGCGCGGGTGGCGCGCAGGCTCGCCTTGGTCGCGCCCGCGGTCAGCCGCACGTGGTCGGCCTCCTGCTGCGCGCCGCGGCCCTCGACCGCCAGGCCGGGCTCGCCGGACAGCAGGACGACCGGGCTCTGGTTGCCGCGCGCGGTCAGCAGCGCGCCGACCGTGTTGGCCACGCCCGGGCCGCCGGTGACCAGCGCCACGCCCGCGCGCCGGCGGATCCGCCCGTAGGCGTCGGCGGCCATCACCGCCGAGGCCTCCGAGCGCGTCGCCACGCACCGCAGGCCGCGCCGGCGCATCGCCTCCTGCAGCGGCAGGATGTGGTTGCCGCAGAGCGTGAAGACGACGTCGACCTCCGCGCGCTCGAGCGCGGCGACGACCGCGTCGGCCACCGTGCCCTCGGTCACGACAGCCTCGGGAGCACGTCGCGGGCGAAGACGTCGATCTGCTCCGGGTCGGCCGACGTCGGTCCGACGCACAGGTACGAGCAGCCCGCGTCCAGGAGGTCCTGCAGGCGCTCGACGACCTCGTCGGTCGTGCCCATCAGGTAGCACTCGCTCAGGTGCTCGACCGAGCGATGGGTGCCCATCACCTTCTGGAAGTGCGGGGCCTGCTCGGCGATCGCCCGCTCGCGCGTGTCCGCGTCGACGAAGTGAAACCAGTTGCAGTGGCCGAACGTGAGCGACGCGGGGTCGACGCCGTTGGCCTGCGCGTAGTCGGTCAGCTTGCCCCAGTCGCGCTTGACCCACTCCTGCTTGCCCGACGCGCGCGAGAGCCAGCGCCCGGCCTTGACCACGCGGCGCTTGACCGACTCGGCGATGTCCGGGATGTCGGCTTCGCCCGGGTCCGGGATGCGTGAGCCGCCGGCGACCCATACCGGCGGCATCGGCACGCGCGGGACCATCGAGATCTCGTCGAACGCGTAGTACTTGCCGTCGAAGCTGGCGGTGTCGTTGCCGAACAGCACCTCCAGGGCCTCCAGCAGCTCGTCGGTGCGCCGGCCGCGCTGGTTGAGCTTGGCGCCGACGGACTCGAACTCCTTCGCGTCCCAGCCGGTCCCGACGCCGAGGTGGAAGCGGTGGTCGGAGAGCAGCTGGAGGCTGGCGATCTCCTTGGCCAGCAGCACCGGCTGGCGCAGTGGCGCGACCAGGATCGCGGTGCCGAGCGCCGCGGTCTTCGTGCGCGACGCCGCGTACGTGAGGAACACCAGCGGGTCCAGCCACGTGGCGCCGTAGAGCCCGGGCGCGACCAGCAGGTGGTCGACCACCCAGACGTCGAAGCCGTAGCGGTCGCAGCGCTCCAGGCACGCGTCGACCCGGTCCAGCGGCTCGGTCGCGTGCGTGTCCGGCCACACGAACGAGGGGAAGAAGATCCCGACCTTGGGCGCGCTCATGCTCGCGCTCCGTGACGCGCGACGGCCGAGATCTCCACCAGGTGCTCCTCGTGCACGAGGTCGCAGACGACCGTCGCGCGCGCCGGGTACGGGCGGGTGAAGTACCGCTCGTAGGCGGCGTTCATGTCCGCGTACTGGTCGCGCCGGGTCAGGTAGACCGTCGTGCTGACGACGTCGTCGAGCGTGAGGCCGCCCTCCGCGAGGTGCGCGCGCACGTTCTCCAGCGTCTGCGCGGTCTGCTCGCCGACGGTCGGCGGCAGCGTGCCGTCGTCGAACGTGCCGACCGTGCCCGCGACGAAGACCCAGCCGTCCACGCCCAGCGCGCGGGACAGTGGCCCGAGTGCCTTCGTCGTGCCGCCGTCAAGCGCCTGCAGCATTCCGCATCTCCCTTCTCGCCTCCGTTGTCGCGGCCTCGTCGGCCACCCAGGCCGCGCCGGCGCGGTGCCCGACGACGCCGTAGTCCCTGCGCGCCGCGGCCTCGCTGACCAGCCCGGCGGTCACGTCGCGCGCCACGTCCTGCGGGCGGCGGTCCAGCGGATCGCCGTATCCGCCGCCGCCCGGCAGCTGGAGCAGCACCGGCACGCCGGCGTCCACGCGCCGCCGCGCCTTCGGCCGCTCCGGGCGCTCGTCGCCGAGCGCGAACGCCGCCGGCCCGCCCGGCCGCCCGCCGGCGAGCCCGAACGGCGGCTCGCCGATCTGGTCGTTCATCGTGTTGACGCTGAACGCGCCGCCCGACGGGACCGTGAACACCATGTCCTGCCCGACCCCGCCGCGACAGCGCCCGGGGCCGCCGGAGTCCGGGCGCAGGTGCTTGCGCTCGACGAACACGCCGGTGACCGACTCGAGCATCTCGATCGGCGTCATCGCGATGTTGCCGGGGAAGCTCGTCGCCGACAGGCCGTCCTTGTCCGGCCGCGCGCCCATGCCACCCGACGCGAAGAACGTGGACGTGAACTCGGTCCCGGACGCGCGCCGGCCCTGCACGGTCGTGATCCACAGCACCGACGAGCCGGCGATCACGCGCTCGGGCAGCGCCGAGGCCAGCGCCTGGTAGACCGCGAGCGGCTGGAAGTTGCCGATGATGTGGCGGCCCGCGACCGGCGCCGGGCGCGTGGCGTTGAGCACCGAGCCCGGCGGCGCGGTGACCGTGATCGCGCGGAACGTGCCGGCGTTGTTGGGCACGCCGGGCGCGAGCGCGCACTTGAGCGCGTACGTGGTGTAGGACGCCGTGTAGCAGAGCGGGACGTTGATGCCCCACGGGACCTGGTCCGAGGACCCGGCGAAGTCGACCAGCAGCCCGTCGCCGCGCACGACGACGCGGCAGCGCAGCACGACCGGCTCGGAGAAGCCGTCGCTGACGACCTCCCCGGTGTACTCGCCGTCCGGGATCTCGGCGATCGCCGCGCGCAGCACGCCCTCCGAGCGAGCGAGGATCTCGGCGCCGACCGCCTCGAAGTCCTCCAGCCCGAACTCCTCCAGCACGGCCAGCATGCGGCCGCCGCCGACCTCGTTGCACGTCGCCTGGGCGAGGATGTCCCCGATCACGAGGTCGGGCGAGCGGACGTTGCTGCGGATGATCTGCAGCAGCGTCGCGTCGAGCTCGCCGCCCTCGGCCAGCTTCATGATCGGGATGAACAGGCCCTCCTCGAACGTCGACTGCCCGTCCGACGCGAAGCCGCGCCCGCCGATGTCGAGGCTGTGCGCGCACGTCCCCATGAAGCCCACGAGCCGCTCGCCGCGGAACACCGGGGTGACGACGGTGATGTCGTTGAGGTGCCCGGCGGTGCGCCACGGGTCGTTGGAGATCAGCACGTCGCCCGCGTGCAGCCGCTCGGCGGGGAACGCCTCGAGGAAGTGCGCGATGCAGGTCGCCATCGAGTTGATCTGGCCGGGCGTGCCCTTCGGCGCCTGGGCCAGCAGGCGGCCGCCCGCGTCGAACACGCCGGCCGCGCAGTCCTCGGACTCGCGCACGACGGTGCTGAACGCGGTCCGCAGCAGCGCCTGCCACTGCTCGGTCGCGCAGTTGACGAGGCGGTGCCAGACGATCTCGACGGTCAGCAGGTCGACGTGACTAGTGGAGGTCGATGACAAGGTTCATCCGGTCGTCGATGGTCAATGTGCAGCGGGGGTCGACCACGGTCGTGGACTCGCGCTCCTCCACGATCAGCGGACCGTCGAAGCGGGCGCCGGGGCCGAGCGCGCCACGGTCGAGCACGGTGGTCTCGAGCTCGCCGTCCTGCGGCCCCCACCAGACGCGGCGCGCGCCCTTGACGGCGTCCGCGGGCGCGGGCGCGGGCGCCATGTCCGAGGTCGGGCGCACGCTCGACGCGACGACGCGCCAGGCGATCACCTCGACGGGGACGTCGCCCGGCACGTGGCGGTAGAGCGCCGAGTAGCGGGCCGCGAACGCCGCGGCCAGCGCCGCCTCCGTGGCCGGGCCGACGGCGCCGGGCGGCAGGTCGACCGGCAGCTCGGCGCCCTGGCCGTGGAAGCGCAGGTCGCACAGCCGGCGCAGCTGCACGGCCTCCGGGGCGACGCCGGCGCGCTCGAGGATCGCGCGGCCGTCGGCCTCCATGGCACGCAGCTGCTCGTCCGCCCAGGCCCAGTCCACGGCCGCCAGCAGCGACGGCGCGCTGCGCACGAAGTCGAACGACAGCGGCGCCACCAGCAGGCCGTGCGCGGAGCTGACCCCCGCGCCGGCGGGCACGATCACGCGCGGGGCGCCGAGGATGCGGGCGACGCTGACGGCGTGCACCGGGCCGGCGCCGCCGAACGCCACGAGCGGGAAGCGCGACGGGTCGTGGCCGTGCTCGAGCGCGTACATCCGGATCGCGCTCGCCATCTGCTCGTCCACGACGCGGCGGACCGTGTGCGCGGCCTCGACCGCGTCGCGCCCGGTGGCGGCGCCGATCCGCTCGGCGAGCGCGCGCCGCGCGGCCTCGAGGTCGAGCGGCATCGTCCCGCCGAGGAAGTAGGCGGCGTCCAGGTAGCCGAGCACGAGGTCGGCGTCCGTGACCGTCGGGCGGTCGCCGCCGCGCCCGTAACAGGCGGGCCCGGGAGCGCTGCTCGCGCTCTCGGGGCCGACCTGGACCAGCCCGAGCGCGTCGACCGAGGCGATGCTGCCGCCGCCGCCCGCGATCTCGATCAGGTCGACCGAGCGCACCTGCAGCGGCAGGCCGCTGCCGGCCTTGAAGCGGTACTGGCGCGCGACCTCCAGGCCCTGGGTGAACAGCGGCTCGCCGTCCACGATCAGGCACGCTTTCGCCGTCGTGCCGCCGACGTCGAACGAGATCACGCCCGCGTGCCCGGTGGCGCGCGCCACCTCCGCCGCCGCCAGCGCGCCGGCGGCCGGGCCGGACTCGATCAGCCGCACCGGGTAGTCCATCGCGACGTCGGACGTGCAGAGCCCGCCGTTGGAGAGCATCAGCGAGAGCGCGTGCGGCACGCCGGACGCGGCCAGGCCGTCCTCGACGGCGCGCAGGTAGCCGCGCAGCGTCGGCATCACGTACGCGTTCAGCGCGGTCGTGGACGCGCGGTGGTACTCGCGCAGCTCCGGGCTGACGTCGGAGGAGCGCGTGACCGCCACGCCCGGCAGCCGCTCGCCGAGCCGCTCGTGGACCGCGATCTCGTGCGCCGGGTTCGCGTACGCGTGCAGGAGGCAGATGGCCACCGCCTCGTGTCCGCCCGCGCGCAGCGCCTCCGCCAGCGCGTCGAGCTCCGCGTCGTCGAGCGGCGTGCGGACCGAGCCGTCGGCGAGCATCCGCTCGCCGAGCTCGTGCACGTCCTGCCGGGCCACGACGTGCTCGGGCTTCTCCAGCCCGAGGTCGTACATGTCGTAGCGATCCTCGGTGGCGATCTCGAGCACGTCGCGGAAGCCGCGCGTGGTGACCAGCGCGGTGCGCGCGCCGCGCCGCTCGAGCACCGCGTTGGTGACCAGCGTCGTGCCGTGGCAGACCTGCTCGACGTCGGCCGGGGCGACGCCGGCGCCGGCGATGATCGCCTCGTAGCCGGCCAGCACGGCCCGCGCCGGGTGCTCGTGGTCGGTCAGCAACTTGGTCACGTGGACGCCGCCGGCGGCGTCGACCAGCACGACGTCCGTGAACGTCCCGCCGATGTCGATGCCGATGCGGGCCGTCATCGCGGCGGCTCCCCGAGGCCGAGCGGCTCGCGCGCGCCCAGCATCGACGCGACCTCCTCCAGCGCGGCGGCGCGGTGCTGGTCGACCGCGCCCAGCAGCGCCTCGATGTCGCGCCGCTCGATCGCGTCGAGCATCGACTGGTGCTCCTCCGCGATCCGCATCCGCGCCGCGCGGCCGTACAGGTACAGCGCGCGGTAGGAGTCCGACATCTCCCACAACCGCTTGACCTCGCGGTGGATCGTGCGCAGCGGCGAGAGGGCGAAGATCTCCTCGTGGAACTGCCGGTTGAGCACGACCACGCGCGCGACGTCGCCCTCCTCCGCGGCGCTGGCGATCTCGTCGTTGAGCGCCTTGATCTGCTCCAGCCGCTCCGGCTCGGGCCACTGCATCGCGCGCAGCAGCGCGTCCTCCAGCAGCTGCCGCATGAGGTAGATCTGCTGCAGGTCGCCGGCGCTGAACTTGACGACGAAGTAGCCCTGGTTGCGGCTGTGGCGGACGATGCCCTCCGTCTCCAGCGCGCCCAGAGCCTCGCGCACCGGGACGCGGCTCATGCCGAGCCGCGCCGCCATGTCCTGCTGGCGGATCGGCTCGCCGGGGAGCAGCTCGCGGCTGCGGATCAGGTGGCGGATGCCCTCGATCGCGATGGCGACGGCGCCTTCGGTCGGCGCCGCGGCGGGTGGCTCGGCCGTCACTGGGTTCGCTCCATGACGCTGGACAGGACCTCGTCGGTGTGCTGGCCGAGCGCCGGCGGCGCGCCGCGGACCTCCGTCGGGCGGCCGCGGAACCGGAACGGGCTCAGCACCTGGGGGATCTCGCCGAGCGTGGGGTGCGGCACGTGGCGCACCACGCGCTCGCTGATCTCCTCGTCGGCGAAGACGGCGGCGACGTCGCGCACCGGCGCGCACGGGACCCGCGCCGCGCGCAACCGGGCCAGCCACTCGTCGGCGGAGCGCAGCTCCAGCACCGACTGCAGCTCGTCGCGCAGCGCGGCACGGTTCGCGACGCGCGCGCGGTTGGTGGCGAAGCGGGGATCGTCGACCCAGGCCGCGCGATCGAGCGCGGCGGCCAGCTGCGCGAACTGCGCGTCGTTGCCGACCGCGACGACGATGTAGGAGGACCCGGTGGCGTACGCCCCGTACGGCGCGACGTTCGGATGGTCGCTGCCGAGCCGTGACGGGTTCAGCCGCGCGGCGAGCCAGTTCAGCGCCTGGTTGGCGAGCCCGGCGACCTGCGTGTCCATCAGCGACACTTCGACGTCCGTGCCGACGCCGGTCCGGTTGCGCTCGTGCAGGCCGGCGACGATCGCGGTCGTGGCGTACAGGCCCGCGAGCAGGTCGGCGGTCGCCACGCCGACCTTGACGGGCGGCGCGCCGTCGACGCCGGTCACGCCCATCATCCCGCCCGCGGCCTGGACGACCAGGTCGTACGCCGGCTCGTCCTCGCGCGCCGAGCCCGTGCCGAACCCGGTGATCGAGCAGTACACGCAGCCGGGGTTGCGCGCCTGCACGTCGGCGTAGGCGAGGCCGAACCGCGCCGCGCCGCCGGGCCGGAAGTTCTCGACGACGACGTCCGCCTCGCCGGCCAGCTCGAGCGCCGCCGCGCGGTCCTGCTCGCGCGTCAGGTCGAGCACGACCGAGCGCTTGTTGCGGTTGGTCGTGAAGTAGTACACGGCCGTGTCGCCGACGAACGGCGGCCCCCAGTGGCGCGTGACGTCCCCGCTCGGGGACTCGATCTTGAGCACGTCCGCGCCCAGATCGCCCAGCAGCATCGTGGCGAACGGCCCCGCCAGCACCCGCGACAGGTCCAGCACCTTCAGGCCCGCCAGTGGACCCTCGCCCCCGCCGGGGGCCGGCCAGGGGCTCATCGCGCCACCCCTGTCTGCAATCTCGCAGGCAAGATAGAATCCGAGATTGAATTCACTTTCGCATAAGGTACTGATTCGCGCGGCGAGTGCAAGTGCCGCCGCCGCGATCGCCGTCCAGCGTTCCCGAGGAGACAGCCCGTGGATTTCCGCCTCACGCCCGAGCAGTCCGACCTGCGAGCCGCCGCGCGGGACCTCGCGTCCGGCGAGTTCGCGCCGCTCGCCGAGGCCTGGGACCGCGACGCGGTGCTGCTGCCCGACGACGCGCGCCGGCGCCTCGGGGAGCTCGGCTACCTCGGCATGACGCTGGGTGAGCGCTACGGCGGCTGGAACGCCCCGCTGCTGGACGCGCTGCTCGTGCTCGAGGAGTTCGCCAAGGCCTGCCCCGGCGCCGCGTTCGCGATCTTCGAGGCCGCGATCGGCGCGGTCCGGGTGATCGAGCTGCTCGGCACCCCCGAGCAGCGCGACCGCTGGCTGCCGCCGATCGCCGCCGGCGAGGCGACGATGGCCGTCGCGATCTCAGAGCCCGACGCCGGCTCGGCCGCGACCGACATGCGCACGCGCGGGCGGCGCGAGGGCGACGAGATCGTCCTCGACGGCACCAAGCGCTGGTGCTCCGGCGCCGGGCACGCCGAGCTCTACCTCGTGTACTGCCGGCTGAGCGACGCGGTCGGCGCGAAGGGCATCGGCGCGGTCGTCGTCGAGCAGGGCACGCCGGGGCTGACGTTCGGGCCGCGCCAGGTCCACCTCGGCTTCCGCAGCGTCGCCCACGCCGACATCTTCTTCGACGGCTGCCGCGTGCCGGCGGAGAACCTGGTCGTCCCCGCGGGTGGCTTCGCGGACCTGTTCCGCGTGTTCTCGATCGAGCGGATGGGCAACGCGACGATGAGCCTGGCGGTGGCGCAGGCCGCGCTCGACCAGTGCCGGACGTACGTGCTCGAGCGCGAGCAGTTCGGGCGGCCGATCGCCGACTTCCAGGCCGTCCAGCTCACGCTCGCCGACATGCTGATGCGGACCGAGGCGGCGCGCCTGCTCGTCTGGCGCGCGGCGGCCAACGCCGGGACCGGCTATCCGGACACGCTCGAGGTCTCGCTCGCCAAGTGCTACGCGAACGAGATCGCGCGCGACGTGGCGACCGCGGCGATGGAGATCCACGGCGGCTACGGCTACTCGAGCGAGTACCCGGTCGAGCGGCTGCTGCGGGACTCGCTCGGCTGGCTGGTCGCGGGCGGGACGCCGACCATGCAGCGGCTGCGGATCACGTCGGAGCTGCTCGGGCGCCGGGTCAGCCAGCGGGCGTGAGGCGGATCACGCCTCGCCGCCGGCCAGGAACGCGTCCGCGAGCCGCTTGGGCGCGCGCGCCAGCCACGCCTCGACGACCAGCTCGCGCAGCTCCTCGACCTCGATCGCGTCCAGCCGCACCAGCACCGCCGGATAGCCGTCGAAGTGCGGCGTCGTGAAGTAGAGCTCGGGCGCGTCGGCCAGCAGCACCTCCTTGGCCAGCGGGTGCTCGACCCGCGCGCCCAGGATCGGGCCGTCCGGCGCGTCCGCGCCGAGCGCCTCGCGGTCGGTGCCGCGCAGCGGGCGCTCCCAGACGAAGCTCTTGTCGCGCACCCGCCAGTGGCGGTTCCCGCGCGAGCTGACCTCGGCCGTCTCGGGCAGCTCGAGCGCGAGCCGCTCGACGTCCTCCCAGCTCGCCATCAGACGCGCACCGCCGGCCGCCCCGCCGGGATCGTCGCGCGCAGCGTCGTCCCCTCGCCGGGCGTCGACTCGATCGCCAGCGTGCCGTGCACGAGCGCCAGCCGCTCGCGCATCCCGAGCAGCCCGAAGCCGCCCGAGTCGGCGCTCGACTGGATGCCGCGCCCGTCGTCGCGCACGACGATCTCCAGCTCCTCGCGCGCGTGCGCCACGCACACCAGCACGCTGCTGGCGCGGGCGTGCTTGGCCACGTTGGTCAGCGCCTCCTGCACGACCCGGTAGACGGTCGACTCGATCTCGGCCGCGAGCCGCTCCCCGCTCAGGTCGATGTCGAGCTCGATCTCGAGGTCGAACTGCCGCCGCACGCGCGCCGCGAGCGTCTCGAGCGCCGGCTTGGCGCCGAGCTCGTCGAGCGCCGCGGGCCGCAGGTCCGCGATCAGCGAGCGCAGGTCGCCGATGCTGGTCGTGATCAGCTCCACGGCCTCGTCGATCGCGCCGTCGATCCGCTGGCGGTCGCCGGAGCGGCGCGCGCCGGAGAGCAGCAGCCGCAGCGCGCCGAGCTGCTGGAGCGTCTCGTCGTGCAGCTCGCGCGCCCAGCGGCCGCGCTCGGCCTCGGACGCCTCGATGCCGCGCCGCAGCGCCTCCTCGCTGGCGTTCTGGGCGGTCGCGACCGCGGTCGCGGCGCTGGCTGCGAACGCCTGCAGCAGCCGCTCGTCCTCCTCGTTGAACGGCCGGTCGCCGCCGAGCCGGTCGAACACGATCAGAAAGCCCACCGGCCGGTTGCGGAACGCCATCGGCGTCACCAGCGCCGAGCGGGCGCCCAGCTTCGCGTACGCGTAGGTCTCCTCGGGGACCTGCTCGAAGCGCTGCAGCGTGCCGGTGCGCAGGGCGGCGCCGGCCAGCGACTCGGTCAGCGGCACGCGCGTGCCCTCCAGGCCCTCGACGCCCTCCCCGGCGACCGCGGCGATCACGAACTCGTCGCCGTCGAGCAGCGCGATCTCGGCGGCGCGCGCGTCCAGCAGCGCGCGCGAGCGCTTGGCGACCAGCTCGAGCACGCGCTCGAGGTCGGTGACGCCGCCCAGCGCCCGGCTGACCTCGGTCGTGGTCTCCAGGCCGCGGATCGTGCGCTCGAGCTCGTCGCGGCGCTCGCGCACGGTCCGGTACAGGCGGGCGTTGCCGATCGCGATCGCCGCCCAGTCCGCCAGCACGATCACGGCCTCCTCGTCGGACGCCGTGAACTCCGCGCCGCCCTCCTTCTCGGTCAGGTAGAGGTTCCCCCACGCGCGGCCCTCGATCAGGATCGGCACGCCCAGGAACGTCTTCATCGTCGGGTGCCAGAGCGGGAACCCGTAGGAGCGCGGGTGCTGGCCGACGTCGGGCAGCCGCAGCGGCTTCGGATCGTCGATCAGCACGCCGAGCACGCCGCGGCCGCGCGGGAGGTCGCCGATCGCCCGGTGGGTCTCCTCGTCGACGCCCGCGGTCAGGAAGCGCTCGAGCCCCTCGCGGCGCTCGTCGAGCACGCCGATCGCCGCGTAGCGCGCGCCCGTGACGTCGCGGGCGACGTCGAGCAGGCGCGCGAACACGGCCTCCGGATCCAGCTCCGTGAGCAGCGACCGGCCGACCTCGAGCAGCCGGCGGAGCCGGTGTTCGTCGATCGTGCCGCCCATGGGCGCGAGGCTAGCGGACCGCCAGCCACTTCGCGCGCCTCCTCATCCACTCCTCCGGCAGCACGCCGCCGGTCAGGGCCGCCGCGGCGTCCAGCGCCCGCAGCGCCTGGCCGTAGTCGCCGATCGCGGCGTCCTCCTCGGCCAGCAGCAGCGCCAGCTCGCGCGCGTCGTCGCGGTCGTCGGTCGTGGGGCCGGACGGGAGGTCCTGCAGCTGGGCGGCGGACAGCAGCGGCGGCCGCGCGGTCGACTGCAGCGGCGCCAGGTAGCGCCCGGCGATCTTGCCGGGCGGCCACCAGAGCGCGCGCTGGGAGACCGCGGACGCGGGCCGGCGCACGGGGCGCCCGACGGTCGTCTCCGGCTCGCCGGCCGCGCTCAGCGTCGAGCGCAGGTACAGCGGCGCGCCACCGGTCAGCAGCAGGCCGCGCATGACCGGGCTGAACGGCGCGGGGCGCACCGGCGCGCCGAGGCTGTGCGCGATCGCCTCCGCGGCGGCGTCCGCCTGCTGGGTGGCGAGGCCGCCCTGCTTGAGCGGGAACGAGGTCGCGTCGCCGGCGGCGTAGACGTCCTGCGCCCCGCGCACGCGGCCGTGAGCGTCGACGTCGATGAAGCCGAACGCGTCGCTCGGCAGGCCGGGGATCGCCGGGCCCTCCAGGCGGGGGAGCGCGATCACGGCGTCGGCGGCGACGGTCGACCCGTCGGCCAGCGCGAGCTCGCCGGGGCGCACCTCGACCGCGGGCGTGCCGGTGCGGATCGCGATCCCGCGCTGCGCGAGCTGCGCGGAGATCGCGACGCCCGCCTCGGGGCCGAACAGCCACAGCGGCGCGGCCTCGGGGGTCACGATCGTGATCTCGGGATCGCGGCCGCGGTCGCGCAGCTCGGTCGTCGCCATCATCGCCAGCTCGTAGACCGGCAGCGTCCAGCCGCTCGCGCGGGGGGCGACGAACGCCAGCCGCGCGCTGCGCTCGAGCGCCTCGGCGACCGCGGCGGCGTCGACCGCGCCGGCGAACGTGATCGCGCCCGGCAGCGCGGGGCGCGGAACGGCGCCGACCGCGACCAGCAGCACGTCGTAGGGCAGCGGCTCGCCGGACGTGTCGTAGGCGATGTGGCCCTCGACGTCGACGCGGCCGAGCGTCCCGCGATGGACGTCGAACGGCGCGCGGCGCTGGATCTCGGCGAACGGCAGCGCGGGCGGCGCGCCGAACCCGAACGGCGTGGCGACGGACGCGGGCCGCTGGGCCAGCTCCGTCTCGGGGGCCAGGAGGGTGATTCGGGGCAGGGATCCCGCGAGAGCGCGCAGCGCCGCGACCGCTTCGACGGCGGCGACGCCGCCGCCCGCGATCAGGATATGCGGAGGCGGCTGACGGGTCATGCTCGGACGGTAGGACCGGCGGTCGTGAGCGCCATCCGTGGTTGCCGCCCGGGGCGTTGCGGGGTTTTCCGGATGCCCTTGCGGGCGCTACGTGGCAGCCTTGGCGCCATGAGCACGGTCGACGTCCACGGGCTCGTGCTCGGCGCCGGCGGTCGGTACGGTGGCGCGGCGATGAAGCTCCCGGACGCCCTGATGGACAGCGCCGCGTTCCCGGACCGGCCCGCGGACATCGAGCTGCACGAGACGCACATCTCGTGGGTCTTCGTGGCCGGCGGGAACGCGTACAAGGTCAAGAAGCCGGTCGCGTTCCCGTTCCTGGACTACTCGACGCCGGAGCGCCGGCGCATGTTCTGCCACGCCGAGCTGCGGCTGAACCGCCGCTTCGCCCCGGCGATCTACCGCGATGTCGTCGGGCTCGTGCCGCGCGGCCCGGCTGGGCTCGCCGTCGCGGGCGAGCACGATCCGCGCGCCGTCGAGTACGCGGTGGCGATGCGGCGCTACGACGAGGCGTCGACGCTCGCGGCGCGGCTGCCGACGCTGAGCGAGGACGACGCGCGCGCGGTCGGCGCCGCCATCGCGCGCTGGCACGCCGACGCCCCGCGCGGCACCGGCCAGCCGCTCGCGGAGGTCGTCGACGAGACCCTCACGACGCTCGGCGAGGCGGCCGGCGCCGTGCCCGCCCTGGCGCGCTTCTTCCACGCCGCCCTCACGGGCTTCGCCGCCGACCTGGCGGCGCGCCCCGCCGTCGACGGGCACGGGGACCTGCGGGCCGAGCACATCCTGCTCGGCGACCGGATCCAGGCCGTGGACGGGCTCGAGTTCGACCCCGGGCTGCGGATCGCCGACCCCGGCTACGACCTCGCGTTCCTGCTGATGGACGTCTCGCGCGCCGACGACGCGCTCGCCCAGGCGATCCTCGACGGCTACCGGGCCGCCGGCGGCGACCCCGGCAGCGATGCGCTGCTCGCGTGCTTCTGCGCGCTGCGCGCCCTCGTCCGCGCGAAGGTGGACCTGCTGCGGGCCGCGCAGCTCGACGGCGACGCCGCCGCCGAGCGGGCCGAGCGCGGCCGCGGGCTGCTCGCGCTCGCCGAACGCTACGCGTGGCGCGCCCGGCTCCCGCGCGTCGTCGCCGTCACCGGCCTGCCCGCGAGCGGCAAGTCGACCGTGGCCGGCGCGCTGGCCGCGGCCACCGGCCGGCCGGTCCTCTCCTCGGACGTGATCCGCAAGCAGCGCGCCGGCCTCGACCCGCGCGACCGCGCGCCCGCCGACGCGTACAGCGACGAGGAGAGCCGCGCCGTCTACGCCGAGCTGGCGCGCGAAGCGCACGCCCACGGCGCGATCGTCGACGCCACGTTCCGCCGCCCCGCGGACGCCGCCGCGTTCCTCGAGCACGCCCCCGAGACCGCGTGGCTGGTCTGCGAAGCCCCGCCGGACGTGCTGCTTGAGCGCGCCCGCACGCGCACCGGCTCGGCGTCCGACGCCGGCGAGGCGTTCGTGGCCCGCGAGCTGGCCGCGCACCCCGGCCCGTTCCGCGCGCCCGGCCCGGAGCTCGCGCGGCTCGACACCACGCCGCCGGTCCCGGAGATCCTCGCCGGCCTGGCGGCGGCGCTGGACGCGCGGTTGGGGACGTTGGACACCTGACATTGCGGGGTTTCCCGGATGGGAACTCATCCGCGTGCGGTAATGATCCGTGGTATGAGCGCTTCGCCGTCCCTCCATGTCGTCCCGAACCGGTTCGGGCGCTGGCGCGTCCTCATGGACGGCCAGGACGAGCCGCTGTCCGAGCACGACAGCGCGACCGACGCCGAGCGTGACGCGCTCCGAAGGGCGTCCACCACCGGTTGCCACGAAGTCGTGGTTCACGACCGTTACGGCCGCTTGCACCGCTCCGGGGTCCCGGTCGGGGCCGCTCGTTGACGCGAGCGCTGATCGCATACGACGGGTCCGAGGCCGCGCGCGCTGCGCTCGCGGCCTCCGCCGCGTTGCTCACGCAGCCGGAGGCCGTCGTCGCCACCGTCCAGCCGCCCCCGCCGACTTTGGAGTCCGCGGCGCTGGCGCGCGCCGCGCTGCCGCAGGCCGTGATCGAGCAGGGCGTGGAGAACCTGCGCGTCAGCGGCGAGGCCCGGGCGCTCGACACCGCCCGCGAGGGCGCGCAGTACGCGACCGGGCTCGGCCTGCTGGCCGGCACCGCGACCCCGGCGGGCGTGACGCCGTGGCGCGCGCTGCGCGAGCTCGCGCGGGACTTCGACGTGCTGGCCTGCGGCACCCGCGGCCAGGGCCCGGTCGGCCGCGTGCTGCTCGGGTCGACCGCCTCCAGCCTGCTGCACCACGCCGAGCTCCCGCTGCTGATCGCGCCCGCGGGCGCGGACGGCTTCGCCGGGCCCGTGCTGGCCGGCTACGACGACTCCGAGGGCGCCCGCCGCGCGCTGCGCTTCGCCGCCGAGCACGTCAAGGCGCGGCTGATCGTCGCCCACGCCTGGCGCTCCCCGGTCCGCCACACGCTCCGCGGCCACGCGCTGCAGAGCTCCGGCATCGAGGTCTTCGAGGACTACGCGGAGACCGTGGACGACATCTTCGCCGACGTCGCCCGCGAGACCGCCGAGGCGGGCGCGACGTTCGCGCGCTCGCTCGGGCTCGACGCGACGGCCGCGGCGCCGGAGTCCGGCCACGGCGACTGGCAGACGCTGCTGCGGACGGCGACCGACGTCGGCGCGGCGGCGATCCTGGCCGGCTCGCGCGGGCGCGGCGCGGTCGCGTCGACCGTGCTCGGCTCGGTCGCCTCCGGGCTCGTGCACGCGGCGCAGGTGCCGGTCATCGTCGTGCCCGGCTGACGCGCCAGCGCTCCTCCAGCCAGGTGACGGGCAGGATCGCGAGGGCCGCCACGGCGGCCCACGCCAGCTCGCGCAGCCCCAGCCCGTCGGTCCCGAACAGCGATTGCATGAACGGGGCGTAGACCAGCAGCGCCTGCAGCGCCAGGACGATCGCGATCCCCGCGTACACCGATGGGTTGCTCAAGCGGCCGATCTCGCGGTTCGGCCGCGTCAGCGAGCGGCACGTGAGCAGATACCAGGCCTGCAGGATCACGGCCCCGGTGACCGCGGTGGTCTGTGCGCGCGCCAGCGCCAGGTCGTTCGAGCGGGCCAGCTCGAACAGCCCGAGCGCGACCGCGGTCAGCGTGACCGAGACGACCAGCGTGCGCACCAGCAGCGGGCGGTCCAGCAGCGCCTGCGAGCGGTCGCGCGGCGGGCGCTCCATCACGTCCGGCTCGGGCGCTTCGAGCGCGAGCGGCAGCGCCAAGGCGACCGCCACGATCAGGTTGATCCAGAGGATCTGCACGGGCGTGACCGGCAGCACGCCGGGCGGGAACGCGAACACCGACACGGCGACGATCAGCGCCTGGCCGACGCTCGTGGGCAGCACGAACGCCAGCGCCTTGACCAGGTTGTCGTAGACGCGCCGGCCCTCCTCGATCGCGGCGCGCAGGGTGGAGAAGTCGTCGTCGGCGAGCACCATGTCCGCCGCCTCCTTGGCGGCCGCGGTGCCGCCACGGCCCATCGCGACGCCGATGTCGGCCTGCCGCAGCGCGGGCGCGTCGTTGACGCCGTCGCCGGTCACCGCGACCACCTCGCCGCGGCGCTGCTGGGCGCGCACGAGCCGCAGCTTGTGCTCGGGCGCCACCCGCGCGTAGATCGTCGCGCGGCCGAGCTCCTCCTCGGGCTGTGCGTCGAGCTCGGCGCCGGTCACCGCGGGCTCGTCGCCGAGCCCGATCTGCGCGCCGATCGCGCGCGCCGTGCGCGGGTGGTCGCCCGTGACCATCTCGACGCGGATGCCGGCGGCGTGGCAGGCCGCGATCGCGTCGGCCACGCCCGGCCGCGGCGGGTCGACCAGCGCGACGAGCCCGATCAGGCGCAGCCCGTCGCCGGGCTCGGGGTCGGTCGCGCCGTCGCGGGCGGCGAAGACGAGCACCCGCCGCCCCAGCGCCGCCTGGCGGTCGACTTCGGCGGCGACGCCGGCGAGGGTGGCCGCAGGCGGCGGCGAGGCCGCGGGCGGCCCGGACGCGGCGGGCGCGGCCGCGACGCGCGGCAGCACCGCCTCCGGCGCGCCCTTCACGTACAGGACGCCGGCGTGCAGCGTCGTCATCAGCTTGCGCGACGCGTCGAACGGCAGCGTGCCGAGCCGCGGGTGCGCGGCCCGCGCGCCCGCCACGTCCACGCCCGCGGCGGCCGCGTACTCCAGCAGCGCCGTCTCCGTCGGGTCGCCGAGCGTGCCCTGCGCGTCGTTGCACAGCGCGCTGGCCAGCAGCAGCTCGTCGCGCTCGCCCCACGCCGCCTCGACCGTCATCCGGTTCTGGGTCAGCGTGCCGGTCTTGTCGGACGCCACGACCGTGGTCGAGCCGAGCGTCTCGACCGCCGGCAGGTGGCGCACGATCGCGCGCCGCCGCGCCATCCGCCGCACGCCGACCGCCAGCGCGATCGTGACCACCGCCGGCAGTCCCTCCGGGACGGCCGCGACCGCCAGGCTGATGCCGGCCAGCGCCGCGTCCCCCAGCGCGAACCCGCGCACGACCGCGACCACCACCAGCGCCACCGCGAAGACCCCGATCGCGGCCGTGATCACGCGCCCGAACCGGTCCAGCTCGCGGGTCAGCGGCGTCTGCAGCTCCTCGACGCCCTCGATCAGCTCCGAGATCCGCCCCAGCTCGGTTCCCGCGCCCGTCGCCACGGCGACGCCGCGCCCGCTGCCGGCCGCGATCACCGTGCCCGCGTACAGCACGCTCGACCGCTCGGCCAGCGGCGCGTCGGGCTCGACGGCGGCGACGCCCTTGTCGACCGGCTCGGACTCGCCGGTCAGCGCCGACTCCTGCACGCGCAGCGCGGCGGCGTCCAGCAGCCGGACGTCGGCCGCGACCCGGTCGCCCTGCGCGACCTCGAGCACGTCGCCCGGCACGACCTCGTGGGCGGGAATCTCGACCCACGTGCCGTCGCGGCGCACGCGCGCCGGCTCGGCCACCAGCTCGGCCAGCGACGCGATCGCCCGCCCGGCCTGGTACTCCTGAGCGAACCCGATGAGCGCGTTGATGATCACCACCGCCAGCACCACGAGCCCGTCCGCGACCTCCCCGAGCGCGAGCGCCAGCGCCGCCGACGCCAGCAGCGCCCACATCAGCGGCGTCCGCACCTGGGCCAGCAGCAGCGAGAGCGCGGACGGCCCGGACGCCTCCGGCAGCCGGTTCGGCCCGGCGCGCCGCAGCCGCTCGCGCGCCTCGTCGGACGTCAGCCCGTCCGGGCCCACCCGGAGGGCCGCGGCGACGTCCTCGGCGGGCTCGCTGTGCCAGTCCATCAAGTCACCGGGAAACTACGGAGCGAAGCCGCGGACCGCAGCGGATCGACGCCTGCGCGCCGCCGCGTACCGTCGAGGACATGCCCAGCAACCCTTCCGCCACCCTGACATGGAAAGCTACCGGCGTGCGCGCTGAACGGGCAGACCGGACCAAGACCACCGTCGTGATCGCCGACGACCACACCGTCGTCCGGCAGGGACTGCGGATGCTGCTCGACAACGAGGAGGGTCTGCAGGTGGTCGCCGAGGCCGGTACTGTCGCCGACGCGGAGCGCCTGACGCGCTCACACCGCCCGTCGGTGCTGGTGCTGGACCTCAACATGCCGGGCGGCTCCAGCCTGGAGGCGATCCCGCGCCTGCGCCAGGACGCGCCGGACACGTCGATCGTCGTGCTGACGATGCAGGACGACCCCGCGTACGCGCGCCAGGCGCTGCAGGCCGGCGCGCTGGGCTTCGTGCTCAAGGAGGCCGCCGACGAGGAGCTGCTGGAGGCGATCCGCCTCGCGGCCGCCGGCGACACGTACCTCAACCCGCGCCTCGGCGCGCGCCTCGCCGCCCAGCCGGCCGAGCCCTCCGGCCCGCCGGACGACCTGACCGACCGCGAGCTCGAGGTCCTGCGCCTGATCGCGCTCGGCCACACCAACACCGAGATCGCCAAGCAGCTCTACCTCTCCACCCGCACCGTGGAGACCCACCGCGCGCACATCCAGCAGAAGATCCGCCGCACCACGCGCGCGGAGCTCGTCCGCTACGCGCTGGAACACAACTTGATCGACGTGTAAGCGCCCGCATCGGGCATGCTGCCCGTATGGCCACGACAGAGCTCGCTCATCCGCTGACCACGGAGGAGCTCGAGCGGCTCGACGCCTTCTGGCGCGCCGCCAACTACCTGTCCGTCGGGCAGATCTACCTGCTCGCCAACCCGCTGCTGCGCGAGCCGCTGGCGCTCGAGCACATCAAGCCGCGGCTGCTCGGCCACTGGGGCACGACGCCCGGCCTCAACTTCGTCTACGCGCACCTGAACCGGATCATCCGCGCGCACGACCTGAACGCGATCTACGTCGCCGGCCCGGGTCACGGCGGGCCGGGCCTGGTCGCGAGCACCTGGCTCGAGGGCTCCTACACCGACCTCTACCCGAACATCGAGCGCGACGAGGACGGGATGCGGCGCCTGTTCCGCCAGTTCTCGTTCCCGGGCGGGATCCCCAGCCACGTCGCGCCGGAGACGCCGGGCTCGATCCACGAGGGCGGCGAGCTCGGCTACGCGCTCACGCACGCGTACGGCGCCGTGTTCGACAACCCGGACCTGCTGGTGGCGTGCGTGGTCGGCGACGGCGAGGCCGAGACCGGGCCGCTGGCCGCGAGCTGGCACTCGAACAAGTTCGTCAACCCGGCCCGCGACGGCACGGTGCTGCCGATCCTGCACCTCAACGGCTACAAGATCGCCAACCCGACCGTGCTCGCGCGGATCCCGCACGCCGAGCTCGACGCGCTGCTGACCGGCTACGGGCACCGCGCCTGGTACGTCGAAGGCGACGACCCGGAGACGATGCACCAGGCGATGGCCGCGGCGCTGGACGAGATCGTGGCCGAGATCGCGCGCATCAAGGCCAACCCGGGCGAGCGCCCGCGCTGGCCGATGATCGTCCTGCGCACGCCGAAGGGCTGGACGGGGCCGAAGGTCGTCGACGGGCTGCCGGTCGAGGGCACGTGGCGCTCGCACCAGGTCCCGCTCGCGAACCTGGCCAGCAACCCCGAGCACGTCGCCCAGCTGGAAGCCTGGATGCGCTCCTACCGCCCCGAGGAGCTGTTCGACGAGCACGGCCGCCCGCGCGAGCACGTGACCGCGCTGGTGCCCGAGGGCGAGCGCCGGATGGGCGCCAACCCGCACGCCAACGGCGGCCTGCTGCTGCACGACCTCAAGCTGCCGGACTTCCGCGACTACGCGGTCGAGGTCCCCGCGCCCGCGACCGGCGCGACCGAGGCCACGCGCGTGCTCGGCGGCTTCCTGAGCGACGTCATGCTGGCCAACGCGAGCCGCTTCCGCGTCTTCGGGCCGGACGAGACCGCGTCCAACCGGCTCGGCGCGGTGATCGACGCCGCCGACCGCGCCTGGTTCGCCGAGCGGCTGGAGACCGACGATCACCTGTCCCCCGACGGCCGCACGATGGAGGTGCTGTCCGAGCACCTGTGCCAGGGCTGGCTCGAGGGCTACCTGCTGACCGGCCGGCACGGCCTGTTCAACAGCTACGAGGCGTTCATCCACATCGTCGACTCGATGTTCAACCAGCACGCCAAGTGGCTGAAGGTCACGCGCCACATCCCGTGGCGGCGGCCGATCGCGTCGCTGAACTACCTGCTGTCCTCGCACGTCTGGCGCCAGGACCACAACGGCTTCAGCCACCAGGACCCGGGCTTCATCGACCACGTGGTCAACAAGAAGGCCGAGATCGTGCGCGTCTACCTGCCGCCGGACGCGAACTGCCTGCTGTCGGTGGCCGACCACTGCCTGCGCAGCCGCCACTACGTGAACGTGATCGTGGCCGGCAAGCAGCCGGCCTTGAACTACCTGAGCATGGAGGACGCGATCGCGCACTGCACGCGCGGGATCGGCATCTGGGACTGGGCGTCCAGCGACGGCGGCGGCGAGCCGGACGTCGTGCTCGGCTGCGCCGGGGACATCCCGACGCTCGAGACCGTGGCCGCGGCCGCGCTGCTGCGCGAGCACCTGCCGGACCTGAAGGTGCGCGTGATCAACGTCGTCGACCTGATGCGCCTGCAGGACGAGACCGAGCACCCGCACGGGCTCTCGCACGGCCTGTTCGACGCGCTGTTCACGCCCGACAAGCCGATCATCTTCGCCTACCACGGCTACCCGTGGCTGATCCACCGGCTCACCTACCGGCGCACCAACCACAGCAACCTGCACGTGCGCGGCTACAAGGAGGAGGGCACCACCACGACCCCGTTCGACATGGTGATGCTCAACGACATGGACCGCTTCCACCTTGTGATCGACGTGATCGACCGCGTGCCCGCGCTCGGGCAGCGGGCCGCGCTGCTGCGGCAGAAGATGGTCGACGAGCGCCTGCGCGTGCGCGCGTACACGCGCGAGCACGGCAACGACCCGGAGTTCATCAGCAACTGGAGCTGGGCGGGACGCTGAGCCGCGGGGCGCTGGGGCGGCGCGGCGTCAGCGCAGCGCCGCGCGCGCCGCGGCGTCCCCCGGCACGCCGTGCACGGCGCCGCCCGGGAACGTCGCCGCGCTGCCGATGAACAGGCCCTTCAGCGGCGTGCTGTACGGGCTCAGCTTGGGCAGCGGGCGGAACACGACCTGGCGCAGCCGGTAGCTGCCGCCGCCGACGTCGCCGCCGATCAGGTTCGGGTTGCGGGCCTCGAGCTCGCTCGGTCCGAGCACGTGGCGCGCCAGGATGCGGTCGCGGAAGCCCGGCGCGAAGCGCTCGACCTGCGCCTCCATGCGCTCGGCGACGACCGCGGTCGCGCTCGCCCAGTCGACGCCGGTCTGCGGTCCGTGCGTGTACGCCCAGGCCGTGTGCTGGCCCTCGGGCGCGCGCGTCGGGTCGGCCACGCTCTGCTGGCCGAGCAGCAGGAACGGCAGCTCGGCGAGCCCGTCGTGGGCCTGGGCGACCGAGCGCAGGAACTCGTCCTCCGCCCCCGCCACGTGGACCGTCCCGGCGCCGCCGACTTCGGGGTTCAGCCACGGGATCGGCCCGTTCAGCGCCCAGTCGACCTTCACCGTCGCCGCGCCCGGCAGGTAGCGCTCCAGCGCCACCCGGTACCACGTCGGCAGCTCGGCCATCCGCAGCAGCGCGGCCGGCATCACGTCCGCGATCACGGTCCGCGCCTCGAACCGCTCGTCCGCGCTCGCCACGCCGGTGACGCGGTCGTCGGCGCTCAGCACGCGCTCCACGCGCACGCCGGTGCGGATCTCCCCGCCGAGGCTCGTCAGGTACGCCACCAGCGCGTCGGTCAGCCGCTGCGCGCCGCCGCGCGGGCTCGGCCAGCCGACCGCGTGCCCGAGCAGGTTCAGATAGAACGCCGCGATCCCGGAGCCGGCGCCGTCCGGCGGCGTGTCGCCGTGCATCGCCGCGCCGTACAGCCACGCGCGCGACCCGCCGTCGGCGAACAGGCGCTTCCCGAGCCCCACCGCCGAGCCGGGCAGCATGCGCGCGAAGTCCAGCACGCGCGCCGGCCCCGCGCCCGTCAGCAGCTTCACCGGCCCGCCGACCGGCGGGAACCCGGCCAGCATCGTCGCCCGCACGGCGTCGAACTGGTCCAGGAACGGGCGCGCGAAGTCCGCCCAGGCGGTGCCGTCGGCGCCGCCGACGCTCTCCGCGGTCCGTTCCAGCGACCGGTACAGCAGCTTCGCCTCGCCGTCCGGCAGCGGGTGCGCGTAGGCGGCCGCCGGGTGCACCCACTCCAGCCCGTGCGCCTCCAGCGGCATCCGCGCCCAGACCGGCGACGCGACCGCCGCCGGGTAGACCGAGGAGAACGTGTCGTGGTGGAAGCCGGGGAGCGTCAGCTCCTCGGTGCGCACGGCGCCGCCGGGCGCGTCCGCGGCTTCGAGCACGAGCACCGAGCGGCCGGCCTCGGCGAGCCGGATCGCGGCGGCGAGGCCGTTCGGCCCGGCGCCGATGACGACCGCGTCGCTCATCCGATCTGCAGCGCCAGCTGGTGCAGCATGCTCAGCGCGATCTCCTCGCCCTGGCCCCAGAACGCGTGCTGCGCGTCGCTGCCCACCGCCTTGTAGGCCTTGTCCAGGTGCCACGGCATCGGGTCCCATGTCCCCGCCGCCTTCACCCACGCCTGTCCTTCGTGCGTGTAGAGGACCAGCCGGTTGTGCCCGGAGCCCATGAAGTGCCCGCGGTGCGTCGTGAGGTCGAAGCCGACGAGCGGCGCGCCGCCCTCCGGCACCACCTGCGGCTCGTCGTGCCCGTAGCGGCGCAGCCCGTCCTCGAGCGCCTCGAACCAGTCGCGCAGCGCCTTCGGGTCGTCGGGCGTGACCAGCGTGGTCACGGTCACGTAGCCGCGCGTGAACACCGGCAGCGGCGTGCGCGTGTTGGCCGCGACCTCGATCTCGAACGTCTGCCCGAGCAGCCCGCCGGCCCGCAGCGGCGTGAAGCGGCCGATCTCGCTCGCGTAGTCCGGCCACGTCTCCGGCCGCGTCAGCGCGCCGATCACCGCGTCGGCGGACGGCATCGCGACCGGCGGGTAGGTGTGCCAGACCTGCTGGTCCAGCGGCGAGCTCTCCGCGGTCAGCGGCCCGAGCTTGGCCAGCTTGCGGCGGTGCGCCGGGTTGTACGCGTCACGCTCCTCGACGGTCGGGAACGCGATCCCCCACCCGCGCCGCGCGTCGTCGGCGTACGCCGCCGGGAACCAGGTGCCGATCAGCGCCGCCGCGCCGCGCTCCAGCGCCTCGCGGCTGAGCACGCCGCGGGCGGCGAAGCGATCGGAGCCGAACGCGCGGTGGAACGCCGGCAGGTCCGTCAGCCGCAGCTTGCGCGTCGGGTGTGACCGGTACCAGTGCGTGGTCAGCACGCTGAACGCGAAGCGCAGGTCGTCGACGTCGCGCTCGGCGGGATCGCGGCGGAAGTACGCGGCGTTGAGGAAGTCCGTGACCCACGGAGCGGCGTCGCGGCCGGCGATCGAGGAGCCGGCCATCCGCGCGAAGCCGAGCGGGCCCGGCTGGTCTGTCATGGCACTCATCCACGACCATCGTCGCACCCCGGCGCCTCCGCGCGCCGCGCCGTCGATCTAGTTGCGTACGCAATCACTTCGCGCTATGGTGTCCGTGCACCCTTTGACGGAGGCACCATGAGACTCGAAGGCATCCACCACATCAGCGCGATCACCGGCGACGCCCAGCGCAACCTCGGCTTCTACACCGGGGTCCTGGGCCTGCGGCTGAACGCCAAGACGGTCAACCAGGACGACCCGCGCGTCTACCACCTGTTCTACGGCGACGAGAACGCCCAGCCGGGCGCCGACCTGACGTTCTTCGAGTATCCGGGCGCGATCCCCGGCCGGCCGGGCGCGGGGATGGTCCACCGGATCGTCCATCGCGTCGGCTCCCCCGCCGCGCTGGCGTTCTGGGCCGAGCGCTTCGAGGACCACGACGTCGCGTTCGACCTCGACGGCGGGTCACTGCGGTTCTCCGATCCCGAGGGGCTCGGCCACGAGCTGGTCGTGGACGCGTCCGGCGACGCGCCGCTGGCCGCGGTGCACCCGGAGATCCCGGCCGAGCACGCGCTGCGTGGCTTCGAGGGCGTGCGCGCGTACAGCCGCGACCCGGAGGGCTCCGCGGTCGTGCTCGAGAAGCTGATGGGCGCGCAGGCGGCGGACGACCGCTTCGAGCTGCGCGGCGACAAGCGCGGCGGCTGGATCGCGTTCGACGCGGCGCCTGAGCAGCCCGGCCGCCAGAGCGCGGGCACCGTCCACCACGTCGCCTGGGGCACGTACGACGCCGACCTGGCGGAGTGGATCGACCTGGTCAGCCGCGTCGGCATCCCGAACTCGGGCTACGTCGACCGCCACTACTTTCACTCGCTCTACTTCCGCGAGCCGGGCGGGGTGCTGTACGAGCTCGCGACCGAGGAGCCCGGGTTCCTGGTCGACGGCCTCGACGTCGCCGAGCTGGGCACGAAGATCATCCTGCCGCCGTTCCTGGAGGACCGGCGCGCGGAGATCGAGCCGCGGCTGACCCCGCTGCCGGATCCGCGAGCGGACTGGGCCGTCACGCAGTAGCGGGTTGTGTTTTTCCGCACGAACGGGTATGGACTCGTTCGTGCGGAACGTCTATGACGGTCTCTCCGCGCTGTACCTGGCGATCGCGATCGCGGTCTTCGTCGTCGTCGCGATCGCGCTCATCTGGGCGGTGACCACCAGGGGGCCGGAGCGGGAGGAGCACCGAAGGTTCGAGCTCGTCTACGCGGCCGTGCTGGCCGCGATCGCCGCGGTGCTGCTCGTCTTCACGTTCCGCGCCACCGACCGCGAGAACGCGCGCGCCGCCGGCCGCGTGGACGTGATCCGCGTGGTCGCCGGCAAGTGGGACTGGCGCTTCGAGCACGCCGACGGGCGCGTCGAGACCGACGTGCTGACCGTGCGGGCGGGCGTGCCGGTCGAGTTCCGGGCGACGTCGGTCGACGTCGTCCACGGGTTCTGGATCCCGGCGCTGAAGTTCCAGCGCCAGGTCATCCCGGGGCGAGTGACGACGTTCCGGCTGACGTTCCCGCACGCCGGCTGGGTGACGTCCGGCGCCTGCTCGTTCTTCTGCGGGCTCGAGCACTCGCGCATGCGGTTCTCGGTGGAGGTGACCGCATGAGCACCGTGCTGCCCGGCACCCGCGCGCCGCTGCTCGAGACGCTCGCGGGGACCGACCACAAGCGGATCGCGGTGTCCGTGGGCGTCGTCGCGTTCACGTTCTTCTTGGCCGGCGGCGTGCTGGCGCTGCTGATGCGCAGCGAGCTCGCCGAGCCCGGCCTGCAGATCGTCTCATTGTCGACCTACAACGCGCTCTTCACGATGCACGGGTCGACGATGATCTACCTCTTCGTCACGCCGGTCGCGCTGGCGCTGGGGCTGTATCTGGTGCCGCTGCAGGTCGGCGCCTCCGGGCTCGCCGGCGCACGCTGCGCGCTCGCGGGGCTGTGGCTGCTGGTGCTCGGCGGGCTGACGATGTGGAGCGGCTTCCTGGTCCGGGGCGGCGCGGCGGCGGCGACCTGGGCGGGGTTCGATCCGCTCTCGAACGCGGTCAACTCGCCCGGGAAGGCGATGGACGCGTGGATCTGGGGCGTGATGCTGGCGAGCCTCGGGGAGCTGCTGATGGCGGGCGCGATCCTGGCCACGCTGCTGGGGCGGCGGACCGCCGGGATGACGATGCTGCGGATGCCCGTGTTCTGCTGGACGCAGCTGATCACGTGCCTGCTGGTGCTGTTCTCGTTCCCGGTGCTGATCGGGGCGATGACGGCGCTCTGGATCGACCGGCAGTGGGGCGGCGTGTTCACGGGACCGTCCGCGCCGGTCACCTACCAGCACCTGTTCTGGTTCTACGGGCACCCGGTCGTCTACGTGATGTTCTTCCCGTTCCTGGGCGCGGTGGCCGAGGTGATCGCGGTGTTCAGCGGGCGGCGGCTGTTCGGGTACCCGGGGATGGTGCTGTCGCTGCTGGTGTTCGCGTCGCTGTCGATGAGCGTGTGGGCGCACCACATGCTCACGATCGAGGGCGTCGCGGTGAAGTACTTCGCGCTGACGTCGACGCTGCTGATCGTGCCCGCCGGCATGGAGTACCTGACGCTGCTGGCGACGCTGCGCGGCGGGCGCGTGCGGTTCGAGGTGCCGATGCTGTTCGCGCTGGCGTTCCTGATCCAGTTCCTGGTCGGCGGGCTGACCGGCATCTGGGTCGCGTCGCCGGCGCTGGACGCCAACGCCAACAACAGCTACGAGATCGTCGCGCACTTCCACTACACGCTGCTGGCCGGCAGCGTGTTCGGGTTCTTCGCGGGCGTCTACTACTGGTGGCCGAAAGTGACCGGGCGGCTGCTCGGGGAGCGGCTCGGGCGGCTGCAGGTCGCGCTGTTCGCGGTCGGGGTGAACGTGACGTTCGCGCCGCAGTTCGCCCTCGGCGAGGAGGGGATGACGCGGCGGATCGCGGACTACCCCGCGTCCGAGGGCTGGGGGACGCTGAACGCCGTCTCCACCGCCGGAGCGTTCCTGGTCGCGCTGTCGGTGCTGGTGTTCCTGGTCAACGCGGTCGTCTCGCGGCGGGTCGCGGGGGACGATCCGTGGGGCGGGCACACGCTGGAGTGGGCGACGGCGTCACCGCCGCCGCGGGACAACTTCGACGGCGCGCCGCCGCCCGTGCGCTCGTTCGCGCCGCTCCTGGACGAGGCATGAGGCCCTGGGTCGCGCTCGCGGGCTGGGCCGCGCTGCTCGCGCTCTGGACGGCGGTGCAGCTGCTGTTCTCGCCCGCACTGCTCACCGTGCTCCTGCTCGGCGGCGCGTCGCTGGCCGTGTTCACGCTCGCCGCCGTGGTCGCGGTGGCGGTACGCCCCGTCGCGTCGCCGCCCACCGTCACGCCGCCGGTCGCCGCGGCGCCGCGCCGCTCCCCGCGCGTCCTCTCCCCCGCGACGCCGCTGCTCGCGATCGCCGTCGCCGCGATCGTCTCCGGCGCCGAGCTCGGCACGTGGTGCATCCTGCTCGGCGCGCTCGTCGGCGCGTGCGGGCTCGCGGCGCTCGCGTTCGAGGTGCGGCGATGATCGGGCCCGCCGCACTCGTGCTCGCGCTGGCGCTCGTCTACGGGCTCGGCGTGCGACAGGTCTGCGGCTGGCCGCCCGTGCGCACGGCCGCGTTCCTGGCCGGCGTCGCCTGCCTCGCGGTCGCGCTGATCGGCCCGCTCGACGACGACGCCGCGCGGTCGCTGTCCGCACACATGGCGCAGCATCTCCTGCTCGGCGTCGTCGCCCCGCTGCTGCTGGCCATGGGAGCGCCGGTGCGGCTCGCGCTCGCCGCCTCTCCCCATCGCGGCTGGGCGCGCGTCCTGCACGCGCTGCCGCTGCGTCCGTGGGTCGGCTGGACGGCGTTCACCGCGGTCATGCTCGGCACGCACGTCGTCGGCGTCTACGAGCTCGCGCTGCGTCACCCGGTCATCCACGCGCTCGAGCACCTCGCGTACCTCACCGCGGGCCTGCTGTTCTGGATCCCGCTGCTCGCGGTCGACCCGATCCCGCACCCGCCCGGCCCGGCCGCGCGCTTCGCGTGGCTGCTGGCGGCGATGCCGCCGATGGGGATCGTCGGGGCGCGCCTGCTGACCCCAAGCATCGCGTACCCGAGCTACCCCAACCTGACCGACCAGCGCACGGCCGCGGGCGTGATGTGGGGCGCGGGCTCGCTGCTGATGTCCGCCGCGCTGGTCGCGATCGTGTTCGCCGCGCTGCTGCGCGAAGAGGCGCGGCAGCGGCGGCGAGAGGCGGCGGCGCGATGAGGCGCGCGTCTGCGGCGACCCGCGCGTCCGCGACGGCCCGCGCCTCTGCCGCGACCGGCGCGTCTGCGGCGACCCGCCCCTCCGCGGCGACCCGCGCCTCCGCGGCGACCCGCGCCTCCGCGGCGACCCGCCGCCGCGCGGCCCGAGCCGCGCTCGTCGCGCTCGCCCTCGCGTGCGTCGTGGCCGGCCTCGCGACCTCGCCCACCGCGACCGCCCAGCAGGACGGCCGCGCCCTGTTCGCGTCGGCCTGCTCGGCCTGCCACGGCGAGGACGCGCGCGGCGTGCCCGGCAAGGGCCCGTCGCTGATCGGCGCCGGCGCCGCGGCCGCGGACTTCTACCTCTCCACCGGCCGCATGCCGCTCTCCACCCCGCGCACCGAGCCCCAGCGCGGCCCGCCCGACTTCACCGCCGCCGAGCGCGCCGCGCTCGTCCGCTACGTCGCCTCGCTCGGCTCCGGCCCGGACATCCCGCACCCGCGCCCCGGCAACACGCAGCGCGGGTTCGCCGCCTTCCGCGACCACTGCGCCGGCTGCCATTCGATCACCGCCCGCGGCGGCGTCGTCCCGCCCGGCACCGCCCCCGCGCTGCAGCAGGCGAACGCGACCCAGATCGCCGAGGCCGTCCGCGTCGGCCCGTACCTGATGCCCCCGTTCAACGAGCGCCAGATCAGCGACGCCCAGCTCGACGACATCGTCGCCTACGTGCTGGCCCAGCGGCACCCGGACAACCGCGGCGGCTGGGGCATCGGGAACATCGGGCCGATCCCCGAAGGGCTCGTGGCCTGGCTGCTGGCCGGCACCGCCCTGCTGCTGATCGCCCGCCTGCTGGGAGAACGCGCGTGAGCCGGGCCGAGCGCGCCGTCTCCGCCCTGCTCGGCGTCGCCAGCGTCCTGCTGCTCGCGTTCGCGGTCCTGATCATCGCCCACCCGGACACGCGGCTGCTGGCGCTCACCCTCGGCGGCGGGCTGGCCGCGCTCGCGATCGCGCTGGCGGTCGCCGCGAAGCGGCTCGTCCCCCAGACGCCGGAGCTCGAGCGCCGCGCGCCGCTCGAAGACCCGCAGGCGACCGCGGCCGTCAACGCCAAGCTGCGATTCCCCCGCCGCCGCCTGCTCACCGCCTCCGCGGGCGCCGCGACCGCCGCGCTCACCGCCGCCGTCGTCGCCCCCGTCACCGCACTCGGCCCCGCCGTCGGCGACTCGATCACGGACACCCCGTGGCGCCGCGGCCGCCGCCTGGTCGACGAGCGGGGCCGGCCGATCACGGTCGACGACATCGCGCCCGGCTCGTTCGTCACCGCGTTCCCGGAGGGCGCCGACAAGCGCGAGCTCGGCTCGCCCGTGATCGTCGTCCGCGACGCCGACCCCGCGAAGATCGAGCGCCGCCGCGACTGGGCGCCCGAGGGCATCCTCGCGTTCAGCAAGATCTGCACGCACGCGGGCTGCGCGGTCGCGCTGTACCGGTCCCCCCTGTCGGAGCCGACGTCGACGCACCCGGCGCTCGTCTGCCCCTGCCACTACAGCGTGTTCCAGACGCGCAACGCCGGCGCGGTCGAGGCCGGCCCCGCGGGCCGGCCGCTCCCCCAGCTCCCGCTGCTGCTCGGCCCGAACCGCGAGCTGCTGGCCGGCGGCGGCTTCAGCGGCCCGATCGGCCCCGCCTGGTGGAGCGTGCGCGCGTGAAGACCGACCCGGTGACGTTCGTGGACCGCCGCGTCGGCGCCGCCAAGCCGCTGCGCGCCGCGCTGGACTACATCTTCCCGGACCACTGGTCGTTCCTGCTGGGCGAGATCGCGCTCTACGCGTTCGTCACGCTCGTCGGCACCGGCGTCTTCCTGGCGTTCTTCTTCGAGCCCGGCGACGCGTACCCGTCGGCGATCAACCTGTCGTTCGGCGTTCCCGGCGGCCTGCTGCTGCGCCAGACGCACCACTGGGCGGCGGACGTCTTCGTGGTCGCGATCGTCCTGCACCTGCTGCGGGTCTTCTTCACCGGCGCGTTCCGGCGCCCGCGCGAGCTGACGTACACGAGCGGCGTGCTGCTGCTCGCGCTGGCGATCTTCGAGGGGTTCCTCGGCTACAGCCTGCTCGACGACCTCCTGAGCGGCATGGGGCTCGCGATCGCGTACGGCGTCGCGATGTCGATCCCGTTCCTCGGCGGCGACCTCGCGCACCTGATCTGGGCGGGCGAGTTCCCGGGCGGGACCGAGTTCCCGCAGCGGTTGTTCGTCGCCCACGTGTTCCTGCTCCCGGCGCTGATCGCCGGGCTGCTCGGCGCGCACCTGGCGACGATCGTGCGCACCCACCACTCCCAGTTCCGCGGGCCGCTGCGCGCGGAGGACAACGTCGTCGGCACGCGCATGTGGCCCGGCTACGCACTGCGCTCGCTCGCGCTGCTGGCGGCCACGGCGGCGGTCCTGGTCGCGCTCGGCGGGCTGATCCAGGTCAACCCGATCTGGCAGTGGGGCCCGTACGAGCCGTACTACGCCACCAACGGCGCGCAGCCGGACTGGTACCTGGGCTGGCTGATCGGCGCGCTGCGGCTGATGCCGCCGCTGGAGATCGTGATCGGGGACCGCACCGTGTTCCCGAACCCGTTCTTCGGCGGCATCCTGTTCCCGAGCGCGATCTTCGGCTTCCTGCTCGCGTGGCCGTGGTGGGAGCAGCGGCGCGGGTCGGTCCCCCACCATCTGCTCGACCGTCCGCGCGACAACCCGCACCGGACGGGCGTCGGCGCCGCGGTGTTCACGTTCGTGGCCGTCGTGTTCCTGGCGGGGTCGGCGGACCGGCTCTTCCTTTCGTCCGGGATCGGCTACGAGACGCAGGTGTGGCTGTTCCGGATCGCGGCCGTCGTCCTGCCGGGCGTGGCCTACGCGCTGACCCGCCGGGCGTGCCGGGAGCTGCGCGACCGCGTTTGACCCGGCGTGCGAGCGGGGTAGGCGGAGGGATATGGAAGGCGGAATCGCACTACTCCTGCTGCTGATCATCGTCATCGCCGCCGTCGTCATCGGGGCCGCGCTCTACCTGACGGGCGGAGCTCTCTGGTTCCGGAAGACGAGCCCGCAGGGCGACAAGGTCGAGGGCAGCGATCAGGCCGAAGGTCGCTTCGACCGGCCTGAGCACAAGCGGGTCACGAGCGAGACGATCGAGAACACCGAGCTGGCCGGGCGCGAAGAGCGGCGGTGACCGCGCTCACGGAGCTCGCGTCGGGCGCCGGCTGCGGCTGCAAGCTCGGTGCGGCGCAGCTGCTCCCGGTCGTGCGCGCGCTCCCCGCGCAGGACGATCCGCGCCTCCTGGTCGGCGCCGCGTCGAGCGACGACGCGGCGGTGATCCGCGTGCGCGACGACCTCGCGCTCGTCCAGACGATCGACTTCTTCACGCCACCGGTCGACGACCCGCGTGACTTCGGGCGGATCGCGGCCGCCAACGCCCTCTCGGACGTGTACGCGATGGGCGGGACGCCGATCAGCGCGCTGAACGTCGTCGCCTACCCGCTCGAGCGGCTCGGCGGCGACGTGCTGGCGGAGATCCTGCGCGGGGGCTTCGACGTGGTGACCGGTGCGGGCGCGATGCTCGCGGGCGGGCACTCGATCGACGATCCGGAGCCGAAGTACGGGCTCGCGGTGACGGGTTCGGTCGACCCCGCGTCCATGCTCGTCAACTCGGCCGGGCGGGCCGGGGACGCGCTCGTGCTGACCAAGCCGCTCGGGACGGGGGCGATCGTCACGGCGGGTGCGCGTGCGCTGCTCGACGTCGCCGTGGAGACGATGGTGGCGCTCAACGACGTGGCGTCGCGGGCGGCGGTCGCGGCGGGCGCGCGGGCGGCGACCGACGTGACCGGCTTCGGGCTGCTCGGGCACCTGCACCACCTGTGCCGGGAGAGCGGGGTGATGGCCTCGGTGGAGGCGTCGGCGGTGCCCGCGCTCTCGGGCGTCGCGGAGCTGCTGGAGGACGGCGGGCCGGGGATCTCCGGCGGCGCGCGGCGCAACGCGCGCTGGACGGCCGGGTTCGTGACGTTCGCGCGCGGCGTGGCGCCGTGGCGGCGGAACCTGATGAACGACGCGACGACGTCCGGCGGGCTGCTGGTCGCGGTCTCGCCGGGGGCGGCGGACCGCGTGCCGGGGGTCGTGATCGGGCGGTTGCTGGACGGTCCGGCGGGGACGATCCGCGTGCGATGACGCTCGTGCGCATGGAGCGGCCCGGGGCCGGTGCCCCGAACGGTCTTCAAAACCGTCGGCGGCGCGTTTCCCGCGCCGGGAAGGTTCGACTCCTTCGCCGCTCCGTCCGAGGCCGGTCGCCGTGCCGCCCTTGACGCTCGGGACCGCCGGGCACGTCGACCACGGCAAGACGACGCTGGTGGAGAAGCTCACGGGCGTGTGGGCCGACCGGTTGCCGGAGGAGCGGGAGCGAGGGTTGACGATCGCGCTCGGGTTCGCGCCGCTGCGGCTGCCGTCGGGACGGGTGGTGTCGGTGGTCGACGTGCCGGGGCACGAGCGCTTCGTGCGCACGATGGTCGCCGGGGCGAGCGGGATCGACGCGTTCCTGATGGTGGTCGCCGCGGACGACGGGGTGATGCCGCAGACGGTCGAGCACGCGGCGGTGCTGCGGGCGCTCGGGGTGCGGGCGGGCGTGGTTGCGATCACGAAGACGGATCTGTGCGCGCCGGCGCGGGCGGCGCGGGAGGCGGCGGCGCTGCTGCCGGGGTGCGAGGTCGTGGCCGGCGTGGAGCCGTTGCCGGACGCGCTCGACCGGCTTGCCGCGGGGCTGCCGGGGCGAGCGGTCTCCGCTGGGCCCGCCCGGTTGCACGTCGATCGGGCGTTCGTCGTGCGCGGGCGCGGGACGGTCGTGACGGGGACGCTGTGGTCGGGGACGATCGCGGTCGGGGACGTGGTCTCGGTGACGCCGGGGGCGCTGCGGGCGCGGGTGCGCGGAGTCCAGGTGCACGATCGGGTGGTCGACGTCGCCGCTGCGGGGCAGCGGGTCGCGCTGAACCTGGTCGGTGTGCGGGTGGGCGCGGACGTCGCGCGCGGGAGCGTCGTGGCGGCGCCCGGCGTGGTGCACGAGGCGCGGGTGCTCGACTGTGCGCTGTCGCTGCGCGACGACGCGCGCCATGGCGCACGGGTGCAGGTTCACCACGGCACGCGCGACGTCCCGGGCCGTGTGGCGCGTCTGTCCGACGACGGGCTCTGGCAGCTGCGCCTCGAGTCGCCGGTGGCGGCGCTGGACGGCGACCGCGTCGTCATCCGCCGCCTCGCCCCGCCCGACACGCTGGGCGGCGGCGTCATCCTCGACGCGTCCGCGGGTCGCCACGGCCCCCGGCCGGAGATCGTCGAACGCCTCCGCGCCCTCCGCGCCGGCGAACCACCACCGCCCGTCTCCCCACCGCGCGACGCCGCCGCCGCGCGCGCCGCTTCGCCCAACGCCGCGCCGTCGCCGTCCACCGCCCGCGCCGCTTCGCCCCACGCCACCACCGCGTCGCCGCCCGACACCGCGCCGTCGCCGCCCACCGCGCGCGCCGCTTCGCCCGCCGCCACGTCTTCCCCGCCCGCCACCGCGCCGTCGCCGCCCACCTCGCGCCCCACCGCCCCGCCCTCGCCGCCCGCCTCATCATCGCCCGCCGCCGCGCCCTCGCCGCCCGGCGCCGCGGCCCTCGAAGCGCGGCTGCGCGAGGCCGGGACCGGGCTCCTGTCGGAGGCGCAGATCGGCGACCGGGCGACGCTCGCCGCGCTGCGCGAGCGCGGTGCCGCCGTGCGCGTCAGCGGCCGCCTGTACGCGCACGCGGACGTGCTCGCCGAGACGCGCGCGCGGATCGTCGCGCTCCTCGAGCGCGGCCCGGCGACGCTCGCGGGCGTCCGCGACGCGCTCGGCCTGTCGCGCAAGACCGCGCAGGCGTTCCTCGAGCACCTCGACGCCGAGCGCGTCACGCGGCGGCTCGACGACGATCGCCGCGTCCTCTCCGGCCGCGCCACTCGCCGCGCCCACGACGCGCCCGTCCGCGCCACTCCGCCACCCACCCACGACGCGCCCGTCCGCGCCACTCCCCCGCGCGCCCACGACGCGCCCGTCGGCGCCATTCCGCCGCCCGCCCACGACGCGCCCGTCCGCGCCACTCCGCCGCCCGCCGGCGCCCGCGCCACGCCGCCGCCCGCCGGCCGCTCCGCCCCCGCCTCTCCGCCCCTCGCCGGCCGGCCATGAGCCTGCGCGAGCTCCCGTCCGTCGATCGCCTCGCCGCCGACCTCGCCGGGGACGCGACGCCCGCGGAAGCCGTCTCCGCCGCCCGCGCCGTCATCGAGCAGCGCCGCGCCGAGCTGCTCGCCGGCGCGAACGGAGAGGTGGACCTCCTGGCCCGCGCGCGCCGGTGGCTGCAGCCCTCGCTGCGGCGCGTGCTCAACGGCACCGGTGTCGTGATCCACACGAACCTCGGCCGCGCGCCGCTCGCGGACGCCGCCGCCCGCGCGGTCGCCGACGCCGCGCGCGGGTACGCGAACCTGGAGCTCGACCTCGACGACGGCGCCCGCGGCCACCGTGACGCGCACGTCCGCGAGCTCCTGCGCGACGTCACCGGCGCGGCCGACGGCCTCGCGGTCAACAACGCCGCTGGCGCCGCACTGCTGGCCGTCGCGGCGCTCGCGGGACGCGACCGCGCCGTGATCGTGTCTCGCGGTCAGCTCGTGGAGATCGGCGGCGGGTTCCGCGTCCCCGACGTGATCGCGCAGGCCGGCGCGCGGCTGATCGAGGTCGGGACGACGAACCGCACGCGCCGCGCCGACTACGAGCGCGCGCTGCAAGAGCACGAGGACGCGATCGTCCTGCGCGTGCACCCGTCGAACTTCCGCACGGTTGGGTTCGTCCAGGCGGTGGAGATCGAGGCGCTGTGCGCGCTCGGGCCGCCCGTGATCGACGACGTCGGCTCCGGCGCGCTGACCGAGCTGGCCGACGAGCCGCCGGTCCGCCGCTCCGTCGCCGCGGGCGCCGCGCTCGTCTGCTTCAGCGGCGACAAGCTGCTCGGCGGACCGCAGGCGGGACTGCTCGTCGGCCGGGAGGACGCCGTCGCCGCCTGCCGCCGCCACCCGCTCGCCCGGGCGCTGCGGATCGGCCGCCTGCCGCTCGCCGCGCTCGCCGCGACGCTGGCGCTCCACCGGGACCCGGAACGCGCGCGGCGTGAGATTCCTGCCTTGGCGATGCTCGACGTCCCGGGCGACGTGCTCGCGGCCCGCGCGGCGCGACTCGCCGCGCAGACGGGCGGCGAGATCGTCGAAGCGACCGCGCGCGTCGGCGGCGGCGCGCTGCCGCTGCTCGAGCTGACCGGCCCGGCGGTCGCGTTCGGCGGCGACGAGACCGCGCTGGCCCGCGAGCTGCGCACCGGCGCCCCGCCGCTCGTCCCGCGCATCGCGGCCGGCCGCGTCCTCGTCGACCCGCGCACGCTGGCCGAGGACGAGCTCGACACGGCGGCCGCCGCGATCCGCGCGGCCCTGGCCCGCGTCGGAGCGTGACGCGCAGCGGTCGAGCGAGCGACACGCGCGGGCGCTCAGAACGCCGCGTCGGCCGGCGCCGGCGCGGGCGGGCCGCCCTGCGCCGTGCTCCGGCGGCTCCCACCGCGCGCCCGGCCGGACGTGACCCGGTCGCGCTGGGGGTCGATCGTGTACTTCGGGTCGCGCGCGGAGGCGAAGCCCGCCTTGAAGACGCTCCAGCGCTCGCACGCCGCGCCGGCGAGGACGAGCGCGCCCCCGGCCACCGCGGCCGCGCGGCTGCGCGAGCCGCGGCTCGCGATCAATAGCGACCCCGCGACGGTCAACCCGCGCGCGAACTGCCCGTACGCGCCGGCCGCGCCCCGGTGGTACGGCTCCGCCAGCTCGCGCAGCCGGTGCTCCATCAGCGGCACGACCGCGAGCTCGGCCGCCGACCCGATCACCGCCAGCCGCCGCGCCGGTCCCGCGAACGCGCACGGCGTCAAGATCGTGGCCGCCGCCCCCGCGCTGGCCGCCGCGCCCGCGCCGAACAGCGCCGGCAGCTCGCGCCGCGCCTCGTGCCAGACCGGCACCGCCGTCTGCGCGAGCAGCGCGCCGGTGTACGTCGAGAGCGGCAGCCCCATCAACGCCGCCGCCGGCCGCGCGGGCGTCGCGGCGAGCGCCAAGGCGCGCCGGGCGGAGGAAAAGCGAGGCGAAGCGGCGCGCCGGGGCGCGAAGCGAGTCTGCGCGCCGCCGCGCGCGGGCGCGAAGAAGCCGGGCGCGCCGCCGCGCAGCGGCGAGACGCGGCGACGCGGCGCGGCACCGCCCGCGCCCGCGGGCAGCAGCGCGTCGAGCGCCGCGGCGCCCGTCGCGCCCCCGGCGGCCATCAGCACCCACGACCCGACGCTCATCGGCGACGTCACCTTGAACATCCGCAGCATGTGCAGGAACCGCGACGGCATCCCGAGATCGCTGATCAGCAGCACCGGGCTCACCGTCATGCTCGCGAGCGCCGCGGCCCACGCGCGCCGCGCGAGCACCTCGTTGCCCCGCAGCCCCGCCAACCACGCCAGCCCGGCCGACCCGCCCCCGAGCCCGCCGGCGAACAGGTACCAGGGGATCTCCGGCGTCCACACCGGCTCCTTGATCACCGGCCGCCCGTAGTACCCGGTCACGTCACAGCACCGCCGCCACGAGCGCCGCGCCCAGCCCCACGGCCGCCAGCCCGACCGCCGTCCACGTGGACTTCAGGTCCCGCGTCGCGTCCACCGGATCCGGCGGCAGCCCGTACACCTCGGGGTCGTCGAGCAGCAGGAAGAACGCTCCCGCGCCGCCCACCCCGTCGGCCTCGTCGGCCAGGTACAGCTGCGCCCCCGCGGCCCCCGCCGAGCTCAACTGCTCCAGCCGCTCCGACGCCCGCACACGCAGATCGTCCAGCTCCCCGAACTGGATCGAGTGCGTCGGGCACGCCTGCGCGCACGCGGGCGTCATGTCCTCCTTGACCCGGTCGTAGCAGAGCGTGCACTTCCAGGCCCGCCCGTCGTCCTCCCGCTGCCCGAGCACCCCGAACGGACACGCCGGGATGCAGTACCCGCACCCGTTGCAGACGTCCTCCTGCACGACCACGGTGTCGAACTCGGTCCGGAACAGCGCCCCCGTCGGGCACACCTCCAGGCACGCCGCGTGCGTGCAGTGCTTGCAGACGTCCGACGCCATCAGCCAGCGCAGCCCGTCGCCGTCCTGGTAGGTCTGCAGCCCGGTGTCCTGAAGCAGCGCGGTCTCGACCAGCCCGCCGGACGCCACGCCGGACGCCCCCAGCTCCTTGCGCTGCTCGACGAACGCGACGTGCCGCCAGGTGTCCGCCCCCAGCGCGACCGTGTTGTCGTAGGAGTGCCCGCTGAACTCGCCCGGCGACGTCGGCACCCCGTTCCACTCCTTGCACGCCACCTCGCACGCCTTGCAGCCGATGCAGAGGCTGGTGTCCGTGAAGAACCCGACCCGCGGCCGGGCCTCGTCGCCGTACGTGCTCATCGCCGGTACTCCTCCATGAACGCCGCCAGTGCCGCCCCGCGCGGCCGCCGCCCCGGCAGCACGTCGCACGTCAGCACCTTGTACTCGCTGATGTGCACGTTCAGGTCGAGCACGAGCGGGAGCAGCTCGTTGGCCGAGTCCCCCGTCACGAGCCCGCGCCGCCCCCAGTGGTAGGGAAGCCCGATCTGGTGCACCGTGCGCCCGTCGACCACCAGCGGCCGCACCCGGTCGGTCACCAGCACGCGCGCCTCGATCGCCGTCCGCGCCGTTACGATCGTCGCCCACCCGCCGTGCTCGAGCCCGCGCTCGCTCGCCAGCTCCGGGCCGACCTCGCAGAACAGCTCGGGCTGCAGCTCGGCCAGGTAGCCGACGCTGCGGCTCATCCCGCCCGCGGTGTGATGCTCGGTCAGCCGGTACGTCGAGAGCACGAACGGGAACCGGCTCTCAGCGTTGTACGGGTTCTCCGGCCGCACGAACGTCTGCCGCGTCGGGTTCGCCCGCCAGCGTCCCACGGGCGACTCGTGCGGCTCGTAGTGCGTCGGCAGCGGCCCGTCCACCAGCCCCTGCGGCGCGTAGAGCCAGCCCAGCCCGTCCGGGTGCATGATGAACGGCGCGTCGCCCCGGATCGCGTCGAGCCCGTGCGCGTCCTCCGGCGGCGAGTGGTCCGGCCCGTTCACGAAGTCCGGCTCGTCGCCGAGGCTCGCCCAGTCCGAGCCGTCCCACCACACGTAGCGCTTGCGCTCCGACCACGGCTTGCCGGACGGGTCCGCGGACGCCCGGTTGTAGAGGATGCGGCGGTTGCCGGGCCACGCCCAGCCCCACTCGGACGCGATCCAGTTCTGCTCGCCGCCCGGCCGCTTGCGCGCGGACTGGTTGACGCCGTCGGCGTAGATCCCCGCGTGGATCCAGGAGCCGCACCTCGTCGACCCGTCGTCCGCCAGCTCCTGATAGTTGCTGACGAAGCGCCCGTTGGCGTGGCGCCCGTTGATCTCCTGCAGGATCGCCTCCGCGGACGGCTCGCCGGGCCCGTAGTCCCACGTGAGCTCGAGCAGCGGCCGGTCGCGCGCCAGGCTCGACCCGGCCAGCCGCGCGCGCATCCGCCGCCCGAGCTCGTTCGCGAACCATAGGTCCGAGCGGCAGTCCTCCGGCGGCTCGACCGCCTTGAACCGCCACTGCAGCAGCCGCTGCGTGTTGGTGAACGTGCCTTCCTTCTCGGTGTGTGCCGCGGCGGGCAGGAAGAACACCTCGGTGCCGATCTCCGCCGGCCGCGTCTCCCCCGCCTCGATCTCCGGCGAGTCGTACCAGAACGCCGCCGTCTCGATCTCGTTGGTGTCGCGCACCACCAGCCATTCGAGGTTCGCGAGCGCCTGGCGCTGCAGCGCCGAGTTCGCGGACCCGACCACCGGGTTCTGCCCGATCACGATGAACCCCTTGGTGTCACCGTCGATCATCCGCAGCATCATCGGGTAGTGCGAGTGGTCGCCGTCGATCCGCGGCAGGTACGGGAACGCCGGCTTGCCCCACCAGGCGCACAGCAGGCTGACGACGTAGCTCTTGAGCGAGCCCCAGGCGCCCGTGTCCGGCCCGTTGAGGTCGACGTAGGCGTCCAGGTCGTCGCCGGAGTCCGGGTGCGGCATCGGGATGTAGCCCGGCAGGATGTCGTAGAGCGTCGGGATGTCCGTCGACCCCTGGATGTTCGCGTGCCCGCGCAGCGCGAGGATGCCGCCGCCCGGGCGCCCGATGTTCCCGAGCAGCAGCTGGATGATCGACGCGGCGCGGATGTTCTGGACGCCGTGCGTGTGCTGCGTCCAGCCGACCGCGTAACAGATCGCGCTCGTCCGCTCGCGGCCCGAGTTGCGGCACAGGATCTCGGCGACCTGGACGAGCCGCTCGCGCGGGACGCCGCAGACGCGCTCGACCAGGTCCGGCGTGTAGCGCGCGAAGTGGCGCTTGAGGATCTGGAAGACGCAGTCCGGGTGCTCGAGCGACCAGTCCTCCTCGGGCGGCTCGCCGTGCTCGAGCCGCATCCCGTGCGCGCCCTGCGCCTGGTGGCCGGTCACGTCGCCGGTCCGGTCCTCCGTGCCGGCGTAGGCCCAGGTCGACGTGTCGTAGCCCTCGCCGTCCCAGCCGGAGAAGAGGCCGTCGAGCGCGTCGACGTCGCGGAACTCGGGCTTGATCACGACGCGCGCGTTCGTGTAGTGGCGCACGTACTCGGTGAACTGCCGGTCGTGGGTGAGGATGTGGTTGATGACGCCGCCCAGGAACGCGATGTCCGTGCCGCCGCGCAGTGGCACGTGCACGTCGGCCATCGCGCTCGTGCGCGTGTAGCGCGGGTCGACGTGGACGACGGTCGCGCCGCGCTCCTTGGCCTCGATCACCCACTGGAAGCCGACCGGGTGCTGCTCGGCCATGTTCGACCCCATGATCAGGATCGCGTCGGCGTTCTGGAGGTCCTGCTGGAACGTGGTGGCGCCGCCGCGCCCGAACGAGGTCCCCAGACCGGGGACCGTGGAGCTGTGTCATATGCGGGCCTGGTTCTCGATCGACACCGCGCCCGCCGCCGTGAAGAGCTTCTTGAGCAGGTAGTTCTCCTCGGTGTCGAGCGTCGCGCCGCCGAGCACGGCCAGGCCGAGCATCCGCCGCAGCGGGCGCCCGTCTTCGTTGGTGTCCTCCCACGTCTCCGCGCGGGTCTTCACGACGCGGTCGGCGATCATGTCCATCGCCGTCTCGAGCGAGAGCTCCTCCCACTCGGTGCCGTACGGGCGCCGGTACTTGACGCGCCGCTCGCGCAGCGGGCTGTTGACGTAGCCCTCCGACGCGGAGCCCTTCGGGCACAGCCGGCCGCGCGAGATCGGGCTGTCCGGGTCGCCCTCGATGCCGATCACGCGCTCGTCCTTGACGTACACGCGCTGGCCGCAGCCGACGGCGCAGTACGGGCAGACGGACTGGACGACCCGGTCGGCGGTCTTCGTGCGCGGCGTGAGCGTCTCGCTGCGGGCCGAGCGCGCGGCGCGACCGAGGCCGCGAGGGTCGCCGCGCAGCTGGCGCAGGAAACCGGGCACGGGTTCTCGCGTACCCCGGGCTGACCCCGAACGAACCTAGTTGATCATGCAACTACACTGTCTGTATGACCTTCGACCACATCCTCGAACGCGGCGCCGGCCCCGAGACGCTGCTGCTCCTGCACGCCACCGGCGGGGACGAGCACCAGCTGCTCGGCCTCGGCCGCGCGCTGGCGCCTGCAGCGACGCTGCTGAGCCCGCGCGGCCAGGTCCTCGAGGGCGGCGTCGCCCGGCGCTGGTTCGCCCGCCACGGCGTGGGCCGGCTCGACGTCCCGGACCTGCTGGCGCGGACCGACGACCTCGCGGCGTTCATCGCGGACGCCACCGCCGAGTACGACCTCGGGCCGATGCTCGCCGTCGGCTACTCCAACGGCGCGAACATCGCCGCCAGCCTGCTGCTGCGCCACCCGGACGCGCTGGCCGGCGCGGCGCTGCTGCGGCCGATGCTCCCCTACGAGGCGACGCCCACGCTGAACGGCACGCCGGTGCTGATCGCCGCGGGCGCGTTCGACCCGTACCCGGGCGCGGACCGACTGGCGGCGCTCCTGCGCGCGGGCGGCGCGGACGTGACCGAGCACGTCGCCCAGGCCGGGCACGAGCTGGTCGACGCCGACCTCACGGCGGCGGCGCGCTGGCTCGCCGGTACGCCAGCGGCGCCTCGCCGCGCCGGCGCTTGAAGGCGCGGCTGAAGTAGAGCGGGTCGTCGAACCCGACGCGGAACGCGATCTCGCCGACGCCGAGGTCCGTGAAGCGCAGCAGCCGTGCCGCTTCGAGCATCACGCGGTCGGTGACCAGCTGCTTGGTCGTGCGGCCGGTGACGGCGGCCAGCGCGCGGGAGAGCTGCGCGGCCGGGACGGCGAGCGCGTCGGCGTAGTGCGGCGCGTCGTGGTGGCGGGCGAAGTCGCGCTCGAGCACCGCGGCGAAGCGCCGGTAGAGCTGCGTGTCGGCGTCGGGGCGCTCGATGCGCTCGGCGTCGTAGTAGCGCTCGATCCACAGCAGCAGCGTCGAGAGCAGATGGTGCTCGAGCGGCGCGGTGCGGCCGTCGGCGGGGCGCTCGGCCTCGGCCGCGAGCGCCGCGATCACGGCCTCCAGCGCCCCGACCGCGGACGGCGGGACCGCGACCGTGCGCGCGTCGCGCGCGCCGAGCAGCCAGCCGCCGTCGATCAGCTCCTCGCTGAAGCGCACGACCGCGCCGTCGAGCCCCCGCGCGCGCTCGAACACGTGGACCTGGCCGCGGCCGATCAGCAGCAGCGTGCCCGGCCGGACCGGGTGGCGCTCGCCGTCGATCAGGTGCTCGCCCTCGCCGCGGCGCGTCCAGATCAGCTCGTGGTAGTCGTGCCGGTGCGGCTCGCGCGGATGCGGGTGGCCGAAGCGCGCGTCGTGGAGCAGGACGACCTGCAGCGGTGCGGCGAGACGGTCGACGGAGATGTCCATGGATCGGCCAGGAAGTGCCATGGGAAAGCGGCGCGCAGGCGCGATCCTAGGAGCATGACCACGACCGCCGCCCCGATCCTCCCCGCTTCGCTGACGCTCGGCCCCGTCCACTTGGTGGTCGCCGACCTCGATCGTTCCGTCGCCTGGTATCAGTCCGCGCTCGGATTGCCGGTCGACGCGCGCGAGGACGCGACCGCGACCCTGGGCGGCGTGCTCGTCCTGCACGAGGACCCGGCCGCGCAGCCGGCCGGGCGCACCGCCGGGCTCTACCACTACGCGCTGCTGTACCCGAGCCGCGAGGAGCTGGCCCGCGCCGCCGTCCGCCTCGCGGTGACCCAGACCCCGATCCAGGGCGCGTCCGACCACCGCACGCACGAGGCGATCTACCTCGCCGACCCGGACGGCAACGGCATCGAGCTGGCCGCCGACCGCGACCGCTCAGTCTGGCCCGCGGACCTCGGCTACGCGCGCGGGCCCGACCCGCTGGACTTCCCGTCATTGCTGGCGACCGTCGAGGGCGAGGAGCCCACACCGCGCGTCGGCCCCGGCCTGCGCGTCGGCCACCTGCACCTGCACGTCGGGGACATCGACGAGGCGCTCGCGTTCTACCGCGACACGCTCGGCTTCGAGCTGCAGGCGCACCTCGGCACCGCCGCCTTCGTCTCCGCCGGCGGCTATCACCACCACCTGGGCGTCAACGTCTGGAACGGCCGCGGCGTCCCCGGTCCGCCGCCGCACACCGTGGGCCTGGCCCACTGGACCGTCGTCGTCCCCAACCTCGACGCGCTCCACCTCCCGAACGCCGAACCGGTCGACGGCGGCCTCCTCGTCCGCGACCCGTGGGGCACCGCGGTGGTGTTCGTGAACCCGGGGGGTGTTTCGACTTTGCCAACGCTGGGTTAGCAAAGTCGAAACACCCCTCACGCCCAGCGGTGCTGGAGCGCCCCGATCCGCGCCACCGCCAGCGACGCGCGCGGGTCGTCGGCCGCCGCCGCCTGCAGGAACGCGCGCAGCGCGGCGAGGTCGTCGCGCCCGCTCTCGGTCTCCAGCCACGCCCACAGCGCGTCGCGGTCCGCCAGCGCCGCGCGGCGCAGCGCGCCCTCGAGCTCCTCGCGCGCCTGCACGATCCGCGGCGCCTCGGACTCGACCAGCAGCGGCGCCCGGTAGGCGCGCAGCGCGCCGAGCACGTCGCCCTCCAGCAGCCGCGCCTCGACGTCCAGGAAGTCCGCGCTGACGTCCGCCAGCAGCCGGTACGGCTGCGACGCCAGCGCCGGCCCGAGCAGCCGGCGCAGCTTCGACAGCAGCGCGCGCGTGGAGACCGGGTTGCCCTGGTCGCCGTAGAGCTCCAAGGTCAGCTGCTCCCCCGTCAGCCCGTCGGGATGCAGCGCCAGCAGCGCGAGCACCTCGCCCGCGCGCACGCCCAGCCGCAGCGGCGCGCCCGAGCCGACCCGGACGCACAGCCCCTGTCGCCCGAGCAGGTCGAGCCGCAGCGACGACGGCGCCGGCGCGTGCGCTTTGCCCGTCACGCCCCACAGCAGGTGTCCTCCGCCCTCCAGCGGCTCGGCCAAGGCCTGACGTCCGTCCGGGAGCGCGAGCACGCCGCCGCCGACCGGCAGCGGCACCGCCCCGGCGACCCAGCCGGCGGGATGCGCGATCAGCACGCGCCCGTCGCGGTCGACCATCGCCGAGCGGTGGCGCCCGAGCCGCGCCGTGCGCTCCAGGTACGCCTGCCGCATCCGGTCCTCGTCGGCGGCGCGCGCGAGCCGCAGCGCGTCCTCGGCCATCCCCGCCGCCGCGCTCACCAGCCCCAGGGAGTGCGGATGCGCCGTCGCCAGCGGCCCACTGATGTCGACCACGCCCAGCACCGCGCCCGTGACCGGATCGTGGATCGGCGCCGCCGAGCACCACCACGTGTGCTGCTCGGCCAGGAAGTGCTCGGCCGAGAAGACCTGCACGGCGTGGTCGATGGCCAGCGCGGTGCCGATCGCGTTCGTCCCCGCGGAGACCTCCGTCCACAGCATCCCCTCGGTGAACATGATCCGCTCGACCGCCGCCTCCTTCACGCGCGGGTGACCCTCCAGCCACAGGATCCGCCCGCCCGCGTCGCAGATCACCATCACGTGCTCGGCGTCCTCGGCCAGCGCGCCCAGGCAGCGGCGCAGCACGGCCAGCACGCCCAGGATCGGCGTCGACGCGCGCGCGGCGTCGAGCGCGTCGGCGTCCAGCGCCCGGTTCGGCCGCAGCCGCCCGGGGTCGAGCCCCGCGTGCTGCAGCCGCGCCCACGACTGCGAGATCACCGGCCGCGGCGGGACCGGGGAGCGCCCGCCTTCGAGCGTGGCCTCCCAGACGCGCCGCAGGCTGCGCGCGTGGGCTCGCACGTCGGTGCCGGCGTCGATGGCGATGAACGGATCGCGCACCTCAAGCGGAGGCTACACCCGCGCAACGGACCCGCAACCTCGGCGGGCGTAGCCTGCACGTCGTGGTCACCGTCGGCGTCATCGCCAACCCCGCGTCCGGCCGCGACATCCGCCGCCTGGTGGCGGGCGCGTCGGTCTTCGGCAACGCCGACAAGGCCGGGATGGTGTTCCGCGCGCTCGCCGGCCTGCACGCCGCCGGCGTCGAGCGCGTGCTGATGCTCCCGGCCGGCGACGGCCTCTCGACCACGCTGCACCGCCACCTGCACGGCGCCAACGGCCGGATCCCGCCGCTCGAGGAAGTCCAGATCGCGCTCGAAGGCTCCGCGCGCGACACCACCGCCGCCGTCGAGGCGATGCTCGAGGAGGACGTCAAGGCGATCCTCGTGCTCGGCGGCGACGGCACGCACCGCGTGGTGGCCAAGAGCTGCGGCGACGTCCCGATCTGCGCCGTCTCGACCGGCACCAACAACGCGTTCCCGGAGCTGAGAGAAGCGACCGTCGCGGGCCTCGCGACCGGCCTGGTCGCCACCGGCCAGGCGGACGCGGTCAACCGCGAGGCCGCGCTCAAGGTCGACGACGACCTCGCGCTGGTCGACGTCGCCGTCACCAAGGAGCGCTTCGTCGGCGCCCGCGCCCTGTGGCGCCCGGACGACGTCACCGAGCTGTTCGTGACGTTCGCGAACCCGGCCGCGGTCGGCCTGTCCGCGATCGCCGGCGCGCTCGCGCCGCTGCCCCGCGGCGGGCCCCACGGCCTGCACGTCACTCTCGGCCCCGGCCGCACCGTGACCGTCCCGCTCGCGCCCGGCCTGATCGCGTCCGTCGAGGTCGCCGCCTACGCGCCGATCGCGCGCGGCGACCGCATCCAGCTTCCCCCCGGCCCGGGCACGATCGCGCTCGACGGCGAGCGCGAGCTCGAGCGCATCGACGCCACCGTCGAGCTGGTCGACGGCCCGCTGACGATCGACATCGACGCGGCGATGGCGCAGGCAACCCTGGCGCAACCTCCCCGCGCGTAGCTTGCGCTGAGCAAGCCACCTTGGAGGAGAGAGCATGTCGGCAGTCGCGCCCCCCAGCGCGGGCGATCTGACGCAGGAGCAGCTGCTCGAGGCCTACCGCGTGATGCGCACCATCCGCGAGTTCGAGGAGCGCCTCCACCGGGAGTTCGCGACCGGTGAGATCCCCGGCTTCGTGCACCTGTACGCGGGCGAGGAGGCGATCGCCGCGGGCGTGATCGCCCACCTGCGCCCGGACGACTACGTGGCCAGCACGCACCGCGGCCACGGCCACGCGATCGCCAAGGGCTGCGACGTGAAGGGCATGATGGCCGAGATCTACGGCAAGGCGAACGGCATCTGCCACGGCAAGGGCGGCTCGATGCACATCGCCGACCTCGACCTCGGGATGCTCGGCGCCAACGGCATCGTCGGCGGCGGCCCGCCGCTGGTCTGCGGCGTCGGGCTGACCGCGAAGGTCAAGGGCACCGACCAGGTCGCGGTCTCCTTCACCGGTGACGGCGGCTCCAACCAGGGCACGTTCCTGGAGGCGCTGAACCTCGCGTCCGCCTGGCACCTCCCGACCGTCTTCGTGGTCGAGAACAACGGCTACGCGGAAGCGACGTCGAGCGCATTCCACCAGGCCGGCGTCGACGTCGCCAAGCGCGCCGACGGGTTCGGCATGCCGGGCGTGGTCGTCGACGGCTTCGACTTCTTCGCCGTGCACGAGGTGGCCGGCGAGGCGATCGAGCGTGCCCGCAGCGGCGGCGGCCCGACCCTGGTCGAGTGCAAGGTCGGCCGCTACTTCGGCCACTTCGAAGGCGACCAGCAGACCTACCGGGCGGCGAACGAGGTCGAGGACCTGCGCCGCGACCGCGACTGCCTGAACGCGTTCGCGCGCCGCGTGACCGAGGCGGGGATCCTCGACCGCGAGGCGCTCGACGCGATCGACCGCAGCGTCGCGACGCTGGTCGAGGAGGCCGTGACCGAGGCCAAGGCGTCTCCGGATCCGACCCCCGCCGACGTGCTCACCGACGTCTACGTCTCGTACTGAGGAGCTTCGATCATGGCCAGGACGATCACGTTCCAGCAGGCGATCAACGAAGCGCTCGCGCAGGAGATGGCGCGCGACGAGACCGTCGTCGTGTTCGGCGAGGACGTCGTCGGCGGCTCGGGCGCGCCCGGCGAGGACGACGCGTGGGGCGGCGTGCTCGGCGTCACCAAGGGCCTGTACCCGCAGTTCCCGGACCGGGTGCTCGACACGCCGATCTCCGAGTCGGCGCTGATCGGCGCCGCGGCCGGCGCCGCCGCGTCCGGCCTGCGCCCCGTCGCCGAGCTGATGTTCGTCGACTTCATGGGCGTCTGCCTGGACCAGATCTACAACCAGGCGGCGAAGTTCCGCTACATGTTCGGCGGCAAGGCGGTCACGCCGATGGTCGTGCGGACGATGTACGGCGCCGGCATCCGCGCCGCCTCGCAGCACTCGCAGGCGCTGTACCCGATCTTCACGCACATCCCGGGCCTGAAGGTCGTGGTGCCGTCCACCCCGTACGACGCCAAGGGCCTGCTGATCGCGGCGATCCGCGACGACGACCCAGTGATCTTCCTCGAGCACAAGGTGCTCTACACGCTCGAAGGCGACGTACCGGACGAGCCGTACGCGCTGCCGCTGGGCGAGGCCGAGATCGTGCGCGAGGGCGGCGACGTGACCGTGGTCGCGCTCGGCCGCATGGTGCACCTGGCGTCCGCCGCCGCCGCGACGCTGGCCGGCGAGGGCATCGAGTGCGAGATCGTCGACCCGCGCACCACGTCCCCGCTCGACCTCGAGACGATCCTCGAGAGCGTCGAGAACACGGGCCGGCTGGTGGTGGTCGACGAGGCCAACCCGCGCTGCGGCTTCGCGGCCGACATCGTCGCGCAGGTGTCCGAGCAGGCGTTCGGCGACCTCAAGGCCGCTCCGCGGATGGTGACGCCGCCGCACACGCCCGTCCCGTTCAGCCCCGTGCTGGAGGACGCGTACGTGCCGACCCCGGACGCGATCGCGGCGGTGATCCGCGAGACCGCCGGCTCCCCCACGCCCGCATGATCTCCAAGCTGGGCATGCCGAAGTGGGGCCTGTCGATGACCGAGGGGCGCGTCGTCGGCTGGCTCGTGGACGAGGGCGCGGAGATCGCGGTCGGCGACGAGGTCGCCGAAGTCGAGACCGAGAAGATCAACGGTGTCGTCGAGGCGCCCACGGCCGGCGTGCTGCGCCGGCGCGTCGCGGGCGAGAACGACGTGATCCCGGTCGGCGGGCTGCTGGGGGTGATCGCCGACGCGTCGGCCTCCGACGCGGAGATCGACGCGTTCGTGGCCGAGTTCGAAGCGTCGTTCGTGCCCGGCGAAGAGGAGGACGCGGGCCCGCAGCCACAGGTCGCGAACGGCCTGCGCTACCTCGTGTACGGCGAGGGCGGCGAGCCGGTCGTGCTGCTGCACGGCTTCGGCGGCGACCTCAACAACTGGCTGTTCACGGCGCCCGCGCTGGCGGCGGACCGGACCGTGTACGCGCTCGATCTGCCCGGCCACGGCGGCTCGGTCAAGGAGGCGCGCGACCTGGCCGAGGCCGTGCGCGGCTTCCTCGACGCCCAGGGCATCGACAAGGCCCACCTGGCCGGGCACTCGCTGGGCGGGCTGGTCGCCGCGCAGCTGCCGGACCGCGCGCTGTCGCTGACGCTGATCGCGCCGGCGGGCCTCGGCTCGGAGGTCGACCGCGAGTATGTGGACGGCTTCATCGCCGCGAACAGCCGCAAGCAGCTCAAGCCGGTGCTGGAGCGCCTGTTCGCCGACCCGCTGCTGGTCACCCGCTCGATGCTCGACGACGTGCTCAAGTACAAGCGGCTCGACGGCGTCCAGCCGGCGCTGGAGGCGCTGCGCGATCGCTACCTCCGCCCAGGCGTCACGGTCGACCTCGGCGCCTACGACGGCCCGCTGCTGGTGCTCTGGGGCGCCGCGGACGAGATCATCCCGGCGCCCGGCCGCGACGACGTCCACGTGCTCCCGGGCGTCGGCCACTCGCCGCACATGGAAGCGGCCAACGACGTCAACCGACTGATCGAAGAGTTCCTGACAGGAGTTCGCACATGAGCGTTGCACTGGTCACCGGCGGGGCGCGCGGCATCGGCCGCGGGATCGCCCTGCGGCTCGCCGCCGACGGGCACGACGTGGCGGTCGCGGACCTGCCGTCGATGCGCGCCGAGGCCGACGCGGTCGCGGGCGAGATCGGCGGCCTCGCGCTCGAGGCCGACGTCAGCGACGCGGCGCAGGTCGACGCGATGATCGCCGCGACCGTCGAGCGCTTCGGGCGCCTGGACGTCATGGTCGCCAACGCGGGGATCGCCCAGGTCTCGGCGCTGCTGGACGTCTCGCCGGAGGACTTCGACCGGCTGATGTCGATCAACCTGCGCGGCGTCTTCCTCTGCTACACGTCCGCCGCGCGGCAGATGATCGCCCAGGGCGACGGCGGCAAGATCATCGGCGCGGCGTCGATCGC
>Ga0182736_1000375_pt1 | contig 74243 bp, 66 predicted proteins | sample eDN5th30CKraftBY_FD_128882 | JGI IMG/M metagenome (GOLD analysis project Ga0182736, IMG submission 128882) | Enriched backyard soil microbial communities from Emeryville, California, USA - eDNA 5th pass 30_C Kraft BY (version 2) (version 2) | ecosystem: Environmental > Terrestrial > Soil >... | reverse complement strand
CGGAAATATTCGTCGACGACGCCCACATCCGCCGGGCCTCATCCTCCACCGTCTGGGCATGCACATCAAAACGCCCCGCCATCGCACGCATCGCGTCCGGATCAGTCATAAAACGTGTTGCCACTGTGGTGTCTCCTTATCTGAAGTTCGTTGGTTCTGGTTGGTTGTAGTTGTTTCTGTGGCGGCGCCGTTGCCGGATTCAGCCGTCGGTTACGGCGGTAACCGATTACCGGCTTTGCACGTATGAATAGTTCCCCCTCCCATCAGCCTCCGGCCGACGCCGCTCAGCCCGCTGCGGCCGCGTTGGCCGCCTCGGTGGCGGCGTAGGAGGTGGCACTGCTGTTGAGGGTGGCTACGAACATCTCGTGGATTGCCGCGGCCTGCGCGCTCACCTGCTGGTACATCGTCGCGTGGGCGGCGAACTGGGCGGCGGTCAACGCCGAGACCTCATCGGCGGCGGCCGGCACCACACCGGTGGTGGGGGCGGCAGCTGCGGCGTTCTGCGCGTTCAACGCCGAACCGATTCCGCTCAGGTTTCCTGCGGCGGCGGCCAGCGCCTCGGGTTGCGCGTTCACGAACGACATTCGATTTCCTCCTCGGATCGCCTTCAGCAATCTTTCTGCCCTTGAGCGTAAAGGCTGAAAACGGCGGATGCGGCCCCTGATGCCTACTGTTCACCTGGCGAAAGCAACTGTTCACCTGGGGTAACAGCGGGGTAACCCGCAACCGGCGGCGCCGACGGCGAAATGAAGCCGACCTGCCGAAACACAGTTCTGCTATTTACCGCCGCAGCGGTGGGGGCAGCGCCCCGCCGAGGCGGCCGCAAAGACACCCGCCATTAAAATCTCGGCGCGGCGAAATAACCCGGCCAGCTACCGCTGTGACGCCGCCAGCAACCATCGTCCGCTGTTACCGGCGCCACAGCGGCGGCCGATGTCACGGCTCAGCGAACCGGCGTGGCAGCGCGTTCGTGCGCCGGCGCGCGCCGCAGCTCCGTGGCGGCGACCTGCACGAACACCCCGGTGTCCTCGGCCATCAGCAGGCCGCGGCCGCGGGGCAGCGGACCGCCCTTCATCTTGCCGCGGATGAAGCCCTCGTCGGGGTCGGCGTCCATTACCAGCAGCGGCGCGTTCGCCTGGTGCAGGGCCCGCAGCAGCGGGTCGCTGCCCGCCGACGACCAGCCGCCGAAGGTTCGGGTGGCGATCACATGCAGGCCGACGTCGGCCGCGCGGGTCACCCAGGGGGCGGCCTTCTGGAACGGCGAGTCGAAGCCGGGCGGGAACTGCTGGATGTCGTCGATGATCAAGAAGATCTCCGGCCCGCTCCACCAGGTGCGGGACAGCAGTTCCTCGGCCGACAGGCCCGGCGGTGGTTCACGGTTGGCCAGGGTGGCGGCCAACTCGTTGATCAACGCGACCGTCCCGTCCATGTTGTAGGCGAACTTCTCCACGTAGTCCGAACCCAGGGTGGTCAACAGCTGCCGACGGGGGTCGATCAGCCACACCTGCGCGGACGGCTCCGTGGTGGACGGGGCCGTGCTGGCACCGGGTGCGTACAGTCGCTCGATCTCACTCATGATGGTGGCCAGCGTGGTGGTGCGACCGCATTCCCGGCGACCGGTCACCATCAGGTGCCCGTTCTCGGCGAAGTTCAGATAGACCGGCTGCAGGTCGAGTTCGGAGATCGCCCAGGCGATGCCGCCTGCGCCCACTCCTTCGCGCTGGTCGTTGGCCGCGACCGCCCGGACCTCGTCCAGCCCGAACCGCGCCGGCAGGCGCCGCACCGGACGCACCCGGCCCACCGCGATCTGGCTGACCGCGGCGCCGACGCTGTCGGACTCGAAGACCTGCTCGTCGGTGTCGCCCATCGCGGGTCGTGCGATCAGCGTGTGCAGACCGGACTGGGGGTCGCTGTCCAGTCGCACGTAGTTGACCGCCACCATGCCCCGGCCCGGCTTGACCGGGACGTCCTTGGCGAAGCGGGAGCGCACCAACTTGGCGTCCTCCACGGCGGCCAGGCGCAATTCGACCCGCGATCCGAAACCGCTGCGGACCGGCGGGCGCAGCTCCGACTCGCGGTCGGCGGTCACCACCACGTGCACACCGAAAGACGGCCCCTGGTTGATGATCTGGTTCACCTGCTCCACCAGCACCTCGTTGTCCTCGGCGAGCGCGCGGTAGTTGTCGATCACCAGGTAGACGTCGCCGAAACCATCGTTGGGAACGTTGCCCGGGGCGCCGTCGAATTTGCGCCTCCGGAAGACGTCCATCGAGGCCACGTCGTTCTCCAGGAAGCTGCGCTTACGTGTGCGCACCAGTGCCAGCAGTTCGGCGACCGTGCGGCGCACGCCGTCGGGGTCGGTCGGACCGCAGACGCTGCCCACGTGCGGCAGTGCGGCCACCGTGGTCAGCGAGGTGCCGCTGTAGGCCAGGCAGTAGAACTGGACTTGTTCGGGGGTGTGGGTCAGCGCGGCCGAGCAGATCAGGGTCTGCAGCGCCGTCGTCTTGCCCGCCCCGCCAGCGCCCAGGATCAGCACGTTGGCGCCCGGCCCGGAGGTGTCCACCGTCCACGGCGGCTGGTCGTGCTTGTAGGGCCGGTCGATGAGCCCGATCGGGAACACCAGGTCGCGCCGGGTCCCGTAGCCCTGCTGCCACGGGTGGCCCAGGTAGCGGTTCACCAACTCGTCGACGGGCAGCGGGACGTCCAGCGGCGGCTGCCACAGTCGGTAGGGCTCGAAGTCGATCCGGCGCAGCTGGTCGATGATCACCGTGCCGACCTTGGGAATGCGGATCGCTTCCTCTTCCTCGGCGACGGGCTCCTCGGCCGGTGTGGCGGTGATGGCCTGCATTTCCTCGGCTGCCTCGAGCTCGGTTCCGCTGACGCTCACCTCCAGCGGAGTGAACGCGGTGGTGAACAGCTGCGGCCGGATGTAGTCGATCGAGTGCACCTGCGGCAGCTGCTCGTCGTCGAGCACGCCGCCGCGGTGGTAGTCGCGCCACAGGAACTCGGCCTGGAAACGGATGACCTCTTCGCCGCTCTTACGGAAGTAACCCAACCCGGCCTTGGCCGGCAGGTTCACCGCGTTCGGCACGCCGGCGGCCTGCGCCGCACCCGCCGTCTGCGCCTTGAGCACCAACCGGTAGCCCATGTTCTCCATCAGCTTCTCGGCGCGGCTTTCGATGGTCTGCGACGCCATCATCAGGTGCACCCAGTAGGCGCGGCCCTGGCGGCCGATCGAGTCCAGCACCTCCACCGCCGTCGGCATGATGCGGAACCACTCGTAGAACTCGTCGATCACCACGACCAGCATCGGCAGCGGCGGCAGACTGTGATCACCGCGTGCCTGCATCCGGAGCCGGATCTCGTTGTACTCCTTGGCGCCGTCGACGCCGGCCGCGTCACACATCGACTTGCGGCGGGCGATCTCGCCCCACATCGCCTCGAGGAAGCGTTCCATCAGCGCCTGGTCGTCTTCCAGGTCGGTGATGATCCGCGAGACGTGCGGCACCCCGGCGAACGGCTTGACCGCCGACCCACCCTTGAGGTCGGCCAGCACGAACTGCAGCTCATCGGGCGAGTGCCCCAACAGCAGCGACTCGATCACCGTGCGCACCAGTGTCGACTTGCCCGAGCCGGTGGTTCCCGACATGACGCCGTGCGGGCCGTCGCCGCCCTCGTCCAGCGACTTCATGTCGAGGAACAGCAGCTCACCGTTGTCGGAGCGGTTGCCGAACGGGACCCGCAGCCGGGCCCGGCTGCCCTCCTTCTGACGGTTCGTCCACAGCTGGTTGAAGTCGATGCGTCCGGCATCCTCGATGCCGTAGTAGGACAGGATGTCGCGGGCCCCGATCTGGTGCGTCACCCGCTGACCGATTTCTTCGTAGGCCTCGGCCAGCCGCCAGTGCGCCATCCGCTGCGCGAACTGCTCGGCGTCGGTCTGGCTGACCTGGTCGGCCAGGGCGAAGAACCACTCGTTGTCGTCGATCACCATCCAGGTGTCGCGGTCACGCGGCAGGGCGTTGATGATGCCCTTGTCGTCGAAGCGCAGCACCCGTTGCGCCACACCGCGCCATTCCGGGGCGCCGGTCAGGTCGAAGAACGTCACGCCGTCGATGCCCTCGGTGGTGTTGACGTACTCCCACTGCGGATCGATGCCGTCGACGACGATCAGGTGGTGCGGGGTCGGAGTCTCCGCCGACGAGCTGGCGTGGCGCGGCATGAACGACCCGCGGCCGGAGAACAGGTCGGCGTGCTCGGTGGCGAAGTCGCGCACCGAGCCGTACACCATGCGGGCGTTACCGGCGGCGTCCTGGCGGCGCGGGTCGCCGAAGTGCGGCAGCCACTTGACCCAATCCCATTTCTCCACATCGGAGGTGACGACGACCATGCGGAGGTGGTCGGGTCCGTGCGAGAAGGCCAACTGGCAGATGATCGCCCGCATCAGGCCGAGCACGTGTTCGCGGTCGCCGACCAGTGAGTACCACGGCTCGACCAGCAGGGAGATCATCTTCGGCAGGTTGTAGACGACGCTCTGGTAGCGCCCGAACTCCTGCAGCGCCTTGCCGGTCACCGGTTCGAGCTCGATGTCGGTGGGCATGTTCTGCGGCTCGCCCCAGGTGACCTCGGGTCGGGTCATCCCCACCCCGACTCGGGCCAGCCCGAAGTTGAGGTCCTTGCCGTTGGGCTGGCGCTCCCACATCCGCGTCGAACCCACCGAGGCGGCCAGGGTGGACGGCGCCGGGTGGTACCACCGGTAGTTGGCGTCCATGCTGTCCGCGGACTCCGCCGCGGACTCCCGAAGGCGGTCCAGCATGAGCATGAACTGGGCGCGCATCGCGTCGAGCTTGGGCCGGCTCAACTGCTGGGCGCCGCCACCGAAGCGGCCGCCGAACATCATCATCGCGATGCCGCCGATCATGAAGATCGGGAAGATGGCGCCGGCGCCCAGGAACATTCGGGAGCCGTTGGCCACCGTCATAGAGACCATGCCGACCAGCAGGCCGACCACCAGCACCCCGACCACCACGAGCCACCACGGCTTGCCTTCCGGCGGCGGCACGCTCAGCGGCGTCGGCAATACGATGTTCTCCGGCTTGACCACCGGAGCGCGTTCCGGCGTTGGCCGGGCATATCCACGTTTCACTTAGGCACCGCCAATTCTGCAGGGCTCATATCGGTTGGCAGGGTGTCGTGACGCACCAGCGCGTCCTGGCGGGACAGTGTCGGGCCGTGCGCCAGCAGGCGCAACGCCACCGACGGTGCCAGCGCGGGCTCGCCGACCAGACCGAGCGCCTTGCGTTCGTCGTCGCCGGGTACACCGAATCGCACGCCCGAGGCCGACAACCACCACAGTGATTCCCGGGTCGAGGCGTCCGGGTCATTGCCGGTCACCGCGACGAAGTTGCCGTGGCCCGGACCGAAATAAACCCGGTCGGCCTGCGGCGTGTTGGTGTCGTTGGTCTTCACCAGGGACACCACTCGGTTGATCTGCTTCTGCGGCACGGGAATTGTGGGTCCGGACACCACCTGCACCCGCGCCCGGCTGTCCCCGTTGGAGCGCTCCCACCACCAGCAGGTGGACGGGTTCTCCTTGATGTCGACGACCTTCAGCGGCCCCTCAGGGTAGGCCGAGAGGTCCAGTCCGGTGACCACCGGCATCTTCGCCAGATCCTGCGGCGCAACCACTGCCGGCGCACCGCCCGCGGTGGCCCCGGCGTTCTGCAGGATGCGCGCCACCACCGGTGACACGGTCTGCACGCCGTTCATCAGCACCACCGAATACTGTTGCGGCCCAGCCAATTGCGGCGTGGTGAAGACGGTTCCCACTGGCCCGGGGGCATTGGGAAAGGCCGGCGGCTTACCGGCGTCGGGCACGAACGGCACCGCCAGCTCCGGCCCGACCGGCAGCGCGTCGAACAGCGCCTGGCTCATCGGCCGGGCGTGCTCGACCTGCTCCGGGGTCAGCCCCAGCGGCAGCAGCACCGCCCGGTCGGCGGCGTCGATACGCGAGCGGCGCCCCTGGCGGACCACCCACGACTCGTCGCGGTAGCGCAGCACCACCGCGTCCGGGCCGTCGAGCACCCGGCGCCGGGAGTCGGCGCTGAGGTCGGGGGTGCCGTCGATCACCGTCACGGTCACCGGCGACGGCGCCCCGACACCCTGGACGTTGGCGACGGTGTCGCAGATCAGCCACGACGACGACGTGGGGGCGGTCGGCTGGATGTCCGAGGGGGCCCCCGGAATACCGACCAGCGGGCCGTGCGGCTGCTCGGCGATCTGCGTCGAGCGCACTTTGTGGGGATTGTCGGGGCGGCCGGCGATCAGCCGGGCGGAAGCCAAATTCAGTGCGGGATATAACGTGTCGCCGACCCGCACGTAGAGGGCCCCCGAGTCACGGTCGGCGATAATGGGCGATTCGTTCAGCTGGCCCGAGGGGCTCAGAAACGACCACAGCAGCGCACCCAGGCAGATGACCGAGGCCGCCGAAACCGAGGCGACGACCGCCAGCGCTTGCCGCCGGCCCGGTTCCACTTCCATCCGAACCTGCCAGCGGGTCAACGCCATCGCGGTCCGCCGCGCCAGGAATTGGTACCCGGTCATCTGGGTACGCGTCGACAGCCCCAGCCCGTAGCCGGGACCCCGGTGTTCGTCAGCCACGGTGCGTCCCAACCCCCACCCGTTGCACTGCCCGGCCGACGCGCCGTACCGGTGCCTTATTGGTCGTCATCTACCCCTGCCTGATCACACGTTTCTCCACTGCGCATGCTAGCCGTGTTACGCAGTGGCCGCCCGCCGCGCAGATTCCAATCCGGCAGCGATGGCGAATTCGGTTCACTGAATCTGTCTTGAATTATGGCGGCATTAGGTAAACGGTCAGTTACGCCCAATTTTCGGGTCGGGACACCGCGCGCGCCGCCCGACGGACGGCCGCGCGTACGCTCGGAAAGAATCGCGGCGATCAGAACACCGTCGCGGCCGTCCGGACCGACGGGCGCCGTACCGCAATCGCGGCGATCTACGCCGTCATGATCCCTATCTGCGTTATCTGAACTTCCTGCCAGAAACCTGTGCATTTGGTGTCAGACCACCAGGGTGCGAGGCCGACGGCTGTACTGTCTGGGCGTGACAACGATCGACGGACAGGGTTCTGACGGACAGCTGGACCCGCGGGGTCCTGCCACCTCACCAGCAGCGAAAGAGACAACCCACCACGTCAAGTACTCCACCGACGTCGTCGACGTCGAGTTGGAGCTGGAACAGGGCTACCGCACCGAGATTCATAAGAATCACGACGACACCGTCGACGTCGAGACCTACGGTGGTGGCTTTGATCTCTCGCGCCGCGCGACCGCCCCGCATCTGCGCGTCGGAAAAGACAAGTGGTTCAACCTGCTGTGGCTGATCCCGATCGGCTTCGTCGGGCTGGTGGCGATGATCGCGGCCGGCAAGGGGATCCGGAACATCCCCGGCGTCGAGGACTTCATCGCCCGGTATCCGGGCAGCACGCCGTCGTCGGCGATCGAAGACGGCCTGCCCGCCTGGGCCGGCTGGACGCACTTCTTCAACCTGTTCATGATGATCTTCATCATTCGGGCGGGCATCCAGATTCTCTGCGACCACCCGAGGCTGTACTTCAGCCGCAACTCCACCCCCGGTAAAGACGAATGGCTGCGGGTGGGGCCGCCGGTTCCGGACGACCCGTACTGGACCGCCAACGCCGACACCGTCGCGCTGCCGGCGCAGTTCGGCCTGCCGGGTTTTCGGCACTCGATCGGCCTGGCCCGTTGGTGGCACCTGGGCACGGGGGTGCTCTGGCTGCTCAACGGCGCGATCTTCTACGTCTTGTTGTTCACCACCGGGCAGTGGCGGCGCATCGTGCCGACCAGCTGGGACATCATCCCGCACGCCGGCTCGGTGATGATCCAGTACGCCTCGATGAACTGGCCGGACGACCACACCTGGACCAACTACAACGCGCTGCAGTTGCTCTCCTACTTCGTCACGGTGTTCATCGCCGCCCCGGCCGCGTTGATCACCGCCCTGGGCATGTCACCGGCGCTGTCGCAGCGGCTCGGGCTGATCAGCAAGCACATGCGGCTCAACCTGCAGATCGCCCGGTCCCTGCACTTCCTGGTGCTGTGCTACTTCCTGATGTTCATCCTGGTCCACGTCACGATGGTGTTCGCCACCGACGCCTTCGACAATCTGAACCACATGTTCGCCGCGCGCGGTTGCGCCGAAGGCGCCGGACCCGAATGCCACAGCGCCACCGGGTTCTATGTCTTCTGCGTGGCCCTGGTGGTGTGTGTCATCGGCTGGATCGCCGCCACCCCGCTCACGCTGCGGTACCCGCGGGTCGTCCAGAAGGTCGGCTACGCCCTGATCGGCCCGTTCCAGCGGGCGCTGGAGAAGCTCGACCCGAAGCCGGGCACCTTCACCGAGGAAGACATCTCGCCGTTCCACTGGCGCAACGGCCGGCTGCCGGAGACCGTCGAATACAAGGAGTTGGAGGCCAACGACTTCAAGGACTGGCGACTGAAGGTCTACGGGCTGGTCGAGAACCCGATGGAATTCTCCCTGGAGGACCTCAAGGCGCTGCCGTACCACGACCAGATCACCCAGCACATGTGTGTGCAGGCCTGGTCCGGTGTGGCCAAGTGGGGCGGCGTGCAGATGTCGACGATCATGAACATCGTCAAGCCGTTGCCGGAGGCGAAGTGGGCCGTCTTCTACTCGATGGGTCTGGGCGCCACCGGCGGGATCTACTACAACGCGCACCCGGTCGACCAGATGTGGCATCACATGTCGATGCTGGCCTACAACATGAATGACCAGCCGCTGCCCTACATGCACGGTCGGCCGTTGCGGCTGCGCAATGAATTGCAGCACGGCTACAAGCTGGTCAAGTGGATCAAGGGCATCGAGTTCGTCGCCTCGTACGAGGAGATCGGCAGCGGCCACGGCGGTTACAGCGAAGACCACAAGTTCTTCGGTCGCCACCAGACGATCTGACACCCGCTGTAAGCGGCGAGGGCCGGCCTGACCAGGCCGGCCCTTTCTGCGTTTCGCGGCGGGCGCTGCTGCCCGAGGCACTCAGGGACCCGGCACCGAATCTCCATGGAGCTCGCAGCCGCGCCTCCTAATATTCCGCATGTTAATGCTTTTTATTGCGGATGCGGGCGGGTGAGGAATCGGGCATGGCACACCTTGACGAGAACCACGGAGCGCACCGAACACAGCTGGTGAGTCACCGTGACGAGCTGACACCCGCGCACGACGTCGTCAACCACGAGACGTGGGCGGGCGGCCTGGGCGAGAAGAGGGCCATCGCTCCCCGGCTGCGCGTCGGCCGGGACAAGTGGTTCAACCTCCTGTGGCTGATCCCTATGGGTTTCGCGGCACTGATCGGCGCCGTCGCCGTGGCGAAGTATCTGGTGGGCTTCCCGGCGGTCGACGACTTCGTCCACCGCTACCCCGGCACCGTCGCGACCGCGGGCGCTGCGCCGGGAATCCCCGCGTGGGCCGGCTGGCAGCACTTCTTCAACCTTTTCCTGATGACGTTCATCGTCCGGTCCGGCATCCAGATCCTCGCCGACCATCCCCGGTTGTACTTCAGCCGCAACGCCACCCCGGACACCGACGAGTGGTTCCGTATCGCCGGGCCGGTCCCCAAGGACCCGATGTGGACGGCCAAGCAGGACTCGGTGGGCCTTCCCGACCAGCTCGGTCTGCCCGGGATCCGCCACGCGATCGGCCTGGCCCGCTGGTGGCATCTGGGCACCGATGTGTTGTGGCTGGCCAACGGCGCGGTGTTCTACCTGCTGCTGTTCACCACCGGGCACTGGCGCCACCTGGTACCCACCAGCTGGGACGTCTTCCCCAACGCGGTGTCGGTGGCCATCCAGTACCTGTCGCTGAACTGGCCCGACGACAACGGCTGGGTGGCCTACAACAGCCTGCAGCTGCTGGCGTACTTCACGACGGTGTTCGTCGCCGCCCCGGCCGCGTTGATCACCGGGCTCGGGATGAGTCCGGCGGTGTCGATGCGCCTGACCCACATCAGCAAGCGACTGAGCATCCAGCTGGCCCGCTCGCTGCACTTCCTGGTGATGGCCTACTTCCTGGCGTTCATCGGCGTGCACGTCACGCTGGTGTTCGCCACCGACGCCGTGCGCAACCTCAACCACATGTTCGCCGCTCGTGACGGCTGCGGGCTGGCCGGATTCTGGGTCTTCGCCGCCGCGACGGCGGTGACAACGGCCGCCTGGGTGTGGGCCACCCCGTTCACCTACCGCCATCCACGGGTGGTGCAACGGGTGGGCTACGCGCTGATCGGCCCGCTGCAGCGCTTGTTCGAGTACGCCAACCCCAAACCGGGTGCATTCACCGAGGAACACATCTCGCCGCACTTCTGGCACAACGGCACCTACCCGGAAACCGTCGAGTACAAGGAGCTGTTCGCCGGCGATTTCGCCGACTGGCGGCTGCACGTCTACGGCATGGTCGAACACCCGAGGGAATTCTCACTCGAGGAACTGAAAGCCCTGCCCTACCACGAACAGATCACCCAGCACTTCTGCATTCAGGGCTGGTCCGGGGTGGCCAAGTGGGGCGGCGTCGCGATGAAGACCATCCTCGACATCGTCAAACCCCTGCCCGAGGCCAAGTGGGTGGTGTTCTACTCGTTGGCCCCCGGGTCCGAGGGTGGGCTCTACTACGACGCGCACGCCATCGAGCAGATGGACCACCACCTGACGATGCTGGCGTACCGGATGAACGACGAACCGCTCAGCTACGGCCACGGAGCACCGCTGCGGCTACGTAACGAACTGCAGCACGGTTTCAAAATGGTCAAGTGGCTCAACGGAATTGAGTTCGTTGCACACTTCCGCGAAGTCGGCGGCGGCTACGGCGGCTACAACGAGGATCATGAATTCTTCGGGTATCGGCAGACGCTGTAGGCCGCATCACCGCCGGACCGTCGTAGGGTAGATCCGAGCAATCCAACGACGGGAGAATCCATGCGGAATCGCGGTATCGGAAAGTCAGTCCTGTCGATGGTGGTGACCGGGCTCGCCGTCGGCGCCGTGGCGACCGCCTGCGGTGACTGCGAGAGCGATTCCGAGGAAGGCGCCGCCGGCGAGGTCACCATGGCCCCCGCCGCACCGTTGGCGCCGATCGAGCCCGGCGAAGCCGCCAACCTGCCGGAGCCGACCCCCGCCCCGGAGGCCCCGCTCACCAGTGCCGCGCCCGCCTACGAGCGCCCCGCCCAGCAGGGCGAGGCCAACACCGCGCCCGCACCGGCGGCGCCCCGGGTGCCGTCAGCGCCCGCTGTTCCCGCTGTGCCCGCCGTTCCGGCCATCCCGGCGATCCCCGCGATTCCGGCCATCCCGGCGATTCCGGCCATCCCGGCGATCCCCTACCCGTAGACGGCCGCTCACGGCCCCGTCCAGGCTGCGTCCAGGCGTTCGGCCACGTCGATGATCTGGGCCTTCTGAGACTGCGGGCTCTCGATCTCGTCGGCGACGTAACTGGCGATGAACCGTCGGATCTCGCCGTCAACTCCGGCGAAGATCCGCAGCAGCTCACCGCGAATGGACGTCGACGACACCTCTACGGTGATGTCGGACGGCCGCGGTTTGGGCACGTCGATGATCAGCAACAGCGGCTCGGCGGCCCGCGCCGTGGCCCGCAGCGCGATGTCGCCGGCGACGGTGAACCGCTGCTTGTCCAGCCGCAGGTCGATGAGCAGGTCGATCACCAGTGGGATGTGGATCGCGAACGTGAGCAGATCCCCCAACCCGCGATCCACCCGAGGCTGCTCGATCCGTACCTTCGCGCTGACCCGGGCGATCCCGCCGGGGCCCTGACGCATCGGGGGCATCTCGAACTCGTCGCCGGCGATCGCCGCGAACGCAGCTGCCACCCGCTCTTCGGTGACCGCGATCTCGAAGAACTTCCGCCCGAACTCTTCGTAAGTCAGGTAGCTGAGGTTCTGCATAGCTTGATACCGTCTCACGTTCACATCTGTAACGGCCGCTGATCGGCGTGCGCGTCGCCGCTATCTTCTCACTCGGGCTCCTGGCTAGCGGCGGGGTGTTCGATCGGCGGCACCGCCACGTCCGGGAACCGGTGTCCATCGCCGGCGTGAATGGCCCGGTGCAGCGGCCCCGCCCGCGACGGAATCGGCCCTCGAATTGCTGCGTATCGGGGCGCGCTGTGCGACTACCGCGGTCTCGCCGGTATCAGTGCGAGCCGGTAGGTCGTCGTTCGGGGACTGATCGAAAACGGTTAGATTCCAACGGGACTCACTGATGTGGATCGCCCCCGAACTAACACGCGGTGCGCAACAATCGTTTTCGACGGTATCGCCGCACTCCAGACCCAATTTTCCGATTTGCCACTCGATTTCGTTTGAATTCGAAATTGAAGTCTTTTCAAGCACTCTCGAATAACGCTGATACCGCCTCTACCTGCGGGTTAGGGTGTATTTCGGGACCGAGTTCCGGTTCGGGAGGGCCATTTTCACCCTTCTACCTGGTGTTTTCCGTTGCGGCGTAATGCTTAACAAGTTAGCCCTCAAACGTGATGCCTGCCACAGATTTTGGCTGCTGCGGAAGGCCATTGTTAATGTGCCTGGTCATGTTTGGTCTCGAAGCGCTGATGGCGCTCATCCAGCAGGTGTCCGGCACCCCGTACATCACGGGTGGGGACAGCCCCGCGGGAACGGATTGCTCGGGCCTGGCCTCGTGGGTGACCAATGTGGCCACCGGCCGGCCGGCCTTCGGCAACCGGTTCCACACCGCCAACGAGGAGTCTGCACTGCTGGCCCGCGGCTTCCAGTACGGAACCGCTCCCGGCGCCCTGGTGGTGGGCTGGAACAGCCACCACACCGCGGTCACCTTGCCCGACGGCACTCCGGTGTCCAGCGGTGAGCGTGGCGGGGTGAAGATCGGCGGCGGCGGTGCCTACCAGCCCCAGTTCACCCACCACATGTACTTGCCGATGCCCGCCGACGACCAGGCGCCCCCGATGGAGGCCCCGGTGCAGTTCGCCGCCATGGAGGAGCCGCCCGCCCCGCAGCCGGCCGCCGAGCCGATGGGCTTCGAGATGGCGCCGCCCCCGTTCGATGCACCGCCCCCCGAGGCTCCGCCCGCCGAGGCGCCGCCGTTCGAGGCCCCGATGGACCTCCCGCCCGGCGAAGCGCCGCCGATGGACGCGTTGCCCGAACCTCCGGCCGAGCCCGGCCCGGCCCCCCTCGACCGCGACGCGCCGCCGGCTTAATCCACCGGCGCCACCTCCGCCTGGTTGCGACGTCGCGCCAGCAGCCACGCCAGCCCGTGTCCTTCGCCGTGGGCGATCACCTCAAGACCGGCGAAGGCCGCCCGGAGCTCACCCGGCGCGACCCGGAACCGCCCGGCGCGGCCCCCGACCTGGCTGAGGGCGGTAACGGCCAGCAGTCCGCCCGGTGCCAGGCGCTCGATCATCGGCGCATCCAGCCGCCGGTCGCGGAACCGGGCGCAGTAGACGACGTCCGCGGGCGGCCCGTGGGGTAACCCGCGATCGAGGTCGGCGACATCGAACCGGCAGCGGTCGGTGACCCCGCAGCGCTGCGCCAGCGCGCGTGCCTGCTCGATCGCGACCGGGGATACGTCGAGTCCCAGGACCTGTAGTCCCCGCTGGGCGAGCCACACCGCACCGGTCCCCTGCCCGCAGGCGACGTCGAGCGCGTGTCCCGCGGTAGGAAACTCGTCCAGGTGGGCCGCGAAGATCGCCGCCGGGCCGACCGCGTCGGGCGCTGGCACACCTGCCTCGGTGTATTTCTGATCCCAGTGGGCACGGTCGTCGTCACTCATCGCGATGGACGATACTGCGATGGTGAAACTACGCCCCTGGATCGTGCTGGTGCTCTTCGTCGTGGGTGCCGCAGCAGGTCTGATCGGCGATCATTCTCATGTGGTCACCGGAACCACCGAGTACCTGCCGCCCGCACACGCGGTGCCGTTCGTCTGGAGCAGCCCGTTCTGGTTTGCGGTCATGGTCGGCGCGGGCACAACAATTCTGGCGGAGCTGCGACTGCATCTCCCCGCGGTGCGCACCGGGGTGACGGTGCGCCAGGGGGTGGCTGGTATCGCGGCGGTGCTGGGCAGCTATGTCGTGACCGCGATGCTGCACACCGCACCGGCAGTTCCGATCACCACCTTGATCTGTGCCTTCGCGGTGCTCACCTTCTGTGCACTGGGAGATGGTCCCGCGATCGTGTGCGGGGTCCTGGCCGCGGTCTGCGGGCCGGCCATCGAGATCGCGATCGCCGCGGCCGGCCATTTCCGCTACGCCGAGGATTCCGACGCCTTGTTCGGGGTGGCTCCGTGGCTGATTCCGCTGTACTTCGCGTTCGGAGTCGTCGCGGCACTGATCGGCGAAATCGCAGCTGGCACAAGGCGATCGGCACCCTAGGATAGGCAGGTCGTATCGATGGCACCGGTCGCGCTCGGCGGATATCACGCCAAGCAGTGCGCTCGCGTCACCCATAACCTGTTCGCCCCCGGTATCCGGGAGCCGGCCGCTCCCTCGCCGGAACTGGTGGCGTTGCGCGAAGCCGGCATCGCCTTCGAGGCCGCGATCCTCGACGAACTGCGGGACCGCTTCGGTGATTCGGAGCGGCTGGTGGTGCTCGACGCCGACACCGGCCGAAACGAGCAACGGCGGCAAACCCTTGCGGCGATGGATGCCGGCGTCGCGGTGATCGTCGGTGCACTCCTACCGCAGGTCAACGGCCGCTCCGGCATGCCCGATGTGCTGATCCGGTATGCAGGCGGCTATCTGCCCGTCGACATCAAGAATCACCGCACCCTGAACACGTCGAAACGCTCTGAGGCGTGGGTGTCGACGCTGTCGGCGCCGGATCAACTGCTGACCTGCGCCGGCTACAGCGACCGCGGGACACGCTGGCGTGACGATGTCATGCAACTGGCGCACTACACCCGGATGTTGCAGGAGTTGGGGTATCACCCCGGCCTGCACCGCGGCGGCATCATCGGCAGCTCCGATCTGACCGGGCTCGTCGGCGATCAACACGGCATCACCTGGTATGACCTGCAGGCCGAGACCATCACCACCTATTCCGCCAGCGATCCGCAGCGCCGCAAGAAGCGCTCCGCCCTGCAGCGCTACGACCATGAGTTCGCCTTTCGCCTCGAAGTCGCGCACGCTGCGGCGTCCGGCCGGGAACTGGTGCGGCCCTACCGGATCGGTGACTGCGACACCTGCGAGTGGTTCGAGCACTGCGCCGCGGTGGCCGGCGACGACGACGCATCCTTCGCGATCGAGACCGGCCACCTGAACGTCCGGGAATGGCAATATCTGTACCGGCAGTGCGGTGACGGCGAGCGGTTGAGCGTCGCCGCGTTGGCGCAGGTCGACCCGGATGCTCACGCCGAGGCATTCCGCATCCAATCGGTCGGCACCCAGAAACCGGAAGATCGGTTGGCGAAGGTGATCCGGCGCGCCCGAATGAGCTGCGCCGACATCGATTACGAGCAACGCGGACCGGTCCGTCCCGCGGTTCCCTGCGCCGACATCGAGGTCGACTTCGACATCGAGTGGGACGGTGAGGGCAGGATCTACCAGTGGGGCGTGCGCATTCGCGACGGCCAGGACGACACGACCGCCCGCTACGAGCCGGTGGTCTCGTTCGACCCGCTCGACGACGACGGCGAAGCCGAGCTCGCCGACGAATTCGTCTCCCGCATCCGGCAATTGCGTGAGCGGGCCGAGCGACAGGGTAATTCCCTGCGCGTCTTCCACTGGCACCATCCCGAGACGTCGAGCACCCGCAGGTTCGCCGCCGTCGCAGAAGTCCTCGACGGCCTCACCTGCGATTTGCGCCAGTGGTTCGACGCAGAGTATTTCGCCCGCACCTCGTCGTCGATCAAATGCGTCGCCGGCTACTTCGGCTTCCAGTGGGAGGTCGATGACGCCGGCGGCCTGGCCTCTCAGCTGGCGATCGACGTCGCCCGGGGCGGAGGCCCCGAGGCCGACGCGGCCCGGCAGTGGTGCCTGCGATACAACGAATGCGACGTCGCGGCGCAGGCCGCGATCCGCGACGGGCTGCGCGCCGACGGCCCCTGAGCCGGCTCAGCCTTGCCGCTGCACCGATGGGCAGATATTCGCGTGGGCGGAGTCGACCACCTGGCTTGCGGTCGGTTTGGGAACCTGCAGGTAGACCGAGACCTGCTCGACGATCAGGCTGGTCGGGTGCTTGGGGAATTCCAGGCAGGCGGTGCGTCCGGCGGCCAGCCGCGGCGCTTCACTGCCCGGCGGGAACTGCGGGCGGATCGCGTTGAGGTAGGCCATCTCCCCCGCGTTCGGGTAGGTCGACTGCTGGGCGGTGCACAGCAGAATGTCCGGGCTGTTACCGCAGTAGTCCGGATCGCGGGGATTGAGCGGATCGGCGTGAGCCGATGACGCGGCACCGCTGAGCCCGGCCAGGGCACTCGCGGCCAGGGCTGTCGCCAGGGCGGTTGATTTCACGTCCAGTGCCTTTCTTCCTCGCCGCTGACGCTAGCAGCTCTGCGCCGTGGCAGCCCCTGATCGGGACCGCTCGTCCCGCACCGTCCACGCTCGTCGTAGCATCGCCGCTATGAGTCGGACCCGGTTCACCGCAGCGTCGGCCGCCGCCTGCATCTCGGTCGGGGCGCTCTTGGGCGCCGCCCCGGCCCACGCCGACGAGGCCGGCTTCATGACCTACCTCAACACCCACGGCTACACCGCCCGCTACGCCGGGGACGAGCCGATTCCCGAGCCGAGCGTGCGCTCGCTCGGGCACATGATCTGCGAGAACCTGCGCGTCGGCCGCAGCGTGGAAGTCCAGCAGCCGCACTACCCGGCGTGGCCGCAGTTCGCCCTCATCGCCGAGGCCGCACAGCACGAGTTGTGCCCGGGCGTCTAGCACCGGCCCAAAAGCTTACCGTGTGTCGGGCGGGGGCGCTGCGGGTATTTCCGTGGCATGAGGCTGCGCAGGAGCACTGTCGGGGCCGGGGGCTTCCGCCGGGTCGGTCGGGGCCGCGGCTTCTCCTACACCGATGGCCCCCGGCCGGTCGAGGACCCCGAGGTGCTCGCCCGGATCAAGGAGCTGGCCATTCCGCCGGCCTGGCGCAATGTGTGGATCTGTCCGCACGCCAACGGGCACATCCAGGCCGTGGGAACCGACGCCGCCGGACGTAAGCAGTATCTGTACCACCCGCAGTGGCAGGCCGAGCGGGCCGAGGAGAAATACGACCGGGTGCTGAGCCTGGCCAAGATCCTGCCGCAGTGGCGCGCCGACAACCTCACCGACCTGCGCTGCCGCGGGCTCAAACGCGACCGGGTGCTGGCGGTCGCCCAGCAGTTGATCGACCGGGGCTATTTCCGGGCCGGCGGCGAGGAATACGCCCAGGAGAACGGCAGCTTCGGGCTGGCGACCCTGCTTCGTGACCACGTCCGGATACGCAGCGGCTGCGTCGATTTCGACTATCCGGCCAAAAGCGGAGTGCGACGAACGGTCTCGGTGGACGACGCGCTGGTGGTCCGGGCGGTACGGTCACTGCTGCGTGCGCCGACCGACATTCCCCGCCTGCTGGTGTACCGCACACCCGAGGGATGGTCCGAGGTGCGCGCCGATGACCTCAACGAACGGTTCCGGGAACTGACCGACGAGCAGTTCAGCGTCAAGGACTTGCGGACTTGGCATGGCACCGTGTTGGCGGCCGAGCGCTTCGCCGTCGCTCACGAGCCGACCTCCACAACCGTCCGGCGCCGCGAGATTGCCGCGGTAATGCATAGTGTGGCAGAGGAATTGGGCAATACCCCGGCGGTGGCCCGCGGATCCTACGTGGATCCGCGGGTGGTGGAGGCCTACGAGCAGGGCATCACCATCCGCTCGGCGTTGAACCGGGTGAAGGGTAACAAGCGCGCACTCGCCGTCGAGAATGCGACCGCGCGGATGATCCGGCGCATCGACCGGGCACGGCGCTGAGCTTTTCCGCCCGCCTCGCCTGCCGGCCACTACGATTGGTCGTGCACGCAGGTGTGCACATTCATCGCCCGACTTCGTCGCCCTGACCAACATCGAAGACGTCTACGTCCATGACCGGCGGCTCAGATGAGAAAGGTGACGCGGTGGCTCATCCGGGGCGGAAACGCCGGGGACAGGATCTACTGTTCGACGCCCTGACCACCAAGGGCACCGCGTTCACCCACGACGAGCGGTGTGAATACGGCCTGCTGGGTCTGCTGCCGGTGGCGGTCAAGACCATTGCCGAGCAGGCCGCCCACACCTACGCCGAGTTCTCGACCCGCCACGATGATCTGGACAAGCACATCTACCTGCGCGCACTGCAGGATCGCAACGAGACGTTGTTCTACCGGCTGTTGAGTGAACACATCGGCGAGATGCTGCCGATCGTCTACACGCCGACGGTCGGCGAGGCCTGCCGGCGGTTCAGCGAGATCTACCGTCGGCCGCGGGGGCTGTTCGTGTCGTATCCCGACCGGGACCGGTTGCGGGAGGTGTTGCGCAACCGGCGCGAGCAGCAGGTGGACGTCATCGTCGTCACCGACGGACAGCGCATCCTCGGCCTGGGCGATCAGGGCATCGGCGGGATGGGCATCCCGATCGGCAAGCTCTCGCTGTACACCCTGATCGGCGGGATCGCGCCGGCCCGCACCTTGCCGATCATCCTGGATGTCGGCACCGACAACGTCGAACTGCTCGACGACCCCCAATACCTCGGCTGGCGTCATCGGCGCATCAGCGACGAGGAGTACTACGCGTTCGTCGACGATTTCGTCACCGTGGTGCACGAGGAACTGCCCGACGTGCTGCTGCAGTGGGAGGATTTCGCCACCGCGCACGCGCTGCCGTTGTTGGAGCGCTACCGCGGCCGGTTACTGACGTTCAACGACGACATCCAGGGCACCGCGGCCGTCACCCTGGGCGCGTTGCACGGCGCGGTCCGGGCCGCCGGGCGTCCGCTGGTGCAGCAACAGGTGGTGATGTTCGGCGCCGGCTCGGCCGGCATCGGTGTGCTGGAGATGATCCGCCAGGAGATGGTGGCGGAGGGGCTCAGCGATTCCGAAGCGGCCGAACGGCTTTGGGCGATCGATGTGGACGGGCTGTTGACCGATGACCGTACCGACCTGTCGGACAGCCAGCGCCGCTTCGCTCAACCCGCCTCCCGCGTCAGTGGCTGGGATGGTCACGGCCTGGCCGACGTGGTGCGCCATGTCGATGTGGGCATCCTGGTGGGGCTGTCGACGGCGGCGGGCGCCTTCTCCGAGCAGATCATCCGCGCGCTGGCGGCCAAGACCGACCACCCGATCATCTTCCCGCTGTCCAATCCGACCAGCCGGGCCGAAGCCCACCCCGCCGAACTCGACGCCTGGACGAACGGGCGGGCGCTGATCGCCACCGGTTCACCGTTCGCCCCGGTGCAAGGCGGCGGTCAGACCCGCCACATCGCGCAGTGCAACAACGTCTATATCTTCCCGGCCATCGGGCTGGCGGTGACCGCCGCACGCGCGACCCGCGTCACCGACGCCATGATGCGGGCGGCGGCCACCACCTTGGGCGATGCCTCCCCCGCGCTGAGCGATCCCGGCCGGCCGCTGTTGCCGGCGTTCGGGGACCTGCCGGAGATCACCACCCGGATTGCGACCGCGGTGGCGATCCAGGCAGTGCACGACAAAGTGGCACCCGAGGCCTCCGAAGAGCAGCTGGCGGCCGCGGTCCGTCGCACCCGCTGGATACCGGAGTACCCGACGCGCTAGCCGTCCTGGGCAACCGTCCTGCGATATGCGATGTCAATTCACTAAAGTGCTGGTGGTGGAGAGAGGGAAGATCGTCCGGCGCTGCGGTCGTGGCCTCGCCATCGTGGCGTCGCTGGCGGTCTCCGCCGCCCTCCTTCAGGCGCAGGGCATCGACGCACCGGCCCCGGCCGCCAAGGACATCAGCGAGACGGCCGAGGCGGCAGCACCGCCCGCCCCGCCGCCGCCGCCGCCACCGGCCGGGGAGATGCGCGTGGCCAACGCCGCCGAGACCGCCGCGCTGGCCGCCAACGTGCCGATGCCGACCGGGGGTCAGCAGTTCGCCTTCCCGCTGCCGGCCGGGGTGGCGCCCGAGAACGGACTGCAGGTCAAGACCATCTGGGCGGCCCGCGCCATCGGCGTGCTGTTTCAGGAGATCAAAACGATCTACGGTTACCGCCAGGACCCGCTGCGCTGGCATCCCGACGGGCTGGCCATCGACGTGATGATCCCCGACTACCACAGCGAGGCCGGAATCCTGCTCGGCGATCAGATCGCCGGCTATGCCCTGGCCAACGCCAAGCGCTGGGGTGTCAACCACGTGATCTGGCGGCAGAAGATCTACCCCGGGGTCGGTGGCGGCAACTGGACCTCCGACTACGGCAACGAGACCGCCAACCACTACGACCACGTCCACATCGCCACCAACGGCGGCGGCTATCCGACCGGGCAGGAGACGTACTTCATCACGTCGATGACCCCGGCGCCGCCGGACTGAGCGGCGCGGCCTCTCGCCGCCGGCACGCCAGGCGGGCCGAACACCCACAATGTCGAACGTGTGTTCTAATGTGTGGCAGGCCGGCCCGCGTACCGCGGGCGACGAGGAGAAGGAGTTCGCCGCCACCATGACATCGACTTTCGCCGTAGCAGCCCCCACCGCCGCCAGCCCCGCCCCCGACGTGCATTCCCCCACCGATTCCGCGCCGGCTCTCGATGCCGCTCCGGCCGCGAAGGCTGCGTCCAAGAAGGCAGTCGGCAAGAAGGCCAAGACTTTCCAGCTGACTCTCACGGTGACCGGTTCCGCCGACGGCGAGTGGCACGCCGAGATCAAGCAGGGCAACAGCTATCTGGTGCGCGACGTGGCGGTGGCTGCGGCCGCCGTCTCCCGCGCCGCCAAGGAGCTGCACGAGGAGTTGTTCGCACCGATCGAGGCCTTGATGGATGAGGCGCGCTCCCAACAGGCCGCCAGGATCGCTGCCCTGGAAGCCGAACTCGAAGCAGCGCGCAAAGTTCTCGCCGGCTTGGACTAAGGCCCAGCGGGGTTATCGCAGGCGGGCCCTCATGTCGGCCGCATAGGGCGACGGGCCGACACCCCGTCATGCCAACGAAATTCGGTTTAATGTGGCGTGATGGGCTCGATCTCGCCGAAAACACAGCAGCCGAGTTCTCAGCACTTGGCGGCGTTCCTGGTCTCGCTTGTCCTGGTCATCATCGTCGCGGCCCTCGGCGGGATCGCCTCCGCCGACGCCGCGGGAGATTACGGAAAGCTGGCCCAGCCCGGCTGGGCTCCGCCGAGCTACCTGTTCGGGCCGGTGTGGAGTGCCCTCTACCTGCTCATGGCGGTAGCGGCCTGGCTCGTCTGGCGGGTGGACCCGCGGTGGCGAAACCCCGCCATCATCGCCTACGGGGTACAGCTGGTGTTGAACCTACTCTGGTCACCGCTGTTCTTCGGACTCGGCTGGCGAGGTCTCGCCCTGGTCGACATCGTGTTGTTGGACCTCGCCGTGGCGGTCACCATCACGTTGTTCTGGAGGATCCACCGCCCGGCGGCCGCGATGATGGTGCCGTATTTGGCCTGGATCCTGTTCGCCACCGCCCTGAACTACTCCGTGTGGTCGCTCAACAGCTGAGGCGGGCGCCCTGCACCGGCCGGTTCAGTTCACTTTCGGGCAGTAGAAGTGCGGGCTGTCGCGGTACTGCACCGGCGGCAGATTACGCGCCGGGGTCTGCACCAGGGGTGCATCCACCGGAAGCCGGCCCGAGGCACGGTCTAACGCCGAACGCTTGCGCGGATGCATCAACGCGCGCTTGGGACCGTATTTGGACACCAATGTGATTGCCTTGCAGAGGTACCCGTGCAACCGCTCCTGGCGCGCCGACCAGGTGTAGCCCATGAGTTCGCGCACCGGGGGGTCGTAGAGGGCCACCGTCATGAAGGTCAGGAAGCGCTGCATGACCTTGAGGTTCAGCGCCCACATCCAATCCGGAATCCATTCCAGTGAAGGGTGTTTGGGCATAGTCGACAGATCCATGACCTCACGGGCCGCCCAGGTGTTCTCCAGGACGTTGCGGCACATGTGATCCCAGTACTGCTGGAAGTCTTCCCAGGTTTTGGGCACCGGGCGCATGCTCATCCCGTACATGCGATACCACGTGATGTGCTCGTCGAAGAGTTGACGCTTGTCGGCCTCGGCCAGTCCGCCGCCGAATTTCTCAGCGGCCAGCAGGGTCGACTTGAAGAACGTCGCGTGCGCCCAGTAGAAAACCTCGGGGTTGAGCGCGCTGTAGCGGCGCCCCTTGTCGTCGACGCCGTTGAGGCCGATGTGGTAGTCGCGGACCTCGGCGCCGGTCTGCGGGGCGCGGTAGCCGTCGAACACCACGCCACCGATGGGGTAGATCGACCGCATCAGCCGCGGGATGCGCTCCATGAAGAAGATCGAGTGATCCTTGACCGCGGCACCGAGCTGCGGGTGCATGTTCTGCATCGAGCCCGCCCAGGTCCCCTGGAACAGCCCCGTCCACTGCCCGAAGTACTTCCAGGTCAGCGAGTCGGGACCGAGCGGAACCGGGGGCGCGTCGTAGCCACCGGTGCTCACCGGACAGCCCGAGGCCATCTCCGCATCGCTGGCCGCCGGACAGCTATCCGCCATTTCTTGAGTCACGAGCGCGCACTCCCAGTCGCCGTTGGACGTGTTTGGACAACAAGCGTTGTCAATAGGGGACAGCTTAGGAGCACCGCCGGGTTTTGGTCAACGGCGGGTGGTCGGTCCGGCGCGTCCGGGCACCGCCGGCCCCACGGCGAACAGGTGCGCGGTTACGCGCAGCAACTGGGGTCGAGCACCCGGCACAGCGCCGTCAATGCGTCCCGACGGGCGGTGTGGTGCACCCGCATGCCCTGGCGTTCGGAGGCCACGAACCCCGCGGTACGCAGCTGTCCGAGGTGGTGGCTGACCGTGGACTCCGACAACCCGACCGCAGCGGCGAGCGATCCCGTCGTACTGGGCTCCTCGGCGGCGAACAGCAAAGAGATGAGTTTCACCCGCGCCGGATCGGCCAGCGCCTTGAGCCGCATCGCCACATCCAGGGCCGAAGCGTCGTCGGCGGGTCCGGCGGCCACGGGCGCGCAGCACACCGGCTGCGTCATATCGATCATCGGGAGCGTCTTGGGCACCCCACCATGATGCCATGGATATTTGACATTTATCAAAAAGGTGGAGTAGACCGGACGTGCCACCCTTTCGGCATATGTCACATACCTAGGAGGTGCTCATGTCCCGTGTTCAACTGGCGCTCAACGTCGATGACCTCGAGGCGTCCATCGCGTTCTACACCATCCTGCTCGGCACCGGGCCCGCCAAGATCAAGCCCGGCTACGCCAACTTCGCCGTGGCCGAGCCGCCGCTCAAGCTGGTGCTGATCGAGAACCCCGGCAAGGGCGGATCGCTCAATCACCTGGGCGTCGAGGTCGACTCCAGCCAGACGGTGCACTCCGAAATCGCCCGCCTGGCCGGTGCCGGTCTGTTCACCGAGGAAGAGCTCAACACCACGTGCTGCTTTGCCACCCAGGACAAGGTGTGGGTCACCGCCCCCGGTGGTGAGAAGTGGGAGGTGTACACCAAGCTGGCCGACGCGGAGACGTTCGGTGGATCCGTCCCTGCGCAGGGGCAGGCCGACGCCTGCGGGTGCGGGTGCGCCGGGTCGGCTGCCGAGTGAGCGCACCGACGACCGCCGCCCGCGCACCCGTCGTCGGCAAGCTGTCCACCCTCGACCGCTTCCTGCCCGCGTGGATCGGCGCGGCGATGGTTGCGGGTCTGCTGCTGGGTCGCGCGGTTCCCGGTCTGGACCGAGCGCTGAGCGCGGTACAGCTCGATGGCATCAGCCTGCCCATCGCCCTCGGGCTGTTGGTGATGATGTACCCGGTGCTGGCCAAAGTCCGATACGACCGGCTCGACACCGTGACCGGCGACCGCAAGCTCATGGCCGCATCGCTGGCACTCAACTGGCTGATCGGCCCGGCGCTGATGTTCGCCCTGGCGTGGCTGCTGCTGCCCGATCTACCCGAATACCGCACCGGCCTCATCATCGTCGGCCTCGCGCGCTGCATCGCCATGGTGATCATCTGGAACGACCTCGCCTGCGGCGACCGCGAAGCCGCCGCCGTCCTGGTTGCGCTCAACTCGGTGTTCCAGGTGCTCATGTTCGCCGTACTCGGCTGGTTCTACCTCTCGGTGCTACCCGGATGGCTGGGCCTGGATCAAACCTCAATCAGTGTGTCACCGTGGCAAATCGCCAACTCGGTGCTGATCTTTCTCGGCGTGCCCTTGGTGCTGGGCTACGTGTCGCGTCGCATCGGCGAGCGCACCCGGGGCCGCGACTGGTACGAGAGCCGGTTTTTGCCGACGGTCGGGCCGTGGGCGCTCTACGGGCTGCTGTTCACCATCGTGATTCTGTTCGCTCTCCAAGGCGCTGCGATCACCTCGCGCCCGCTCGACGTGGCCCGCATCGCCCTGCCGCTGCTGGCGTACTTCGCCCTCATGTGGGGCGGCGGATACCTACTCGGGTCGGCGCTGGGCCTCGGCTATCCACGGACCACCACCCTGGCGTTCACCGCTGCGGGGAACAACTTTGAGCTGGCCATCGCCGTCGCCATCGCCACGTTTGGAGCGGCGTCAGGACAGGCGCTCGCGGGGGTGGTCGGCCCGCTGATCGAGGTGCCCGTACTGGTCGGGCTGGTCTATGTCTCCCTCGCACTGCGCCGCCGCTTCGCCTCGGCGAGAACCGCCGCATGACCGAAGCGGTGGGGTCGGTAGCAGCCCGACCCGGCGGCTCTTCGGCCGACGGATAGGCCCCTGAACGGGAATGCCGCGTGCCACGGGGCTGTTGGGTGTCGATGTTGGACGACGCCCGTTGAGAGGTTGGAGGAGTCATGCCGGATGAGAGTCCTGTCGCGGTGTACCGGTGGGAACCGGCCGACCTGAACGAGCTTGAAACGTCAGCCGTGGGTGGTGCACCGTCGTCGACGGCGATCAACGACGACACGATCCAACAATTCCGAGCCAACAACGGTGCGATCGTAAAAGGGTTGTTCGCCGGTATGCGTGGGCTGTTGCTGCACACGGTGGGGGCGAAATCAGGAGCACCCCGAGTGACGCCTCTCTACCGCTTTGATTTCGAAAAACGGTGGTATGTCGTCGGCGCGGACGGGGGAAGCCCGAAAACGCCTGCCTGGGTACATAATCTGAGAGCGGTGACGCAGACGAGCGTGGAGGTCGGCTCAAACACCGGCACCGGTACCACCATCCACGAGATGGGCGTGCGTGAGCTGTCCGAGGCGGAACGGCGCCGCGTCTGGAACGCGTTGCGGCGGGAAATTCCTCATGTCGATCGCTTCCAGGCCAACACCGAACGCGTGATACCGATATTCGAGCTATCCCGAGCATGATCGCCGCGGCGAGGAACGTGATGCCGAAGGCCATCCTGCAGAGGCATGCTTTTGCCAACGGCAGTGTCGACTACGACGTGGACGTCGACTGTGGTGGCATCGATCTAGACTCCTGCGACGACGACGACGCCGCACTGCGGGCACTGGGCGGCGTGCTCGTCCAGGCCGGCGATGCGCTGGCCGCTGCCCGGCGGCGCAACCGGAAGTGACCGAAATGGCGACCCGCCTAACCTCGGGTGCAGCCTTCGCGGTGGCGGCCGCCCTGCTCGGTGCCTCCCCCGCCCTGTACCGCAAGCGATCTGGCGACACGCCAGGGGCATGGCTGTTTTGCCGCGCCGGGCGCCAGCGGCAATAAATGCGGGCCCATGGGACATGCATCCGTGGCCATTCCAAACCGGCACACGCTCCCTAGGCGCTTACTGACCGACACCCAACTGGCGATCGCCAGATTCCCGGCGACCGACCCCCCAGCGTGTTTGGGAGCGATTTTCTACTGAGGTCCCCCGGCAGATGCGCCCGCTAGTGCGTCGAGTACCCGATCGATGAACCGGTCGGCGTGACCCCGAAGACTGTCATTCGTGTGTTGGCTCGTGTCGACATCAATCGGATTCCCCGATGCAAAGCGCACCACCACTGCACGCCGATACGTTCGCTGCCCGAAAGTATCCGCCGAACCACAAAGGTCGACAGCGACCCCAGTGACCTGGCTCAGCGGCCGGATCAGCGCATCCAGATTCTGCTCCTCCGCGGCGTCCGCAATGTAGTCCAGCTGTCCGATCACGTGCCCGTCGATCCACACAAGACGGCGCTGCTGATCTGGCAGCGTCTCGCGGGCGAATCCTTCCACGGGCCATCGCCTAACCAGCTCGCCGATCTGCTCAACCACGATCCTGGGCGGCCGCGACCAGTCTGGGAACACGTCCCTGGCGATCTGCCGGAGCTGTTCTTCGTTCATCATGGTCGACAAATTAACTTGCGATACTCCCGCTCGCAGTCCGCCACGCAGCCCCGGGATATGCAACAGAAACTTTCCACGTCGGTATGCATTGCAGAGGTGCCTACTGATCGCGCCCACCCCAACCTTCGCCGCCTCCAACCGCTCGATGTCGGAGGCGACGGCGCCTTCAGAGCCCCGCTGTGCCGTCGGGCCGTGAACCCGTGTTTCGTTATCACTGGCGCCTAGCGGCACGATAGCTCCGGTAGGCGTACAAACGGGCGTTCGTCGAAGACTTGCAACGCCATGCACGGCGCAAAAACACCCTCTGACCTGTGTCGGGCTGACAGGATTTGAACCTGCGACCACTTGACCCCCAGGAAGTAGTAGTAGCGCGTTTTCCGAGGTCGCTGACGGTGTTGGCCCCAGCGGGGGGCGACGCGTCACGTTCATGGACGTGCAGGTCGTTCGGCATCGAGTATGACGTGTGGTCCCACGCTGGTCCCAGCATGACTATATGTTGCACAGCCTGCGGCAATCATCTCTAGCTGATATCACTTATAGCTGATAGTCTCTCAGATGTGCGGAAATGGGACACGCTCGATGATCTTCGGCGTCGCCGTCCGGGCAACCGTGCCCGCATCGACGCAATCAAGGACGAGATGGATCGCGAGGTTGCTCAGTACCGTCTTCGCGAGCTGCGCGAGGACGCTGGCTACACCCAGACCTCTCTCGCAGCAGCCATCGGCGTCGGGCAGAACCGCGTTTCCCAGATGGAGCACGGCAACCTGGGCACCAGCCGGGTCGACACCCTGCGCAAGTACGTCGAGGCCACCGGCGGCCAGCTGGAGGTCGCCGTGAAGCGCACCGACGGGTCTCGCGTCATACTGAGCCTTTAGTGTCCGCCGGAGTCCAGCACGGCGAAAGTGCGCCGACACGATGGGCTGTGCCGGATCGGCGATGCGCCGACAAAAGTGACGACAGTTCAGAGTCCTTTTGCTTGCAGCGCCTTCATCAGCGACGGTCTCCTGCCGTAGTCGTGCCGAATCTTGGCGATGTACAACGCGAAATCAGCACTGCGGCCGCCTCTTTCATACAGCTCGGCCATCGTTGCCAGCGTCGCGGCAATGCCCGGGTAGAGCCTGGTGTTGGGGCGCTGCAGATCGTTTTCAAGCTGCGGCCGGTACAGATCCGCGGCAGCGACCGGCCGAACCTTCGCGCCTTGCGTAGCGAGTTCCTGCCATGCCCAGCCAGCACCATAACGGTCGGCCGCCTCCCAGGCGGCGTCCACGTCTCCCTCGCTCAGTGAGAGCTGAACCAGAACCGAGCCCGCACCGGAGCCACCAGCGAGTTCTCGCGCGTGGTCAAACGCCCAAGTGCGTTCGGTATCGGCGCGATCAATCGTGGTGGCGAAGTCCAGCAGCGACCGATAGGCGCCGACCGCAGGCCGCCGGACGAAATCGGCACGCAGAACAGCGATCGCGTCATCGATGCGGCCGAGTTCCTGGTACGTCTCGGCGACGGCAGATGGGCTCAGCCAATAGTCATTACTGCCGCCTTGGCCGCTCAGTCGCCCTTCGACGACCGCCCGATCGATCCAGTTCACCACCTCGTCGTCGCGTCCGGCCTCCCGCAAGCGGGCGATGATCGCCCCGTACTGCGGGTGCTCCCGCTCGTTCAGCAGCTCGACAGCCCGGTCGACGTCGCCGTCGTGATCGGCGAGCTCCAGCAACATGGCGTCGACCTCAAACCGGCTCCAGTGGTCGCGACCAGCGTGCTGGCGGTCCAAGTCCGCGACCGCCGCGCGGTAGATCGCGAGCGCATCGTCGTCGAACACATCGACGAAATCCGCGAGCACCAGTGTCGGCCATCCCGGCGACGTAGCACGAAAACTCGCCAGCCACTCGGCCAGTTCGGCGGGGTCTGGCTCGCCCAGTCGACACGCTCGCGTGTAGAGCTCAGCAGCCCGCTCGCACTCACTGCCGATCGCTCCAGACGAGTCGTCGGCCTGCTCGGTGATCGTGCGCAGCAGGGTCAACGCGCACCGCAGGGCCGGCCGCACGATTTCGGCGGCCCCCGTGTTCAGATGGTTCTCAAGCTCGTCGAGTACTTCACTGGCCTCCTGCGCGACCGCGTAGGACTCGCGATAGTCGACGAATCCGCGGAATTCCAGGGCGTTTCGCACATAGGCCTCGAACTCGGCTTTCGCGGTCGCGTCGTCACCGGATGCGGCCGTGGCGCGAACCTCCAGCATCCGGCGCACTTCGCCGTCACGATGAGCGAGGGTCATGACGAGTTCACGAAGCTCGTCGACGTCCATCGCTTGCACGGTCGCTTCCAGCGCCGATGCCCCCTGAGCGACATCGTCGACGGCGCCACTGTCGATGACCGCGAGCCCGACTGCCACGAGGTGCTTGCAGAAGTTGCCGTCGGAATGGTGCGGGCACGTGCAGAATCCATCAGGTTGCCGACCGGACCAGTCCAGCTCCACGGTATAGACCCGCCTGGCCTGCACCGAGGCATACGCCTTCTCCGCGGTGATCCGGAGCCCTCGGACGTAGCGGACGTAGTCTTCACCGCGGGCATAGCTCCGATCGCCGGCCGCCTCCAACAGCGCCCTCTCCGACAATGGCATACCGACACCTTAGGGTGGGCGCATGAGCGCTCGACCGTACCTGCGGTTGGTACCGAATCCGGCGCAGCGCCCCGATCTACGTCGCGCGCGCCGGCGTGACGTCGTCGTCTACCGGGTCCGGGTGCACCTCAATGACAGCGATCCGACGATCTGGCGACGGTTGGACGTGCGCTCGAACCTGACGCTGGACATGCTGCATCAGGTCCTGCAGGTGGCGTTCGACTGGACCGACTCGCACCTGCATCGCTTCTCGCTCGGCGGCGGCGCCTTCGACCATCGCAGCCAGCTGTTCCTCTGCACGTACGACGTGGACAACAAGGAGTGGCCCGAGGATGACGACGGTTTGCCCGCCGCCGAGACTCGATTCGACGAAACCCTCAGTGAGCCCGGCGACGTCCTGCACTACCTCTATGACTACGGCGACAACTGGGAACTGACGCTTCGTCTCGAAGAGGTCCTACCCGCCGAGGCCGACTGCCGCGCAGCGGTCGTCGTCGACGGTGAGCGCGCCGCCCCGCCGGAGGACTGCGGACACCTGGTCGACGCCGACAGCCTCGCCGACGTGCTTGCCGACCCCGCGTTGTTCGAGCTGGACCGGATCAACAAAGGGTTCGGTGACGCGTACTTCGTGCTGCGCGAGGCAGGCATCGACGTACGCCTGGCCGACCTGGTTCATCAGCTCACCTACACCCCATACGGCGACGACCTGACGAAGGCGGCGCTGACGCTGGCCGGTTCGCGACCACTGGACACTGCCACCGTTGCCGCCAACCTGCTGGCGTACCAGTGGTTTTTAGACCGCGCCAAAGACGGCGGCATTCCCTTGACGACCGCCGGATACCTCAAACCGGCTGACGTGCACGAAGCCGCCGAAATCGTTCCCACAATGAATGATTGGATCGGCAAGCACAACCGCGAGGTCCAATGCTACCCATTGCTGCAGTTCCGCGAAGGCGTGCAGGCACTGGGGCTGCTGCGCAAACACAAGGGCACGCTCTTGCTGACCAAGGTAGGTGTTGCAGCCCAAGGTGACCCCGACAAACTGTGGGAGCATCTGGCCGGTCGGTTGATTCCCAAGTCCGATGAGAAGTTTGAGGCGCAGGCCACCCTGCTGATCCTGGCGTTTGCAGCGGCTTCGGCCGGGTCCAGTCTGCCGTTCGACAAGATCGCCGCCTTACTGACAGAACTCGGCTGGCGCCACTCCGACGGCCGGTCTGTCTCGGAATCCTCGGTGCGCCAACTCTTCGTCTACGACGTTCTGATCACCGTGACCGACCAGCCCGTCACCCGGACGCGGAGGGACATCGTCAGTCCCGCGGCAGCAGCTTTGGCGCGCAGGGCGCTCGGCGGGAACTGACAGCTCCAGCCATACCGCGGACGCCCGAAGATCGTTCGCCAACAGCTTCGCGAAGCGCGGCAAACGGCGGTAGCTCGACGCGGTGTGACCGACTATCGTCCACTCCTCGCTGCCCGATCAATCCGCGCGACAAACCGCTGTACTACATCGGCCGCCGCGTCGACCGTCCCGGCGAGTTCGAGATGCTCCAGCCCCTCCAACGCACCTGTATAGATCGGCGGCCAGTGCGGCAACGCAGCAACTTTCGGCGGCCACGGATGCTGGGCGCGTGCCTCGAAAACCGCAATGGACGCGGCGCGGGCTACCAGGAGGTCATTGTCGGGCAGCAGGGCTTCAAGAAGCTGCAAGTCCACCAGATCGTGAGCACGGTCGTTGACCTTCGGTTCTTCGAGCAGGGCCGTCACCGCGTGCAGCTTCTGCTCGATCTGCCAGGGAATGGTCATGCACGGGACAGTGATCGTCGCGGACATGCCGACTAGGCCGAGCGCGTCGGAGGTGAGGGTGTCGAACTGGTCGGCATTGCCGGCTTCGACGGTCGAAACCTCGATCGGGACGGACGCGAAAGGCCGGCCACGGTAGCTCAGCTTGGCGGTGAATCGGCGGGGTTTGACCGGCATCCCCGGAACATCGATCTCTTCGGGCACGGTGAAAATGGCTGTGTACCCCTCCCACCCCGCCTCGCCCGCGTCAGCGAACCGCTCATGGACCGTTTCGATATCGCAGCGTGCGACGGTGTCCAAGTCCTTGGAAGTCCGTGAATCAGGGATCCCCCGACGCAGTTCCAGCGACGAACCGCCTTTCACCAATAGCAGCGGAGCACCCCTGTCGTCGGTGAGCGTGGAAGCGAATTGCGCCACGACGATCATCGCGACGTGCCGCTGCAGCCGACCGAACACAACACCTTGCCGTTGCGCCACTTGAGTAAGCCGATCGCGCAATGAGCGCAGGTTCGGTGGCGGCGACGAATATGACTTAGTCACAACGATTCCCGCTTCGCCCCGGCACGTAATCCATTGGAAGGCTGATCAAGCCCAGCCCGCAACTCGGCTGCCACCCCACCACGAAGCGTTCCCTCGGCCTCAGCTCGCTCGATCGCAGCCCGAAGTTGATAGGGATCAGCGCCGACCTTCATGCAGTCCTTGATGGTGCGCGCAACCGCCGTAACGGGAATGGCATCAACCGACGTGATGTCGCTTGCCGGGAGGTCGCGGCGGTGTAGCCGGTACAGCTCGCCTCCCGCTGCGCGCGGATGGTTGTCGCGCGGGACCGTGAGATGGATACGCGAAGGGTTGACGTCCGCAAGGGCGTGAAGCGTCAACGCTGATTCATGCGAGATAACCCCACGGCCCAAGGTCCACGACACGGCGGCCGCAAGATCGTCATGCTCACCGCGCGGCAGGACCGGCACCCGATACACACCGCGCCCAGCGCGCTCCAGACGTCCACGGGCCGCCAGAAGGCGAAGCTGCACAGGGTCAACGCCGATATCGCGCGCGTCACGGGTCGTGACGTAGCCATGCTGCTCAGCAGCGAGTTCAACCAGCCGATCCCAGATCGTCATGTGCGCAATCGTATCAGATTGATACGTTATTGCACACACATTAGGTTGTGAGTCCGTCTTGCACCGCCGCTGGGCAGTAACTCGCCAGGCACGGATCGCTGAGAGAAATCGAACCGGGAACCACTTGACCGGCGGTCAATTTCGGCACGAGGAGAGCCGCCCGGCCGAGCCGCACAACGTGCACAGCCGCGCATAGCGTGCATGACGTGCGGTCCAACGGCCCGAAACCCCCGAGCACGAGCCGATCGAGGGCGTCGCCAGCACCAGTGTGGTCCCAGAGCGGTTGTCATCTCGGGTGCCCATGCTGGAGAAATTCCCCGCATTACCGCAGGTCAAAGCCTATTTCACTCTGTCGGGCTGACAGGATTTGAACCTGCGACCACTTGACCCCCAGTGAGTCGGAAAATGGGATCGGGTGTTCTAGTCCGTCTAATACGTCCAGTTGAGCGCAGGGAAAGATCATTGTTGTATCGGCGCGTCCAGTGTGTCCGCGGCGGTCTTGGGACAGTGATGGGACGCCCTGATCGCGCCGTTGCAGGCATGACATTGCCGCGAATCGTTTTGAGCGGCCGCTGAGGATCACTTCACGCTGGCGGTTCGTTCGATGTCATAGGTCGAACCTGAACTAACCTCCAGCCGGACACGCGCCGGTCCCAATACCCGCCTGGCGAACTTTCACTCAGCGATCAAGTCCCTCGAGAAACCGCCGGGCGTCTTCGTCGTGGCGACGCCCCTCCTCGCGGTAGGAATCGGCGACACTTCGAAGTGCTTGGGCAGTTCGTGGGTACGACGCATCCACCGCTTGAGCCCAGTGCTCATACTTCTGCGCGAGTTGGTACTCCTGCTGGCCACCCTCTGACAGAGCACGCGAGGTGACACCCCGCTTGTTCAGCAAACCGACTACAAACCCTCGTTCGAGTCGGTCGCTTGGCGCAATTTCGATCATCTCTCGGACAGCTCTTGTGGGAAAGGTGCCATCCGTATCCGCGGGGGCGTACGCGAAGACCTCACCAATCTGCAACTCCCCAACTTTAAGCCGGTCCGAACGATCTAGGAGTGTGCGAACCTCCTCAAGCCACTGCTCAAGAGCGTCGTGGTCGACGTTGTCGTCTGGCGTCGTGCCGGGCACGATGCGCCACTCGCGAAGGAGCCTGTACGCGTTCGCCGCCAAAGCCGGATCTACATCGCGTGGCTCCCCCGTCACCTCGATAGTCGACGGCTTGAATGCGATCTCGATGAGTTGCACAAACATCGCGGGGTCTCGCGCGAGGAGACGTTGCAGCGATGGCGCACCTGAGTCATCGATCAAGGCGGAGAGGAATTTCCACTCCAAGAGAGCTGTTTCAGTCTCATCGACCCCCCGCGACCGTAGATAGTCGAGAAGCCTGCTGAGATCGTAGCTGGAGACGCGGGCTACTTCCGGATCCTCCACTGTGCCAAATTGTTTCAGCGCGTCAACTACGACCTTGACATCTATATCATCTGCGGGTCGGTCAGCATAGAGACTCAATAAGTCGATCGCCGCGGCCGCACGGCCATGGATGAGGAGTTGCTTCGCTACCAGGCTGATGTTCGGGAAGTCCGCGCCACGGCCATAAGGATTGAATTCGGACCAGTAAGCCTTTTCGACGTCCTCCCCAAGTTCAGCTGCCAGTCCCCATGCATCGACAACCTCTTTAACTGTCTGGAGCAGCCGTGCCTGTAAGAGCGGACGGCCAACGAAGTGCTGGACCCACGGTCGGACGGCAGAGATCCGGCCTGCGCCACGCGTGCGCGCGAACCCATCTGCGAATTGAACCAACCGATGATTTTCATTGTCTAGCAGCGAGAGAGCTTCGTAGTCGTGTTCGTCGCTAACAGGAGCCAAGGCCGAACCCACCGAAGCGGGTAATTGAACCCGCTCCGCCAACTTCATCAGCCCGTGGAAGCCTTCCTCGTTCAGAATCTGGGTCACCGCATCTGATTGGGCGCGTCCCACTTGAGCCTCGTAAGCAGCGAAGTCTTCACGCGCCGAAATGCCGATGTCGGGATGCCAATCGTCGAATAGCCAGCGATGTGATTCAGACGCGCTAGACGGCTGAAGGTGTTGTGCCGCAGCGGCAAGAGGCAACAACCAGTCATCCGCGAGAGCCCAGTCTGCATCCGAGTAATGCCGATTTCTGCGTACGAAATCCTCCGCCGCATTCCAGACCTGAGACGCCTCCTGATCGCCAAGCCGATCACGATCCAAAGTGTCCAGAGCCACTATCAGTTCACGCCGCCTCTGCTCCGGCAGGCGGTCAAACTGTGGGATCACCGCTGCCCATCGGGCTGGTTCGCTGGTTGCGATTTGGACTACTCGTTCAGAAAGCGCATCGACCGTCTCGAAGTATTCGCCATAGGTGACAGTTGCTTCATGATCCCGAGCCCACTCGCGAAACAGTGGTTTGTGTGTCTGCATGACAATTGGCGCGCGTTCACCCAAGACTCCAATGAGTAAGTCCCAAGCGACATTCCTGTGACGGCTCAGGAGGGCGTCTAGAGTTGATAATCGCGCCTCGGCTGGGGCGGATGTCTGCGGAATCGCCGGACGGAAGATGTCACGAAGGGTCGCCGACGGGCGGTTGCTCAGCTTTCCGCCGGGATCAATCTCGGACAGTACGGCGAGTAGCTCAGCTGCGAAACCGAGGTGGCTTCCCGACCAGGCGACACACTCCAACGCCCATAGGAGCCCCGTGTGCGGACTACTGGCGTTCCATCCAGTATCTCGCTGGTCCTGAAAAAGGTTGCGCATCAGCGGTTGCGGGCGATTTACAGCTTGCGCAACGGCTCGTAGGAACACATCGGGCGCCGCCTCCGCCAACAGAGGGAGTACATCCTCCATAGATGCCCAGAGTTGGGCAGAGGAGTCCTGATTCGCTCGTTGAAGCAGGCTCAAGACAACGCGTTCGGTCCATTGGCGTGCCGATCGGCCACCCGACAGTCGCACCTCGTCGCCGCGAGCGCCCAATAATGCGATCGACCGGGCAAGACCCATTCGTAGGTCGGTCGAGTGAACCCGCACCTTGCCATAGAGCGCAGCGCTCCAGCGCTCATCTGGGGGAAGCTCAAGACGCGGGTCGACGGCGCCTAGGACGGTTTGTACTGCGCGCTCTAACGAGTCCAGGTCCGGTTCCGTTATCGCGTGTCTAGCGGTTCGCCAGGAATCTTCAGCAGCCGCAACCGCCCATGTTCCACCCACCCGGGTAAATAGTGGATCGGGCTGACTGACGACACTACGCAGACGCTCCTCGATGTCGTCTGCAGGTCTCCCGGTGAATCCTTCCAGTACCTCGACGTCGCCACTACGCATCTGATTCCAGGCGCCTGCCAACCACGCACGACGTACCGCCCGATCGGAGAGGTCGTGAGCCCATAGGTCAGGATCGGGTTGCCCGAATCGCGTCGCAACCCGCTGCAGTGCGAGCAAGCTTTTATTGCCGGCGCGGACGTATCGAGGAAGTTCGTCGCCGGGGACCCCAGCTTCACTGAGCGCAGCCTGTAGAGCCAAGTGGTCGAGTGGTGGGAGGTTGATGTACCCCTCACCGTCACCATCGCCGTCGGTGGTCACGAAGACGACATGATGGTTCTCAATTAAGCGCGCCTCTCGCTGCAGGTGCTCCTCGTAAGGCAACAAGATGAGCAGGTTTGAAGTGGTATCGATCCGTCGGAGGGAAATGCCGTCGTGCACAAGGAGAGATCGTGACAGCATCGGCTCGGATGACTCTGTTCCCTGAGCCATCATCGAGCACGCGACGAACGCCAGTCCGTCGTCAACGCTTGCCGCCCTGATGAACGTGCGGCCGACGTCGAGCGTGAGCCGCCGCAAGAGCTCCGCGGCGTGGTCTGCGCGACCGGCCAACACGACGCTGGACGTCAACCGCGGGTTGAAACCGTTTGAAAATCTGCGCCACCATTCCTCGATGGTGGCTACACCAAGGGTCGGCATATCAAGAAGCTCAGAAAGCCAGATGCGAACCGCAGCTGCCTCTTCGAGGGCTTGCTCTATGTCGTCGGCATCTAGCGCCAGTACGTCACGCCACTTACCTTCGTCGCGCTTCTTCTTCTCCCACTCTTTCTTCTCCCTCCAGCGGCGTGGTGTCACGAACACGAAGGTGGTCGTGGCCATGTCAACGCCTAGGGGATCGTCCGTACGCTCCCTATAGTCTTTATTCGCCTTCGCGGCGATATCTTTTCCCGTTCCCATCTCCCAGACGCTCAAGCCATCTGGCACAAAAGGCGTGACCCTGGTCGCCTCGATCGTGCCGTCGTACCCGGGAAGGCCAACCCCTTCGCCTCCCCGCATCTCGACACGTTGAACTTGGTCGTTCTCATGCCGCACGAGACGGCGGATAAGCCGGGGAAGGTCGGCCTGAGAGGTTCGCTGGTCAGCCCAACGTTCGAGGTCGGTGGCATCAGCGAGGTGCGGCAGGCCAGCCCCGTTCGCCATTTGGTCGCTCCTCCTCGCCCCCATTCTAACGGTTCGAAGCCTTTGAGCATGAGCTTGTTCAACCGAGACCGTGAGAAGAGTCCACCGTCGGTCGATGTTGCGCGCGCCGGGCGATGAACGCGCGGGAGACCTGGCGCTCTGGACTCGGGGGGACCGCTTCGTGATGCGCCAACCGCAGGCGACCTCGGTCGCATCGCTCGGTTCCGTCGGGGTTGGTCATCCGCCTCCGATCCGCCGGCGCATCCATGCGGGCGGCGGCGGCATCCGACCGTCACGGGCGCGGCGGACGAGGTCGATGGGCGACACGATGTGCATCAGGCCGATGGAGTGCACCAGGACGTCGTGAGCGACGGTCAGCGCGGCGATGCAGTCAGGCTGGTGTTGGGTGCCCTGCCAGCGCACCGCCTGTTCCTCAAGGGTCGGCAGATACCCGGCGACCCTGACGGTGCCGTTCTCCAACCCGGCGACCAGCTTCGTGCTGCGGACCAGAGCGTCACCCCGGCCGCGACCGGTGGTGTCGCCCTTGGGTGGCCACGACGTCACCCTGATCGGGTGAGTCAGCCGGTAGCGGCGCAGCATATTGTTGACCACGCTCAGGTATCCCTCGCGCGCGGTGAACGTCTCGACGGCGATCTCGGACGCGCCGACGTCCTGCGCCAGCTCGACCGCTGCCCGCGCCCAGCGTTCCGGCGTCATCGGCTCCGAAAGGTCGCGGTGCACGAAGACCACGCCCTCCCGGGTCAGACTGGCCGCGACGATGCCGCAGGCGTCACCGTGGCCGCTGTCGGACGGATCGACGCCCACGACCGTGCGCAGGGGCGCGGTCGGCGTCGCCGGGAGCCGCCACCGGTCGAGCCACTCGCGCCGGATCACGTTGCCCTCGGGCGAGGCCGGAACGCCCTGGAACTCCGCGTACCAGGTCCGCTCGCCAACCGAGCGGCGCAAGTCGGCGAAGTGCTCAGGTGTGCGCCCCACGGCGCTGGTCATCGTCTGGCCGACCGGCCGATGCAGGGCGTCGGGTATTCCGGCCTCGGCGATGGCGGGAACGCTGATGTGCGCCCACCGCTCGGGCTCCTCGGCGAGCAGCGTGCCGATCAGGTCGCCGGGGTGCCAGCGGACGCCGATGATGATCACGCTCGCGCCGGGGTGAATACGGGTCATCAGGGTCGAGCGGAACTCATGCAGCACACGGCGACGGTGCGTATCGCTGTCGGCCTCCTGCGCGTTCTTCACGACGTCATCGAGGATGAGCAGGTCGGCTCCCTTGCCGGTGATACCGGCCATGACGCCGGTCGCCAGCAGCCCGCCGCGATGTCCAGCGATCCGCCATCGACCCACGGCCTGCCGGTCGTCGGCCAGTTGGATACCGAGGGCGTCGCCGTGCTCGGCGATCAGGGCGCGAGCGTTGGCGCTGTGTTCCTGCGCCAGGTTGTCGGCGTAGGACGCCAGGATCGTCTCGATTTCGGGATCGGATGCCAACGCGAACACGGTGCCGAGCACGGCGACCGTGGTTGATTTGGCCTCGCGCGGCGGCACCGAGATGATCAGCCGCCCGTCGGGCTGCTTGACCGCCTCGGCGAACGCCCGGCCGATCATCGCCACGGTCGGCGTGGTGCGGTAGCGGGTGCCCATCAGCCGCCGCCCGAGGGCGGTCGGGGTAGTCGGCCGGGTCCGTGCTCGGGCAGCCGACAGCGCCGTCAGTTCGATCAGATCGCGGGCCGGGCCAGCCGAGCAGTGAGTCGCGGTCACGCTGCTCCCAACAGGCCGAAACGGTCACCGACTCGATAACCGATCAACCGGTCGCGGTGTTGGCGGCAATGCCCGTCGATGGCACCTAACAGCGGCAACAGCGCCGACAGCACACGGTGTCTGTGTACTGCTGCGCGGCAGTGGGCCAAGGTTGTCCCATCGGGCCGGTATCGACGCCCGGCGACCACGTCAACAGTCACTCCTGTACCACGGTGCGCGGGGCGCTTACGCATCAGCGATCACCGCCGAACGGCACCCCGGCGAGGTGGTGGTGATACGGGCAGCACCCGGCCTCGATCAGACCGGGCCAGGTGCCGCCGTCCTGAAACAGCGCCGCCAGCCCGCCGCAGTGCTCACAGGTCAGGCAACCGCTCAGGTGTGCGTAGCCGAGCAGGAACAGCACCGCCGTGCGGTCGGTGAGGTGGTGCAGAACGTCGTCGGTCTCATCGGGGGTGAACGGCTCACGGCCGTGGTCGCGACAGCGCCGACAGTCACAGTGACCCGGCGGCGTCGGGTCCGGCTCACGCCCTTGCAGCAGGTACTTGCGCAGCGCCTCCCGGCCAGCGGTGGAACGCTGACCGTCGGCGTCGTCGGCGTAGCCGCAGCCCGGCACGTCGCAGACAGCCCGTATCGGCATCGGGCGGCAGGGCCGGAACGGCTCACCGGTCTCGGGGTCAATCAACATCGTCTCTCGCCTTTCGTGTCGCGCCTTAATCCGATGGCCAAAGCACCTCGCCGGACACATATCCGGCGCGGCGCGTCGCAACGTCTCGCTGCCGTCGGGCGTCGGTGGTCTCAGCCACGCGCAGCCCGCGCAATACCCGCTCGCCGGTGTAGCCGCGCGTTTCCATCAGCTCCGCGAAGCTCATCCGAACGCGGTACTGCGAACCGAACAGGTGCGCGCGTCGCGGCGGCGCAGGCTCGGGCTCGGCCGTCGCGACCGGCGGCGGCAGCGCGGGCGCGGCGACCGGCTCGGGCGTCGCCGTGGCGTCGGTCCGGCTGCGGAGTCGGTCGAGCAACCGGCTGCGCTGCGGGTTACTGGTCATCTGTCTCGCCCTCTCGCTGTTGGTGGCGGTATTGGTCGATGACTGCCAGTGCCGCCGCCTCGGCCTCGGCCAGCACGTCGTCGGGTACGTCGGCGAAGGGGTCGCCGTCGGCGGCGTCGGCGTCAGGGTCGGCGCTGGCGTCCTCGGTCGGCGTGGACGGGTCCGCGCCGGTATCGCCGGTCTCGCGGTGCCGCTGCACAGCCAGCCACTCGGTCAGCTCGGCGGCGGTCAGGCCACCAGCGCCGAGAAACTGACGCACGACGTCGGTATGCAACGCCCACAACGGATCATCCGGCCCGGTCCCGACGACGCCGAACGTCGCGCGGCACACCTCGGCCGCTCGCTGTTGGGCGGTTGCGCCGGACAGGGTGCCCTCGGTCAGCTCGCCGAGTACGCCGTACGCCGCTTCCACCACGTCGGCGTCGGTGACCTGCCCGGCCTCGGGTCCACTGGTCGTCATCGCTCGACCACCTCGGCCTCGATCACGTCAACCGCGTTCCCCGCGCTGGCCTGCGGTTGTCGCTGGGCGCTGGGCAGCGCATTGCCCTCGCGGCGCTCGGCCAGCGCCGCCAGTAGCTGTGTCTTGCCCTCGGCCAGAATCTCGGCAGGCGACCGGCCGACCGTGACATCGACCTGTTGGCGCTCGGGCTGATAGGTGCCGGTCAGCTTGGCGAGCTGGTCACCGTTGCGGACCAGCTCACGGTTGAGCTGCACCAGCTTGTCGTCGTCGGCGTCGAGAAACGCGGCGGCGAAACGCTCGCCCAGCACACGGCTGCGCAGGCGCACACTCTCGACCTGCTCGCGGTGGGTGACCTCGGCGGGCTCGCGGTGCTCGCGGGCAACGTGTGCCTTGACCGCGCTCTGTGCCGCGCCGACGCTGCGGTAGTCGAGCTTGCGCATGATCTCGCGCCAGGACCAGTGCGCCGAGCGCAGGGCGAACGCCTCGGCCGCGCGGGTGCGGCTGTCGTGTCGGGACATCGAGGGACCGGGCATACCTATCTTGTACCTAACTACGGTGCACGCCGAGCGGCCGCGGGCGCGGGCGCGGGCGCGGCGGGGGCGTGGAGATCGGACACCGGCAGCCGTCACAGGACCAACGGCACACGATTGCGGTTGGTCGCTGCCAGGCGTACGTCGTCGGCGTCGCCGAGACTGACGTAGTTGCGTCCGGCGATCTTGACCAGCCACACACGGCCGGTGTGCCACAGCGCAATCAGCCGCTCGCCCTTGCGGTCGCGGGAACCGGGTAGCCGTCGCCGGACGTCGGCCCAGGGGCGTAGTTCGTCGCTGCCCGCCTCGGCGAGCGCCGCCAGGATCGCGGCGTCGATCTGCTCGTCGGTCGTGGTGTCGGTGGTCATCTCGTTCTCCTCGGTCGGGTCGCTATTCGGGTGTTTGGTTCGCTGGCTGATGGGTGGTCTCAGGGGTGGTCCAGGTGGTCCGACCGTTCGGGAACTTGCCTAACGCGTAGAGCTTCATAGGAAAGTTCCCGAACGGTTGGACCGCTTGGACCACTTCGGGTGTGTGCGCTGAAACCGCAGGTCACGACTCACGCACCCTGTGCCGACGGACGGGCGTCGTCGTGGCCGCGCCGCATCTCGTCCTCCAACGAGCGGAACCGCACGCCGGTCCACACCCACGGACGGCCCGTGACCACCGGCGCGAGTGTGCCGAACGTGTCGTTTGCCGAGCGCGTCGGGCGCGACAGCCCGTCGAGCTTGCGCGGCTTGCTTTTCTCGACGCCGTGGCGCTTGGTCTCCTGGTGGTCGGCGAACCGCGGCCCGAACGTCTCGCGCGACCACTCGCGGTGCCCGGTCTCGGCCAGCCAGGCGTTGAAGTCGGCCAGCAGCTCGGTGGCCAGAATCTTGCCCGCCGGGTCCGGTGTCAGCCGCTCGGTCCAGTAGCCCAGCACACGGTCGGTCTCGGCGCGCCATGCCAGGGTGTCGGCCGCGACCCGCTCGGTGGGCAGCAGCGCCCCGGCGGGGTTGGCGTACCAAGCGATGGCACCCTGAACCGCCCACGTCACCAGGGCGTCGTGCTGGCCGTCGGCGCCGTCGCTGACCCGCTGCTTGAGCGTCGGGTCACCGAGGCGGTCGGTGTCGCGCACCCGGTCCTCGGCGCGCTTGACGAACGTGTACGGGAACACCAGCAGCGCCAGCCGTCGCCAGGTGCCGTGGTCGGTCTGGTCGATGATCGGCCGGTGGTTGGTGTTGACGAGCAGGGTGTGGCTGGCCCGAAACGTCATGTTGTCCTGGTAGAGGCGGCGGGCGGTGATGTAGTCCACGTCGGTCATGCGCTTGATGGCGGTCACGTCGAGCGAGCGGCCCTCGGTCAGCTCCTCGCCGATGACCAACCGCCGGCCTCGCAGGTCGGCGCGCTCGGTCGAGTGATCGTTGCCCTTCTCGGCGCTGAACAGCCGAGACGACGCGGTGTGCGCGTAGGTGCCCAGCGCCGGGAACAGCGCGCCGGTGGTCAGGGCGCTCTTGCCGTTTTCGCCACCGCCCTGCAACAGCACGATGTCGGCGGACATGTGGCCGGTAATGCCGTGCCCGACGCGACGCTGAAACCACGCCCGTTCGTCCTCGGGCAGCGCCGTCAGCACCGCGTCCACGTCGGGATGGGTGTAGCCGGGCCGGTATCTGCCGCGCGTGATGCGAGTCATTAGCAGGTCGGGGTCGTGCGGGTGCAGCTCGCCGGTCGGCAGGTCCACCACGCCGCTGGGCGTGTTCAGCAGGTCGGCGTCGGCATCGAGCGCGTTGGCCTCGATCGCGACCAGGTTCTCGGCGAGCTTGAGCACAGCGGTGATGCGCGCGGCGCTGCCGACCTTCTTCCACGACTCGATGGCGTCGAGCAGGTCGCCGTTGGACGGGTCGCTGGCGAGCTTGCGGGCGAAGAACCGCATCCGGCCCATGACGAACCGTCGCACCGCCTCGGTGGCGGGACCGTCACCGCACTCGCGCCAGCGGTTGCCGGTCCATTGCAGCCAGCCTATGCCGCGCGCGGCGACGAACTTGCCGCGCAGCACCCTGGCGGCGATGACCTCGGCCAGCCCGGCGTCGGTGAACCGCGCCTGACCGGGCACCTTGCCGTCGTCGTCGCAGTCGTCGTCGGTGTGGGCATCAACCTCGCCGAGGTCGGCGACGAATGGACGGCGGTCGGCCTCGGTCTTGAGCCAGGACGTCAGCACGTCGTCGTCGTGGCGCTCGGCCAGCCGCTCGGCCAGGTCGTCGCGCTGATCGACCGCCCATCGGGCGTGAGGCAGGGTCAGACCGGCGTCGTAGACCGCCGCGACGACGCGCATGGTGTCGGTGCTGCGGTCGGGCGGACTGGTCACGTAGTCCAGCGCCGCCGCGACGTCGGGATACGCGCTCAGGGCGAACGCCACCGGCTCGTCGTCGGCGTCGTCGGGCCGGGGCGCGGTCACCCGCGTGGCCTTGTCCGTCGTCGTGCCCTTGCCCTTGGCCGTCCCAGTCCCGGTACTGGCCGGTGCCGGTGCGTCCGGCAGGGTGATGCCGAGCCGGTCGGCCAGCAGCGCGGCGTCCCAGTGCACGCCAGCGGGTTTAATCAGCCACTCGACGGGCGCTGACTCGCCGTCTCGGGCGCGGCCCTTGTGATTGAGCGTGCCCGGCGGGCGCAGCACGTCGTTGGGCATGATCTTGGCGTCGGCGTCGCCGAGGTGGGCACCGAGCGCCCGGCACAGAGCGGTGTGCTGGTGCAGCGGGACAGGTGCGGCCAGGTCCACGTAGACGTGGGCGTGCCCCGGCGACCCGGTGGAGATTGCCCAACCGCCGAGGTCGGCCACCTTGTCCATCGGGCAATCACCGTCGATGTCGGCATGAATCTTGCTCAGCGCCACAGCACCGTCGGGTCTGCGCTCATTGCCGGCCATCAGGTAAGGGCACACGTAGATGTCGTAGGTATCAACGAACCCCGTCAGGTCGTCGGCGAGCTGGTCGGCCTCGGCGGGCCAGGTGCGCGTCAGCGGAATCCATCGGGCGTCACGGTGGCCCTTGGTCGGCTTGAACGAATAGCTGCCGCGCGCGGTCAGGTAGCCCGCACGCCCGCCGACGAAGTGCACGACACCCTCAGCGTCGCCGAACACCGCCGCCAGGTACTCGCTGATATCCGTGTGGGTGCCGCTGTGCTCGGCGCCGGTGGCCTCAGCGCGATCGGCGGTATTCTCAGTGCCAGGCACTTGCTCGGTTGCCTTTCGTTGTGACCGGTGCCCGCCCCTGTCCCGAGGCCGACTTGCGCCAGGGGCGGCATCGTTCTCTGTCTTTAGTGCAATTCAGTTGTCGCGCAGGACATCTCAGACATGGACGCGGTGCGCCGGTTAGCCCGCAGCCAGCACTGGACACACCGCGTCGTCAGTCCTCGATTCCGAGCATCCGGCGCAGTGCCACCGTGGGCACGCGGACCCGCTTCGCGCCGAGGCGGATCACCGGTAGGTCGCCGGCCGCCGCGAGCTGATACGCGTAGCTGCGCGACACACCGAGCACCTGCGCGGCGCGCGGAATGCTCACAGTCGCCTCGCTGCGAAGCTCCTCGATGGTCGTGGACCGGGAGTCCACGCCTGTGGTCGTGGTTGTCATGTGTCCATGATTGCGCCTTAATTCAGTCGCGTCTAAGGTGATAACCCATGAGCGGGTCACGCAACGAGTACTCACCGCGCCGATCGGGTGAAGTCGTCGGCGTCGAGGTCGATCCGGCACAGGAAAGGCCGGTCACAATCAGATTGTTCGACCATCGCTATCGGTACGAGCTTGCTTGGACATCGACGGCCGGCGGGCCGGTTGTCACTGATCTGCGAATCTCGTCTGACGACGGCACGCCCATCACGTCGAATAGCGTCAAGCGCATTCCAGTCGAACGGCTCGCCAAGACTGCTGCGCTCCACGACACACCCGAGTCGGCGAAATTAGGGCGCGATCTTCGAGCCGCGTTCGAGACCGTTGTTGACAGCTACAGCGACCTCGAAACGTTGGTAGCCGAGGCATGCGAATGGTTGGAATCCACCGGCGACGCCGACGCCGCCGACGCCGCCCGCCATTTGCGAAGCGCCGCCCTAACGGATGCCGCCGGCCTCGTGGCGGACACGCTTGAAAACGTCGAGAAGCGGCGTTTCACCGAGGGCGTGGTTCGCGCACTCGCCAAACGTCGTTCAACACAGAACAAGGGCGGGCGACCAACTGAGTGGACACCCGAGTTTCTGATGCAGATAGCGCAGTGGGCGCGCGAGGCCGCGCCGCACGGCGGCAGTGTGTATGAGCGCGTTCGTAGCCGAGCATCCAACCAATTGGGGTATGACGTCTCGGTTCACCAAGTCAAGTGGTGGGTCAAGCAATGCAAGGAGTCCGACCCACCGCTACTCGGACGTAATGAACTCCGCCAGCCTCGCAAGTCTCACGCGACCACCGATTAGCACAGGGACCGATGACTATGACCGAGAGCCAGCCCAAGCGCACCCGGCGTGCTGAGCCGATCACTAAGCGCACGGCGAAGAACGGCGCGACCACCTATGAGTTCCGCGCCGACGTCGGCACCAAGGCCGACGGCAGCCGCGACCGCCGACGGTTCACCTATCGGACGCTGGCCGAGGCTCGGCGCGAGTACCGCCGGATCACCAGCGAGGTCCACGCGGGCACCTACGCCCGGCGGACTGCCGTCACCGTCTCCGAGGCGTGCGACCAATGGCTGGCCGGTCGGCGCGGCATTCGTCAGGTGACGTATCAGGGTTACGTCGACGCGCTCAAGCCGGTGCGCCGCCACCTCGGCGGCAAGAAATTGCAGGCGCTCACCAAGGCCGACGCCGACGGACTGGTGGTGTGGATGCTGACCGCAGGACGGCAGTCGCCGCGCCATTACCAGCCGACCTCACTGGCGGGACGGGTGGCCGCGCTGATCGGCGAGCAGCCCCAGGGCATCACGGCGGCGACGATCAAGGCCGCGTTTCCCGACGCCGACGTGCACACCTGTCTGTCGGGGTTGGCTCGCTCGGGGCGCGTCGTCCGCCCGCGTCGGGCGGTCTACGTGCTGGCCGAGGTCGACAGCGCCACGGTGGCCGACCAGACCGGCAGCACACGGCGCGGCGTGCTGCCGGTGACGGTCCGGTCCACGCTGACGGCATTCACGGCGGTGGTGCAGTCGTTCGTTGATCAGGGCGTGTTGCCGCGTAACGTCGTCGCCCTGGTCGAGCGGCCCAAGGATGCCGACGCCGCGCTCCCAGCCACGGAGGACGGCGACACCGAGACCGCGACCACGGCCAAGTCGTGGACCGTGGCCGAGGTCGAGCGGTTCCGCGAGTCGGTGCGTGATGACCGGCTGTACGCCTGCTGGTTGTTGTCGTGCTACGGCCTGCGCCGCTCCGAGGTGCTCGGGTTGCGCTGGTCGGCAGTCAATCTCGACACCGGCACCCTGTCGGTGCGCCGGGGTCGCGTCGCCGTCGGTGCCGAGACGGTGGAGGGCGGACCCAAGTCGCGCCGCAGCCGCCGCGACCTCCCGATGCCCGCCGAACTGGCCGAGGCGTTGCGCGCGCTGCGCCAGCGCCAGCGTGCCGAGGCTCTGGCAGTCGGCGTCGCATGGTCCGACGACCGTCTGGTGGCCGTGCATGAGGACGGCACACCCGTTCGGCCCGAGTGGTACTCAGACACGTTCCACCGCCTGCGCGAGCGCGCCGGTCTGCGCCGGATCAAGCTGCACGGCCTGCGCAACACGGCGGGCTCGTTGCTGCTCGACCAGCGGCAGCCGCCGCACATCGTCGCGGCGTGGCTCGGCCACGATCCGGCGGTGCTGCTGTCGATCTACGCCGACGCCAAGGCCGACGAATTGCGGGCGGCTGGCGCGTCACTCTTCGGTTGACCAGTCTCGACGGGCGGCTATTCAGCTTCTTCGGCTGCCGGCTCGCTCTCCGCTCGCAGCCGAGCTGCGGCGTAGGCGACCCTGTTCGCGAGCGATGGATCGGTCACGTCCACTTGATCATCCTCGACTGGAGGTATCTGATACTTCGCCCATTCCGATTTAGGAATGAGAGCACTAAATTCGTCTGATCGAAATTCATCTAATCCCCTGCCTTCTCCAAAGACATGGGGCTGGATCACCACGAAACGGGCCGCTAAATCTGCAAGTCCGACGTGTGATTGTTGAAGCAAATCAATCACTTTTGCGCGCAGCCGATCCCATAACTCCGCATCAAGGGACCAAAGGAGATTGAGCACTTTTGGCGCTGAGGGATCGTCGTTAACATCCGACGTCGTCAAGTCCGCAACGCAAGCATCGAATATCGAATCGCGAAGCCCCTCACTGGCGGCCAATACTCGTTCGTCGGCTTCCGACTTTTCTTTCGGCTTGCGATAGAACATCGCTGCCGACGCAGTGATCAAACCAAATTCCGCCGTGAAATCGTCGATCACGCCCCTCGCCGAAGCAGGATTGTCGGTTTGCTGAATCGCGTGCCGAAGCAACAGGTACACAATGTGTCCCCACGGCGTTCCCATTAAGTCTGAGCTGTGAAGCAGTCGAGTAATTGCGTGCGCGGCCTCAGCAGCCTTCTCGGCTGAGGCGTAGTCAATCACCTCCGCGGACCGTAATGCCTTCGCGCCGACGGAATATCGGCGCGACGGATCTGCAATACTTCCCGCTATCAGCCCTCCCGAACTCCACGTCCCCGTGGTCGCGAGTGTTTCAAGTTCGCCTCGGACTTCAAGATCGCTCACATCGCCGAGCGGAAAGCTTAGTGTGAAGTACCTAGCGAAATACTCACGGTCGCTGATTGCGAATGGACGAGGATTACTGCCCTGACGCAGGCGCGGGAACAGTGACGCGAGCAGGCTAACGACCGTCGCCGGGTCCTCGTCATCCCTACCCCGACGAAGGGTGGCGGCTATCCGATCCGTCCACTGTTCAACCGTGAGCTCATTGTTGCGATTGCCGCGATACGTGTCTGTTAAGTCTGACTGCCAAGAGGGAAGAGCTTGATAGACGTCGTTATGCCAAAGCCGTAGGTAAGTAATTAGGGCGGCGTCCGTAAAATTAAGCTCCTGCGCACCAACAAGCGCCAGGAGCATATCAATTTGGTGACACCACCGAGAAATGCTACGCAGCGTCAATTTCCCGAGGTGCGGGGTATTGGTGACAATACGATCAACGGCGGCGGTCCAAACCTTCGTGGAATTTGTGATTGGCAGCAGGTATGTGTCTGCAACTTGCCGCAGCTGAAAACTCAAAGCCTGTTCGAGATGTGGCTCTTGGATAGGCGGTAACGCAAACGGGTACTGAATGATCTTTTCCATGTACAGGCGTGCGCGCCCTCGATCCTTGTGTGCCAGATCCGTGTCTTCGAGAACATCCAAGACGGTCGCCTCGTCGTAAGACAACAGGTAGTGCACGCGGTCGAACCTGCCCAGCAGTCGCACAGCCTTCATTACACCGAGCAGTTCATCGGCATGGAGGCGATCTACGTCGTCGATGACCACAAGCACGTTTCGCCCCGCCAGCTTGATTGCTTCGGCGATCGAATCGAAGCGCTGCAAGAACGTGGGCTGTGCTTTCGCTATCTCCGCTGCCTCATCAGCCGCTTCATCCGCCAAAGATTGCGCGCCCGCGGCGGCAATTTTCTTCCAGCCGTCCTCGCCCAAATACTTGTCCACAAGTGCGGCCACCGCAGCTTTACCCACCGCAGCTGCAAGTGGCGCTGCTTTCGCGAGCAGCTTCTTGGCCTCTCTTCCTTTTGCATCATCTGGCATCGCGGTGGCGATCGCCCGATAAAACTCATCAGTGAGAGCTTCAATGTCGGTACATGACCAGGGGGTGAACGCGACTACTGCCCATTTATTTTCGGCATTGGACTGCTCGCCGTGCTCAGCTTCAATGAAGCCGCGAATGAAGTTCAGGGTCGATGTCTTGCCGCTTCCCCACCTACCGGAGAGACCGAACACCGTGCTTGGCCCAACTCCTGAACGCACGATGCGTTCAGCGACCCTGCGAGCGAACACATCTCGCCCCAGCTTGTCTTTATCAACAGACGGGACCTCGGTATCGGTGAATGGCTGCTGCACGGGGTGCATCTTGCCTCCTTCGAGGGCCTGAGCGGCCGCCGGGCTGGGACACTTTTGGCCCACTGGGACACCTGACCGTCTCGGCGGAACTCCCCCGAGCAGCAGCAAACCCGCTCCGTTACTGGTCGGAGCGGGTTTTCTAAGTCGGGCTGACAGGATTTGAACCTGCGACCACTTGACCCCCAGTCAAGTGCGCTACCAAACTGCGCCACAGCCCGCCGCCGCCGGACAAGCCCGGCAGCAGGTCGAAAGCCTACCGCAAGCACCCCGACGCTCCGAACCCGCGTGAGGGCATCGCCCGCCCGGGCAGAGAGGCTAGGCTCGGCCAGGCGAGCGTGCCCCCCTCGGCACCGCCACAACCCCAGGAACCGCGACTGATGCAGATCCCCTTTGTCGAAGCCCTGCTCGGCATGGCCGATCGCCGCCCGGAGCCGATGCACATCCCCGGGACCACCGAAGACGCCGTCACCGACGACGTCGTCGACGCCGTCGACATCGGCGATGCCATGCTGCTGCTGCAGAAGATGGAGAACCGGCTGGTCCGGCACGCCTTGCGCAAGCCGGACGTGCTCAGCGCCGAGCAGCTGCGCCGGCTTCGCTACCTGCTCAATTTCGCCCGGCTCGACGACTTCGAGCCCGGCGCGGCCGGACCGGGCGGCACCCGCGGCCGCGGCGACGTCTCCGTCGGCGCGGAGCTGGCGCCCTGGCGGTCGCGGGTGACCGACGCCCTCTACGGTCCGCTGCGTGAGGAACGCGACCCGGTGATCGCGCTCACCGCGGCACGCGACGCCCTGGGCGGGCTGGCCGCCGGCCAGGACGAGCAGCGCCGCCAGCTGAGCGAGCACCACGGCAATGACTTCTCGGTGTCCGAACTCGACGCCGAGGTGGGCCACAAGAAGCTGGTCACCGTCCTCGGCGGTGGTGGCGGCGCCGGATTCGTCTACATCGGCGGCATGCAGGCGCTGCTGGAGGCAGGGCCCATCCCGGACTACCTGATCGGCTCGTCCTTCGGCGCGGTGCTGGGCTCGGTGGTCAGCCGCGCGCTGCCGGTCCCCATCGAGGAGTACGTCGCGTGGGCCAAGACGGTGTCCTATCGCGCCATCCTGGGCCCCGAGCGGTTGCGCCGACGCCACGGCCTGACCGGGGTGTTCTCGCTGAACTTCGACCAGTTCGCCGACGCCATGTTCCGCCGCGAGGACGGCGAGCCGATGCGCATGTCGGATCTGGCCATCCCCTTTGATGCGGTGGTGGCCGGGGTGCGCCGGCAGCCCTTCGCGGCGCTGCCGTCGCGGTACCGCAATCAGCGGCTCGCCGCGCTGCAGCTGCGGTCCTTCCCGTACCTGTCGATCGGGCTCGGCCCGCAGATCGCCACCCGGCTGTGGCAGACCGCCGCCTTCATCGACCCGCGGGTGGTCACCCCGCTGATCATCGCCGGCGACAATCCCGACCGCGACGTCAACGTCGTCGACGCGGCGTCGTTCTCCTCGGCGATCCCCGGCGTGCTGCACCACGAGACCAAGGACCCGACGATGCTTCCGCAGCTCAATGCGCTGCTGGCCGACAATGACGTCGGGGCGCTGGTCGACGGCGGCGCCGCCAGCAACGTTCCGGTCGAGCTGGCCTGGAAACGGGTCCGCGACGGCCGGCTGGGCACCCGCAACGCCTGCTATCTCGCCTTCGACTGCTTCCACCCGCAGTGGGATCCGCGGAACCTGTGGCTGGTGCCGATCACCCAGGCCATCCAGTTGCAGATGGTGCGCAACGCCCCCTACGCCGACCATCTGGTCCGGTTCTCCCCGACGCTGTCACCGGTGAACCTGGCACCGTCGGCGGCCACCATCGACCGGGCCGGCCAGTGGGGGCGCAAAAGCGTCGAACGCGCGATCCCGGTGATCTCGGCGCTGCTGGAACCCATCTGGTGGGAAGGCGAGAAGGCGGCGATGCCCGCCGAGCCCGCCGCGCCGGCACACCAGAAGGCCGCGCCGATGAGCACGGTCATGTCCGCGTTCCGCGCACCGCGAACCCGCTGGGAGCGGTGGCGCCAGCGCGACGCGATGTGACGCGCTCAGACCGCCATCAGCCGGTAGAGCCCGATCAGACCGACCACGATGATCACTGCCCGCAGCGCATTCGGTGACAGCCTGCGCCCGTAGTGCCCGCCCAGGTATCCACCGACCAACGACCCGACTGCGATCAATCCGACTGCGAGCCAACTGATCCGGTCGAATGCGGTGGTGATGTAGGCCAGTGCGGCGACCACGTTGACCAACAGCGTCAGCAAGACTTTCGCCGCGTTCATCCGCTGCATCGACTCCGGCAGCAGCACCCCCATCACGCCGATCAGCAAAATACCCTGCGCGGCAGAGAAATAGCCCCCGTACACGGCGACCGCGAACGTGCCCAGCGTCAGCGCCGCCATCCGGCCGCGGCCCAGATGGTCAACGGATCGGCCGGCCTGCTCGGCGCGGCGCTGGGCGATCGTCTGGATTCTGGGGCCGATCACCACCAAGACCAACGCCGCGATCAACAGCACCGGAACTACCCGGTTGAACACGCTTTCGGGCAGATGCAACAACAGATAGGCGCCGCACACCGCACCGATCACCGATCCGGGCACCTGCCAGCGCAGCCGGTCGCGCTGCCCGCGCAGTTCCCGGCGGTAGGCCCAGGTGCCCGACACCCCGCCGGCCACCAGACCGATCGAGTTCGAGATGGTCGCGGTCAGAGGTGCGAACCCCAGCGTCACCAGGGTCGGGAAGGTGATCAGCGTGCCCGAGCCGACCAGGGAATTGACCGCCCCGGCGCCCACTCCGGCCAGAATGATCAACACCATCTGCGAAACCGGCACCGGCTCCCCCTTCTCCGACGCCTCAGCGAGAACGCTTGGCGCCCCGCTTCTCTCGCACCCGTACGTTGATCCGGATCGGGCTGCCCTCGAACCCGAAGGTCTCGCGCAGTCGTCGTTCCAGGAATCGTCGGTAGCCGGCCTCCAGGAATCCCGAGGTGAACAACACGAACGTCGGCGGGCGGGCCGCGGCCTGGGTGGCGAACAGGATTCGCGGTGCCCGGCCGCCCCGCGCCGGAGGCGGTGTCGCGGCAACCACCTCTTTGAGCCAGGTGTTGAGCTGCCCGGTGGAGATCCGCTTGTCCCACGATTCCAGCGAGGTCTCCAGCGCGGGCACCAACTTCTGCACGGCCCGACCGGTTTTCGCCGAGATGTTCACCCGCGGCGCCCACGCCACTCGGGCCAGGTCGCGGTCGATCTCCTTGTCCAGCAGGTAGCGCCGGTCTTCGTCGACCAGGTCCCACTTGTTGAAGACCAGCACCAGTGCCCGGCCGGCCTCGATCACCATGGCCAGCACTCGCTGATCCTGTTCGGTCAGCGGCTGCGAGGCATCGACGAGGATGATCACCACTTCGGCGGCGTCGATGGCGCCGTGGGTGCGTACCGAGGCGTAGAACTCATGTCCGCTGGCCTGGCCGACTTTGCGGCGCAGCCCGGCAGTGTCGACGAAACGCCAGATCTTGCCGTCCATCTCGATCAGCGAGTCGACCGGGTCGACCGTGGTTCCGGCGACGTCGTGCACCACCGAACGCTCGTCGCCGGCCAGCCGGTTCAGCAGCGAACTCTTGCCGACATTGGGTTTGCCGACCAGCGCCACCCGTCGTGGACCGCCTCCCCCGCCGGCGGTTTCGGCGACCTCGGGCAGCTTGGCGATCACCTCGTCGAGAAGGTCGGCAACTCCGCGCCCGTGCAGGGCGCTGACCGCGTACGGTTCGCCCAGCCCCAGTGACCACAGTGCCGCCGCGTCGGCCTCACCGCGCTCCCCGTCAACCTTGTTGGCGGCCAAGAACACCGGCTTGCCCGAGCGGCGCAGGATGCGGGCTGCTGCTTCGTCGCCGGCGGTGGCTCCGACCACCGAGTCCACCACCAGGATCACCGCGTCGGCGGTGCGCATCGCCACCGACGCCTGCTCGGCCACCAACTGTTGCAAGCCCTTGGCGTCGGGTTCCCAGCCACCGGTGTCCTGCACCACGAAGCGACGTCCGGTCCACAGCGCGTCATACGACACCCGGTCGCGGGTCACGCCGGGCAGGTCCTGCACCACCGCCTCGCGCCGGCCCAGGATGCGGTTGACCAGAGTCGACTTGCCGACGTTCGGCCGGCCCACCACGGCCACCACCGGTGGGGGTCCGGAGTCCTCGACGAGCTCGTCGAAGCCGCTGTCTTCCCCGATCTCCCAGTCACTTTCGTCGACCCAGGTGCCGTCGGATTCAGAAGGACTCATCGGATCGCCCCGCAGCGCTGCTCGACCAATTCCCGCAGGTGGTCGACCACCTGCGCTTGCGTCATCTCCCCGGTGTCGACGATCACCGCGTCGTCGGCGGGCCGCAGCGGCGACACCTTCCGGGTCGAATCCAGTTCGTCGCGGCGCAGCACGTCGGCCAGCACCGCCGCGTAGTCATCGCCGAGCCCGGCCGCCACATTCTGGTCGTTGCGCCGCCGGGCCCGTGTCTCGGCGGAGGCGGTGAGGAAGATCTTGACGTCGGCGTCGGGCAGCACCACGGTGCCGATGTCGCGGCCTTCGACCACCACCCCGCCGGCTTCGGCGGCCAGCTTGCGCTGCAGGGCGACCAGCCGGGTGCGCACCGCTGGGATCGCCGACACCCCCGAGACCGCCCGGGTCACCTCGTCACCACGGATCTCGCGTGAAACGTCTTCTCCGCCAAGGTAGGCACGGTCCCCGTCGGGGTGCGAGTCCACCGCGACCTCGGCGGCCTCGGCAACCCGGGCGATACCCTCGGCGTCATCGAGGGCGACACCGGATCGCAGCACCGCCAGTGTGACGACGCGGTACATCGCGCCGGTGTCCAGGTACCGCTCTCCGAGCGCGCGCGCCAAACCCCGTGACACCGAAGATTTTCCGGTCCCGGCTGGGCCGTCGATAGCCACCACGACCCCGCTGCCCGTGCTCACAGACCTACCGCCTTGTACAGTTCGCCGACCTCTTTGCGGCCCAATTTGCGAATGGTGCCGGGCCGCTGATCCCCCAGCGCGACCGCGCCGATATCGGTGCGCACCAGTTCCTGTACCGGAAACCCGACCGACGCCAGCATTCGGCGCACGATGCGCTTGCGGCCCTCGTGCAGCGTCACTCGCACCAGCGTTTTCCCGGGCACGGCGTCGACCACCGCGAAGTCGTCGACCTTCGCCGGTCCGTCGTCGAGTTCGACACCGTCGCGCAGTTTCTTGCCGAGCCCGCGCGGCACCGTCCCGAGCACGGTGGCCACATAGGTTTTGGGTATCTCATAGGACGGGTGCATCAGCCGGTGCGCCAGCTCGCCGTCGTTGGTCAGCAGCATCAGGCCCTCGGTGTCGGCATCGAGCCTTCCGACGTGAAACAGCTTGGAGTCACCGCGAACCCGGTGCTCGACGTAGTCGCCGATGCAGGGCCTGCCGCGGTCATCCGACATCGTCGAATGCACACCGCGCGGCTTGTTCAGCGCCAGGTACACCCTTGTGTCATCGACGGTCACCCGCGCCCCGTCGACCCGGATCACGGCCGTGTCGGGATCGACCCGGGTACCCAGTTCGGTGACCACCTTGCCGTCCACCTCGACCCGGCCGTCGAGAATCATCCGCTCGGCGACCCGGCGCGACGCAACCCCGGCCTGCGACAACACTTTCTGCAAGCGCACACCATCGGTGTCCGGCTCGAACTCGGAGAAGGCCATCAGTCGTGGTCCACATCGAAAGTCAGTGGCTGATCCGCGGCCTGCGCGCCGCCGAGTTTCATGAAACGCGGTTCACTGTCCAGGGATTCGCTCAGATCGTCGATGACGTCGACGTCGGGCAGCAGGGGTGCGATGTCGGGCAGGTCGGCAAGCGAGGACAGGCCCAGCCGCTCCAAAAACAGCTCGGTGGTCGCGAACGTCACCGCGCCGGTGTCGGCGTCGGCGCCGGCTTCGGTGATCAGGCCCCGGGCCAACAGGGTGCGCATCACCGCGTCCACGTTGACGCCGCGCACCGCGCTGACCCGCGCACGCGTCACCGGCTGGCGGTAGGCGACCACCGCCAGCGTCTCCAGGGCGGCGCGGGTCAGTTTGGACCGCGCGCCGTCGAGCAGCAGGCGCTCGACGTACGGGGCGAACCGGGCGCGGGTGTAGAGCCGCCAGCCGCCGCCGGCCTCCCGCAGGTCGATGCCGCTGTCGCGTTCGGCGAGCTCGTCGGCCATCGCCCGCAGCTTCGCGGTGATCCGGTACACCGGCTGGTCGGTGGCGGCCGCCAACGCCTCGACGGTCACCGGGGTGTCCACCACCAGGAGCAGGGCCTCGAGCACCGCACCCAACTCGGAGTCCTCGAGTTCGGGGGCCACGGCGACGTCGATGCCCAGGTCGGAGCCCGCGGGAGCGGCGAACTCGGCGGCCTCGGACGGCTCAATCGGCTCGGTGGGCCCGGACGGTTCCGACACCTCGGGTTCGGGCATGTGGTCAGTCATCAATTCGTCTCGCACTACTCGGCCGATTCTGCTTTCACCAGGTCTACTAACTCTTCCGCGGCCGGAGATTCACCGGTCCACGACACCTGGAGCACACCAAGTGGTTCTGACTGGTCGAATGCTACCGCCCGGGCTCGATACAGTTCGAGCAGCGCCAGGAAGCGGCCGACGATCTCGATCGGCGCCCGGCAGTCGGCGACCAGTTCGGAGAACGACGCCCACTGACCGCTGCCGCGCGCCTCCAGCAGCCTTAGCAGCACTCCCGCTTGTTCGGGCACCGACACCATCACCTCGTGCAGGTGCTCGGTGCCCACCGTCGGCACCGGGCGGGGGGTGAACGCGGCGGCCGCGATCCGGGCGAACGAGTCGGCGTCGACGCCCAGCATCACCTCGGGCAGCAGGTTGGCGAAGCCGTCCTCCAGCGACACCGCGCGCGGGTAGCTGCGCAGCGCGGCGGCCTCGAGTTCGGCGAACATCTGCGCGACGTGCTTGAACGCCCGGTATTGCAGCAGTCGCGCGAACAGCAGATCGCGGACCTCCAGCAGGGCGAGGTCCTCTTCGTCGTCGACCTGCCCGGCCGGCAGTAGCCGGGCCGCCTTGAGATCGAGCAGGGTGGCGGCGATGACCAGGAACGCCGTCGTCTCCTCCAACTCCAGCTGGGCACCGACGTCGCGGGTGTAGGCGATGAAATCGTCGGTGACCTGGTGCAACGCCACCTCGGTGACGTCAAGGCGGTGCGCGAAGATCAGCTGCAGCAGCAGGTCGAAGGGACCTTCGAAGTTGGTCAGTCGAACCTGGAAGCCTTGAGTTTCGCTGGGGCCGCCGGCTGGCTCAGTCTCGGTTTTCACGCGCCGAATCGGTCGATGACTTCGCGGGCCAGTGCGCGGTAAGCCTGCGCACCGCCGGACTTCGGGGCCCAGGTGGTGATGGGCTCCCCCGCCACGGTGGTCTCGGGGAACCGGACCGTGCGGGTGATCACCGTGTCGAACACCAGGTCACCGAAGCGCTCCACCACCCGTGCCATCACCTCTCGGGAGTTGACCGTGCGCGGGTCATAACGGGTCAGCAGGATGCCGCTGATCTCCAGCTTCGGGTTCAGCCGGTCGCGGACCTTCTCGACGGTGTCGGTCAGCAACGCCAGGCCGCGCAGTGAGAAGTACTCGCACTCGGTCGGGATCACCACCCCGTCGGCGCAGGCGAGTCCGTTGACGGTCAGCAGTCCCAGCGACGGCTGGCAGTCCACCAGCAGGTAGTCGTAGCGGTCAAGCACCGGTCGCAGCGCCCGGGCCAGCGAATGCTCGCGGCCCACCTCGTTGACGAGCTGGATCTCGGCGGCCGACAGGTCGATGTTGGACGGCACCAAGTCCAGGTTCTCGATCCGGGTCGGCATCAGCACGTCGTCGATGTCGACCCGCGGCTCCACCAGCAGGTTGTGAATGGTGTGCGCCAGCTCGTAGTGCGGCACCCCCAGGCCCGCCGACAGCGCGCCCTGCGGATCCAGATCGACCAGCAGCACCTTGCGGCCGTATTCGGCCAGTGCCGCGCCGAGGTTGATGGTCGAGGTGGTCTTGCCGACGCCGCCCTTCTGGTTGCACATCGCGATGACCTTGGCGGGGCCGTGTGTCGAGCGGGGCTGCGGCTCGGGGATATTCCGCGGTGGACGCCCGGTCAAGCCGACGCCGGGGCGTTCGTCGTCGCTCATGGCCGATTAGGCGAGGTGGTGGCGGACATCCGAAGAAGTCTAACGGGTGACCGACGCCCGCACCTGCTACATGAGCAGTCCTCGGGCGTGCCGCGCGCCATAAGATCGCGCCCATGAGCCTCAAACGACACATCCCCTTCTTGCGGTGGTCGTTCCTGCGGGTGGTTACCGGCACCCGCAGCCTCACCACGACAGGCCAGATCGGCGATGGCCGCGAAGCTGCCGCGGTCGACTACGTGCTGTCCCATGCCCGCGCCGGCGACATCGACGATGTACTGGCCCGCCTCGACGAGTTCGCTTACGAGCAGTCGCTGCTGATCAATATCGGTGACGAGAAGGGAGTCCTGCTCGACGCCGCGGTGCAGCGGGTCAACCCGGCGCTGGCGTTGGAACTGGGCACCTACTGCGGTTACGGCGCCCTGCGCATCGCCCGCGCCGCGCCGTCGGCCCGGATCTACTCGGTCGAGCTCGCCGAGGCAAACGCCGACAACGCCCGGCAGATCTGGGCGCACGCCGGGGTGGCCGACCGGATCACGTGTGTGGTGGGCACCATCGGTGACGGCGGGCGCACGCTGGACGCCCTGACCGCACGACACGGCTTCGCCGCCGGTGCGTTGGACTTCTTGTTCCTCGACCACGACAAGGACGCCTACCTGCCCGACCTGCACAGCATCCTGGATCGGGGCTGGCTGCACCCGGGGTCGGTCGTGGTGGCCGACAACGTCAAATTGCCGGGCGCACCGCGCTACCGCGAGTACATGCGGGCTCAGCAGGGGACGCGCTGGGACACCGTCGAGCACAAGACGCATGTGGAGTACCAGAGCCTGCTGCCCGATCTGGTGCTGGAGTCGACGTTTCTGGGCTAGTTGCCTGGCGCGAGCGTGCCCAGAATGACAGTTTCTGCCGCGTGTCGCTGTGCAAACACGCGCGCTCGCGCAGAGAAAGGGCCGGGTTAGCGGGCGCGGGGGTGGGCGCCGGCCCAGACCTCGCGCAGCGCGTTCACCGTGACCAGCGTGTAGATCTGGGTGGTCGACACCGAGGCATGCCCGAGCAGTTCCTGCACCACCCGCACGTCGGCGCCCCCGTCGAGCAGATGGGTCGCAAACGAGTGCCGCAGCGTGTGCGGTGACACCTTCGCGGTGATCCCGGCTCGCTCGGCGGCGTCCTGCAGCACCTGCCAGGCGCTCTGCCGCGACAGCCGGCCCCCGCGGGCGTTGAGGAACACCGCCGCGGTGCCACGGCCACGCCCAGCCAGGCTCGGACGGCCCCGCACCAGATAGGCGTCCAGTGCCGCCACCGCGGGCCGCCCCACCGGGACCAGCCGCTGCTTGCCGCCCTTGCCGCGCAACAGCACCGACCGGTCGCGCACATCGATGTCGTCGAGATCCAGGCCGACCGCCTCCGAGATCCGGGAGCCGGTGGAGTACAGCAACTCCAGCAGCGCCCGGTTGCGCAGCGTCAACGGGCCGTCCGAGGCGCTCTCCCCTCCCGCACCGGCCAACAGCGCGGTCACCTCGTCGATGGTCAGGCTCTTGGGCAGTCGCCGTCCCGGCGTCGGCGGTTTGACGCCGCGCGCCACGTCCACCGGGGCCATACCCTCCGCGGCGGCGAACCGGTGCAGGCCCCGCACCGCGATCAGCGCGCGCCCGGCCGAGACCGCCGACAGCGCCGGCATGCCGTTGTCGGGGTCACCGCGCCGCAGCGCCACCAGGAAATCGGTGACGTCGTTCTCCCGGACGGCGGCCAGGTCGTCGATGCCGCGCGCCTGCAGGTGTTCGGTGTAGCGCCGCAGGTCGCGCCGATAGGAGCTCAACGTATTGGCGGCGACGCCGCGTTCGATCGTCAGATGATCCAGGTAACCCTGCAGCTGCCCGGTCAGCGGGACAACCGGCCGGGCCGCCGCGGTCATGACCGGCTCTGCCTGGCGGCGAACGCGGTCGGTCTGTCGACCCACTCGGCGTCCACCGGACGTGGCGTCGCCAGCCCCAGGCGGTGCAGGTAGGCGGCCAGAATTCCCGCCACCGCAATGGCATTGACGATCTCGCCGCGGAACACCCGCTCGGCCGCCTCGGCGATCGGATACCAGCGCAGGGTGAGATCGGCCTCCTCGTCCCGTGCTTCCGGGCGTTCGACCTCCGAAAGCCCGGTGGCCAGATACACCCGCACCGACTCGTCGGAGAAGCCGGGCGTGGAGTCCAGGTCGACCAGCACCTGCCAGGTGGTCGCGGTCAGCCCGGCCTCCTCGACGAGTTCGCGCGCGGCGGTCAGGTGGGCCGCCTCGCCGCCGACGTCGAGCAGCCCGGCGGGCAGCTCCCACAGCCGCCGGCCGAAGGCGTGGCGGTACTGGTAGATCAGCGGGATGTTGCCGGACTCGTCCATGGCGACCACCCCGACGGCGCCGTAGTGTTCCACCACATCGCGGGTGGCCGTCTTCCCGCCCGGCATCCGCACCTCATCGCGGCGCAGCGCGAAGATCTTGCCGCTGTGCAGCAGACGCGACGACTCGGTCTCGAAGACGTGTTCAGCCACGGGTTACGTGTTCCGGCAGGGCTTCTTGTACGGGATCGGTCAACGGTTGGGCGCTGCCGCCGTGGCCGTCGGCGCCGGTCTGGGCGTCGACGGGCTCGTGGTGTTCGTGGGCATGCTCGGGGATCTCCACCGGCAGCCGCTCGGCGGCCTTGTAATCGATGGCCGCGCCGACGAACGCGGCGAACAGCGGGTGCGCCCGGGTCGGCCTGCTCTTCAACTCCGGGTGCGCCTGGGTGCCCACCAGGAACGGGTGCATCTCGCGCGGGTACTCGACGAACTCCACCAGCTTTCCGTCCGGGGACGTGCCGGAGAACCGCAGGCCGCTCTCGGCGATCCGGTCCCGGTAGGCGTTGTTGACCTCGTAGCGGTGCCGGTGCCGTTCGGAGACCTCGGTCGTCCCATAGGCCTCGGCAACGATCGAACCCGGTTCCAGCACAGCGGGGTAGGCGCCAAGGCGCATGGTGCCGCCGAGGTCGGCCGTGCCGGCGACCGCATCCTGCTGATCGGCCATGGTCGCGATCACCGGGTCCGGCGTGTCCGGATCGAACTCCGCGGAACTGGCCTGCGTGATACCGGCGGTGCGGGCCGCGTCGATCACGATGCACTGCAGGCCCAGACACAGTCCCAGCACCGGCAGCGAGTGGGTGCGCGCATAGGCGATGGCGCCGATCTTGCCCTCGATGCCCCGGATTCCGAACCCGCCGGGGATCAGCACCCCGTGCATGTCTCCCAACGCGGCGGCCGCCCCCGCCGGGGTTTCACACGCGTCGGAGGCGACCCAGTGGATCTCTACCTTCGCGTAGTGGCTGAAGCCGCCGGACCGCAACGCCTCGATGACCGACAGATACGCATCGGAGAGGTCGATGTACTTGCCCACCAAGGCGATTCGCACGGTCTCGTGTGGTTCATGGACGCGCCGCAACAGCTCGTCCCACTCGGTCCAGTCGACGTCCTTGAACGGCAGGTTGAGCCTGCGCACCACGTAGGCGTCCAGCTCCTCGCGGTGCAGCACCTTGGGGATGTCGTAGATCGATGCCGCGTCCGGGGTGGAGATCACCCCGTCGACGTCGACGTCGCACATCAGCGCGATCTTGTTCTTCAGCGGTTCGGGCACATCGCGGTCGCAGCGCAGGATCAGCGCGTCGGGGGTGATACCGATGCTGCGCAGCGCCGCCACCGAGTGCTGGGTGGGCTTGGTCTTGAGCTCACCGGAGGGCGCCAGATACGGCACCAGCGATACGTGCAGGAAGAACACGTTGTCGCGGCCGACGTCGTGGCGGACCTGGCGGGCGGCTTCCAGGAACGGCTGTGACTCGATGTCGCCGACGGTGCCGCCGATCTCGGTGATGACGACGTCGGGGCGCCGGCCGTCGGCGTCGGGCTCGGACATCGCCAGGATGCGCCGCTTGATCTCGTCGGTGATGTGCGGGATCACCTGCACGGTGTCGCCCAAGTATTCGCCGCGGCGTTCCTTGGCGATCACCGTCGAATACACCTGCCCGGTGGTCACATTCGCCGACCCGGGCAGGTCGCGGTCCAGGAACCGCTCGTAGTGGCCGACGTCGAGGTCGGTCTCAGCACCGTCTTCGGTGACGAAGACCTCACCGTGCTGGAACGGGTTCATCGTCCCGGGGTCGACGTTGAGATAGGGGTCCAGCTTCTGCATGGTGACCTGCAGGCCGCGGGCGATCAATAACTGGCCCAGGCTGCTTGCGGTCAAACCTTTACCAAGCGAGGATGCAACTCCGCCGGTGACGAAGAGGTGCTTCGGCTCGGTTTGCGGATGCTTTCGCAGTGGTGGCAACACCAACCTCCGTGACGACGGCGCAGGATTGAGGGCCTGCCGACCCACGGAATCTCACCCTAACATCGTTGGCAGCCCCCGGCCGCTGACACGCCGCCCGGCCTATTGCGCCAGGGTGACCGACCCGGCGCCATGACCGATGCCGAACCGGCCCGGGTGCCCGCCGTTGATCAGACTGCTCACCGCCATGACGGTGGTGATCCGCCCGGACTCCAGGTCGACGTCGTCGACCGTGCTGACCGCGTCGCCGACGGCGGCGTCGGTGCGGGCCATCGCCACGGCCGCGGTGCCCGAGGCGCAGCCGTCCCGGCCGGCCAGCACCGTCGCCGAGCCGTGCGGGGCCAGCGCCGCCGCGAACCGTGCCACGCTCACTCCGCTACTGCCGCCGTCATCGGGCAGCGCTCCCCCGGTGATCACCACCGCGGCGTCGGCCGCGGCGAACCGGGGTTCGGGGTAGGTGATGAAACCGGTGTCGCGCAGCGCCGCCAGTACGGTGGCACGCTGGGCGTCGTCAACGGGCGCAGCGGGCGGGTCGGGATGGCGCGAGTTGATCAGCAGCGCGATGCCGAGCAGGTCGCCGGCCTGGGCGCCCTGGTCGATGAGATCGGTGCTCAATTGGGTGCCGGCCGGCACGATCCCGGACTCCACCACCGCCCGCAGCTTCTCCTCGGCATTGCCGTCGACGAACTGGGGCGTCAGCGCGATCGTTGCGGTGACGGCTCCGCCGGCCTGGCCGATGATCCGCGCGACCGCCTCGACGTCATCATCGGCAGCGTCCGGGGTCCGGAAGATCACCGCGGACTTGCCCCTGAGCGCGTCGTGCACGATGCGGGGCGCCATCTGGGCGTCGAAATCGTTTGCGTGGCCGAGTCGCTCGTCCAGCGCGTTCTGCTGGTCGTGCAGTGTGTCGATCTGTGCGCGCAGCTCCTGCTTATCGGACTGCAGGCTGCCCAGCACCGGTCCCGACAGCAGCCCGGAGCCCAGCACGACGCCGATCACCAGTGCCAGCAGCACCGCGGTCAGCGACATCGCGTGGTAGCGGGGGGTGATCATCGCAGTGTCGGCCCCAGTTCTCTTAGGTCACCCAGTGCTGCAGCCACAGCCTCAGGTGGTGCCAGTAGTTGCCGAGCCAGTCCAGTACCACGGCGTCGGTCTGCGACACCCACAGCGCCACGATGACGGCCATCAGCATGGTCAGCACCAGCAGTGCGATGGCGCCCGCGGAGACCCGGTTGCGGTACAGCGTGGCGACCGCCCGGGCGTCCACCAGTTTCTCGCCCACCTTGAGCCGGGTCAGGAACATCGACGGATTGGTCAGCTGGCGGGTCCGGTCGAAGAACGTCTCGATGTTGGCGGTGTGCCCGGCCGTCACCAGCAGCGCCGCACCGTGGTGGTCGGCCAACAGCAGCGCCAGATCCATCGGGGACCCGGCGGCCGGGAACGTCATGGCGCCCACACCGAGGTCCTGGATGCGCTCCAGACCCGGGGCGTGACCGTCGGCGTCGGCGGGCAGCACCACCTGGGATCCGCCCCGCAGCACCTCGGCGCTCATCTGGTCGGGGTCGCCGACGATCAGCTGCGGGCGGTATCCCGCCTTGCGCAGCACGTCGGCGCCGGCGCCGATGCCGATCAGCACCGGCTGGTACTCCTTGATGAACGGCTTGAGGCACTTGAGGTCGTCGGCGGCGTCGGGTTCGTCACCGACCAGCACCACATGCCGGCGGCGCAGGTCGACATCGATCTCGGGGACGCCGATTCCGTCGATCAGCAGCGGGCTCTCGCTGCGGATGAACTCGATGGTGTTGCCGGCGAAGGACTCCAGGTGCGCCACCAGCCCGGTCTTGGCCTCGAGCATCAGGTCGGCGATCTCGACATCGCTGCGCTCGACGCCGCGCGCCAGGCGTCGGTCGCCGGAGTAGACCGCACCGTTGTGCAGCCGGATCTTGGCGCCGTCGCGGATCTTCTTGAACACCGTGGGCCCGGCCTCGTCGATCAGGGCGACGCCGTTGGCCACCAGCACCTCGGGCCCGAGGTTGGGATAGCGCCCGGAGATGGACGCCGAGGCGTTGACCACGCCGGCGATCTGCGCCTCCACCAGTGCGTCGGCGGTGATCCGGTCCAGGTCGAGGATGTCGAGAACCACGATGTCGCCGGGCCCGACCCGGCGCAGCAACCGGTCGACGTCGCGATCAACCCGGGCGGTACCGACGACACCGGGCCGGGAGGCGTTACGAGACAACAGCGCAGACATCTTCATGGGCGCGATTCTGGCCGGGAAGTCAGACGAATCGCGGGAGGCGCGCCGTAACACCAGCCCCAGAAGTTCTATCACGCCACATCAGTCACAGGATTATGGGTGACTCGCGGCCGGAAAATCCAGGGATTTCCCTGTATCCGCCGTGCCTTTGCGAGCCCTAATGTCGACGCGACCGGGGCACCGAATCGGGAGGACGGAGAACCAGCGACATGAGGGCGACACGCATTTTGTGCCTGGCCGCACTGGCGGCGGGTGCGTCACTCGGCCTGGCCGGCCCGGCGAACGCCGAACTGGCGGACGGCACCTACACGATGACCATTTCCGAATCCAACCAGTTCCAGGTCGGCCAGACGCAGACGTGGCATGTCGGCAGCTGCGGTCCGGACTGTCGGCACGTCGAGGTGGCCGGCGGCGACACCCCGTACGACTTCCACCTGTCGGGCGATTCCTGGATGGCGTCCCAACCACCGGGGCAGGCGCACGGATTCATCACCACCGTCGAAAACACTTCCCTCAGCGGCACATTCACCTTTGACGACGGCGCCTACTACAAGTACCAGCTGAAGAAGAACTGACCCGGGCGCCGACCCGTCCGGCCCGCTATTCGGAGCGGCCCGCCCCGGCGCTCTCGGCACGATCCTGCTGTGCGGCATCGAGCAGTTCCCGCGCGTGCGCCCGGGCGGTGTCGGTCTCGCCGAGACCGGCCAACATGCGAGCCAACTCGACCACCCGCCCGTCGTCGTCGAGGCGTCGCACACCGCTGGCCCCGCCGCGTCCGGCATCGACGACCAGGTGCGCGTCGGCGTAGGCCGCGACCTGGGGCAGGTGCGTCACCACGATGACCTGGTGGGTGCGCGCCAAACGGGCCAGCCGCCGCCCGATCTGCACCGCCGCGCGGCCACCCACGCCGGCATCGACCTCGTCGAAGACCATCGTGGTACCGGCCGAGTTCCGCGCCGCCGCGGACGACGACGACGTGGCCAGCACCACCTCCAGCGCCAGCATCACCCGGGACAGCTCGCCCCCCGAGGCGCTCTTGGCCAGCGGCAGCACCGTCATCCCCCGGTGCGCGGCCAGCCCGAACTCGACGTCGTCGATGCCGTCGGCGCCGGCATGAACCGTCTGCCCCGACGGCAACCGCAGGGCGGCCGGGTCGTCGTCGGCGGCCGGGCTGTGGCTGACCCCGATGGTGAATTCGGCGTCGGCCATCGCCAGCCCGGACAGCTCCGCGCTGACCGCTTTGGCCAGCCCGCGGGCGGATTTGTCGCGCGCAGCGCTGAGATCGGTGGCGGTCTTGACCACTTGCTCGGCGAGCTCGTCGACGCGGCGGGCCAGCCCGGCGAGCGCTTCTTCGGAGACGTCGAGTTGCGCCAGCCGGTCCCGGGATTGGGCCGCCCAGGCCAGCACCCCGTCGATGTCGGCGGCGTATTTGCGGGTCAGCGACCGCAGTTCGGCCTGCCGGGCCAGTTTGGCGTCCAGGGCGCCGGCACCGGTGGGCAGTTCATCGAGGTAGCCGCTCAGTTCGCGGTTCACGTCGCCGACCACCGTGAGCGCCTCGCCGAGCTGTTCACCCAGTGCCTGCAGGGCGGTGTCGTCGGTGGCGGTCAACGCCGCCTTCGCCTGCGCAAGCCGGTCGGTGGCCGACGTCGGGCCGTCGGCGGCCTCGTCCACCGCGTCGTCCGAGCCGCCGGCCAGCGCCGCCCGCGCCCCGGACGCCGCGGCGCGCAGTGCGTCCAGTTCGGAGAGCCGGCGGATCTCGTTCGCCAGCGCGTCGTCCTCCCCCGGCTGCGGGTCGACGGCATCGATCTCCCGCAAGGCGAAGGTGAGCCGGTCGGCCTCTTGGGCCAGTTCCCGGGCGCGGTTGCGGCGGTCGACCAATTCACGTCGCGCCGACAGCCAGGCCTCCCGCGCGCTGCGGTAGCGCTCGAGGCGGGCGCCGACCGCGGCGAAGCGGTCCAGCGCGCCGCGCTGTTCGTCCGGGCGCATCAACCGCAGCTGGTCGTTCTGACCGTGCAGGGTCAGCAGCCCGCCGGTGAAGCCGCTCAGTGACTTGGCGGGGACCCCGCGACCGCCGAGGTAGGCCCTCGACGGCCCGTCGGCGCTGACCGAGCGGGCCGCGATCACGCTGCCGTCCTCGTCGCGTTCGGCGCCGGAGGCCTCCAGGATCTCGTCGATCTGCGCGGCCGCCGCCTGCGCCAGGTCGGCGGTGCAGAACCGGCCCTCCACCACCGCGCGGGCCGCGCCGGAGCGCACCCGGGTGGCATCCGCGCGGGCGCCGCCGAGCAGGTGCAGTCCGGTGACGACCATCGTCTTGCCGGTGCCGGTCTCCCCCGTCAGCACCGTCAGGCCACGGTCGAATTCGGCGGTCGCCGCGTGGATCGCGCCCAGCGACTCGATGCGGATCTCAGTGAGCAACGGCGGGCACCGTCGTCATTGTCCGCGCCAACCGGTCACCGGCAACCGGAACTTGCGCACCAGCCGGTCGGTGAACGGGGACCGGCCCAGCCGCGCCCATTTGACCGGGGTGACGCCGCGCTGCACCTCGAGCCGGCCGCCGGCCGGGACCAGCATCTTGCGGCGGCCGTCGCAGAACACCAACGCATTGTGGCCGTCGCTTTCGACTTCGATCGCGATCGTCGAATTCGGACTGGTCACCATCGGCCGGGCGAACAGGGCGTGGGCGTTATTGGGCACCACCAGGATCGCGTCCAAGTCGGGCCAGAGCACCGGCCCACCCGCGGAGAACGCGTACGCGGTGGATCCGGTCGGTGTCGACACCAGCACCCCGTCGCAGCCGAACGTGGACACCGGCCTGCCGTCCACCTCGACCACCACGCCCAGCACGCCCAGCCGCGGGCCCTTCTCCATGCTGGCTTCGTTGAGCGCCCAGCCGCTGTCGATGATCTCTCCGTTGGCGCGCACCATCACATCCAGCGTCATCCGGTCCTCCACCCGGTAGTCGCGGGCGATGATATGGTCGAGCACCCGGTCGATGTGGTCGGCTTCGGCCTCGGCCAGGAAGCCGATCCTGCCGAGATTGACCCCCAGCACCGGGATGTCGGCGCTGCGGGCCAGTTCGGCGGCCCGCAGGAAGGTGCCGTCACCGCCGAGAACGAGCACCAGTTCGCAGCCCTCGGCGGCCCGGTTGTCGGGGTCCACCACGTCGATCTGGACGCCGAGTTCGCGCATGTCGTCCGGCGCCAGGTGCAGCGAGCCCTTGTCGACGGCTTCGGCGGTCAGCACCCGCAGCGTGATGTCGTGGTCGCCCAGCACCTTTTCCACGCGGCGGGCGGTGTCGGTGGCCTCTTCACGCCCGGTGTGCACCACCAGCAAAACGGTGCGCTCTCGGCTGCCGATAGTCACTGGGGTCCCCTCGCGACGGCATTGTGTACGGCTGCATCCAACGCCTCACCGGTCAGCGGTGCGGCGGCGGCACGCAGATGCAGAAAGTATTCGACGTTGCCCGACGGCCCCGGCAGCGGACTGGCGGTCACCGCGACGGTGCCCCACCCCAGGTCCGCCGCGCGGTGCGCCACCGAGCGCACCGCGTCGGCGCGCAGGCCCGGGTCGGACACGACACCGCCGGAGCCCACCTGTTCGCGTCCCACCTCGAACTGCGGCTTCACCATCGGAACGATATCGGCGTCGGGTGACGCGCAGCCAGTCAGCGCGGGCAGCACGGTGGCCAGCGAGATGAACGACAGGTCGGCGACGATCAGCTCGGCGGGGCCACCGATGGCGTCGGGGGTAAGCCCGCGCACATTGGTGCGCTCGACGACGACGACGCGCGGGTCGGTGCGCAGCGACCAGGCCAACTGGCCGTAGCCGACGTCGACGGCGACCACTCGGGCCGCGCCGCGGTCGAGCAGCACCTCGGTGAATCCACCGGTCGAGGCGCCCGCGTCCAGGCACTGCCGGTCGGCGACGGTGATCCCGAAGGTGTCCAGCGCGCCGATCAGCTTGTGCGCCCCGCGCGACACCCAATTGCGTTCGCCGTCGTCCAGGACGGCCAGGGCGGCGGTGAGTGTCACGGCGGTGGCGGGCTTGACGGCGGGGATGCCGTCGATGGTGACCTTGCCGGCGCCGATCAATTCCGCGGCCTGCTGGCGGGATCGGGCCAGTCCGCGCCGGACCAGCTCGGCGTCAACGCGAGCGCGCCGCGACATCTGCCCTCAGCCCTTCTCCACCGATTCCAGTGCCCGCACCAAGACCTCGTGGGCCTCTGCGAGCCGCTGTGCCAGGGCGTTCAGATCACTGTGGGCCGGCAGGTCGGCCAGCTCGGCTTCCCCGGGCAGCTCGGCCAGCAACGCCGCGATGCGCTGCCGGACATCATCAATGTCGTTGTTCATGGCTGCCACCAACGCTAGTCGATGCCCGTTCTGGTCCCCTAGGGCCACGGGCCGAGCAGGGACCAGTGTTGCAGAGCCTGCCCGGCGGTGTCGTCGGCGGATTCGACGGTGAACGGGCGCCCGGCCAGGTCGGCTTCGGCTACCGCGTCGGCCAGCGCCCGCACGATCGACAGGCCGTCACCGCCGTCGTCGTCGGGCTGCACCGTCGCGACGGTGATCGTCGTGCCGTCGACGCTGGTCCGCCACTGCGGCTGCGGGCCGATCGCCAGCCGGTCGGCGTCGAGCTGCAGTGCCCGCAGATCGTGGCCGATGTAGGTCGGTCGCTGCTCGGCTGTCGCGCCGACGGCGTCGCGTGCCGAGTTGACACCGGTGAGCACCATCAGGCTCGGCAGGGCGGCGGCGTTGGCGGCGGCGATGTCGGTGTCGAGCCGGTCGCCGACGACCAGCGGCGCGTAGAACTCGCCGCGGGTCAGTGCCTCGGTGAGCAATGCCGGGCCGGGCTTGCCGGCCACCTGTGGTTCGGCGTCGGTCGCGGCCCGCAACGCGGCCACCATCGATCCGTTGCCGGGCAGCAGCCCGCGCTCGGAGGGCAACGTCTTGTCGACGTTGGTCGTCATCCACATCGCTCCGGCCCGGATCGCCAGGGCCGCCTCGGCCAGCTCGGCCCAACCGGTCTCGGTGGACAGGCCCTGCACCACCGCGGCCGGTTCGTCGGCCGCCAGCCGCACGGGTTCCAAACCGGCAGCGGCGATTTCGGCAGCCAGCGATTCGGTGCCGATCACCAGCACCCGTGATCCGGCGGGAAGTCGCTCGGCCAGCAGGTGCGCCGCGATCTGGGCGCTGGTGGCCACATCCTCGCCGGTAGCGGTGAAGCCCAGCCGCCGCAGATGCTCTGCGACCTCGTCAGCGCCCCGCGAGGAATTGTTGGTGATGAACACGGCGCGGCTTTGCACCTCCGCCAGGGTTTCGACCGCTCCGGCGGTCGGTTCGCCGCCGCGGAACACCGTGCCGTCGAGATCCAGTAGCAGACAGTCGTATTCGTCGGCCAGCGTCGCGGAGCCGCCCAGTTCGGCGATCCGCTCCTCGACGTCGGTGACTCCCTCGGTGTCGGCCGCGGCGGCCCGCAGGAACCATTCCAGCGCCTCGGCGTCGCGGCCCAGGGCCACCAGGGTCTCGGCGTGGGCGTAGTGCAGTCGGGCCACGGTCGATCCGGTGCGCTCGGGGTCGGTCGGTGCGGCCGACAACACCGTCAGCGCCTGCTCGAGCTGGCCCAGATCGGCGCGGGCGCCGGCGACCACGATCCGGAGTTCATCGGCCTCGTCGCCCTCGAGCTGGGCGGCTTCGGGGGTGGCGGCCAGTTCGATCGCGCGCTGCGGTCGGCCCAGGCCGCGTTCACAGTCGGCGATCAACGGCAGCAGGGCGGATTTGCTGCCCATCCGGCGGGCGGCGCGCAACTCGGCCAGGGCCTGTGTCCAGTCGCCGCAGTGGTAGGCCGCGATCCCGACCGCTTCACGGACCGCGGTGATCCGTGTCGAGCGAGCCCGGGCCGCCCGGGCGTGCCGCAACGCGGCCTGCGGGTCGTCGTCGAGCAGCATTCCGGCGGCCACCAGATGGCAGGCGACACCGTCGGCGGTGGCCCGGCTCAGGGTGCTCAGTTCCCGGCGCACCTCCGGCGCCAGCTGCTTGGGCTCGACCCCCGCGGGAAGAGGCGGATCGTCATAGCGCGGGGTGAATTCCTCACCGGATGACCGGGGCGGCCGCGGGCCACCGTCGTGATCCCGCCGCGGCGAGGTACGCCGATCCCGGTCCGGTCTGGGACCCCCCGGTGTTCGGCGCTGGTCACCGGTGGACGTGCGCCGCTGGTCGCCGCCACCTCGCCTTTGCTGCGGACCGCGTGGGCCACTTCCGGTACCCCCGCGCGACTGACCACGCCCGCCACTTGCTCTGTTGTCGACCACGAAAACCTTTCACCGTGAAACCTCGTGTAAGGATACGGGCCGCCGTCATTGCTCCGCCGACTGCACCGAGTCGCCCAAACCGCCCCCGGAGCTGCCCATTCTTCGGTGTGCCGCCCTCACGACCGAACCGGATGCGATTAGCGGCGATGCCGGGCCGGTGCGGGCCCTTCGCCCCGGTTTTCCCACCGGGTGACCGCGGACGATGACCAGGGAAATCCCTGTATCCCCGAGCGTCTCGGTCCGGTTAGCGTCAGGGCAGTCAGTCCACGGCGTCGAGGCGGGGGTGTCGCCAACGCGAGGTAGATCGGGAGGTACGGCGTGCTCATGCGATTTGCGCCCGTTGTCGGGGCGGTGGCAGGCGCGGTGGTCGGAATGGTCGGCCCCGCCTCGGCGGCACCCTTGAACGGCAGCTACACCGCAACCATGATCGACGGTGGAGGTCGCTACGAACGTGGCAGTACGACTACTTTCACCATGACCCCCTGCGGTCCCGACTGCAGACACCTCGACACCGGCGCTGAGCCACCGAGTGACCTGCACCTGCAGCGCAACGTCTGGAGTGGCCCCTTCAGCGCTTTCGACGCCGAGGGCGCGCCCTGCACGGCCACGCTGGACTACGCCTCGCTGGTTCTCACGTCGCATTGCCCGGGCCGGCCCAACCTGGTTATCCGGCTGACCAAAAACCCTTGACGCCCGGGGGCTCGGGATGAAACGCCCCCCGATTCTCGGGGGGCGTTTCGCTGTGTTGTGTTCGGCAGTTCCGGGATCCGAAAGGCGTTGGCGCGCAGCCGTTACCGCCGCGCCATCGACGCCATGGCGGGTGACGGTGCCGTGGCGCCGGTTCCGGACGACGCGAGCCGGCGAAACAAGAACTCCAGCTGGTCTTCGAGGACCGTCGACAGCCACGGATCAGCGTAGACATCGAAGTGGTCCACCGGATAGTGGCGCAGTTCGGTGGGCGCGGTGGCCTTGCGGGCGGCGCGCGCGGCGGCCGGCGAGGACACCACCGTGTCCCGATCACCCACCTGGATCAGCAGCGGCGCCGTGATCCTTCGGATGCCCAGGACCGGCCGGTTGCGGGCGACATCGAGGGTGCACCGGGCACGAATCTCGTTGCGCCACCACGGGCCGGTCACCGCGAGGAAGTTTTCCAGGGCACCGTCTTTGGCTATCACGGCCGGCGAGTCGGCCGGTCCGATCGCCGGGAGCAGGTACGGACGCCGGCCGAGTCGGTCGCGCAGCCCCGCCACGGTCAGCGCCACGAGCTTGCCCACCCCGGCGGACTTGGCGATCATGCCGAGCACCGGGATTCCGTCGACGGCCGGCGTGAGCGACAGCACCGCGGCGATACGCCGGTCATGGGCCGCCACGTTCAGCACATGCCCGCCCGAGTAGGAAGTGCCCCACAACACGATTCGGTCGGGGTCGACGCCGCGCAGGTGGCGGGCGGCGGCGACCGCGGCATGGTAGTCGGCGCGCTGCCCCCGGTAATCGATGTGCTGGCGCATCTGTCCGCCGGAGGCGCCGAACCCGCGGTAGTCGAAGAGCAACACGTCGAGGCCCGCCGCGGCGAACCCTTCGGCATAGCCCTCCAGTCCGGCGTCCCGGGTGCAACTGAAGCCGTGGGCCATCACCACACAGGGGCGCCCGGCCTCGGTCTGGAACGCCGTGCCCTGCCCGGCATAATGCCAAGCGGCACAGGTGGTTCCCGCGCTGCGGAAAGTCACGTCGTTGCGCTTCATGCGGCACCGCCGGCAACCGTCAGCCGCGGGCGGACGGCACTGCGCGCGAACCGCAGGGTGCCGTCGTCGATCGGGCCCGCGAGCCGTTCGAGGTCGAAGCGGTAGTGGCTCTTGAACGTCCACGGACCGTCTTTGACCTGGCGAGGGAAGGCGCCGACGCTGCGCCGCACGTAGTTCGACGTCAGGTCGTCGAGGATCAGCTCCCGCTCGGCGGCGACGTCGGTGAATTGCGGCACGACGGTGTCGAACCCGCGCCGGTCCATGAACTCCAACAGCCGGGCCAGGTAGTCGCTGGCCAGGTCGATCCGCAGGGTCCACGAGTTGTTGGTGTAGCCGAAGCCGAAGAAGAAGTTCGGCAGCCCACTGAGCATCACCGACTTGTAGGTCACCGTGTCGGACCAGTCGACGGACTCACCGTCGACGGAAACCTCGATGCCGCCGAAGGGCAGCAGCTTCAGGCCGGTGGCGGCGACCACGATGTCGGCGGCCAAAAACTGCCCCGAGGCCAGCTCGATCCCGTCGGGGACGAACCGCTCGATCGTGTCCGTGACGATGGTGGCGCGACCGCGCTTGACCGCGCCGTACAGGTCGCCGTCGGGGACGAAGCACATCCGCTGCTCCCACGGCTTGTACGACGGGTTCAGGTGGGTGTCGACGTCGAAGCCACTGGGCAGAAAGGCCTTGTTGACCCGTCGGATCAGTGACCGCACCAGCCGCGGGCAATGCCGGCTGAGGCTGACGATCGCGCGCAGGCGCTGAATGTTGGCCTGGCGAGTCGCCCGGAACGCCCAGCCGACCGGCATGAAGCGGCGCAGCAGGTTGAAGACCACGTCCTTGGCCGGCAGCGGCAGGATGTAGCTGGGTGAGCGCTGCAACATGGTGACCAATTCGGCCTTCTCGGCCAGCGCCGGCAGCAGGGTCACGGCCGTCGCGCCACTGCCGATCACCACCACGCGCTTGTCCGTGTAGTCGAGGTCCTCGGGCCACTGCTGCGCGTGCACCAGAGTCCCGTCGAAGTGCTCCTCACCCTCCCAGGTCGGTCGGTAGCCGCCCGCGTGGTCGAAGTAGCCCGTGCCCGAGACGATCCAGCGCGCCCGCATCGTGTCCGGCTGACCGCTGGCGACGTCGCGCAGGGTGACCGTCCACAGCGATTCCGCCGACGACCAGGCCAGCAACTCGACCCGGGTGCCCAGGCGCATCCGATCGGCAAGGCCGAACTCCTCGACCGTCTCGATCAGATAGTCCTTGATCTCCGAACCCGGCGCGATCGCCTTTTCCTTGGTCCACGGCTTGTACTGGTAGCCGTAGGTGATCAGGTCGGAGTCCGAGCGGATGCCGGGATAGCGAAACAGGTGCCAGGTGCCCCCGACCTCCTGGTGGGCGTCCACGATCAGGACCGACCGCTCGGGTATCTGCATCTTCAGCCGGGAGGCGAAACCGAGCCCGGTGAGCCCGGCGCCGACGATGAGGATCTCCACATCGGGCGAGTCCGGGTGATGCGAGGGTGAGCCCGGGTCGAGGGCGGCAACGGTGCGTGAAGTGGTGGGCACGACAACTCCTTCGATGATGTGTGTCCATCGTCACGTGATCCATGGCACGTCAACAAGGGCGATTCGCACTGACTTAACGCGTTTGGATGTGCAATTGCACATCTCGGGCGTAGCCTCCAGCCATGACGGCGGGCGACGGATCCGAATCGGGGCCCAGACGAGGCGTGCCCGAGGATCTGGTGCGCGAGGTGGCATCCTGGTTCCTCGACCCGGACAGCGGGGCGCTGCCGCGCGTGGAGGAGGCCGCACTGGTCGGCCTCGGAGAGCCGGTCAACACCGATCCGCTGTTGAGCCAGGAAGCACGCGAGTCCACCCGCCTCAACGTCCGGCACTGGGCGGCGACCATCGCCGAAGCGCCCCATCAGCCGGTGGCCCCGGCGCTGGCGGGCCCCGTCGTGGGCATCGCCCGCGAGGTGATTCGGCGGGGAGCCGACCGCGCCGTCTTTACCGGCTACCACGTCGCCAAGGACGAGGCCTGGCGGCTGTGGATGCAGCGCACCTTCGAGCTGGACGCAGACCCGGCCGATGTCGCCGCGGCACTGGATCTGGTCTTCCGGTCACTCAGCTCATGGGTCGACGCCACGCTCGACGAGCTGACCGCACTGGTCCAGCGTGAGCGCGAGGACTACCTGTGGCAGTCCCACGCCCAGCGGCTCGCGACCGTCACCCAGCTGCTCGACGAGGACCCCGTCGACCTCGACCTCACCGAGCACCGGCTGGGCTACCGTCTCCGCGGTACTCACCACGTGGCGGCCGTGCTGTGGACCGCGGCCGCCATGCCCGATCAGGCGGCGCTGATGCACACGGCGACCGAGCTGCGGCGCCGCGCCGGGTCGCCCCCGATGGTGGCGGTACCGGCCAGCTCCTCCTCACTGTGGCTCTGGCTGGGTTCTCCCCGACCCCTGGACCCCGTCGTCCTCACCGAGGCGCTGCGCACCGACACCGGCGATGAACCAAACGGAGTGCGGCTGGCGGTGGGTGGCACGGGTGCCAACGTCGACGGATTCCGGCGCAGCCACTTCGAGGCGGTCAGCGCGCAACAACTGCTGCTCCGCGCCCACCGGGTACGCGCGGCCGCCTTCGACGACATCGCCCTGGTTCACCTGGCGACCCAGAACGAGCAGGCTGCCCGTGCCTACCTCGGCCGGGTCCTGGGCCGGCTGTCCACCGCAGACCCGGACTTGCGCCACACCGTGCGGGTTTACCTCCGCGAAGGTCTCAGCGCCGCCCGCGCCGCCCGCGCGCTCTACACGCATCGCAATACGGTGCTCAGTCGGATCAAACGCGCCGAACAACTGCTCGCCCCCGAGCGTTTGCCCAACCGCTGGCTTGAGGTGGGGGTGGCCCTGGAGATCGACCATTGGCTGGGCTCGCCGGTCTGAATTTCCCGCGAATTTCCGAAATCGCCGGCGAGGCAAATAGGCAATGGGAAACGCCCCCCGATTTCTCGGGGGGCGTTTCTTTATGTTGTGTTCGGCGGTGTCCTACTTTTCCACCCGGTGGGGCAGTATCATCGGCGCTGACAGGCTTAGCTTCCGGGTTCGG
>Ga0182736_1000374_pt1 | contig 74282 bp, 74 predicted proteins | sample eDN5th30CKraftBY_FD_128882 | JGI IMG/M metagenome (GOLD analysis project Ga0182736, IMG submission 128882) | Enriched backyard soil microbial communities from Emeryville, California, USA - eDNA 5th pass 30_C Kraft BY (version 2) (version 2) | ecosystem: Environmental > Terrestrial > Soil >... | reverse complement strand
CGGACGTGGCCCTCGGAGATGTGGTCTGCCATCGAAAGCGGCTCCCTCGCCGCCCATGCGCTGGGCGCGTGGACCACAAGGTCGTCCTCAACTCCGCTCTCCAGAACGAGAAAAGGCCCGCATTTGCGGGCCTTTCGTCGATAGCGGGGGCAGGATTCGAACCTGCGACCTTCGGGTTATGAGCCCGACGAGCTACCTGGCTGCTCCACCCCGCGGCGAGCAGGAAACGATAGCACCGTGAAACCAGCCTTCAAGGCTCCAGCAGCGACCGCAGCCGCAGCGCGTTGCGCGGCGCGAACGCCTCCCAGTCGTTGTTGAAGTACGCGAAGATCTCGGCCTCGGCGGCCAACGTACGCAGCCGCGCCGCCCACTCCTGCAGCTCCCGCTCGGAGTAGTTCCCGCGCCGACCCCGGCGCCCGTAGTGGAAGCGCACGAACGACCAGTCAGCCGTCAGCTCCAGAGGCTGAAAGCCCCGCGACGGGTGATCGCCGATGACCAGCGCCGCGCCGAACGCCCGGAGCAGCCCGAACACGTCCTCCGTGAACCACGACGCGTCCCGGAACTCGAACGCCCACCGCGGCCCCTCCGGCAGCACCGACAACAGATCCGCCAGCCGGTCCTCGTCGCGCCGGAAGTTCGCCGGCAACTGCCACAGCACCGGCCCGAGCTTCCCCGACTCGACGAGCGGCGCGATCGCGCTCCAGAACCGCGCGAACGGCTCGCGCACCTCCCGGAGCCGCCGCACGTGCGTCATGTACCGGCTCGCCTTGACCGCGAACACGAACCCGTCCGGAACGGCGTCGACCCAGCGCGCGACCGCGTCGACACGAGCCAGCCGGTAGAAGGTGCTGTTCACCTCAACGGTGTCGAACACGCCCGCGTACCACGACAGCCACCGCGCCTGCGGCAACCGCTCCGGGTAGAACGCCCCGCCGCGCCAGTCGCGGTACTGCCAGCCCGAGCAGCCGATGTGAACCGGGCGCACGGACCGGGTCTACCCGACCCAACGGCGTTCAGCCATGATTCCCCTCCGTGGCCACCGTCTTCGTCACGCGCGCGTTCCCGTTCGACGCGCTCGAGCGACTCGCAGCGCACCACCAGGTCGACGTCTGGGACGACACGGCACCCCCGCCGCGCGACGCGTTCAAGCAGCGCGCGGCCCGCGCGGACGCCCTGCTGACCATGCTCACGGAGCGCGTCGACGCCGACCTCTTCGACGCCGCCCCCTCCGTCAGGGCCGTCGCGAACATGGCCGTCGGCACCGACAACATCGACCTCGAGGAAGCGGCCAGGCGAAACATCAAGGTCGGCAACACCCCGGGCGTCCTGACCGACGCCACGGCGGACATCGCCTTCGCCCTGCTGCTCGCGATCGCGCGCCGGATCGTCGACGGCGACCACGAGGTCCGCGCAGGCCGCTGGGTCCCCTGGTATCCGACCCACATGATCGGCGGGGACGTCTCCGGCACCACGCTCGGGATCGTCGGCTGGGGCCGCATCGGCCAGGCGATGGCGCGCCGCGCCGAGGGCTTCGGCATGCGCGTGATCCACTCCAGCCGCTCCTCCGGCATCCCGCTCGACGACCTGCTCGAGCAGGCCGACCACGTCTCGCTGCACACCCCGCTGACGCCCGAGACGCGCCACCTGATCGGGCCAAGAGAGCTCGCACGCATGAAGCCCACCGCCTACCTGATCAACACGGCCCGCGGCCCGGTCGTCGACCAGGCGGCCCTGCGCGAGGCGCTGATCGCCAAGCGGATCGCCGGCGCCGCGCTCGACGTCACCGACCCCGAGCCGCTTCCCGCCGGCGACCCCCTGCTGGACGCGCCGAACCTGCTCGTCGTCCCCCACGTCGGCTCGGCCACGATCCGCACCCGCACGCGCATGGCGGACATGGCGGTCGAGAACCTGCTCGCCGCACTCGCTGACCGGCCCATGCCGCACCCGGCCACGTGACGCCCGTCGCCGCCGTCGACATCGGGTCGAACTCGACGCGGCTGCTGATCGCCGAGGGCGACGAGACGCTGGCCCGCGAGTCGATCGTCACCCGCCTCGGCGAAGGCGTGGACGCCACGCACACGCTCGGCGACGCGCCGCAGCAGCGCACGCTCGACGTGCTCGCCCGCTACCGCGCCACGATCGAGGCCCACCAGGCCCACGGGTCCGCGGTCATGACCTCCGCCGTGCGCGACGCGGCCAACGGCCCCGCCTTCGCACGCCGGGTGGCAGCGACCCTCGGCCTCCCCGCCCGCATCCTCACCGGCGACCAGGAGGCCCAGCTCACGTACGCGGGCGCGACCCACGGCCGCCCCGGTCGCTTCCTGGTGATCGACATCGGCGGCGGGTCGACCGAGCTGGTCACCGCCGACGCCCACGTCTCGACGCAGATCGGCGTCGTCCGCCACTCCGAGCGCCACCTGCACAGCGACCCGCCGGCGCCCCAGGAGCTCCAAGCGCTGCGCGAGGACGTGCGCGCCGCGCTGCCGCCGCCCCACGCCCTGCGCGCACAACGGGCGATCGCGGTCGCGGGAACGCCGACGCAGGCGGCGGCGATCGAGCTCGGCCTCGACCCCTACGACCCGCAGGCGGTCGAAGGCCGCGTGCTCACGCGGCCGCACCTCCAGGCGCTGCTCGCCGAGCTGGCCGCGCTCCCGCTCGCCGAGCGCGAGCACGTCCGCGGACTCGACCCGGCGCGCGCACCGGTGATCGTCGCCGGCCTCGCGATTCTCCTGGAAATCCTGCACGCTTTCGCGCTCGCCCAGGCCGAGGTCTCCGAGCACGACATCCTCTGGGGCCTCGTCCGATCCGCCTGAGTGTCCGAGTATGGACATGTGTTCGATTGCTCGCGCATCGATCCAGGGAGGAGAATCCGCGCTGTCGGAAGGGCGGTCGTGCCTCCCGCCGCCGTCCATCCGACTCATAGGTCCAGGCGATGCCGCATCATCGGCGCCTCCCGCCGCTTGGACCACTCAATAAGGCCCCGCAAGGCACGTACCCCTGCCCGTCCTGACGGGGCCATTTGGTAGCCGCCCGCCCCCGCCGCGGGCGGCTCCGCTTAAGCGGCACGTCGTACCGCAAGCTCAGTGCGCGAGCGCACCCCGAGCTTGCGGTACACGTGTCGCAGGTGGTGCTCGACCGTCCGCGGTGAGAGGTACAGCTTCGCCGCCACCTCGCGGTTGGTGAGGCCGGACGCGACCAGGTCGCACACCGCCCGCTCGCGCGCCGTCAAGACGTCCGCCGACGTGCCGGCGACCGCGTCGAGCTCCCGCTGCGCCCGCGCCGCCCACCCCGCCGCGCCCATCGCGGCGAACGCGTCCCGCGCCGCCTCCAGCTCCTCCCGTGCCGCGGAGCGCCGCCGCGCGCGCCGCAGCCGCTCGCCGAACGCCAGCCGTGTGCGCGCGACCTCGAACGGCATCCCGAGCGGCGCGTGCGCCTCGAGCGCCGCCGAGAAGCACCGCGCGAGCGACGCGTCGTCGGCGAGCAGCGCCCGGCCGCGCGCCAGCGCCGCGCGCGCCCAGGCTCCCTGCCCCTCCAGCTCCGCGAGCACCCGTTCGGCGTCCGCTCGCCGCCCGGCGCGGACGAGCGCCTCGACCAGGTCGGCGTGGATCAGCAGGAACCCGGGCTCGCGCACGCCGTACGCGCGGGTCAGCTCCAGCGCACGGCTCAGGTGCTCGGCGGCGTCGCCCTCGGGCAGCTCGAGCTGCCCGAGCGCCAGCGCGGCGAACGTCAGCGTCAGCGTGAGCTCGAGCCGCTCGCCCAACGCGACCATCCGCGCCGCGGCGTCCCGGCAGCGGTCCGCGTCGCCACGCTGCGCGGCGACCAGCGCGACCGCGGCCAGCGCCATCGTCAGGCCGAACCCGGCGCCGGCCTCGGCGATCTCCAGCGCCTCGTCGGCGTGCTCGGCGGCGCGGTCGAGCTCCCCGAGCCGCCGGTGCAGCATCGCCAGCACGGCCAGGGGCGCCGCCAGCGGCGCAACCGCGCCGACCGCGCGGGCGCCGTCGACGAGCCGGACCAGCGTCTCGAACGCCTCGTCGTGATCCCCCAGCCAGACGCGGGCGAGCGCCGCGAACGTGAGCACCTCGTGCCCGGGCGCGGTCGGGCTCCAGCCGCGCAGGACCGGCTCGTAGCGCTCCAGCAGCTCACGCGCCCGCGAGCGCTCGCCCATCAGCACCAGGACCGACGCTTCGATCACGCCCGGCAGCACGTCCGCACCCAACCCGCGGGCGCGCGCGGCCAGCTCCGCGATCCGCTCCGCGGGGCCCGGCCCGGTCAGCACGACGCACGCCTGCGTGAGCAGCGCCGCCGCACGCGCCGGATCGACCTCCGCGAGCGCCGCGGCCTCAGCCTCGAGGATCGCCAGCGCTTCGCGGCTCTGCCCCGTCAAGCCCATCGCGGTCGCGCGCGCGAGCTGCACGTCGGCGCGCAGGCCCGGCTCGCGCGGCAGGAGGTCGTCCAGCAGCGCGCGGGCGCGCAGGGGACGGCCGGCCACGAGCGCCGCCTGCGCCGCGGCGAGCGCACGCCGCGTCGCCGCCTCGGGAGCCGGGCTCAGCCGCGCGGCCCGCTCCAGCGCGGCCGCGGCGGACCCGGGATCGCCGCGCGACACCGCGCCGGTGGCCACCGCCTCCAAGCGCGCCGCGAGCGCCTCGTCCGGCCCTTCCGCCGCCAGCGCCAGCTGCCAGGACCGCTCCGGCTCCGCGACCGTCGCGGCCACCACACGGCGCGCCGCCCGCCGCGCCGAGGGCGCCGCCGCGTGGTAGACGGCCGAGCGCACGAACGGGTGGGTGAACGCGACGCCGCCGTCGAGCGTGACCAGCCCGGCGTCCTCGGCCGCGGCCAGCGCCGGCGCGACCGTGCGGGCGCCGACCGCGGCCAGCAGCAGCGCCTCCCGGACCGGCGCGTCGAGCGCCGCGACCCGCGCCGCGTAGGCGCGCTGCAGCCGCTCCCCGACGGGCAACGGCTCCGGCAGCAGGGCGCGCCCGGCGCGCTGGGCGGGCGTCAGCGACGCCGGCGCCTCGACCAGCGCGAGCGCGTTCCCACCGACCGCGTCGACCAGTGCCTCGGCGACCGGCTCCGCGAGCCCGCCGCGCCGCGCGAGCGCCAGCGCGTCGGCGCGCCGGAGCTCCGCGACGGCGAGCACGTCCACGCCGGGCCAGGCCTCCGGCGCCTCCCCGCGCAGCGACCACACGGCCACGACGCCGATCTCGAGCCGCTCCGCGCGGCGCGCCAGGTAGCCGACCGCGGTGCGCGTCGCCGGGTCCATCCACTGCAGGTCGTCGACCAGCACGACGAGCGGAGCGCGCGCGGCGACCGCCGCCGCCACCGCGCGGGTGAGCGCCGCCGGATCGGGCGCCGCCGGCAGCTCGACGCCCAGCGCGTGCGCCAGGTCCTCGAGCCCGGCCAGCGGCAGCGCCGCCTCGGACTCGACGCCGGTCACCCGCAGCGTCAGCAGATCCTCGGGCACGGCGTCCAGCAGCGCGCTCTTGCCCACGCCGGGCGGACCCTCGATCCGCAGTGCCCCACCGCGGCCGGCCCGCACGCGCGCGACGAGCGCGGCCAGCGCCGCCAGCTCGGCGTCCCGGCCGACGAGCTTCCGTGGTTTCACCGATGCGGATCATAGGCCCGCGTGGCAGTTTGCTCGGATGCGCACACTCGTCCTCGCCCTGGCGCTGATCGGCCTCGGCGCCGCGCCCGCCGGCGCGGCCCAGGTCTCCTACATCGACGGCGGCCAGGTCTGGATCGCGACCCTCGACGGCACCGCCAAGCGCTCGCTCTCCGGCCCCTCGCCGGACGGGTACACGTGGCAGTGGCAGGCGCAGTCCGACGACGGGTACGTGATCGGCGTGCGCGCGACCCCGGGCCACTTCAACGCGGGCAACAACGCCGCGACGGAATGGGGTCCGGACGGGACGCCGCAGACGTCCGGCGACACCGCGGCCGCGCCGCTGACCGTCGGCCTCGGGCACACCCAGACGAACTTCCCGGTGCAGCTGAACCTCGCGCCCGGCGGCCGGTTCGTCAACTACGGCTACTCGGAGTGCGTCTACATCACGCAGTACACGTGCTCGTTCGGCTCCTACACCAAGGGCGTGAGCTGGTCGATCGCGCCGCTGGACCTGTCGGGCGTCGACTCACCGGGCCTGGCCGGCAACCGGATCATCGGCATCGGCTACGGCAGTAACGCGGTGCTGGTCCAGAACGCGACCTCCAACGGGACGATGGAGCCGGGCTTCACCGCGTGGCCGGGGGTGGCGTTCGACGGCAGCGTCTACGTCAACGCGCTCGACGCGTCCGCGGACGGCACGGTCACCGGCATCTCGGTCAGCGTCGACCACGGGACCGACCAGATCCAGATGGCGCCGTTCGCCTCGCTCGGCGCGCCGCCGACGCAGCAGGACGCGCTCAACGCCTGCATGCTCCCGACCCAGGGGGACGCGGACGCGATCAACGTCTCCGCGGACGGGCGCTGGATCGCGTGGCACGACGCGCGCGGCGTGGTCGTCGCCGGCGCACCCGCCTGGTTCCCGTCGGCGGACGTGTCGACGTGCGCCCTGTCCTCGCCGGCCGTGGTGATCTCGCCGACCGGCACCTATCCGCAGCTGGGCGGTTCGACCGCGGCCACGCCGCCCGCGACGACGACCCCGCCGCCGCCCGGCGGCGGTGGTGGTGGTGGCGGGACGACGACCGCACCGCGCCAGCCGACCGCCACCGTCCCCGCGAAGGTCAAGGCGTCCGCGTTCGCCAAGGGCCTCGCACTGACCGTGACCGTTCCCCAGGGGGGCACGGTCACCGCCACCGCGAAGGTCGGCAGGACCGTCCTGGCCAAGGCGTCCAAGCAGGCCAAGGCCGCCGGGAAGGTGACGCTCAAGTTGAAGGCGTCCAAGAAGCTCAAGCTGCGCCGCTACCGCGGCAAGACGCTCGTGATCACGATCAAGGCCCCGGGCGGGACCGTCACGCTCAAGCGCAAGCTGCGCTGATCACGCCAGGCTCGACGAGCGCGGGTACGCGACCGACGGATCCGTGAGCACGTTCACCAGCGCCGGGCGCCCGGCGGCGAACGCGCGCTCGAGCGCGCCGCGCAGCTCGCCCGGCTCGCGCACCAGCTCGCCGTGCCCGCCGAGCGCCGCCACGACCTCGTCGTAGCGCGTCTCCGGCCGCAGGTCCGCGGCGACCGACCAGCCCGCATAGAGGAACTCCATCGGGTGCTTCTCCAGCCCCCAGACGCCGTTGTTGCCCATCACGCCGACGACGTCGACGCCATGGCGCACGAGCGTGTCGTAGTCGAGCCCGTGGAAGCCGAACGCGCCGTCGCCGAGCAGCAGGACGACCTGGCGGCCGGGGTGCGCGAGCTTGGCCGCGAGCGCGTAGCCCGGGCCGGAGCCGAGGCACCCGAACGGGCCGGGGTCCAGCCAGCAGCCGGGCGCGTAGGAGTCGACCACGCGGCCGGCGTAGGAGACGAAGTCGCCGCCGTCGCCGACGACGATCGCGTCGCGGTCGAGCAGCTGCGCGAGCTCGCCGTAGATCCGCATCGGGTGCAGCGGCGCCCGCGGGTCCTCGAGCTCGGCGCGCTCGGCCGCGCGCTTCTCGGTCTCGATCGCGCGCAGCTGCCGCACCCAGGCGTCGGTGCTCGGCCCGTCGCCGATCAGCGCGCGCAGCGTCGACGTGAGGTCGCCGTAGAGCTCCGCCGCCACGCGGCGCGGGTGGTCGCGCCGCGGTTCGACGGTGTCGATCGCCACCAGCTCGCAGTCCTCCGCGAACACGCTGCCGAAGCCGAGCCGGAAGTCCAGCGGCACGCCGATGACGAGCGCGACGTCGGCCTCCGCGAACGCCGCGCGACGCGCGCGCGAGAACGCCAGCGCATGGTCGGCGGGCACGCAGCCGCGCGCGAGGCCGTTCAGGAACACGGGGATCCCGCGCGCTTCGGCGAGCTCCAGCAGGGCCTCCTCGCCGCGCCCCCAGTAGAGGTCAGTGCCGGCCATGATCACCGGGCGCTCCGCGTCGGCCAGCAGCGCCAACGCGCGGTCGAGCGCCGGGCCGTCCGCCAGCACGGCGCGCGGGGCGGGCACCTCGCCGATCTCGTCGACCTCGGCCTCGCTGAACACGACGTCGAGCGGAAAGTCGAGGAACGCCGGGCCGGTGTGGGGGCGCTTGGCGACCGCCATCGCCTCGTCGATCAGACCCGGGATCTCCAGCGTGGCGCCGGCGGTCGCGGCGAGCTTGACCACCGGGCGCACGAACGGCACGTGGTCGATCTCCTGCAGCGAGCCCTGGCCCCAGCGGAACGCGGGCGCGCGGCCGCCGAGCACGAGGATCGGCGAGTGGTTCTGCAGCGCGGACGCCATCCCGCTCATCCCGTTGGTCACACCGGGACCGGCGGTCAGCGCGGCGACGCCGGGCTGGCGCGTGACCTTCGCCCAGCCTTCGGCGGCGAACGTCGCGGTCGCCTCGTGGCGCACATCGACGATCTCGATCCCCTCCTGGCGGCAGCCCTCGTAGAGCGAGAACAGATGGCCGCCGGAGAGCGTGAACAGGCGCGTGACGCCCTGGGCCTTCAGACGCTGGGCGATCAGGCGGCCGCCGTGCGTGCGCGTGGGGTCGGTCATGACTGCGGGGCAATCTATCCCCCCTGACCGGGGGGTCGCGCTGGACCGGGCGCGGCGCGCGGTCTAGCGTGCGGAACATGGCCGAACCGCAGACGACCGTGACGGACGCCGACCTCGTGTTGCTGCTGCGCGAGGCCGATCGCGAGAACCCGATCCTGAGCGCCCCGCCCGAGGACGACCGCGAGCCGCGCGAGTCGCTGGACTCGCAGATCCTCGCCGGGCTCGTCTCGCCCTAGCGAGCGGTCACTTTTCGGTCGTTAGGGCACGTTCGCGACCACTCGCGGCGTGACCGGCTGGCGCTAGGGCCGCGCCGCCGCGGCCGCCTGCGCGCGCGCCGTCGCGACCGCCTCGCGCACCCGGTCCTCGCCCCACACCAGCCCGCGCGGGGTGCGCAGCGCCGGCAGCTCGTCCGCGCCCGCGCCGAGCAGGCGCCGCGCGGCCGCTTCGATCGCGCCGTCGCGGCGCTCCTCGCGGGCGGCGCGCAGGCATTCGTCGAGCGCCAGGCCGGCGGCCGCGGCCGCCTCGGTCAGGATCTCCAACTCGTCGAGGTCGAAGCCGCCCGCGAACGCGAGCCGCGTCGCCGCCAGCACGAACGCCGCGCCCCGGCCCTGCTGGGCGGCGTGGTGCGCGACGCGCATCGCCGCCGGCACGCGGTGCGGCCAGCGCTCCGGCCAGACCAGCGGCAGCTGCAGCGCGGCCGCGCGCGCCTCGGCCGCGGACATGATCCGCTCGGCGTCGGCGTCGTTGGCCGGGTAGGCGCGGCACTGCAGCGTGCGCGAGCACGCCGGGGTCCACGCGACCGCGTCGAACGCGCGGTCGACCCGCTCGGCCGCCAGGTACGTGAACGGCGACGCAAGCTCGAACAGGAACTCGGCACGCACCGGATTCCCAACCACTGCATCCGGCCGGAGGCGAGCACGCCGCTCCTCCAGCCGTATGACTTCACCCATTCCGTACATCCTCGGACTCGTGTCGTTCCCTCGCCCCCATCGCAGCCATACAACGCGCGAGCCGCCGGGAACTTGCGCTCGTCTTCACGTCCATGTCATCGGCCGCATATGTCGATACCAGCAACCTTCCGTCGGCGAACCGAGTATTCTGCGCGCAATCGTCAGGCCGCACCAGGGAGGCCTCTCATACCACCTGTCCCACCGCCCAAACGTCACCCGTACGACCAGTGGTCGCCAGATGCGCGCGCCCTGGATCTCGTGGGCGACAAGTGGACGCTGCTCATCATCCGTGATCTTGCCGCAGGACCGCGCCGGTTCGTCGAGCTCCAGCGCGTGCTGCCCGGCATTTCGACCGAGCAGCTCCGCTCGCGGCTGAACCGCATGGTGGCCGACGGCCTGCTCACGCGTCAGCGCTACCGCGAGGTACCGCCGCGCGTGGACTACGAGCTGACGCCGCGCTCGCGCGAGCTGCTTCCCGTGCTCGGCGAGCTCGCGCGCTGGGGCTACACGTGGACGTGGAGCGCGCCGCGGCCGGGCGAGGACGTCAACGTCGGGGCGATCTTCCGGCTCGCGCCGGGCGTGCTGGAGCCACCGCCGGCGCTGGACGGCACGGTCGAGCTGATCGTGGACCCGGACGGCGACGCACCCGAACGTCGGTATCTGGTCACGCTGTCCGGTGGCCGGGCCGAGATCTCGGAGGTCGGCGGCGCGGCGCCGAGCGCGACCGTGCGCGGGACCGTGCAGGCCTGGGTGCGCGCGCTCGGGCCCGACGGGACGACCGAGGCGCTGCGGATCTCAGGCCGCGACGCGCTGGCCGACGCGGTGCTGGACGGCTTCGCGCACGCCCGCGCGCACGGGGCGGACACGGCCGCGGCGTAAAGGACGCCCGCGGGCGGGCGCGGCGAGAGCGCGCGACGCGACGCGAGCGGGCGCGGCGAGAACGCGCGGCGCGGGCCGGCGCGGCGAGAGCGCGGGTGCCGCGTCACTCCAGTAGCGCGGCGCGGAGCGCGTCGGCCTCGACGCCCTCGACGCGTACGACCTTGTCGCGCGCCGTGTGCCCGCGCACCACGCTCACCCGCGACGGCGGCACGCCGGCCGCTCGGGCGACGAACGCGCACAGCGCGGCGTTCGCCTTCCCGTCGACCGGCGGCGCGGTGACCCGGATCACGATCGCGCCCGCGCGCTCGCCCACGACCTCGTCCCGGCGGGCGCGCGGTTGCAGGCGGATGGCGAGGTCGGTCATCGTTCGGACGCGTCCGTCAAAGGACGCTGACGTGGACATGCCCGGGGTGGGACTCGAACCCACACGCCCATAACGGACAATCGGGTTTAAGCCGATCGCGTCTCACCATTTCCGCCACCCGGGCCGCGGAGGATCGTAGAGGGTGCCGCTACGCTGGATTCGCCGCAACTTCCCCCCTCGCCGTTGGTTTTCGCGAGTGGGCCCTCTCAGTTCGCCCTCAAGTCTTGGAAGCTTCCGCTCTACAGCACGCCGGCGCTGCCGGCCTTCACGGGCGCTCGCCCCTGCTGCGCCTGCAGTCCGACGAGCGCCTCGTCGCGCTCATCCGCCGCGGCAACCACCACGCGTTCGAAGCGCTGGTGGCCCGCTACCAGTCGCGGCTGCTGGCCTTCTGCCGGCACATGCTGTCCTCGCGCGAGGACGCCGAGGACGTGCTGCAGGAGGTCTTCGCCGCCGCGTTCAACGCGATGCTGGCCGACGAGCGCGAGATCAACGTGCGCCCGTGGCTGTACCGGATCGCCCGCAACCGCTCGCTCAACCACCTGCGCCGCACGCAGGCGGTCGGGATGGACTCGATGGACGTCCACCTGTCAGAGGGCGGACTCACGACCGCGGACAAGGTCCACAAGCGCGAGGAGTTCCGGCTCCTGATCGCCGACGTCCAGGACCTGCCGGAGACGCAGCGGACCGCGCTGCTGCTGCGCGAGATCGACGCGCTCTCCTATGACCAGATCGCCGAGGCGATGGAGACCACGGTCCCGTCGGTCAAGTCGCTGCTGGTGCGCGCCCGCGTGTCGCTCGCCGAAGCGGCCGAAGCGCGGCTGCTGTCGTGCGAAGAGGTGCGCATCGAGCTCGGCGAGGTCGCCGAGGGCCTCAAGCGCACCAGCGCGCCGGTCCGCCGGCACATGCGCGGCTGCGAGCGCTGCACGGCCTTCAAGAAGCAGCTGCGCCAGACCAACCGCGCGCTCGCGTCGCTGTACCCGGTCGGCCCGCTGATCCTGTTCAAGAAGCTGCTGGTGACGCACATCGGCACCAGCGCCGCGGCCGGCTCGGCCGCGACCGCCGGCGGCGCCGCCGCGGGCTCCGCCGGCGCCGGCGCCGCGCTGCAGGTCGGCTTCTCCGCGTTCGCCTCCAAGGCCGCCGCCGGGCTGGCCGCGGCGGCGATCGTCACCGCCGGCGCGGTCGAGGTCAAGCACGCGGCCAACCCGCGCGCGACCGAGCGCACCGCGGTCGCGCAGGTGACGCCCGCGCCGCCCGTCTCCACCCCGGTGCCGACCGCGATCGCCACGCAGCCGCCGATCCTGCACAGCTCCGCGCCGCAGCCGACCGCCGAGCGCAAGGTCAAGGCCGAGCGCACCCCGGCCGCGACGGCCACGCCGACCACGACCGCCACCGCTTCCCCGACCACCACGGCCACGGCCACGACCACGCCGGCCCCGGCCGCCGAGGGCCACGGCAGCGACACGACGGCGCTGCCGACCGACACGCTCGGCACCGCGCAGGCGGGCAGCGGCACCTACACGCCGCCGCCCACCGAGCCCGCGCCGTCCGGCCCGGTCCTGGCCTCGATTCCGCCGGCCGGCGAGCAGCCGACGCCGACGCCGGTCGTCACGACGCCGGAGGAGACCGCGACGCCCACGCCGCCGCCCGCGGTCACCCCCACGCCGACCCCGACGCCCACGACGACGCCGACCCCCACGGTCACCCCGTCGCCCTCGCCGGAGCAGACCCCGCCCGGCGGCGACGACCCGCCGCCGGCGCGTTAGCCGCCGAGCTCGAGCAGCCTGCGGTTCTCCGGCGTGTCCGGCAGCGTGCGGAACTCCTGCACGGTCTCGACGTACGTCTGGTCGAACGGCTTGCCGGAGACGTCGCGCCCCCGGCTGTGGTCGGTGTACCGCAGCGGCGCGTAGGTCTCGCGGTCGATCCACAGCTTCTGCTCGATCGCCGGCCCCCCGCGCTGCTCGGTCCAGCGCAGGACGTACGCGGGGCGCCCGTCGACCGTCGTCTCGCCCTCGAGCGTGACGGCGTCGCCCGCGCGCGCCGACTGCAGCAGCGCGACCGAGCGGAAGATGTCGCCGGCGACCATCGACGCGTCCGGCTCGCGCTCCACCTCGCCGGTCCGGCCGTCCCGGTGCGCCGTGCCCGCGCCCTTGGCGTAGACGTCCTCGTTGCCCTGGTCGTCGACCCAGCGCATCGCGTCGTCCCCGCGCACCCACACGCGGCGCGTGCCGTAGTGGTCGACCTCCCCGTCCGCCGCGCGCAGCTCGGCGGTCGACTGCGCGTAGAGGATGCCGTCGCCGACCGCCACGCTCGCACGGCGCAGGATCTCGCTCGCGCCCGGAGCCGAGGACGGGACGAGCACGAGCGCGGCGACGACCGTCCCCAGCGCGGGGACGGCGAGCCAGCGGCGGCGGCGCCGCGGCCGCCGCGGGAGCACCAGCGCGTCGAAGTCGGCGGCGCCGGCGAACTCGGCCTCCGTCACGGGGTTCGCGGCGCGAACGCGGTCGAGCACGGGGTCCATGTCAGATCCTCTCCGGGACGATGAAGGTGGCGGCGGGTGGGTTGTCCAGCGCGCGGCGCAGGCGAGCGCGGGCGCGGGACAGGCGGACGGCGAACGCGGCGGCGCTGCAGCCGGCCGCACGGGCGGCATCGGGGACCGACAGCCCCTCCCAGGCGACCAGGCAGATCGCTTCCCGGTCGCGCTCGTTGAGCGCCGCGAACGCGTGCGCCAGCCCGCGGTCGCCGCTGACCCGCTCGGCGGGGTCGCCGGACGTGGCGTCCGGCGCCAGTGTGCCGCGGCGCGCCGCCTTGCGGCGGTGGTTGGCCAGGACGTTGCGGGCGACGCCGTACAGCCACGGCAGCGGCTGTTCGACGCGGCGCGGCAACTTGCGCCAGGCGACCGCGAACGTCTCGGCGGCCAGGTCCTCGACGTCGTCGCGCGGCGCGCGGCGCGCGAAGTACGCGCACACCGCCGCATGGTGCTCCTCGTAGATCGCGCGGAAGCGCGCGTGCTCGGCGTTCACACCCGGCTTCTGTCGCGAGCGCCCCGCGCTTTACCGCCGCTCAGTGAATGCGCGCGCCGAGCGGGACGTCGGTGTCCGGCCCGAGCAGGATCACGTTCCCCTCCGGGTTGGACGCGCCGAGCGTCAGCACCTCACTGCGCACGGGCCCGATCTGGCGCGGCGGGAAGTTCACGACCGCGACCACGAGCCGGCCGAGCAGCTGCTCACGCGTGTAGTTCGTGATCTGCGCCGACGAGCGCTTCACCCCGATCTCGGCCCCGAAGTCGATCCGCAGCTTCCAGGCGGGCTTGCGTGCCTCCGGGAAGTCCTCCACCTCCACGATGCGCCCGACGCGCATGTCCACCGCGAGGAACTGGTCGAAGTCGATGGTCATGGACCCTCCGTGCCGAAACGAAAGCTGCGATACGGCGTCTTGAGCTGCCCGCTGGTGCCGACGTCGCTGGCCTTGCCCGCGCCCGCGTCCGGGTTCGCGAGCAGCAGCAGCTTGACGCCCTCGCGCTCCCCCGGCTGCGGGAGCAGGACCAGGCGGCCGTACATCCGCGGGTCGCGGCTGGCGCGGAACGCGAGCGAGTAGCCGGCGACCTTGTTGATCCGTGCCTTGCCCTCCTCCACCGGCTCGAGGCCGGGGAAGCGCTGCTTGAGCGTCACCAGCTCACGCGCGGCGACGATCGGCAGGATGCCGCCCACGTCCCCGTGGTAGGCCGGCAGCGTCAGCGGCTCGACGGTCATCGAGTCCAGCCCGGGACGCTCGATGCGCAGCAGCTCGTCCCCCTGCGCGGGGCGCTCGACGAACGAGGACGGCGCGCGCAGGTTGAACGCGATCGGCTGCGAGCGCACGAACCGGTTGCCGTCCGACGTCGCCCCGCCGGTCAGCGCCACGACGAGCGCGACCAGCGCCAGCGCGAGCACGCCGACCACCGCCCAGCGCACCGCGCGCGGGAGCGGCGCGAGCACCTCGCGCAGCGTGGGGCGGTGCTCAGGGGCGACGAGGGTCAATTGCCGATGCTGAAGAGCGCTTCGAGGTCGTGCTGGGAGAACACCTCGAACGCGACCATCGTGTGCGTGCGCTCGATGCCCTCGATCTCGGCGAAGCGGTACGTGACGACCTGCGCGACCTCCTCCGGGCTGCGCACGCGCAGGATCGCCACGAAGTCCCACTCACCGGTGACGCTGTAGGCCTCGGCGACGCCCTCGACGTCGGCGAGCTTGCCGCCGAGCTCGTGAATCGCCGTGCGTTCCGCCTCGATCAGGACGACCGCGTGCGTCATCGCAGGGTGTGCGTGTCGCCGGGCTCGAGCACCAGCACTTCGCTGAAGCCCGCGTTCTGGACGTCCTGCTTGAACGCCTGCGCGTCCGTCTCGATCGGCGGGAACGTGCCGTAGTGGATCGGGATCGTCTGAAACGGGTTGACGAACCGGACGGCGGTGACGGCGTCGAAGCGGTCCATCGTGTAGTGGCCGCCGATCGGGACCAGCGCCAGCTCGACCCGGTCGCCGCGGCCCGCGATCAGCTGCAGGTCGCTGAACAGCGCCGTGTCCCCGAGGTGGTAGATCAGGTGGCCGCCGTAGTGGATCAGCAGGCCGGCGGGCGTGTGCGGCGTGCCGTTGGGCGAGAGCGCGGTGTGCCAGGCGGGGACGAGCTTGACCCAGCCCCAGTCGAACGCGACCGTGCCGCCGAGGTTGGGGTCGCGGACGTTCTCGACGCCCTCGCCGGCGATCTCCGCGGCCAGCTCGACGATCGCCAGCACGGTCGCGCCCGTGCGCTTGGCGATCGCGACGGTGTCGCCGAGGTGGTCGCCGTGGCCGTGCGAGACCAGGATCACGTCGGCCGGCAGCTCGTCGGCGGTCGCGGCCGCCTTCGGGTTGCCGGTCAGGAACGGGTCGATCAGGACGTCCGCGCCGCCACCGGACAGGTGGAACGCGGAGTGACCCAGCCAGCGGACGTTCGCAGCCATCATGCCTCCTCGTGATCGAGTAGCTCGTGAGCCAGCTCGTAGCCGACGGCGACGCCGATCAGCATCGACACGCGCGTCTCCTCCGCGAGCAGCAGCCGGACGGCCTGCAGTCGATCCTCGATCTCGGCCTTGCCGGCCGCCTCGAGCACCTGCTGCTGGTGCGCCACGTCGAACCAGTTCGCCTCGTGCAGCGCCGCGTTGAGGATGCGCTGCAACGCGGGCGCGCTCGCCTCGACGACGCGCTGCGCCTCCGCGAGCCGGGCCGGGTCCGAGAGCGCCTGGACGGCGGCTTCGATCTCGGCGTCGTTGTATTCGCGGCGTGCGGCCACTGCCCGCCATGTTACGAGCGCGGCTCAGCGTTCGCGCAACCGCGCGAAAACCAGGCCGAGCACGATGCCGACGACGCCGCCCACCACGCCCGCGACGCCGCTCGCGTCCGTCGTCGCCAGCGGCAGCAGGACGAGCACCGCGGCGATCGCCAGCACGCCGAGCAGGTCGCTGTCGTCCTCGTGGCCGTGGCGGCGGCCGAGCACGTCGCGCATCGTCCACGCCGCCAGCAGGCCGAGCGCCGCGCCGTTGGCACCCAGCGCCAGGCCCTGGCCGGCGACGACGACCGCCACGTAGGCGCCGCCCGCGCCGGCGAGCAGGAACGTCAGCAGCACCGCCCACCAGCCGTGCCGGCGCTCGAGCAGCCAGCCGAAGAGCGCGATCGTGCCCACGGTGACCACCTCGTAGCCGGTCGCCTGGTAGGCGAACAGCGTCGTGACCGCGCGCCACGGCTCGTCGAACCCGGTGGCGAGCACGAAGTCCTCGATGTGCAGCAGCCCCGACTTCAGGCCGATCGTGACCACCACGGACGCCAGCACGATCGCCCAGACCGCCCAGGCCCGGCGGTCAGCCGCGATCCCGGGGATCTCACCGGGCCGCAGGCGCGGCAGCTGCGGCCGCGAACGGGCGCGCCGCGGGGTGCGGGGCACACCTCCGCGGTCCAGCTTCGGCGCGCGTTTCTGGATCCGCGTTCCGCAGTACGGGCACTCCGTGATGTACGGAGATACCTCTGCTCCGCAGCTCTTGCAGACGAGAAACAGGTCCGGGCCGCTCGACACCACCGCCAAGGATACGCCGCGGAGGGTCCCGCTTCGACCGCTTTAGGCGGTCGACGCCACGATGTCGGCCAGCAGCTCGGAGAAGTCGCGGTTCGCCTCGAACACCTTGCGCTGGCGATGGGCGCCGTCGCCGCGCTCGAGCAGGTCCAGCACGCCCTCCAGCTCGTCCGCCGCGCCAAGGTCCTGAGCGTGCTCGCGCAGCCGGTCGTAAAGCCGCCGGGCGAGCACCTTCGCCGCCACCCGCGAGCGGTCCGGCAGGTCGACCAGCTCGCCCTCGAGCCCGTGCCGCGACGCGAGCCACTTGTTCTCGTCGAGCATCTCGTACGGGTAGTCGCGCAGCTGCTTGCCGGCGTCGAAGTGCAGGCACAGCTCGCGCACCATCGCCTGGATCAGCGCCGCCAGCGCCAGCGTGTGCTCGACGTGGGTCTGTGCGTCCATCGCCCGGATCTCGACCGTGCCGAAGTTCGGGTGCGGGCGGACGTCGTACCAGAGCCAGGTGTAGTCCTCCATCACGCCGGCGTCGACCATGAAGCCGATGCGCCGCTCGTAGTCCTCCCAGCCGGCGTAATACGGCGGGATGCCCACACGCGGGAACTGCCGGAAGACCGGCATCCGCGTCGAGGCCAGCCCGGTGTCGTCCCCGCGCCAGTAGGGCGAGTTGGCGCTCAGCGCGAGCAGGATCGGCACGTGCACGCGCATCCCGTTGGCGACGTGGATCGCCTTCTCGCGGTCGTCGACGCCGACGTGCACGTGCAGGCCGAAGATCAGCTCCTGGCGCGCGACGAACCGCAGCGCGGCCACCAGGTCGCGGTAGCGCGACGCGGCCGTGATGCGCTGGTCCTCCCAGCGCGCCAGCGGGTGCGTGCCGGCCGACCCGACGCAGAGCCCGTGCCCGCCCGCGATGTCCTGAACCTGACGGCGCAGCGCGCGCAGCTCGGCCGCCGCCTCGTGCACGGTCGCGCACGGGTTGGTCGAGATCTCCAGCACGGACTCCATCAGCTCCGGCTTGATCTCGCCGTGCGGCGACGCCTCGACCAGGTCGTCGATCGCATTGACGAGCGCGTAGGAGCCCGCGTCGAGGATCATCAGCTCCTCCTCGACGCCGACCGTGTATGCGGGTCCGCTGAACGCCATCGTGGCCGCGTAGAGTAAGGGCTTCACGATCAGACACGACGACGCGAGGTATTCGACGATGGCCCTCGGTTACGACGGCAAGCTGTACATCCTGGCCTTCGATCATCGGGGGTCGTTCCAGAAGAAGATGTTCGGGATCCAGGGCGACCCCACGCCCGAGGAGACCGCGACGATCGCCGACGCGAAGAAGCTCATCTACGAGGGCATGGAGAAGGCGGTCGAGCGCGGCCTCGACGCGTCCTCGGCGGGCGTGCTGGTGGACGAGCAGTTCGGCTCCGACATCCCCGAGCTGGCGCCCAAGCAGGGGCTCTCGCTGACGATGCCGGCCGAGAAGTCCGGCCAGAACGAGTTCGACTTCCAGTACGGGGACGACTTCCCCGCGCACATCGCCAAGTACGACCTGCTCGCCACCAAGGTGCTCGTCCGGTACAACCCGGACGGCGACCCGGGGATGAACGAGCGCCAGACGGCGCGCCTGAAGACGCTCGCCGACTGGCTGCACGCCAACGACCGCAAGTTCCTGTTCGAGCTGCTGGTGCCGGCCGAGGACGCGCAGCTGGAGTCCGTCGGCGGCGACGCCGACCGCTACGACGCCGAGCTGCGCCCGGAGCTGATGCGCCGCGCGATCGAGCACTTCCAGAACTCGGGCGTCGAGGTCGACATCTGGAAGATCGAGGGCGTCGACCGCCGCGAGGACGCCGAGATGCTGTCGGCGCAGGCGCGCAAGGGCGACGGCCGCGAGAACGTCAAGAGCGTGCTCCTGGGCCGCGGCGCGTCCGACGAGAAGGTCGACCACTGGCTGCGCGAGGCCGCCCCGGTCGAGGGCTTCATCGGCTTCGCGATCGGCCGCTCGATCTGGTGGGACGCGCTGAAGGGCTTCCTCGACAAGTCGCTCGACCGCGACGCCGCGGCCGAGCAGATCGCCGACAACTACCTGCGCTTCATCAAGGTCTACGAGGAGGCGGAGGCTTCCGTCAAGGCGTAACCGCCTGTCACAACCGCGGGAGGCGTGACGTCGTATGGGAATGACGTACACGCCTCCCCAGACCTCCACGGGCCCGACGCCCGGGCAGATGATCGAGGACCTGCTCGATCTCGGCGTCGGGCTCGTCACGCTTCTGATGCCGCTGTTCCTGCTCGCGGTGCCGGGGTTCGCCCTCTTCGTCGTGCTGCCGGCCCTGCTGCTGGTCGCGGTCGCGCTGCCGCTGGCCGTGGTCGGCGCGGTCGTCGTGCTCCCGCCGTACCTGCTGGTGCGGCGGCTGCGACAGCCACGGCTGCGCGCCGCGATCGCCTAGGCGGGCTGCTCCGCCTGCCGGGGCGCCTGGCCGCGGCGGGCGACCCCCGCGTCGATCGCCGCCTGCGCCACCGCCTCGGCCACCGCCGGGGCGACGGCGCGGTTGAAGACGCTCGGCACGATGTACTCGGGGCCGAGCTCGTCCGCCGGGATCACGGCCGCGATCGCGCGCGCCGCGGCCAGCTTCATCGACTCCTCGATCGCGCGGGCGCGCACGTCGAGCGCGCCGCGAAAGATGCCCGGGAACGCCAGCACGTTGTTGATCTGGTTCGGGTAGTCGCTACGCCCGGTGGCCATGATCGCCACGTCGTCCCAGACCTCCTCGGGCTGGACCTCGGGCGTCGGGTTGGCCATCGCGAACACGATCGCGTGGTCGGCCATCGTGCGCACCGCGTCGGCGGTGAACGCGCCCGGGGCGGACACGCCGATCACGACGTCGGCGCCGCGCAGCGCGTCGTTGGCGCTGCCGGTCAGCCCGCGCGGGTTCGTGCGCTCGGCCAGCGCGGCGAGCTCCGGCGTGAGCGTGCGGCCGGTGTGGACGATGCCGCCGATGTCGCAGACGACCATCTCGCGCACGCCGTGCTCGAGGATGATCTTCGCGCACGCCATCCCGGCCGCGCCCGCGCCGACGACGACCACGCGCACGCTGTCCGGGTCCTTGCCGACGACCTTCAGCGCGTTCAGGAGCGCCGCCAGCACGATCACCGCGGTGCCGTGCTGGTCGTCGTGGAAGACCGGGATGTCCAGCGAGGCCTTCAGCCGGCGCTCGACCTCGAAGCAGCGCGGCGCCGCGATGTCCTCGAGGTTGATGCCGCCGAAGGTCGGCGCGACGCCCTCGACGATCCGGACGATCTCGTCGACGTCGGTCGTGCCCAGGCAGAGCGGGAAGGCGTCCACGCCGGCGAGCTCCTTGAACAACATCGCCTTGCCCTCCATCACCGGCATCGCCGCCTCCGGGCCGATGTTGCCGAGCCCGAGCACCGCGGTCCCGTCGGAGACGACCGCGACCGTGTTGCCCTTGATCGTCAGCGCCCAGGCGGAGTCCGGGTCGTCGTGGATCGCGCTCGACACGCGCGCGACGCCGGGCGTGTAGGCCATGCTCAGGTCGTCGCGGGTCTTGATCGGGACCTTGCCGAGGATCTCGATCTTGCCACCCTTGTGCATCAGGAAGGTGCGGTCGGAGACGCTCGCGACGGTCACGCCGTCGAGCGCGCGGATGGCGGTCACGACGCGCTCGGCGTGCGCGGCGTCGACGCAGGCGACGGTGACGTCGCGCGTGACCACGTGGCGGCTGACGCGGACGAGGTCGATCGCGCCGAGGATCGCGCCCTCGGCGCCGATGGCGCCCGCCACCTGCGCGAACGCGCCCGGAAGCTGGCGCAGCTCGATGCGCATGGTGAAGGAGTAGGAGGCCGAGGGCTGGAGGCCGGCGGGCGCCTGCAGACTGGACATGCCCGCAATTATGGAGCCCGCTGTTAGATTCTCCTGGTCATGCGCATGCGGCAGAGCATCGCCGAGATCGAGGACGCGTTCTTCGAGGAGATCGAAGAGGACCGCGAACGGCGTGCGAAGTTGCAGCGCGCCGCGCAGCGACGTCAGCTCGAACGCGAAGCCGACCGGCGCCACCGGCGCGGGTCGTTCCGCTTCATCCTGCTCGTCCTCGTCCTGCTCGGAACGGCCGCGATCGTCACGATCGTGATGTTCCAGACCCTCTATTACCTGCTCGGCCCCGAAGGCCCGGCGCTCTAGCGCTGATTGTGGGCGCTGAGGCGCTTCAGGGCGTCGTCGACCTCGGCGCGCGCTGAGGCGCCCGCGGCGACGTTCTCCTGCTGGATCTCGAGGTAGACCTCCTTGCGGAACACCGGGATGTCCCTCGGGGCCTGGATGCCGATACGGACCTTCTCGCCCATGATCGACAGGACCGATACCTCTATGTCGTCGCCGATCATGATCGACTGGTTGGACTTGCGTGTCAGTACCAGCATTGCGCCGCCTCCCTGGCGATTGCGGACTCGATTCCGTGGGCGGACCCGCTTCCGTCCACTGGGCGAGTACGGGTGAGGCTAGATGGTGGGGGTTGTCGTGTGAATGGGGCGTGCACCCGAGTGCCCCGGGCTTGTTCGAGGCTATGCGCTAGTCTGCGGCCCTCCTATGAGCCGCCGGTCCCTGCGTCCTCAGCTTAACCAGATCCGCGGGTGGGTGCGACAGGGTCGCACCGACGCGTGGATCGCGCATCAGCTGGAAGTCACCGTTCAACAGATCCAGGCCTTCAAGCGTGAACAGGGCCTCGAGCCCGATCTCGAGGAGAACGGCGCCGCCGTCGAGGAGGTGGACCTGCGCGCGGAAGACGACGCGCAGATCGCCGCCGAGCTCGAAGCGGAAGCCGCGCGCAAGGCCGAGGAAGAGGCCCGTGCCGCCGAAGAGGCCGCGCGCAAGGCCGCTGAAGAAGAAGCCGCTGCGGCGGCTGAGAAGCCCAAGCGTCCCGCGCGTCGTCGCGGTGGGCGCTCGCGTCGTCGTACCGCGCCCGCGGGTCCGCTCGAGGGCACGTTCGATCACGGCGAGGAGGGGTACGGCCTGTGGCTGGACCCCGCCGTGCAGGACGACCCCGTCTACGCCGAGCACTGGGCGGGTCACCGTCCGGTCGAGATCACGATCGAGGAAGACCAGATCGTGATTCGCCGCGCCGGGGGCGGCGAGGACGACGACAACGACTGACCTGCGTGCCGCCGCGCTCGCGTGGCGGCACGAGCAGGACGCGCGCCAGTGCGGGCTCGTCGAGCCGTGGGCGCACGGGACGGTCTATCGGACGCCGTCCGCACCGAACTACTGGGACGCCAACTTCGTGCGCCTCGAGGGCTCGTTGGGCTTCGAGGCGCTGGTGCCCGCGGTCGACGCGCTGCTGGGCTCGGTGCGGCACCGCAAGCTGCACGTGGTCGACGAGACGGTCGGCGAGGCGCTGCGGCCCGAGTTCGCGGCCGCCGGCTGGGTCTGCGACCGGCACGTGACGCTGCGGCGAGCGGCGCCCGCGCGGGCCGACGCCTCCGTCGAGGAGGTGGCGCTGGTGCAGACGCACGCGCTGCGGATCGAGTGGTACCTGGACTACGGGAACGAGCCCGCCGAGCAGGTCGCGCTGGCGGCCGCGCAGGACCGGGTGGGCGCGCGGCGCGGGATGCGCGCCTTCGTGGTGCGTGCGGGCGGCGCGCCGGTCGGGTTCGCGCTGCTCGCCGTGGGGCCGGGGGCGGTCGAGATCGACCAGCTGTACGTAACGCCGGCGGCGCGCGGGCGCGGCCTCGGCGCGCGGCTCGTGGAGTCCGCGCTGGCCGCGGGCGGCGCGCCGGTGGCCTGGATCGTCGCCGACGCCGACGGCCCCGCCCGCGCGCTCTACGAGCGTCTCGGATTCGAGACCGCCTGGCTGGCGCACCAGTTCACGCGGCTCCCGGACTGAGCCCGCGCAGGGCGCCGCGACGCCGCGCCACGGCCACGCCACGCCCGCGTGACGCCGCGCCACCCTGCGCGTCAGACCCGCCGGCCGCCCGCGAAGTCCGTCGCCGCGCGCTGGTAGCGGCCGAACGCGGCGTCGGCGACGAGGCGGGCGTCCCAGGCGTACGGCTCCTCCGGCGCGACCTGCACCGCGAGGTCGGTGCACCAGTCGGTGCCCTCGTCGTAGAGGTCGGAGAGCTCGTCCAGCGTGAACGTGCCGCCGAGGCGGCGGCGCAGCTCGCCGTGAATCGCGCGGGTCACCCGCTCGAGCGTCGCCTGCTGCGCCGGAGGGGCCTCGTCGAGCCGCCGCACCCCCGCCTGCCACTGCTCCTGTGCGGTCTCGTAAGACACGCACAGGAGCATAGAAACGCCCTTCGTTACGGCGTCGTGGTGGCCAGCGTGAACGTCAGCGTCTTCGTGTACGCCCCCGTGCGGAGCGCATCACTCGCGTCGATGTGCTGCTTGAACGTGATCGTCACGTTGTCGTTGGACACCGGCGCGCTCCACGCCGCCTTGCTGAACTCGATGCTCAGCGGCGACGGCAGCGAGAACGCCCCGTTGGTCAGGTGCCCGGGGTCGGAGACGGTCAGGGCGGCGTCGCCCGCCGTGGAGACCACGGTGGCCGGCGTCGTCGCCGTGTAGTCCTGCGTCAGGCCGGGCGTGAACGCGCCGAAGGACGCCGGGGCGCCCAGCACGAGCGACAGCGTGGCCGGGACGGTGCCGCTGACGTCCCCGGTGACGCTGCTGGTCCTCGGCGTCACCGTGAGCGGGTCGCTGACCACGGTGGTCGTCTCGTAGCCGAGCTTCGTCCCCGTGACCGCGACCGTGATCGCGTGGCCCACGTCGGCCGTGACCGTCGTGTAGGTGGCCCCGCCGGCGACCGGCTGGCCGTCGCGCCGCCACTGGTAGGTGAAGTCCATGCCGGAGTCCCACGCGCCCGGGTCGGCGGTGAGCGTCGAGCCGACCGCCGCGTCGCCGGAGATCGCCGGGTGCGCCGGCGTGCGCGTGGCGCAGCTGTTGGCCGACACGTCCGCCCAGCGGTTGCCGCGCGCGGCCGACAGGTCCGGATCGGGCTGCCCGGCCGGCGGGGTGTGCGCCGCGATGTAGTCCAGGATGTCGGTCAGCATCGCCTGCGTCGACGCGTACGGCGTGTACCCGTGCCGCTGGCCCTCGCCGTAGGTGAACGTGGCGTAGTCCGTGCTCCCGCTCAGGCGCTCCACGGTGTCCTGGAACGCCTTCACGCCCTCGTTGAGGTAGTACGTGTCCTGGGTCCCGACCCAGATGTGCAGCTTGTCGCGCAGGACGGGGCCGAGCGTCGCCCAGTGGTCGGTGAGGACCTCGCTCATGTCCATCGCCTTCCACTTGTCGACCGCGCCGTGGTCGATCGCTCCGGTGACCTTGTTCCAGGGCTCGAGCGGGTAGCAGTTGGCGCCCTGAGCGCCGAAGGCGGCGTTCCAGATGTCCCACTGGCCGACCTGCGAGCGCGACCGGTTGCCGATCGCCAGCTCGAAGTGGTTCTCCGCCGGCATCGTCAAGGTGACGGTGTCGACCCCGGTCGGGATGTCGTAGTTGTGCGAGGACGGGATGACGTCCCCGTTGTCCTCGTAGTACGCGTTGTTGCCGTCGTAGAGGTCGACGGTCTGGTGGGCGTTGAAGTCCAGCGAGTCCGGATAGCCCGACCAGGCCGAGCCGAACACGTCCGGCCGGAAGAGCATGTTGGCGACCGTGATCCAGCCACCGGTCGAGCCGCCGGTGAGGGCGCGCGCGTACGGCCGCCCGATCGTCCGGAACATGGCATCGAGCTTCGGGATGAGCTCGTCGTTGATCGCGTCGCCGTACGGGCCGAGGTTCGGCGAGTTCACGACGTAGGAGTCGTCATAGAACGGGTTCTCGGTGCGGAACGAGACGCCGATCAGCTTCGGGCTCGCGGGGTCGCGCCACCAGCCCGACAGGCCCGTGGTCGAGGTCTCGCTGAAGCCGAACGGAACGCCCGTCGAGTAGTGCCCCTGCGAGTAGACGACCGGATAGCGCTTGTCGGCGTTGGCCGGATCGTCGTAGTCCCACGGCAGCAGCACCGTGGCGGCGACGTACATGTCGCGGCCCCAGAACCGGCTGAGCAGCTCGCTCTTGAGCTTGACCTGCTTGACGTGCGCCGACTCGGCCGGGTTGCCCTGCTGGCAGGTCCCGCCCTCCGGCACGGCCTGCGCCGGCGTGAGCTTCTCGGAAAGCGTCAGCGCGAGGCTGGTGTCCTGGTCGCGGTCGATCGTGACCGTCTGCATCGCGCTGCGCAGGTTGCCGGGCGAGGAGAACGGCCGGCCGCCGTCACCGCACGGGAAGTGCACGTCGACCGTCGACCCGTCCGACCGGTGCGCGGTCTCGTAGACGTTGAAGAACGCGCGGACCGTGTAGGTCCCGGACGGCAGGTCGTCCAGCGACGTCCGCGGGAAGCCGTAGACCCCGTCGAACCCGTTGCCGCCGCCGGACAGCGAGACCGACTGGCCGGGGGCCACGTCGCCGATGTCCTTCCCGAACACCATGGTGGACCCGGTGGCGCTGACGGAGCTCAGCGGGTCCTGGTTGGTTCCCGGGCGGACCAGCAGGTACACGCGCCCGTGGAGGTGCGAATCGACCACGGACTCGCCGAACGTGACGTCGGCTTTCAACGGCGCGGCGGCGTGCGCCGCCGCGGGCGCCAACGCGAGCGCGGCACCGGCGAGCAACCCCGCGCACACCCGGTGCGCGGGTCGGAACGATGGCATCAGACAGACCCTCCCAAGCTGACAGCAGCTTTCCGATCCCTCTCGGAAAGCGAGTGTCGCCAGCCTATCGGAGGCCCTACTTGATGCCGGTGACCACGTACGCCTGCTCGCCGGGCTTGACCATCCCGAGCCGGCGCGCCTCGCGCTCCAGCGCCCCCGGCGCCTGCAGCTCCGCCTTGCGCGCCCGCAGCCGCTGGTTGGCCGCGCGCAGCTCCGCGACCGCCTCGCGCTGGCGGCCCGCTTCACGGTACGTCTGGATCCAGCTCACCGCGGGACCGATGTAGAGGTAGAGGACGAGCGCGAAGACGCCGATCAGCGCCCAACGGCCCAGGCGATCCCAACGGATCCGGGTACGGCCTTGCATACCTGACGCGTTCGTTCGACGCGCCCGCCCCCCTTCCTCTGCAACGTTACGACCGGAAGACGCTCCGGCCCGGGTACACCGCGTCGGCGCCGAGCGCCTCCTCGATGCGCAGCAGCTGGTTGTACTTGGCCACGCGATCGGTGCGCGACGGGGCGCCCGTCTTGATCTGCCCGCACCCGGTGGCGACGGCCAGGTCGGCGATCGTGGTGTCCTCAGTCTCCCCCGAACGGTGGCTCATGACCGCCGTGTAGCCGTTGGAGCGCGCGAGATCGATCGCCGCCAGCGTCTCGGTCAGCGTGCCGATCTGGTTGACCTTGATCAGGATCGAGTTGCCGACGCCGAGGTCGATGCCGCGCTGCAGGCGCGCGACGTTGGTGACGAACAGGTCGTCGCCGACCAGCTGCACGCGCTCGCCGAGCGCGTCCGTGAGCGCCTTCCAGCCCTCCCAGTCCTCCTCGTCCATCCCGTCCTCGATCGAGAGGATCGGGTAGCGCGACGCGAGGTCGGTCCAGTACGCGGCGAGCTCGGCCGCCGACAGCTTGCGCCCCTCGTGCTCGAGGTCGTAGACGCCGCCCTTGTAGATCTCCGACACCGCCGGGTCCAGCGCGATCGCCACGTCCTCCCCCGGCCGGTAGCCGGCCGCCTGGATGCCCTCGACGAGCGCCTGCAGCGCCGCCTCGTTGGACTCCAGGTTGGGGGCGAAGCCGCCCTCGTCGCCGACGCCGCCGCCCAGGCCGCGGTCGTGCAGCGTCTTCTTGAGCGCGTGGAACACCTCGGCGCCCGTGCGCAGCGCCTCGGCGAACGTCGGCGCGCCGACCGGGACGACCATGAACTCCTGGAAGTCCACCGAGTTGTCCGCGTGCGCGCCGCCGTTGAGCACGTTCATCATCGGCACGGGGAGGATCCGCGCCGCGTCGCCGCCCAGGTAGCGCCACAGCGGCACGTTCTCCTCGGCAGCCGCCGCGCGCGCCGCGGCCAGCGAGACGCCGAGGATGGCGTTCGCGCCCAGGCGCGACTTGTTCTCCGTCCCGTCGAGCTCGATCAGCTTGCCGTCGAGGCCCTTCTGGTCGAGCACGTCGTGGCCGGCGACCGCCTCGGCGATCTCGCCGTTGACGTTGCCGACCGCCTGCGTCACTCCCTTGCCGCCGTACGCGGCACCGCCGTCGCGCAGCTCCGTGGCCTCGAACTCGCCCGTGGAGGCGCCTGAGGGGACCGCGGCGCGCCCGTGCGCGCCTGAACGCAGCGAGATCTCGACTTCGACCGTGGGGTTGCCGCGGGAGTCAAGGATCTGGCGTGCGTGGACCGATTCAATCTGGCTCATCGGGCGAGGACGATACCCGCGCCCACGCGTAGTACGCGAGCTGCTCGTCCTCACTCAGCGCGTCCCAGTCGCGGCCGTCGCGCTCGGCGCGCGCCGCAGCGGCCTCCACCCGGCCGCGGAAGCGGTCGGACGCCGCCCGCAGCGCGAGCTCCGGGTCGACCTTGAGCTTGCGCGCCACGTTGACCGCGGCGAACAGCACGTCGCCCAGCTCGTGGAAGCGCTCCTCGCGGGTCTGCGCCGCTTCGAGCTCCTCCAGCTCCCCGGTCACGCCCTCGTACGGCACGTGGCCGAAGTCGAAGCCGGTGGACGCGGCGCGCCGCTGCGTCTTGAGCGCGTACAGCGGCCCGGGCAGGTTCTCCGGGACGTCGCCGAAGATCCCCGGCTCGCGCCCCTCCTCGCCCTTCTTGATCTGGTCCCAGTTGCGCAGGACCTCGCCCGCCCCGTCGACCTCGGTGTCGCCGAAGATGTGCGGGTGCCGGCGCACGAGCTTGGCGTGCACGTGGTCGGCGACCGCGCCGAGCGAGCCGCCGCCGCGCTCCTCGAGCAGCAGCGACAGGAAGTGGACCTGGAACAGCACGTCGCCGAGCTCGTCGAGCAGCTTGGCGTCGTCGCCGGAGTGCGCCGCGGCCGCCAGCTCGTACGCCTCGCCGACCGTGTGGGGGACGATCGAGCGCTCGTCCTGCTCGCGGTCCCAGGGGCACTCGCGCCGGAGCCGGCGCGTCAACGCGTCGAGGCGCCGGAGCGCCTCGACATCGTCACGTGGTTCGTCGGCCAAGCCCTACTGGCCGTCGGTGGGCGCGGGAGCCGTGCCGCTGCCGTCGTCCGTCGCCCCGGCGGTCGGGGTCGGCGTGGCCTTCGGGCCGTTCTTGCAGTCCGTGGTCTTGTAGCCCTCGGAGCACTCGGTCTTGTCCTTCCAGCGCTTCGTGAAGTCCTTCACGAACGCGTCCAGCGCCTTCTGCTGGCCCTGGGAGGCGAGCGTCTGCTTGATCGTCTCCTTGGCCTCGGCCAGCGTCTGCTGGCTGGCCGGGGTGACGCCGGTCACCGTGAAGACGTAGTAGCCGTACTGGGTCTTGATCGGGCCGACCAGCTCGTTCTTCTTGGCGGAGAAGACGGCGTCGTCGAGCTCCTTGTCGAGCGTGCCCTTGGCCTGGGCGGGCAGCTTGCCGCCGGCGGCCTTCGACGTGTCGTCGATCGAGTACTTCTTGGTGACGGCCTTCCAGGAGTCGCCGGACTCGAGCGCGGCCTTGGCCTTGTCGGCGGCCGCCTTGTCCTTGGTCAGGACGACGCGCAGGTCACGCTTCTCGGGCTGCGCGAAGCGGGTCTTGTTCTTGTTGTAGAAGTCCTCGATCTCCTTGTCAGAGACCTTGTCCTTGCCCTTGACGACCTTGTCGCGGATCTTGTTCGACAGGAGGTCGAGCTTGACGCGCTGCAGGATGTCGTCCTGCGTCTGGCCGGAGGTCTTGAGGAACTTCTGGTAGTCGGCGTCCTTCGGGAAGCTCTGCTTCTTCTGCTCGTCGAAGGACTTCTTGACCTCGGAGTCGGCGACCTTGACGTCCATGGAGCTGGCTTCGCCCTGGATCCACTTGAAGGAGATCAGGAGCTGCAGCACCTGGTTGCGCAGCTGGTCGTACTCCTGCTTGCACTGCGTCTTGAGCTGAGAGTCGGTGACCTTCGGCTGACCCTTCGCCGGCGCGGGCGTCGTCTTGCGCTTGGCCGCGACGCACTTGGCGTAGTCGTTCTCAGGATCCGGGACAGCCGCGTTCTCCTGTCCGGAGGACTTGGCGGCGACGTTCAACCAGTGGCTGAAGTCGGTCTTGTCGATGGCCTCTCCATCGACCGTAGCCACGGCGTTGCCGGGCACGCCGCCACAGGCGGCGAAGGTGGCGCCGACGCCGGCGACGGCGACGAGGCTCATTGCGATGCGAGCAGCCTTGATCATTGAGTAACGCTTTGAGAAGGGGACGTTGGACCGTACATCGACCGTGCGAGACCGCCCGATCGAGCGAGATTGACCTTCTCCCGGTCGGGCATGGTAGCGGCGTGTTCCGAGCACGCCGCCATCTTTTGACTCGACTTTTATGCAGCCGCCTGGACGGATAGCAGTGCGTCGGCGGCCTCCACGACGGCCGGGAAGCGCTGCGTGGGGTCGTCCGGCACGCGCAGTGAGAGCTGCGACCGGCCCGCTTCGTAGTTGGCGCCGGGCAACAGCTCGCGCAGGCGGCGCGCGGTCGCGGCGTCGAGCTCGATCGGCGTCACCGCGAGCCGCCCGTTCTTGAAGGAGACCGCGCTGGCGCCCGCGCGGCCGAGCTTGATGCGCGCCTGCTGGAGCGTGATCAGGTTCTCGAGCGGCTCCGGAAGCTCGCCGAAGCGGTCCTCCAGCTCGGTCCGCAGCTCGACCAGCTCCGCGTTCTCGCGCGCGCCGGCGATCCGGCGGTGCACGTCGACCTTGGCCTGCTCGTACGGGATGTAGTCCGCCGGGACGTAGGCGTCCACGTTGATATCGAGGCGCACCGGCTCCGGCGGCTCCGCACCGTCGGTGTCGGGATCCGCCGCCCGCACGGCCTCGTCGAGCATCTGCATGTAGAGCTCGAAGCCGAGCGCCGCGACGTGGCCGGACTGCTCGTCGCCGAGCAGGTTGCCGGCGCCGCGCAGCTCGAGGTCGCGCATCGCGACCTTGAAGCCGGCGCCGAGCTCCGTGTAATCGCTGAGCGCGGACAGGCGGTCGGCGGCCTCGGGGGTCAGCGCCGCCGCGCTCGGGTACAGCAGGTACGCGTAGGCGCGCTCGCGCGACCGGCCGACGCGCCCGCGGATCTGGTAGAGCTGGCTGAGCCCGAAGAGGTCCGCGCGGTCGACGATCAGGGTGTTGGCCTGCGGGATGTCGATGCCGGACTCGATGATGCTCGTCGAGACGAGCACGTCCGCCTCGCCGCGCAGGAACGCCATCATGCGCTCCTCGAGCTGCTTCTCGTCCATCTGCCCGTGGGCGACGGTGAACTTGAGGTTCGGGCAGAGGCTGCGCAGGCGCTCGGCGGTCTCCTCGATGTCGTCGACGCGGTTGTGCAGGAAGAACGCCTGACCGCCGCGCGCGGTCTCGCGGATGAGCGCCTGCTTGACCAGCTGCTCGTCGTACTCGCCGACGTACGTCTTGACCGGGCGCCGGCCCTCCGGCGGCGTCTCGATCACGCTGATGTCGCGCAGGCCGGCGAGCGACATCTGCAGCGTGCGCGGGATCGGCGTCGCGCTCATCGAGATCACGTCGACCTTGAGCTTGAGCTGGCGCATCAGCTCCTTCTGCTTGACGCCGAAGCGCTGCTCCTCGTCGACGATCAGCAGGCCGAGGTCCTTGGCGCGCACGTCGCGGCTGAGCAGCCGGTGCGTGCCGATCAGGATGTCGACCTTGCCGTCGGTGAAGCGCTTGACCGCCTCGCGCTGATCGGCGGCGGAGCGGAAGCGCGACACGTGCTCGATCACGAAGGGCTGATCCCGGAGCCGCTCCACGAACGTCCCGTAGTGCTGCTGGGCGAGGATCGTGGTCGGGACCAGCATCAGGACCTGCTTGCCGTCGGACGCCGCCTTGACCGCGGCGCGCAGCGCGACCTCGGTCTTGCCGTAGCCGACGTCGCCGCAGATCAGGCGGTCCATCGGGCGCTCGGACTCCATGTCGGCGAGCACGGACTCGATCGCGTCGCGTTGGTCCGGCGTCTCGCGGTAGGGGAAGTTCTCCTCGAGGTCGCGCAGCTCCTCGCTGTACTCCGGGAACGCGTGGCCGCGGCGGCGCTTGCGCTCGGCGTAGAGGTTCAGCAGCTCGCCGGCCAGTTCCTGTGCGGCGCGGCGGGCGCGCGCCTTGACCTTGTCCCAGCGCGTGCCGCCGAGCTTGGAGAGCGTCGGCGCGCCGCCGTCGGCGCCCAGGTAACGGCTGATCTTCGCCAGCTGGTCGACCGGCATGAAGACCTTGTCGTCGCCCTGGAACTCGAGGTTCAGGTAGTCGCGGGTGACGCCCGCGACGGTCTTGGTGTCAAAGCCGGCGAAGCGCGCGATGCCGTGGTCCTCGTGGACGATGAAGTCGCCGGTGCGGAGGTCGGTGAAGCTCCTGAGCAGGCCGCGGCCGCGGCGGGTCGGCCGGGTGGACGCCTTGCGGCGGTGGATCAGCCGGTGCTCGGGGAACGCGGCGAGCTTGAGGCCGGGGGCGACGAAGCCGTCGCGCAGGTTGGCCTCGGTGAAGACCAGGCCGCGGGTCGCCCCGTTGAGGCTGGGCTTGATCCGCACGAGGTTGTACGCGGCGCGCTCGGCGGCGCCCTTCTGGGGCCAGGCGACGACCGTCGTGTAATCCGAGCGGACGAGCTTCTCCAGCTCGGACTCGGCCTCGGAGAGGTTGCGGGCGGCGAAGTCGGCGGCCTGGGCGCGGATCTCGATCGGCTGGTCGCCGCTGATGCTGGACAGGCGCGCCTCGGCGCGGGCGTGGAGCGCGTCGACGATGTGCGTCGGGTTGACGTAGAGGTCGCGCGCGTCCTGGTCGTCGAACGCCGCGCACACGTCGTCCCAGTGGTCGCGCAGGGTCGGCTCGACGTCCTCGTCGGCGGCGACGATCAGCTGGGTGCGCTCGGGCAGCAGGTCCAGCAGCGCGTGGAAGTGCTCGACCGGGAGCAGCTCGGCGATGTCCGGCCGCTCCTCGTCGGTCGCGGCCAGCTCGGCCAGCTCACGGTGCTCGGGCGCGAGCTCCGCGGCCGGGGAGATCTCGACGCAGTCGGTCTCCCCCAGGCTGCGCTGGGTGAACGTGGAGAACCAGCGCAGGGCCTCGATCTCGATGTCGAAGAGGTCGACCCGGACGGCGCGCTCCTCGGTCGCCGGGTAGACGTCGAGCAGGCCGCCGCGGATCGCGAACTGGCCGCGGTCGTCGACCTGGTCGACGCGCTGGTAGCCGGCGGCGACGAGCTGCTGGGCGGTCTCCTCGAGGTCGAGCAGGTCGCCTTTTCTGAGCAGGAACCCGTGCGGTCGCAGCTTGGGGTCCGGGACCTTCTCGCTCAGAGCCGCCGCGGAGATCACGACGACGGGCTGCTCGGAGCCCTCGGGCGTGTCGGTCAGCGCGTCCAGCGCGGCGACCCGGAGGCCGACGAGGTGCGGCGGGGGCGTCAGGTGGGACTCGTAGGCGACGCCGCGGCTCGGGTAGTAGCGGACCGGGCGCGGGTGCAGCCAGGCGCGCAGGTCGGCGGCCAGGTCGCGCGCCGCGCGGTCGTCGCCGACCACGACCAGCGCGGGACGGCGCGCGTCCTGGTCGGCGAGCGCGGCGACCACGAACGGGCGCAGCGAGGCGCTGACGTAGGCGCGACCGCCCTCGTCCGCGAGCTTCGCCGCGGCGGGGTCGTGATCGAGGTGCTTCAGAAACGGGCGGAGCAACGCCCTTTCACTCTAGGAACGGCGGGCGAGGAGGTTCAGCCGCACGTAGTTCGCGCGCACGGGGTGGTCGAGGTGGCGCAGGACGGCGTCCACGAACGGCTCGCGCTCCTCGTGCGGGATGCGCTCGAGGTGGGAGCCGAGGATGACGGTGGTGAAGTACTCGCGCGGGTCGGGCGGGTCGACCGGCCAGGGCTGCAGCCAGGTCCAGACGTCGGTGAAGCCGGCGGCGGCGAGGCGCTCTCGCGTGGCCTCGGGGGTCGCGTAGTGCCACGGGCCGGGCCAGCCGCGCAGCGCGGGGTGGTCGACCTCGTCGATCGCCGCCTGGACGTTGGCGATGTTCCCGGCGCCGCCGCACTGGGCGGCGAGGCGGCCGTGAGGCTTGAGCGCCTGGTGCAGGCGGGCGAACAGGCGGTCGTGGTCGGCGATCCAGTGGAACGTCGCGGTCGACAGGATCGCGTCGACGGGCTCGTCGAGCGTGAGCTCCGTGAGGTCCTGCGTGTGGGCGTCGAGCCCGCGGGCGCGGGCCTCTTGGACCATGTTGGCGCTGCCGTCCACGGCGACCACGTGGCCGTCCGGGACGCGGGCCTTGAGGACCTCGGTGACGCGGCCGGTGCCGCAACCGGCGTCCAGGACCCGCTCGTCGCCGTGCAGGTCGAGGCGGTCGATGACGTCGCGGGCCATCGCGAGCTGCGGGTCGGATTGGCGGTCGTACGACGCGGCGTTCCATTCGCGAGACGGCATACGTCCGTACGTTATCGCATACGCTCGGGTCGGGTTGGCGCGCGCCGAGCGGTCGCGTTCTCGCCGCGGGCGCCAGAAAGTGACCACTCGATGCGCCGGGGCCGGGCGCGGCGCGGTTCTCGCGTCCGCCGGCCGCGTGGTCGCGCCGGCGAACAGCGCCGGTGAGGGCGGCGGGAGTGCGACCCGCGCCTCGCGTCCGCCGGCCGCGTTCGGGGCCCGGGCGCGGCGCGGGTCTCGCGTCCGCCGGCCGCGCGGTCGCGCCGGCGAACAGCGCCGGTGAGGGCGGCGGGAGTGCGACCCGCGCCTCGCGTCCGCCGGCGGCGTGGTCGCGCCGGCGATCCCCGAGCTTCTCTCCGCCCGCCGCAACGACCGGTCGTGGTGCGACGTCGCAGCGCGCGTTCGGGCCGTCACGCGGTGGTCGCGGGCGCCGTTCTGGCGCGTTGCCGCTCACCCGGCGCCGCGAGGGGCGTCGTTCCGGCGCATAGCGCCAGAAATCGACCGCTCGTTGCGCGAGTTGGCGCGTTCGCGCTCGCCGCGCCCCGCCGCCCCGCCGCCCCTCGCCGCGCCGCGCCGACGCGACGTTCGCGGCACCGCATCGCGGCAACCGCCCATGGAGACCGCGACCGCTCGCGCCCGCGCCTCCTCCCTTATCGCTGCTGTTCACCGGCGCGACCACGCCGCCGACGGACGCAAGATCCGGACCGCGCCCCGCCGCGACGCGACGCGACGCGACGTTCGCGGCACCGCATCGCGGCAACCGCGCACGGAGACCGCGAACGCTCGCGCCCGCGCCTCCCTTATCGCTGCTGTTCGCCGGCGCGACCACGCCGCCGGCGGACGCGAGACCCGGACCGCGCCCCAACCCCGCCGCTGCTCCGCGGACGCGAGACCCGGGCCGCGCCCCGCGGCCGGCTAGGCCCCGACGAGCCGCTCGGCCTCGTCCGCCGCGCGCGCGACGAGGTCCGCGACCTCGGCCGACGACTGGCGCCAGCGCCCGAGGACGTAGGCGGCGACGATGTCCGGGTCGGTGGAGTCCGGGCGCCCGACGCCGATGCGGACCCGGTGGAAGTCCGGTGCGCCGAACTCGCGCCGCAGCGACTTCAGGCCGTTGTGACCCGCCAGCCCGCCGCCCAGCCGGACGCGGATCTCGCCGAACGGGAGGTCGATCTCGTCGTGCAGCACGAGCACGTGGTCGAGGTCGAGCTTGAAGGACCCGCGGGCCGGGCCCGCGGAGCGCCCGGCCTCGTTCATGTACGTCTGCGGCCTGAGGACCGCGACGCGCGGACCGCCGACGCCGCTGCGCCCCTCGCGCAGCTCACCCGCGAACTTCTTGCGCGCCTTCGGCAGGTCCCAGCGGCGAGCGAGCTCGTCCGCGACCTTGAAGCCGACGTTGTGCGGCGTCTCCGCGTAACCGGGCCCGGGGTTGCCGAGCCCGACGATCAGCCAGTCGACCGGTGTGGACGAGAAGACTTTCAGGACTCGTCGCCGGAGCCCTCGGCGGGCTCCTCGGACGCCTCCGAAGCCTCGGCGGACGCCTCGGCCTCGCCCACGAGCGCCGTCTCGGTCTCGATCTCCTCCTCGACCGGCTCAGCGGTCGGCGGGGTGATCGTGGCCACGACGGTCTCCTCGAGGTCGTCGAGCAACGTGACGCCGGACGGCGCCGTCAGCGCGGACAGCGTCATCGTCTCGTTCATCCCCAGCCCGGACACGTCGTGCTGGATGACGTCCGGGATGTCCCCCGGCAGCGCCTCGATGTTGAGCTCACGCGTCTCCTGCGTGAGGACGCCGCCCTGGGACACGCCGGGAGCGTCGTCGACGCCGACCAGCTCGAGCACGACCGTCGTCTGGATCGTCTCGTTCATGTTCACGCGCAGGAAGTCGACGTGCACGATGTCCCCGCGCACCGGATGGCGCTGCAGGTCCTTCACCAGCACCGGCGCACTCTTGCCGTCACCGATGGACACGTCGAGGATCGCGCCGGAATGCGCCAGCGTGTTGCGCAGGATGCGGGCGTTGACGGAGAAGTGCGACGGCTCGTCGCCCCCGCCGTAGATGACGCCGGGCACTTCGCCCTCGCGGCGGAGCCGCCGGGCGGTGCGCGAGCCCTCGGGGTCGCGGGCGTTGAGTGAAAGCTTCGTGGAGTCGGCCATGGTGTGAAGGGTCGCCGCGGGCATGGGTACTCGGCGCGGGCGAGCGGCCGAGGATGGTAGCGAACCGGCGTCGACGGGTATTCGAATAGCAGTGTCTCCGCTCGTGCTCTTCGGACTCCTGCACCTCGTGGCGCTCTCCCTCGCCGCCGCGCTGTTCGTGTGGCTGGTGCGGACCGACACCACGTCGTCGGGCCCCGACGACGAGGACGACTCGGGCGGCGGCGGCGGCAACGATCGCCGCGGCGACCGCCCCAAGACGTCGCCCTCCGGCGGCCCGCCGCTGCCGAACGCGGTTCAGGCCGAGCACCGGCTGCGCACGGAGCACGACCGCTTCGTGGACCCGGCGCGCCGCCGCGTCCGCACGCGGGCGCCCGCTGAACGCGAGCGCCCCCGCCGGCCGGTCAGGATGCCGGGATGAACTGCTGCGTGGCCTTGTAGGACCGCTCGACGTCCGCCCACGCGGGCTTGCGCACGCCGTCGTACGTGATCAGGCCCTTCTGATGGATCGGCGGCGTCGGCCGCGGGTTGCCGCCGTCCCAGTTCGGCCGCACCCAGAACTCGTTCAGCGCCCAGTAGACCGCGCCGCTCAGCCACGGCTTGGTCGCGAACACGCCGAGCTGGAAGTTGACCCACTCCTGCTGGAACGCCCAGGTGCCCTTCTCCTCGGCCGGGCCGTCGCGGTTGGCCTCGGCGCCGAACTCGGTGATCATCAGCGCCTTGTCCGGGTAGCAGGCGCGCGCGGCGTCCAGGTAGCCGGGGAGCTTCGTGCGGTCGAAGATCTGCCCGCTCGGCCCCGGGTACCAGCCGAAGTAGTCGTTGAGCCCGAGCACGTCGAGCGACTTGTACTGGGCGGCCTGGCAGAGCGAGCTCGGGTACGCCGCGACCGCGAGGCCGACCGGCCGCGTCGGGTCCATCTCCTTGGCGAACTTGACCGCCGCGTTGATGTAGGACACCTGGACCGGGCCGGGCTGCGAGGACAGCTCGTTGCCGATCGACCACAGCAGCACCGACGGGTGGTTCTCGTTGGCGTTGATGTTGCGGCTCAGCTCCTGGACCGCCAGCTCGCGCACGGAGCGCTCCTTGAGCACCTGCGTCTTGAGGCTGTAGACCGGGATCTCCGACCAGATCAGCAGCCCGAGCTTGTCCGCGAGCTCGTGCGTGTACGGGTGCAGCGGGTAGTGCGTGCGCAGGATCGTCGCGCCGAGCGCCCGCGCGTCGTCGACCAGCTGCTTGCGGCGCGCGTTGTCGATCGCGAACCCGTCCGCCTTGGAGTCCTCGTGCAGGCCGACGCCGCGCACGTTGAGGAACTGGCCGTTGAGCACGAGCCGGCCGTTGACGACCTTGATCGAGCGGATGCCGCTGTGCAGCGAGTAGCCGGCGACCTTCTTGCCGCCGATGCGGACCGTCAGTGACACGTTGTAGAGGTGCGGGCTCGCCGGCGACCACAGGCGCGGCTTGGCGATCTTGACCGAGTCCTGGAAGCCCGTCACCTGGTCCACGGTCTTGGTGCCGAGGTTGAGCGTGCGGTCGCCGAAGCGCCCGGTGATCGTGGCCCGCTGGCCGGATCCGGTGACGTTGCGCAGGTTGACCTTGACGTCGATCCGCGCGGGGCAGGACGCGCAGTCCAGGATCGGCCGCACCAGCACCTTCTGGAAGTCGACCTTGTCGATCCGGCGCAGGTAGACCTCACGCTGGATGCCCGAGTAGTTCCACCAGCCGCCGGTCGGCACGCCGTCCGTGTTCAGGCCGGCGGGCGGGAAGTCCGTGATCTTGCGGCGCGAGTCCACGCGCACGACCAGGCGGTTGGTCCCGTTGCGCTTGAGCGCCTTGGCCATCACCTCGAACGGGATGTAGGCGCCCGTGTTGGTGCCGATCGGCGTGCCGTTGAGCCAGATCTTCGCCCGGTAGTTGACCGACTCGAAGCGGAACGCCCACGCGTACGCCGAGCTCGAGCTCGGCAGCTTGAAGTCCTTGCGGTACCAGCCGATGCCGCCCGCCATCGACTCGTTGGACGCGTCCCCGACGTTCCAGACGCCCGGGACCTTCGTCTTCGTCCAGCCGGACCGCGACGTCTGGCGCATGAAGCGCTGCTTGACGCCCTGGTCGGCGTTGTCGAGGCGGAACAGCCACTCTCCGCCGAGCAGGTAACGCCCGTCCGGGCCGTCCTTGTAGAGCGTCTTCGCGGTCGGCGTATCGGCGGCACGCGCCGCGGCCGGGAGGGCCAGCGCCGACAGCGCGAGCACGGGCAGGAGGAATCGCAGGCTCAGCCTCATCACGGGCAATCTCAACACAGACCTCGGCGGATAGTTGTGCTCACTGCGGGCAGCTCTCCTCATTGCCGATCGGGGCGGACACGCTCAGCAGCTCGACGGTCGCGCCCGAAAGCGGCCCGGCGCGGCGCACGCGCACGCACTGGACCACCGGCAGACCGTCCTCCCCGGCCCGCCAGGCGACGCGCCCGGTCGCGAGCGAGTCGGTCAGCGGCAGCTGGATCGACGGGAGGTACTGGAGGATCGAGACGTCCCCCGGCCGCTTGAGCTTGGCGACGACGTCGCGCGTGGCCGCCGCGCACGCCGGCTCCTTCGCGCAGTCGGGCATCCGCTGCAGCACGGCGTCGGCGTCCCCGCGGGCTTCGGCGCGCGCGACCTCGAGCACCTTCGAGCGCTCGGTCCCGGTCGCCGAGAGCGCGCGCGCCAGCAGCAGCGAGATGCCGAGGAAGACGAAGACGCCGAACCCGGCGACGATCCAGAGCTGTTGCCGCCGCATTGTGCGGCGGCAGGTTAGTCAGCCAGCCTGAGGGAAGTTGTCGCCCGAGAGCTCCAGGAAGCGCTGGACCGACGCTTCCTGGCGGCCGAGCTGCTCGGCCAGCTCGCGCGCGTGGGCCGCGGCGAGCTCCAGGAAGTCCTCCAGGCAGCGCTCCGGATCGTCCGGCAGCGGGTAGACGCGCGCGATGTCCTGCTGGCCGACCGCGATCCCCATCGGCGGGCGGCCTTCGGCCAGCGGGCGGGCGCTGCAGACGGCGGTCACGACGATCTGCTTCTCGGGGGAGACGAGCGCGGTCGGCAGCAGCCGGTGCGCGGGCAGGCGCACGTCGAGCTTGAGCCGCCGGTCGACCCGGATGTGGTCGTGGACGAGGTCCTCGAACGGCTCGCGCCAGATGTCGAGGACGGTGTCCGCACCGACGAGTGCGTCGCGCAGCGCGGCGGCCTGCTCGGCGAACAGCCGCTCGGCCTCCTCGCGGTCGTCGGCGGCGGCCAGGTCGAGGTCCAGCGGGACGCGCAGCAGCTCGTCCTTGCCGACGGCGTCGCCGGCTCCCCGGCCGCCGTGGGCGATGTAGGTCTGGATCGTGCCGAGGTCCCTGCGGCCGTGGAAGACCACGGTCAGGGCCTCGGAGAGGCTCAGTGGCGTGACGCGCAGAGCGACCGAGGCCGATGCCTCGGCGTCAATCAGCGCTCGCTTCAGCAGGTCGTCGGAATGTTCGTCCATGTGGTGCTTCCCATCGACGAGTATCGGTGCTCGTGACCATCATCATTACCGCCCGGCGGTCGGAACATGCCACGCCCGAATGGCCAGCTTGTATCGTCGGCGCCCGTGGGACTCATCTACAAGCCGTTCGGCATCGTGTTGGGCGTCATCGCCGGGCTGCTCGGGAAGCGGCTGTTCGACTTCGCGTGGACGAAGGTCGACGACTCCGAGCCGCCGACGGGCACCACGCTGCGCGCCTCCTGGGGCAAGATCATCGGCGCGGCCGCGCTGCAGGGCGTGATCTTCAAGGTCACGCGGGTCGTGGTCGACCGCTACGGCGCGCTCGGCTGGCACTACCTCACGGGGAATTGGCCCGGGAAGAAGACGCCCGAAGAATGAACCCGCGCTCGCGGTAGTCGCTCAGCGCGTCCTCGAAGCCCCCGAAGTCCTGGGCTTTGAGGCGTTCCAGCGGGCTCGGGCGGCCCGCGGTCAGCCACGCGCGCGGCGGCGGATCGTCGCCGAGCAGCTGGAGGAGGACGTGCACCTCGGGGCGCAGGTCCTCCTCGCCCGCGATCACCGCCAGCGGATCGGCGCCGAGGATCTGCAGCAGCTCCTCGTCGCTCAGGCCCAGCGCGCGTTGCAGGCGGGCCGCGCTCACGGTCAGATCAGGCCGTGGGCCAGCATCGCGTCGGCCACGCGGACGAAGCCCGTGATGTTCGCGCCGACCACGTAGTCGCCGGTCGCGCCGTACTCCTCCGCGGTCTCATAGATCGACTGGTGCAGGTTGTGCACGATCTCGCGCAGGCGCTCCTCGGTGTGCTCGAACGTCCACGAGTCCCGCGACGCGTTCTGCTGCATCTCGAGCGCGCTGGTCGCCACGCCGCCGGCGTTGGCCGCCTTGCCCGGGCCGAACAGCACGCCGGCCTCGCGGAACGAGCGCACCGCCTCCGGCGTGCAGGGCATGTTCGCGCCCTCGGCGACCGCGATCACGCCGCCGGCGATCAGCCGCTCGGCGTGCCGGCCGTTGAGCTCGTTCTGGGTCGCGCACGGCAGCGCGATCTGGCACGGCACGTCCCAGACGGGGCGGTCCGCCGCGTAGCGCGCGCCGGAGCGGCGCTCGGCGTACGCGTCGATGCGCAGGCGCTCGACCTCCTTGACCTGCTTGAGCAGCTCGACGTCGATGCCGGCGGGGTCGTGCACGTAGCCCGAGGAGTCCGACGCGGCGACGACGCGGCCGCCCAGCTGGTGGACCTTGTCGATCGCGTAGATCGCCACGTTGCCCGAGCCGGAGACGATCACCTCGCAGCCCTCGAGGTCGCGGCCCGCGACACCCAGCATCTCCTGCAGGAAGTACACGCAGCCGTAGCCGGTCGCCTCCGTGCGCACCTGCGAGCCGCCCCAGGTCAGGCCCTTGCCGGTCAGGACGCCGGACTCGTGCCGGTTCGTGATCCGCTTGTACTGGCCGAACAGGTAGCCGAGCTCGCGCGCGCCGACGCCGATGTCGCCCGCCGGCACGTCGGTGTGCTCGCCCAGGTGCCGGTGCAGCTCGGTCATGAACGACTGGCAGAAGCGCATCACCTCGGCGTCCGAGCGGCCGCGCGGATCGAAGTCCGACCCGCCCTTGCCGCCGCCGATCGGCATGCCGGTCACGGCGTTCTTGAAGACCTGCTCGAAGCCGAGGAACTTGACGACGCCCAGGTTCACCGTGCGGTGGAAGCGCAGCCCGCCCTTGTAGGGGCCGAGCGCGCTGTTGAACTCGACCCGGAAGCCGCGGTTGACGTGCACCTCGCCGCGGTCGTCGGACCAGGGGACGCGGAAGATGATCTGGCGTTCCGGCTCGCAGATGCGCTCGAGCAGCTTCGCGTGTACGTACTCCGGGCGCCGGGCTACGACCGGCCCGAGCGTCTCGAGCACTTCCCGGGCGGCCTGGTGGAACTCCTGCTCGCCCGGGTTGCGGGCGAGAACGGTCTCATACACGTCCAGCACTTTCTCATCGAGCACCTCGAGCACGATAGAAGTGGCCCGTGGCCTAGAAGAGCTGGTTCTCGCCGCCGAATACCTCGGCGACGGAGTCGTCCGTGAAGATCCGGCGGATCGAGTCCGTCAGCAGATCGGCCACGCTGAGGACCGTGATGTTGTCCGGCGCGCCGGGCTGCAGCGGGATCGTGTCCGTGACCACGATGCGCTCGAACGGGCTCGCGGCGAGGTTCTCGAACGCCGCGCCGGAGAGCACCGGGTGCGTCGCGGCCGCGTAGACGCTCTTGGCGCCCTCGTCCTTGACCGTCTCTCCCGCCGCGCGCAGGGTGCCCGCGGTGTCGATGATGTCGTCCACGATGACCGCGGTCTTGCCCTTGACGTCGCCGATCACGTAGGCGATCTCCGCCACCTGCTGGGCCGGGCGCTCCTTATTGAGGATCGCCAGCTCGGCGCCGACCTTCTCGGCGAACTTCTTCGCCAGCTTCACGCGGCCCGCGTCCGGGCTGACGACCACGAGGTCCTCCAGCTGCTGGTCGCGGAAGTACTGCGTGAGGATGAACGTCGCCGTCATGTGGTCCACGGGCTTGGAGAAGAAGCCCTGCACCTGTCCGGCGTGGAGGTCCATCGTGAGCACGCGGTCGGCGCCCGCGGCCTCGAGCATGTGGGCGACCAAGCGGGCGGAGATCGGCTCGCGCGGAGCCGACTTCTTGTCCTGGCGGCTGTAGCCGTACCAGGGGGTGACGGCGATCACGCGGTGCGCGGAGGCGCCGACGGCGGCCTCGATCATCACCAGCAGCTCCATCAGCGCGTCGTTGGCGTTGACGCCCGTGGTGACGTTCCCGCAGGTCGGCTGGACGATGAAGACGTCCGCGCCGCGGATCGACTCCTCGTAACGGCAGTAGACCTCGCCGTTGGAGAAGGTCTTCAGCGTGACGCCGCCGAGCTCGAGGCCCAGCTTGTTGGCGATCTTCGCGGCCAGCTCGGGGTTCGAGCGGCCGGAGAAGAGCATCAGGCGTTTGTCGTAGCCGCTCAGCGGCAGCGACGTGGCCGATCCGGGGCGAGGCGACAAGGCGCTCACGGCATGAGGGAGTGTACGGCGCGCGGCGGTCGTCACGGCCGTCGCCGTTCCGCATAGTCCGCGATGTTCGTTTGGCGGGCGCGGGCGATGCCGAGGGCGTCCGGCGGGACGTCCTCGGTGATCACGCTGCCGGCGCCCGTATAGGCGCCGTCGCCGATGGTGACGGGGGCGACGAACGCCGTGTCCACGCTGGTCTTCACGTTGGACCCGATTTTAGTGCGGTGTTTGCGTTGCCCGTCGTAGTTCGCGGTGATGTTGCCGGCGCCGATGTTCGTGCGCTCGCCGACGTCCGCGTCCCCGATGTAGGACAGATGCGGGACCTTCGTGTGCGCGCCGATCGTCGAGTTCTTGATCTCCACGAACGCGCCCGCCTTGGCGTTGGCGTGCAGGTGGGCGTCGGGGCGCAGGTAGGCGAAGGGGCCGATCGTGCCGAAGTCGTCGACGCGGGCCTGGACGACGTAGGAGTGCGGGATCGACACGCCGTCGCCGAGGATGGAGTCGATGATCGTGGTGTGCGGGCCGACGCGGCAGTCGCTGCCGATCGTCGTCGCGCCCTGGATCGTCGTGCCGGGCTCGATCGTCGTGTCCTGGCCGATCGTGGCGTGGACGTCGATGTACGTCGTCTCGGGGTCGATGATCGTGACGCCGTTGCGGGCGTGCGCATCGTTGATGCGCTTCTGGGCGAGCTTGCGGACGTCCGCGAGCTCCTTGCGGTCGTTGACGCCCAGCGTGATCGTGGCGTCGGTCACCCGGTGGGCGGCGATCGCGTGGCCCTGCTCCTTGAGCTTGGGGAGCGTGTCCGGGAGGTAGAGCTCGTTCTGGGCGTTGTCGCTGTCGAGCGTCTCGAGGGTCTCCAGGAGGGCCTTGCCGCTGAACGCGTAGACGCCGGTGTTGACCTCGGAGATCTGCAGCTGCTCGGCGGTCGCGTCGCCGCCGGCCTTCGCTTCCACCACGCGGTCGACGCGGCCGTCGAGCGTGCGGACGACGCGGCCGTACTCGGCCGGGTCCTCGAGCTCCATCGTGGCCATCGTCGCCGCGGCGCCCGCGGCCTCGTGGGCGTTGACGAGCTCGGCGATCGTGGCGGCGGTGATCAGCGGGACGTCGCCGTTGATGACGACGACGGTCGCATCGGGGTCGATGTGGGCGCGCGCGGCGGCGACGGCGTCCCCGGTGCCGTGGGGCTGCTCCTGGATCGCGGTCTCGACGCCGTCCGGCAGGTAGTCCTCGAGCCGGCGCTTCGGGTTGTCGACGACGATGACCTTGCCGGCGCCGGCGGCTTGCGCGGCGGCGATCGGCCACAGGATCAAGGGGCGGCCGCAGAGCGGGTGCAGGACCTTGGGGAGCTCGGAACGCATGCGCGTTCCCTCGCCGGCGGCGATGATGACGACGGTGGGCGCGGACACCGGTTGCATCGTAGTATCGGGCTCCGTCCGCGACTCATTTGGGGGGTCGTCTAACTGGACAAGACACCAGGTTTTGGTCCTGGGAAACGGGGTTCGAGTCCTCGCCCCCCAGCCTTGAGCGGTTCCGTCCGGGGCATACGCGAACATGTGTTCGTGCCGCGATATACGGAAGCCGCGCTCCGGGAGGTCGTCCCGCGGGTGTCGTCATTGACCGAGGTGCTGCGGCATTTCGGGTTGCGGCCGGCGGGCGGGAACTACCGGGTGCTGCGCGGGTGGCTCGAGGTGTGGGGGATCTCGACGGCGCATTTCTCGGGGACGCCGCCGCCGCGCCAGCGAGAGCCGATTCCCCTCTCGCAGGTGCTCGTCGCGGGTTCGCGGTACTCGCGCACGAAACTCAAGGAGCGGCTCTACGCGGCCGGGCTCAAGGAGCGCCGGTGCGAGCTGTGTGGGCAGGACGAGCTGTGGCAAGGCGCGCGCATGGCGCTCATCCTCGACCACATCAACGGCGTCGCCGACGACCATCGGCTCGAGAACCTGCGGATCGTGTGCCCGAACTGCGCCGCGACGTTGGAGACGCACTGCGGTCGCACGAACCGGCTGGAAGTGGAGGATCGGGCGTGCGAGCGGTGCGGCGCACCGTTCCGGCCGAAGGCGCCGCGGCAGCGCTACTGCTCGCGTGAGTGCGGGATGCGCTGGGCGCGCGCCGGCCGGCCCATTCCGGGCGCGCGGCGCGTGGCGCGGCCGCCGTACTCGCAGCTCGTCGAGGAGATCGCGGCGACGAGCTGGCGTGCGGTCGCGCGCAAATACGGCGTGAGCGACACCGCGGTGCGCAAGTGGGTGCGGGCCTACGAGCGCGAGCGCGCCTCGCCCCCACGCGTCACGGATCGCGCCGTTTCTGGGCGATTTGTCCCGAATGCGTAAGAGTTCGGTCTGGTGGCGCCGTTCGGGCCCTGGACCGCCTACGCTGGCGACCTCCATGCGCAAGTTCACCCTCGCCGCCGTGGTCGCGGCCCTGCTCGTGCCCGCCGCGCCGGCGTTCGCCGGTGACCCGACGATGCCACTCTCGCAGGTGCAGGCCGGCATGCACTGCACCGGCTACTCGGTGATCCAGGGGACGGCGATCAGCGCGTTCGACGTCGACGTGCTGGACGTGACGGCCGGCGAGGCCGCGAGCGTCGGGAGCATCCTCGTGCGCGTGTCCGGGCCGGCGGTCGACGCGACCGGCGTCGGCCCCGGGTTCTCCGGCTCGCCGATCTACTGCCCGGACGGCGCCGGCACGGAGCGCGTGATCGGCGCGATCTCCGAGGTGATCGGCGAGTACGGCGGCAAGACCGTGCTCGCGACCCCGATCGACGCGATCCTGGGCACGCCGGTCGACGTCCCGGCGCGCCGCTCGAGCCCGTCGCGCAGCGCGAAGACGCGTGCGAAGAAGAGCGGCGCCTCGTCCGCGGGCGCGACGCCGTCGGGCGCGGCCGCGAGCCGCACTGCCGCCGCGTCGCCGCGCATGAAGGCCGCGCTCGCCGCGGCCAAGCCGATCGCGATGCCGATCACGGTCAGCGGGCTGAGCACGCCGCTCGCAAACGCGCTCACCGCGGCGGCGGCGAAGCGCAACCAGCCCGTGCTCGCCGTGCCGCCGGGGCCGCTCGCGACGTTCGCGCCGCAGACGCTGCGGCCCGGCTCGGCGGTCGCGATCGGGTACTCCAACGGCGACGTGCGGACGAGCTCGACCGGCACCGTGGCCTACGTCGACGGCGACCGTGTGTGGGTCTTCGGCCACTCGCTCGAGGGCGTCGGCCGGCGCGCGCTGCTGCTGCAGGACGCGTACGTGTTCGGCGTCATCAACAACCCGTTCCAGCTCGGCTCGCTCAGCGGCACGTACAAGCTCGCGTCCTCCGGGCACGACCTCGGCACGATCTCCAACGACGCCTACAGCGCGGTCGTGGGCCGGACCGGTGCGCTGCCGCACACGGTGCCGGTGACCGCGATCGCCCGCGACGAGGACAGCGGCCGCTCGACGACGGTCGCGACCCAGGCCGCCGATGAGGCCGCGGTCGACCTCCCGAGCGGCGGCTCGTGGACCTCCTTCATCGCCCCGCTGGCCGTGACCCAGTCGGCGACGGGCGTGCTGGGCAGCTCGCCCGGCCGCCTGACCGGGGAGTTGTGCGCGCGGATCGGGCTCGCCGGCGTCAAGCGGCCGCTGCGCTTCTGCAACCGCTACGTCTCCGCCGGCCCGACCCAGGGCGACGACGGCGGGATCTCGAACGCCGTGTTCAGTGGCGTCGCGACCGACATCGGCACGGCGCTGGGGATGATCGACGGGTACATCGGCAAGCCGCCCGTCGTCACCGGCGTGAACGCGCTGCTCAAGCTGCACCGCGGCGCCGACCAGGCGTTCATGCGCAGCGTGTCGCTGCCGCGCACCGTGCGCCCGGGCCAGCGCGTGCGCGTCCGGGTCTCGCTGCAGCGCGTACGCGGCGCCCGGCTGACGCGCAGCTACACGATCACGATCCCCCGCGACGCGCGCCGCGGCACCCAGCGGCTGCGCTTCGTCGGCCAGGACGCTGACCAGGGCGACAACGCGATCACGACGATCATCCTCGGCGGCGACGACGACCGCGACGAGGGCGGCGACCCCGGCCCGGCGTCGCTCGACGAGCTGGCAGAGGGCGTCCGCGCGATCGCGCGGTACGACGGCGTCACGCTGCGGCTCGGCCGCACCCGCGCACAGGCGTTCCGCGACAAGGCGTTCCGGATCTCCGGCCAGGCGGAGACGTCGGTGACGGTGCGCTGACGCGGCGAGTGGTCGCGTTGCGGCGCATGGCGCCAGAAAGTGACCACTCGTGGGCCCGGGGGCGCGGTGGGGGCGCGGCGCGCGGCGCGGCCCGGGCGCGCGGCGGCGCCGCAGCACGCGGCGCGGCGGCGCCGGTCGCGCGGCGCGGGGCCGCGCGCCGTCAGTTCTCCGGGAACCGGTAGACGACGCCCGGCGGCGCGACGTCCGCGGCGAGCGGGAGCGCGGCGCGCAGGACCGACGCGAACGCCGACCCGGACACGGTCATCATCTCCTCCAGGACCGAGACCGGCGTCGGCTCGGCCTGGACGCCGTTGGCGTAGTCGGTGAGGAAGCCGAGCAGCGCGTAGGGCAGCTCGGCCTCGCCGCACAGCACCGTCTCCGGCCCCGCGGTCTGGGACACCGCGTACACGCCCGCCGCCGCGAGCCCGCGGATCTCCGCGCGCGTGTTGAACCGCGGCCCGTCCACGTGCCCGTAGCAGCCGCCGTCGCGCACCGGCACGCCCGCCGCAGCAGCACCCGACAACACCGCCCGCCGCACGCCCGCGGAGAAGGGGTCGGCGTAGATCCAGTGCCCGCGGTCGGCCGCGCCCGGCGTGTCGAAGAACGTGCACAGGCTCCCGTCCGGCAGCCGGTTCGACAGAAAGTGCAGATCGTCGAAGCAGACGAGCGAGCCGAGCGTCGCGTCCGGATCGACCGCCCCGCACACGGTCACCGCGAACACGCACGTCACGCCCAGCTCCTGCAGCGCTGCGATGTTCGACCGGTGGTCGACGTGGTTGGAGAGCCGCGGATGCCCGACCCCGTGCCGCGAGACGTGCGCGATCTCCACCCCCGCCCAGCGCCCGACCGAGACGAGCGCCTCGCCCCAGCGCGTCGCCACCACCGACGGCGCCGCCCCCTCGAACCCGGGCAGCGCGTAGGAGCCCGAGCCGGTCAGCACCCCGATCACCGGCGGCACGATATACAAGACGCTCATGTTCGCCGCGCTCATCGACGTCCCGGCGAACGTGGGCTACACCCTCGTCTTCGCGCTGATCGCGATCGAGACGATGGGCGTCCCCGTCCCGGCCGAGACCGCGCTGATCGGCGCCGCGCTGCTCGCTCACCGCGGCCACCTGGACCTCACGACGCTCACGGTCCTCGCCGCCGCCGCGGCGATCCTGGGCGACAACGTCGGCTTCGCGATCGGCCGCCGGTTCGGCCGCCGCATCTTCCTCGCCCCCGGCCCGCTGCAGCGCCACCGCGCCAAGGTGCTCGAGCACGGCGAGCCGTTCTTCGCCCGTCACGGCCCGAAGGCCGTCTTCCTCGGCCGCTGGGTCGCGGGCCTGCGCATCGCCTCCGCCTGGCTGGCGGGCATGAACCGCATGCGCTGGCCGACGTTCCTGTTCTGGAACGCGCTCGGCGGCATCGCCTGGGCGGTCAGCATCACCGTCTCCGTCTACCTGCTCGGCGATCTGGCCGAGCACGCGCTGAACATCGTCGGCCCGGTCGCGGCGGGAATCGTCGTCGTCGGGCTGCTCGCGTTCTGGCTCCACCGCCGCCGGCGGCGGCGCGCCCTCGAACCCTAATATCCCCGCGCAAAGGGGGAGGACGCATGCGGGGGATCGCGATCACTGCGCTCGTGCTGGCGCTCATGGCGCAGACGGCGCACGCGAAGACGGACTTGACGACGAACGACCGGCTCAAGGACCGGCGCGAGGTGACGGCCGGGACGCGCGCGTACTCGGTCGGCTTCCAGGACGGCCGCTTCTACGCCAACGGCTGGCACATCACGGGAGAGATGGGCGGCGTCTGGGCGCCCCCGCTCAAGCTCGCCGACGGCGTCTGGTTCGGCGTCGACGACGACTGGGTCCCGCCCGCGACCGGCTTCACGAGCGGCCGCGGCTACGTCCGCTACGCGCTCCCCACCATGAAGAGCCTGCTGCTGCGCCGCACGGACTTCGTGCCCGACGGCCGCCGCGCCGCGCTGTTCGGGCTCGAGCTGGCCAACCCGCAGACCGCCCCGGTCACGGTCACGGTCAAGGTCGACGTCCACTCCGAACTGCTCGGCGCCTACCCCTGGACGGACACCACCCCCAGCGCGAAGAGCAACCTGAGCGACATCGCGGCGTTCGAGAACGGCGGCCTGACGTTCGTCGACCGCGGCACGCCGACCGGCGGCGAGCCGCACGACTACACGGCGCTGGTCGCGTCCACCCGCACGCCGGAAGCCGGCGAGACCGGCCCCAACCACCGCGGCCCCCAGCCGGGAGCGGTCTGCCGCGCGACCGACACGTCCGCCCCGTCGCTCTGCGATGACAGCGAGCTCGGCAAGGGCACCGGCGGCCAGCTGCGCTACCGCGTCACGGTCATGCCGCGCACGAAGGAGACCGTCTGGGTCGCGGTCGCGGGCTCCGACCGCGGCGTCGACGACGCCCGCAAGGAGCTCGCCGCCGCCCTCAAGGACCCGGACGCCCAGCTGGACCGCAAGATCGCGGCGCGCAACGAGCTCGCCGGGCGCTCCGCGGTCAGCCTCCCCGGCGACCGCCGGCTGCAGGAGGCGCTCGACTGGGGCAAGCAGAACCTCGCCGACCTGACGCAGACCGCGACGAGCCTCAACGTCCGCTTCGTCGACCAGGGCAAGGCGCTCCCGGCGCCGGTCCACCGCGTCAAGCGGGCCACGTTCATCGGCGCCGGCTACCCGGACTACCCGTGGCTGTTCGCCACCGACGGCGAGTACACCGCGTTCGCGGCGGTCGCGCTCGGCCAGTTCGAGGCGATCAAGCAGCACCTGAGCGCGCTGCGCGAGGTCTCGGACGCCGTCAACGCCCGCTCGGGCAAGGTCGTGCACGAGACCGTCACCGACGGCTCGGTCTACTTCGGCGCCAACGCCGACCCCGGCAACACGGACGAGACCGCGAAGTTCCCGAGCGCGGTCGCGCTGGTCTGGCGCTGGACGGGCGACAACCGCTTCCGCGACCGCATGTACGACTTCTCGCGCCGCGCGCTGCGCTACGTCACCACCCAGCTCGACGCCGACCACGACCGCTGGCCGGAGGGCAACGGCAACGTCGAGCGCGAGGGCATGGGCGAGGAGGCGCTGGACAGCACCGTCTACCTGATCCGCGGGCTCGAGGACTTCGCCGAGCTGGCGCGCGCCAAGGGCGAGGCCAAGGACGCGCAGTGGGCGCGCGACATCGCGTCCCGCATGCGCGCCCGGTTCGACAAGACCTGGTGGAACGGCACCCAGTACGCGGACTCGCTGAAGGCGGGCGAGCGCCAGCAGCAGGGTTACTGGACCGGCGTCACCCCGATGGAGACCGGCCTGGCGCCGGCCGACCACGGGGTGACCGCGCTCAAGGGCCGCGAGGACCCGTGCTACAGCGGCGTCGCCGGCCTCTTCCACACCGGCTGCACCGAGCGCATCGCGTACTCGCTCACGAACGCGGTCGCCGCCGTCGCCGAGGCCAACTACGGCCGCTCGGCCAAGCGCTTCACGAGCGCCAACGCGCGCGCGATGCTCGACCCGGACGAGATGCCCGGCGCGCTGCCGGAGACGCTGCCGTCGCCGGACCAGGGCGAGAACGTCGGCCGCTGCTGGACGTGCCGCTCGATGTTCATGCAGGCCTGGGGCCAGTACGGCATCGCCTGGCCCGTGATCGCGCAGCAGCTCGGCGTGCGCCCGGAGCTCGGCACCGGCCGGCTGGACGTCGTCCCGAGCACGCGGATCAGCGCCCGCAACGTCCGGCTCGGCACCGGGGCGATCGACGTCGCCGCCACCCGCACCGCCACCACGGTCACGGTCGGCAAGCTCAAGCTGAAAGTGCTGCGGATCGGCAAGGTCCTGCCCGCCGGGACGCGCCTGCGCCAGGTGACGCTCGACGGCGAGCGCGTGCGCAAGCCGACCGTGCGGACGACGCCTCAGGGCGTCGAGGTGACCGTGCGCGCGCCGGCGTCGGGCCGGCACACGGTGGTCGTCAACGGTCCTTGAGCTCGCGCTTGACGCGGCCGCCGCCCGCGCCCGCCTCGCTGGCGGGCCCGCGCGGCGCGGCGATGCCGAGCACGCGCATCGCCTTCAGGCCGAGCCCGAGCTTCTCGCGACCGTCGGTGGACGCGACGTCCAGCGACGTGAGGTCCTTCACCCGCTCCAGCCGGTAGCGGACGGTGTGGCGGTGCGTGTACAGCCGCGCGGCGGTGCCGGCGACGTTCCCGTCCGCCTCCAGGAACGTCTCCAGCGTCTGGACCAGGTCGGTCTCGTACTGCTCGTCGTAAGCCGCCAGCGGCGCGACCGTCTCGGCGTAGAAGCGCTGCAGCTCCGCGGGGTCCTCGCTCATGGCGGGCAGCAGCAGGCGGTAGGCGCCGGTGTCCTCGAACGCGAGCATCGCGACCTCGTCGCCCGAGGCGGTGGCCACGTTGGCCGCCAGCAGCGCCTCGTTGCCGGCGCGGTAGAGGTCGACCGGATCCTGCGCGATCCGGGAGTGCCCGAGCGCGAACGTGAAACCGTGCACGGACGCGTGCAGCTCGCGCGCGATCCCGTCCGCGACGCGGCGCAGCCCCGTGTCCTGGGCGGTCGGGAGCAGGACCGCGACGTGGTCCTCGATGACGGCCGCCAGCGCCCCGGGCGCGCCGGCCCGGGCGGCGCGCTCGGCGGCGGCGAGCACGCGGGCGCGCCAGTCGTCGTCGGCGGGCGCGAAGTGGTGCGCGCGGACGACGACCACGCCGCCCCCGTCGCCCAGGTCCGCGCCGAGCTCGGACGCGCGCGCCAGGATGTCCCCGCGGTCGGTCACCTTGCGCTCGAACAGCGCGGCCAGGAACGCGGCCTGCGCGGCCTCCGACGCGCGGTCGGGCGCGCGCACGCGCTCCACTTCCCCGGCGATCAGCGTGGTCGCGATCCGCAGCAGCGGCGCCGGCGGCGACCCGCCGCGGGCGCGCAGCCGCAGGCGACCGACGACCGCGTCGCCGACGCGCAGCTCGTGCGTCTCCACGCCCTCGGCGTCGCGCATCAGCATGCGCTCGTCCGCCGTCGAGCGCACGGCGACGGCGAGCACGGCGCTCGAGCGGTCGATCAGGATCAGCGACGCGTCGAGCGCGCGGGCGGCCGCCCGGACGACCTCCGGGAGGCCGCGCCCGGACTCGATGGCGTCGGAGATCGCGCTGAGCGCGCCGAGGTCCGGCATGGCCGCCTCTCGCGAGGTCACGCTGAAAGGTTAGAGCCGGTCGCTGAAGTACCAGAGCACGGCGGCCCCGACGCCCGCGCCGGCGAGCACGAACGCCGCCAGCACGTAGACGCTCAGCAGCGTCGCGACCAGCCGGTCACGCACGCGCCAGTAGGACCGCCAGGCCGGCACCACGATCAGCAGCAGCCACGCGATCAGCGAGATCGCGGCGGCCGCGCCGGCGATGACGTAGGTCTTCTGATCGTCGGTCACTCGGGCACATTGTGGCGAACGCGCCCGGCGAACAGGGCGAGCGCGCCGACGAGCGACCAGATCGCGACCGCCAGCGCGATCCCGCCGAGCACGTCGGTCAGGAAGTGCTTGTGCAGGTACACGCGGGTCGCGCCGATCACCGCCACGCCGATCACGGCCACGGTGACCGCCGCGATCCGCACCGCCCAGCCGATGCCCGCGCGCACCAGGACGGTCGCGCACGCGACCCACGCGACGGCGTAGGCGGCATGGCCCGACGGGAACGCCTCGTCGTCGGTCCCGAGCGGGCGCGTGCGGTCGTACGCGCCCTTGGTCACCAGCACCGCGACGTAGACGAGCACCCAGCCGGCGACGAGCGCGACCGCCTCGATCGGCCGCTTGCGGACCGCGGCGAAGATCGCCGTCGCGGCGGTCACCGCCGCCGTGACCGGGCCGGAGCCGAGCACGGTCAGCGCCTTGGCGACGCTCTCCAGCGGGTCGCTCTGCAGGCGGTTCACGACGTCGGTGGCGAAACGGTCGATGCGCGGCTCGCCGACGTTGAGCACGACGTCTCCGAGCATGAAGAACGCGAAGGTGCCGACGATCGCCAGCGCCAGCAGCGTCGTCAGCTCGAGCCCGAGGTTGCCGGGCGTGACGCGCTCCTGCGTGAAGCGGGCGGTGAAGTCGGCGACCGCGGCGGCCGGCCGGAGCACCGTGTGCCACACGGGCCGGGCGACCTTGGCCACGATGCGCCAGCCGGGCCGGTCCTCACGCGCCTCGATCCAGTCGCGCACCTTCGCGCGCGACTCCGGGCTGCGGCGCAGGTGGATCAGCCCGACGATCGCCGCGATCACCACGACCAGCGTCCCGAACGCGAACAGCCCGCGGGAGACGTAGGTCGTGAGCTGGTCGATCGAGCGCCAGAACAGGAAGCCGAGCGTGCAGAACGTGATCGCCCAGACGCCGGCGGCGAGCACGTCGTACGGCAGGAAGCGGCGCAGCGGCATGCGGCTGGCGCCGGAGATGAACGGCATCAGCGGGCGGACGAACCCGAGGAAGCGGCCGACGATGATCATCAGCGGCCCGTAGCGCGCCAGCAGGCGCTCGACCTGCTCGAGCCGGTCCTCGGTGACCTGCAACCGGGCGCCGTAGCGCAGCAGCCACGCGCGGCCCTTGCGGCGGCCGAGCTCGAACGACGTGATGTCGCCCGCCAGGCAGCAGAGCCAGACGACCACGATCAGCAGGAAGAGCGAGATCTGGCCCTGGCCGGCGACCAGGCCGCCGACGATCACCGCGGTCTCCCCCGGCGCGATGAACCCGAGGAACGCGCCCGTCTCCAGGAACGCGAGCAGGCCGACGGCGAGGTACGTCCACGCGCCGAGCGCCTGGCCGACGTCCTCCAGCACGTGCTCGAAGTTCGGCAGGTGGACCACGCCGAGGCCGATCAGCACGGCGGCGGCGATCGCGACCAGCTCGACGCTCTGCAGCCAGCGCTTCTGCTTGTCCCGGCGGGCGATCAGCCACCCCGCGAGCACCGCGGCCGCCGCCAGCCAGGTGAACTTCATGCGCTCGTCGCTCTCGGGTAGCCGGCGGCACGCAACCGCGCCGGCGCGTCGGGATCGTCGCTGACGCCGAACACGGTCGGGCCGGAGCCGCTCACCAGCGGGTGCTCGACGCCGGCCTCGTGGAGCGCGTCGAGCGCGCGGCCGATCTCGGGACAGAGGCGGATCGCGGCCGCCTGCAGGTCGTTGACCGGGTCGTGCGCGCCGGCGCGGATGCGGTGCGCGGCCTCGTCGAGCTCGGCTGGTGTCCGGGACGTCCCGTGCGCGTCGAACGCGCGGTAGACCGCGGCGGCGGAGAGCGCCGCGTCGAGCGGGACGACGACCAGCGGCGGCTTGGTGCCGGGCAGCGGCTCGACGTGCTCGCCCGCGCCGGTCATCAGCGCGCGGGTGGCGTGGACCATCACGGTGACGTCGGCGCCGAGCCGGGCCGGGAGGCCGGGCGGGATCGGCAGGCCGGACGTGTCGCTGAGCAGCTTGAGCGTCGCGGCGGCGTCGCTGGAGCCGCCGGCCATGCCGCCGGCGATCGGGATCCGCTTGACGATCGTGACCCGTTGCGGCGGGCCGTCCCAGCCGGTCGCTGCCCGGAACGCTTCGATGGCGTGCAGCGCCAGGTTCTCCCCCGTGACGCCCGGGCAGACGACCTCGTCGCGCGTGTGCGGCTCGATCGTGACGGTGTCGGCGAGCGCGGTGGGCTGGACGAGCGAGACGAGCGGGTGCAGGCCGTCGGCGCGGGGTGCGCCCACCAGCAGGCTGAGGTTGACCTTGCCGGGCGCTAGCACAGGCGTTCCCAGAGCGCGCGCCAGTCGGCCGGGGAGAGCGACTCGGCGCGGGCGTCCTGCGGATGGCCGAGCGCCTCGAGAGCCGCGCGGGTGCGCTCGCGGATGTCCGGCGGCGTCTGCGGTGCCAGCTGCAGCGAGCGGGCGAGCGCCTTGCGGCGGTGGGCGAAGCCCCGCTGGACCAGCGTCCTGAGGCTCTGCGGCGGCGCCGCGCCGTGACGGGTCAGGCCGACCAGCACCGAGTCGACGTTCGGGACGGGGTGAAAGACGCCGCGCGGGATCTTGCGGATGATCCTCACGTCGCACGCGAGCTGGGCCAGCACCGACGGGACGCCGTAGGCCGGCGTGCTCGGCTTGGCGGCGAAGCGCTCCCCCACCTCCTTCTGCACCATCGCCACCCAGGTGGTCACGGCGGGAAGCTCGATCGTGCGCAGGATCACGGTGGCCGCGACGCCGTACGGAAGGTTGGCGACGACCTTGTCCGGGGGCGGGTCGAGCTGCGCCAGGTCGAGCTTGACCGCGTCCGCGAAGTGCAGGGTGGTGTTGGGGTGGGGTTCCAGCGCGTCTCGCAGCGCGGGCTCGAGCGTGCGGTCGATCTCGACGACGTGCACGTGCCGCGTCCGCTCCGCGAGGTACTCGGAGAGCACGCCCAGGCCGCCGCCGACTTCGAGGATCACGTCGGTGGGCTGCAGGTCGGCGGCGCGGCCGATCACGTCGAGGATGTTCGAGTCGACGAGGAAGTTCTGCCCGAGCTCACGGTTCGGCCGGATGCCGAACTCGCGCATGCGGCGGACGCTCGGCTGAGTCACCAGCCGAGGAGGGTCGCGGCGTTGGCCTCGACCGCAGCGTCCAGCTCGGCGTAGGGGATGCCGCGCAGGTCGGCGATGAAGCGCGCGGTGTGGGCGACGTAGGCCGGGCGGTTGCGTTCCTTGCGCACGACCTGCGGCGTCAGGTACGGGGCGTCGGTCTCCACCAGCAGGCGGTCGAGCGGGGTCCTGCGGGCCGCCTCGGCCAGGTCCTGGGACTTCGGGTAGGTGACGTTGCCCGCGAACGAGATCCACCAGCCGTGGTCGAGGCACTCGGCCAGGCGGGTGGGCATGGAGAAGCAGTGCATGATCACCTGCAGGCCCTGCGCGTGGGTGGCGAGCGTGTCGATCGTGTCCTGCTCGGCGGCGCGGGTGTGGATGATCAGGGGCTTGCCGAGCTCGCGGGCGATCTCGATCTGCGCCCGGAACGCGCGCTCCTGGTCGGCGCGGGGGGCGTAGTCGCGGAAGTCGTCGAGGCCGGTCTCGCCGATCGCCAGCACCTTGGGGTGCTTCGCCTGCTCGGCGATGGCCTCCGTGATCGCGTCGTCGTAGCCGGTCGCTTCGTTCGGGTGCTGGCCGAGGGCGGCGTAGACGTGCTCGTAGGTGTCGGCGGCCTCGATGGCGTTCGCGCGGGACGGCTCGTCCATGCCGATCGTGAGGATGCGGGTGACGCCGGCCGCTGCGGCCTCGGCCACGAGCTCGGCCTCGGGCGCCGGCCCGCGATCGAGGTGGGTGTGGCTGTCGATCACGCTAGTCGGGCTTCGGGAACAGCGGCGCGAGCTTGGTGACGGGCTGGCCGCCGGGGTGGGCGCCGTACGCGGCCTGGGTGAGGTCCGTGTCGGGCGCGCCGAGCGCAGCGAGCAGGGTCGTCGTCGACTCCGGGATGTAGGGATGCAGCAGGACGGCGACGACGCGCAGGCCCTCGGCGAGGGAGCGCAGGACGGTCTGGAGCTGGTCCTGCTGCTCGGGCTGCTTGGCCAGCTGCCAGGGGGCGTGCTCTTCGACGTAGCGGTTCAGGCGGCGCACGCGCTGCCAGATGCGGTCGAGCGCCTGGGTGATCTCGGCGACGTCGAGCAGGTCCTTGACCTCGGCGGTCAGGGTCTCGAAGTCCTTCGCCAGCTCGGGGTCGAGGTCGGTCGCCGGGACCTTGCCGTCCGTGTAGCGGCCGAGCATGTTCGTCGTGCGGCTGGCGAGGTTGCCGAGCTCGTTGGCCAGCTCGGTCTCGTAGCGCTCGCCGAACGTGACCGTCGACACGCCTCCGTCCTGCCCGAACGAGACCTCGCGGAAGCAGTAGTAGCGGAGCGCGTCGGTGCCGAAGCGGTCCATCACCTCGAACGGGTCGAGCACGTTGCCGAGCGACTTGCTCATCTTGTGCTCGGAGCCGGAGGCGTCCTTCATCAGCAGGTAGCCGTGGATGAAGATCTCGCGCGGGAGCTCGATCTCGGCCGCCATCAGCAGCGCGGGCCAGAACACGGCGTGGAACTTGAGGATGTCCTTGCCGATGATGTGAAACGCGGGCCAGAACTTGTCGGTCAGGTCCTGGGTCGGGTCCGCGAAGGAGAGCGCCGTGTAGTAGTTCAGGAGCGCGTCGAACCAGACGTAGAAGACGTGGTCGTCGTCCCAGGGGACGTTCACGCCCCAGGTCAGCTTCGACTTCGCGCGGCTGAGGCTGACGTCATTGAGGCCGCCGGTGATGAACGCGCGCGCCTCGTTGTAGCGCTGGCGGGGGCGGACCCAGGTCGGCTGGCTCTTGTAGAGCTCCTCCAGGGGCTCCTGGAACGCGGAGAGCCGGAAGAACCAGTTCTCCTCCTTCTCGCGGTCGAGCGGGATCTTGTGGATCGGGCACGTGTGGTCCGGTCCGATCTCGTTCTCGGTCTTGAAGTCCGCGCAGCGGGGGCAGTACCAGCCCTCGTACATGCCCTTGTACACGTGGCCGTTGTCGTGCACGCGCTGCATGACGTCCTGGACGGCCCGCTCGTGGCGAGGGTCGCTGGTGCGGATGAAGAAGTCGTTGGTGGCGTTGATGCGGGGCATCAGCGCCTTGAAGCGCTCGGCGTTGCGGTCGGCGAGCTCCTTCGGCGTCACGCCTTCGCGCTCCGCGGCCTGCGCGACGGGCTCGCCGTGCTCGTCGGTGCCGGTGAGGAAGAACACGTCCTCGCCGCGCTGGCGCATGTGCCGGGCGAGGATGTCGGCGCCGATCGTGGTGTACGCGTGCCCGAGGTGCGGGGCCGCGTTCACATAGAAGATGGGAGTGGTGACGTAGTAGGCCATTCGAGCGTCGCAGAGGCTAGCGGTGCGGGTCGCCTTCGCGGGTCACGCCGTCGCGGCGGTTTCGATCAGCGCGTCCAGTACCGCGACGATCGCCGGACGTCGTCGCGCGCCCTGGCGAACCAGCGCGCCGACGTGGCGGCGGGGCGGCTCCGGGACGGCGCGGACGAAGCGCAGGCCGGGCGGGGCGCCGCGACGGGCGAGGGCGGGCAGGAGCCCGACGCCCAGCCCGGCGGCGACCAGCTGCTGGTGCACGGCGGCCTCGCCCGCGCGGTGCACGATGCGCGGGGCGTAGCCCGCCGCGCGGCAGGTGCGCGCGAGCACGGCGTCGAACTGCGTGCCCGGATCGCCGGCGATCCAGGGCTCGCTCGCGAGCGTGGCGAGCTCGACGGGATCGCCGGCGGGATGGTCGGCGCCGACCACGACGAGCAGTGGCTCGCTCATCAGCGCGACCGCCTCCAGGCCGCCGCTGGGCATGGGTGCGACGTCGTCGTAGCGCTCGGAGACGAGCACGTCGAGCGCGCCGGCGCGCAGCGCGTCGAGCCCGGTCTCGGGCTCGTGCTGGCGCAGCGCGCAGCGCAGCTCGGGGTGACGCTCGCGCAACGTGCGCAGCGTGGGGATGACCAGGCCGACGGCGGCGCTCGGGAACGTGCCGATGCTGAGCTCCCCGCGCACGGCCGCGTGCTCGGCGGCGAGCTCGGACTCGGCGAGCTCGATCTCGGCCAGGATCCGGTCGGCCCGCGCGACGAGGCGGCGCGCGGCCGGGGTCAGCCGCACGCGCCGGCCGTCGCGTTCCAGCAGCGCTGCGCCCGTCTCGCGCTCGAGCTGCGCGAGCGCCTGCGACACCGCCGACGGTGTGTAGCCGACCACGTCGGCCACTTTCGCGATCGTCTCGTGCCGCGCCAGTTCGGCCAGGAGGCGGAGGCGACGAAGGTCGAGCATCGGTAGTACAGCTTATGCTGAGCCACCTGAGTCGTAAGTTGTGCCACCGTGCGTCGGCCGCCATCGTGGCGGCGGCATGTCGCGCGACGGACGACCGATCGGACCGCTGGCCCTGGCGCTCGCCCTCGCGTTGTGGTCGCCGAGCTTCGCCGCGATCCGGGTCGCGCTCGACGGCTACACGCCGGGCGCGCAGGCGCTGGCGCGCTTCTTGCTCGCCACGCTGGCGCTCGGCGTCGTCTGGGCGCGCCGCGGCCGGCGGCGGCCGGCGCGCGCGGATCGGTTTCGCCTGCTCGCCGCCGGCGCGCTCGGGGTCACCGGCTACCAGCTGCTGCTCGGCTACGGCGAGCAGCGCGTCGACGCCGGCACCGCGGCGCTGCTCACCGCGCTCAGCCCGCTGCTCGCGGTCGTGCTGGCGGCCGCGCGGCTCGGCGAGCGCGCCACGCCCGCCGGCTGGACCGGCGTCGCGCTCGGACTCGCCGGCGGCGCGCTGATCGCGGTCGGCAACGGCACGGGCGGGCGGCCCACCGGCGGCGCTCTGCTGGTGTTCGCCGCCGCCGTCTGCCAGGCCGCCTGGATCGTCGCGCTCAAGCCGCTGCTCGCCCGCTACCGCGCCGTCGATGTGACCTGCTGGACGATCTGGGCCGGCACCGCGCTGATGGTGCCGTTCGCGCCCGCACTGATCGCGCAGGCGCCGCACGCGCCCGTCGGTGCCGACGTCGCGACCGTCTGGCTCGGTCTCGGCGCCACGCTCGGCGGGTTCGTCGCCTTCGCGGCCGCCGCCGCTCGCCTGTCCGCGAGCGCGACCGCGGTCTCGCTGTACCTGCTGCCGTTGGGCGGGGCGCTCGTGGCGTGGGTCTGGCTCGCCGAGCGACCCACCGCGCCGACGCTCGTCGGCGGCCTCGTCACCGTCGTCGGCGTCGTCGTGGCGACGCTGCCGGTCCGGGCTCCGGAGTTGGAGCCGACCTGATCTCGGCGCGCGAACCGCTGCGCTGCGTCGGCCGGGGGCGGGGCGCGCGGCGCACCGCCGCGCCGTGCTGTGTCTCCCGGGGCGACGCGCGCGGCGCACCGCCGCCGCGCTGTGTCCGCCGGGACGACGTGCGCGACGCGCGGCCGCCGCGCTCTGTCCCCCGGGGCGACGCGCGCGGCGCGCGGCCACCGCGCTGTCGTCGGCGCACGCTGGTCGGCGACGCACCCGCCCGTCGCGAGACCGAGTGGTCGCCTATCGACGCATAGCGCCAGAAATCGACCACTCGCGCACCCTGCCCCGCACGCACCTCCCCCGCGCGCATCCCGCCCGCACGCACCCCGCCCGCACGCGCTCGCCCCGCACGGCCACGCACCACACGCCCGCCGTGCAGGTCACGCAGCCGCGCGGCGCACTGCCGTCGCGAGACCGAGTAGTCGCGTATCGACGCATAGCGCCAGAAATCGACCACTCGCGCACCCCGCCGGCGCGCACCCCGCCCGCACGCGCCCCCGCACGGCCACGCACCGCATGCCCGCCGTCGACGTCACCCGACCGCGCGGCGCACCCGCCCGTCGTGAGGCCGAGTGGTCGCGTATCGACGCATAGCGCCAGAAATCGACCACTCGCGCGCCGCGCCGGCACCGGCCGCGTGCCACACGCCGGCCGTGCACGTCACGCCGCCGTGCACGTCACGCCGCCGTGCACGTCACCCCGCGCGCGCCTCGCCCCGCCCGCGGCGCCTCGCCCGACCGCGCGCCTCGCCCACACGCCACCCGGACGCGCACCCACGCGCCGCGCCCCCCACCCGCGTCGCTCGCACTGCGGCCCCGGGATCAGTCGCGGAGCGTATGCAGCGCGAGGAAGCCGCCGAAGCCGAGCAGGCCGACGCCCGCGACGCCGTCGACGGCGCGCAGCATCCGGTCGCCGACGTAGCGGCGGGCGAGGGCGACGCCGCTCGTCAGCAGCACCATCCATCCGAGGCTGCCGAGGCCGACGCCGGCGAGCAGCGCGAACACCGCGGAGCCTTCGATCGCCCCCGCAGTCGACGCCGCGGCGAACACGGCCGCCCACGAGGCGATCGTCAACGGATTCGAGGCCGTGGCGCCGAGCGCGACGACGAACGCGCGGCGCGGGGTGGCGAGCTCGCCGCCGGTCTCACCACCGAGCCGGATCCGGAACGCGCTCCACAGCGTGCGGGCACCGAGATAGAGCAGCACGACCGCGCCGGTCAGGCCCGCCGCGAGTCTGACCGGCTCGAAGCTCAGCACCACGCCGGCCCCCGCCGCGCCAGCCGCGGCGTACAGCGTGTCGATGACCGCGATCCCGGCGCCGATGGCCAGCCCGACCGCGGCGCCGTTGCGCAGCGTCGAGCGAATCGTGAGCAGCGACATCGGCCCGAGCTGCGCCGCGACCGACGCGCCGAGGCCCAGCCCGATCAGAAGTGCCGCGATCACGACCGGGAAGCTACCGCGACCGCCGTCGCCGCACGGCGTCTCCTGCGGCGGATTCGGACGCCGCTGCCAGCCGAGCCGAGCAGCAGCAGGACAAGCCCCGCCCACGCAGGCCAGGGCGCGAGCGAGCGCGACGAGACTCGAACCCCCACGCCCGGCGGCGCGGGAAGAGACGCGGGCGGAGACGTCCGCTCAGAGACGGAGCCCGGCGTGGCGCCGACGGGCACGGGGGCGAGAGACGCCGGGGGCGCGAGGGCCGCGGGCGCCAAAGCCGCGGGCGCGAGAGCCGGGGGCGCGACGGGCGCCGGGAACATCACCGGGGCAGGGCGCGACGTGGGTGGGGCCGTGCGGGGGACGCGTCGCGGAGCGGCGGGCGGTGGCTCGGTACGGCGATCGGTGAGGAAGCGTTCGGGGTCCACGTAGCCGAAGCGATCGTCCGCGCGGCGGACGCCGAGGTGCAGGCCGACGTGGCCCAGCAGGCGGCCGACGCGGCCGATCACAGCTCCCGCAGGGACCGTGGAGCCGAGGCGCACGGAGACCGGCGCGAGCGGGAGATGGGTGACGCGCCACGAGCCGCAGCGGACCGTCACGACGCGGGGGCGGACGGCGACGACGCGGCCGGCGCAGGCCGCGCGAACCGTCGCGCCTGGCGCGGCGCGGAAGTCGGTACCGCGGTGGCGGCCGGCGACGAACGGCTCGGTGCGGACGTACGAGAACGGGCGCGCGATCGGACCTGGGACCGGCGTGAGCAACACGAGCGCGAGTGCGGTGACGGGCATCGGGCGCGAAGCTAGATCGTGGGGCCGCGGAGGGCCTCGGGCGTCGCAGAAAAGATGCGAAGGCGTTGTGAAGGCGTTGCGAAGTGCGCGCGAGAAGGGTCGGGCGTCCGCGCGGGGAGGTGCGCGCGGGAAGGGGCCGGGCGTGCCCGCGGGAGGTGCGCGCGGGAAGCGGGTCGAGCGCGCGCGAGAGACAGGTCGGGCGTGCTCGCGAGGGAGGTGCGCGCGGAAGACGGGTCGAGCGCGCGCGAGAGACGGGCCGGGCGTGCGCGCGGGAGCGGTCAGGCCGCGTCGGCGACGGTGCGCAGCCAGCGCGGGTCCGGTGAGCGCTCGCCGCGCTCCATCGAGTGGACGAGCGCGACGACGGCGTCGTTGCACGGCGTCGCCACGCCCACGGCGCGCCCCGCGGTCGCGACGCCGCCGTTGACCACGTCGACCTCGGTCTCCCGTCCGGCGTCGAGGTCCTGCAGCATCGAGGGGCGCACGTTCGCCATCGCGGCCATCATCCGGTCCAGCTCGGCGGCGTCGAACGCGAGCGGGTCGGTGCCGTGGATCGACTCGAGCGTCAGGCCCAGCCTCTGCGCGACCGCGACGCCCTCCCGCCACAGCCCGAACACCGCGTCGCTGCCCTGCGAGGCGACGCCGCCGTACCGCAGCCCCGACACCGCCGACAGCCCGGTGAACGTGCTGTTGATCAGCAGCTTCGACCAGATCATCCCGCGCACGTTGGCGGTGACCCGTGCGGGACCGACCGGCGCCAGCACCGCGGCGAGCTCGCGCGTCCGCTCCCGCACCGTGCCGTCCAACTCGCCGACCATGAACCCGCCGCCGGAGTCCCGCACGAGCCGGCCCGGTCCGACGTTGGAACCGCCCCACTCGACGACGCAGGCGATCAGGTCGCCGCCGACGATCGCCGCCAGCCGATCCTGGATCAGCCCGTTCCCCATCGACACGAACGCGCCGATCCCGCCCCGCGCGACGAGGGGCGCGAGCGCCGCCTCGTGAACCGGCGCCTTGACCGCGACCAGGGCGAAGTCGAACGAGCCGGACAGCTCGTCGACCGAGGAGACCGCGTCGAGCGGCACGACGTGCGAGGTGCCCTCGAACGCGTACGTGAGCCCCGGCGCCCGCAGCGCCGCGGCGTGCGACCGGTTCGCGTCGAGGACCACGACCGGGACGTCGAGCCCGGCGGCGGTGATCCCGCCGATCGCCCCGCCGCCCACCACCAAGACGCGCGTCATGTGCGAAGCGTACGGGTGGAGCGGGGCGCACGCGCGCGGCGGCGCAGAGACCCGCGGCGGGTGCGCCGCGGCTCAGCGCACGTGGAACGTGGAGCTGCGCGCGAGCTCGGTGGCGCCGTCCGCCGCGGTCAGCAGCACGCGGGCGGCGACGCGGTGGCCCTGCCGCGGGAGCACGAACCGCGCGCGCGAGTCGGCACCGACGCGGGTCGTCCGCACCGGCCACCACCCGAAGTGCTCCTTGAGCCGCAACTGCAGGACGACGGTCGCGCCCGGCGACGACGGCGTGACGAGCGCCGTGACCCGCACCCGCCCGCCCCGCACGACCGCCGCCGACGCGCGCACGGACCGGTCGAGCACGAGCACCTGCACCGGCGGCCCGCCGCCCCCGTCACCGTCACCGTCCGCGACCGCGCGGAACGAGCCCGAGGCCGTGGGCCGGACCGTCGCGGAGAACGCGCCCGACCCGTCGACGACCGCCGTCGCCGCCACCGCGTCGGCGTCGTCCACGATCGACACCGCGGCACCCGCTGGCAGCGCGGCCCGCCCGCTCAGCACGAGCGGCCGCCCAGGCGCCGCGGCGTCCCGCGGCGCCGACAGCAGCACCCGGTAGACCCCAACCGATCCGCGCATCGACGGATGCAGCGAGCAGTGGTACGCGTACGTGCCGACCGCGTCGAACCGGCGCCCGAACGTCCCGTCCATCGCCAGCCTCGGCGATAGGAAGCTGCCGTCGTCGGCGTCGACGTCGTGCACGCGCACGGATTCGTTGTGCCAGGTCACCGTGTCCCCCGCCAACACGTCCACGTGCGGCGTCGCGAACGCCGCGTTGGCGATCGCGACGGTCGGCGCCCCGGGCGAGGCCGTCGACCCGGGCATGGGCATCGCCGGCGCGGAGGCGGGAACCACCGCGCCGGACACCACAGCGGCAAAGACAGAGACGAACGTGGAACGCATCGCTGAAGGCGACTATCCCGACCCGCGCGCCCACGGCCCACCGCGCCACCGCGACCCCCGCCCACGAGTTCTCCGCACCCCGAGGGGAAGCCAGCCGCACGCCCGCTCTCGTACGCACCGCACACGCCGGCTTGCGGCGTTCTGGTTCCTTGTTGCTCCACACACAAAGGAGCGCCATTGATGGTTTCCCTCCGCGCGGTTGCGGTCGCCAGTGCCGCCACCACCGCGCTCGTGCTGCCGGCCGCAGCCCACGCCGCGACGACCAAGTCGATGCTCGTACCCACCGGCCGCCACCCAGAAGGCGCTCGGACAGGCGACGATGGTCAACGCCTTCTTCCCGAGCAAGTTGACGATCAACGTCGGTGACACCGTGAAGTTCGTTCCTGCGGGCTTTCACACGGTCGGCATTCCGAAAAAGGGCGGCGGCGCCCTGCCCGCGTTCGTCCCCACCGGTGAGAAGGCCGTCAACCAAGCCGACGCGGCCGGCGCCCCGTTCTGGTTCAACGGCCAGGACATGCTCAGCCTGAACCCCGCGTTCATGCAGCCCGCGTTCGGCAAGAAGTTCACCTACAACGGCACCAAGAGCGTCGAGTCCGGTCTCCCACTCTCCGCCAAGCCCAAGCCGATGTCGGTGAAGTTCACCAAGACGGGCACGTTCACCGTCTACTGCGACCTGCACCCGGGCATGACCGCCACGGTCAAGGTCCTCAAGAAGGGCGCGAAGGTCCCGACCGCCAAGCAGGACGCCCGGGCCACGACCAAGCAGGCGCAGGCGGCGCTCAAGGCGGCCAAGGGCCTCGAGAACACCAAGCCCGCGGCCAACACCGTCGACCTCGGCGTGGCTGCCAAGGGCGGCGTCGAGTACTTTGGCATGGTCCCGGCGAACCTGACCGTCCCCGCGGGCACCACGGTCAAGTTCCAGATGACCAAGGGGAGCTACGAGGCGCATACGGCGACGTTCGGCCCCGGCAACCCGGAGACCGAGCCGAGCTCCTACCTCGGCGTGCTGGCCGCGAGCTTCGAGGCCCCGGCGCTCGACCCCCGCGCCGCGTACCCGAGCGACGTGACCGCGGTCGCGGTCAACCCGGCGCTGCACGGCAACGGGTTCTGGAACTCGGGCGCGCTGGACGCGATCAAGGCCTCCCCGCAGCCGGAGTCCTCGAGCGTCAAGTTCGACACGCCCGGGACGTACACGTACTACTGCCTGATTCACCCCTTCATGCGCGGTACCGTCACCGTTCAGTGAGACGGCTGGCACTTTTCGTGACGATCGGGGCGGCGAGCCTGCTCGCCGCCCCGCCGGCGCTCGCCGCCACGCGCGAGTACTGGGTCGCCGCGGTCCCGACGACGTTCAACATCGTCCCCAACGGCCACGACGCGATCATGGGGATGCGGTACGGCCCGGCCGACACCGTCTTCGGCACGACCGTCTACCGCCGCTACACGGCCAAGTGGCGCAAGGAGATCCCGGGGGACGGCACGATCATCGGCCCGCTGATCAAGGCCCGCGTGGGCGACCGGATCCGCGTCCACTTCAAGAACCTGGACCCGGCGCGCCCGCATTCGATGCACTTTCACGGCGTCTCCTACAAGCCGAGCTCCGACGGCGCCTACCTGCCGGGCTACTCCGGCCGCGACGCCGACGTCAAGCCCGGCCAGACCTACACCTACGCGCTCACCGCCGGGAACGACTCGGCCGGCGCCTGGCCGTACCACGACCACGGGCCGGAGATGGAGGCCTCGATCGACGGCGGCATGTTCGGCATGCTCTCGATCCTCGGCCGCCACGAACGCGCGCCGGACCGCGAGTTCGTGGTCGCGTTCTCCCCGATGGGAAAGTTCCAGGCGATCGACGGCCGCGCGTTCGTCGGCAACACGCCCGTCTTCCACTCACGCGCGGGTGACCTCGTGCAGTGGGACGTGATGGCGATGGGCTCCGAGCACCACACGTTCCACGTCCACGGGCACCGCTGGCGCGACCGCACGGGCACCCCGGTCGACACGGTCACGATCGGCCCGGCCGAGTCGGCGCGCATCCGCTGGCGCGAGCGCGACCCTGGCACCTGGCTCTACCACTGCCACGTCGAGACGCACATGGCGGCGGGGATGATCGGGACGTACCGGGTCAGCCGAACCTAAAGGACCCCTAAAGGGGCCTGGCCCCTTTAGGGCGTCTTTTAGAGGCTCTTTAAGTTGCGACCTCGCGGTAGAGCGCGTTCGCCGAGGCGCCGGTCAACTCGGCGATGACGCTCGCCGCGACCCGCGCGCGGGCGCCGGCGTCGACCAGCGTGCGGACGGCGTCGACGGCCGCCGGATCGAGCCCCGACGGCGCGGGCGCGCCGCCGATCACGACGACGATCTCCCCCCGCGGCTCCGCCTCCGCGTACCGCGCGGCCAGCTCCGACGCCGTCCCCCGCACGACCTCCTCGTGCAGCTTGGTCAGCTCGCGGCAGACCGCGACGGGCCGCGCCGGATCCACCGCCGCCAGCACCGCCAGCGACGCCGCCAGCCGCCGCGGGGACTCGAACGCCACCACCGTCTCCGGCGCCGCGAACACCTGCTCCAGCGCCCCCCGCTTGCGCGGCAGGAACCCGACGAAGCGCCACACGTCCGACGGCAGCGCGCTCGCCACCAGCGCCGTCAGCGCCGAGGACGGCCCGGGCAGCACCTCGACCGCCAGCCCCGCGGCGACCGCGGCCGAGACCAGCGGGAACCCCGGGTCGGACACCAGCGGCATGCCCGCGTCGGACACCAGCGCCACCACCTCGCCGCCCAGCATCCGGTTGACCAGCTCCGACGCCCGCGCCCGCTCGTTGTGCTCGTGGTAGGAGACCAGCGACGCGGTCACGCCGTAGCGGTCGAGCAGGACGCGCGTGTGCCGGGTGTCCTCGCACGCGACGACGTCCGCGTCGCGCAGCGCCGCCAGCACCCGCAGCGTGACGTCCTCGAGGTTCCCGATCGGCGTCGGGCAGACGATCAGCCGCCCGGACGCGCCGACGCCCGAAACGAGCACGTCAGCGGAACGCTGGCCGGGCTCCCTCAAGACGGCCGCGCCTCGATGGCGCCGGTGACCACGCCCTCGAGCAGGTCGCGCGCGAGCAGCCCCGCGCCGATCATCCCCGCCTCCGGTCCGAGCGCCGCCGCCTCCACGCGCACCACGTCGCGCCCCGGCGCCAGCGCCCGCTCCAGCATCACTTCGCGCGCGGGCGCCAGCAGCAGCTCCCCGGCCGCGATCACGCCGCCGCCGATCACGACCATCTGCGGGTTGAAGATGTTCACCAGGTTCGTGATCCCCACGCCGAGTGCGCGACCGATCGTCTCGATCGCTCCCCCCGCGACCGGATCGCCCGCGGTCGCCAGCTCCGTGATCAGCGGCCCGGTCAGCTCGCGCCCCGCCTCGAGCGCGTGCCCGAGCGCCGTGTCCGGCCGCCGCGCGACCGCCAGCGACGCCTCGCGCACCAGCGCCGAGCCGGACGCGACGGACTCCAGGCAACCCCAGTTCGGGCAGTTGCCCTGGCACGGGCGGCCGTTGATCTCGACCACCATGTGCCCGACCTCGGCGCCGCCGTTGATCCAGCCGCGGTAGATCTCGCCGCGCAGCAGCAGCCCGCTGCCGATGCCGGTTCCGAGCGTCAGCAGCGCCACCTCGGTCGCGCCCTGCGCGATGCCCAGGCGCGTCTCGCAGACCGTGTGGCAGTTCGCGTCGTTGTCGACCACGACCGGGATGCCGAGCCGGTCCGCCATCACGTCCGCGAACGCGATGTCCTTCAACGGGACGTTGACCGCCTGCACGGCCATGCCGGTGCGCGAGTCGAACGTGCACGGGATGCCGAAGCCGATCGCATCGATCGGCGCGCCGACGGCCGCCCGGATCTCCTCCATCGCGTCCGCGACCATCTGCACGAGCTCGTCCTGCTTTAGGCCGTAGACAAGTCGATTGGTACGGTGGATCACGGAAAGATCGGCGCCGACCGCTCCCGCCAGCAGCTTCGTGCCACCGAGGTCGACGCCGATGACGTAGCCCTCGGCCATCGCGCCACCTTACCGCTCCGCCATGGCCGACTCCCGCGACGACGACACGCCCCAGTACACGCTCTACCGCGCCGGGCCGAAGTTCCTTCAGCGCCGCGAACGCGAGCCCGAGCCGGAGCCCCACACGTTCCAGCCCAAGCGCCGTCCGCGCCGGCGGATCTCGGGCTGGCGGATCGCCCGCTGGGCGGTGACGGCGCTGGTGGCCTGGGTGGCGGTCTCGCTGGTGCTGTTCCTGATCTCCGCGCAGATCCAGGCCTCGAAGGTGAACGTCACGACCACCGGCGCCGGGTACCCGCTGACGTCCCCGAACACGATCCTGGTGCTCGGCTCCGACGCCCGGCCGGACGACTCCAAGGAGCCGGGCGCCCAGAAGATCGGCCAGCCCGGCAGCCGCTCGGACAGCATCCTGCTGCTGCGGATCGGCGGCGGGCGCAACTCGACGCTCTCGATCCCGCGCGACACGGTCGTGAACATCCCCGGCCACGGGCAGGCGAAGATCAACGCCGCCTACGCGTACGGCGGGCCCGCGCTGGCCGTCAAGACCGTCGAGGAGTTCCTCGGCATCCCGGTCAACCACGTGGTCGAGGTCAACTTCGACAACTTCCCGCAGCTGATCGACGCGCTCGGCGGCATCACCTACCGCGGCGGCTGCGTCGTCAGCCGGCTCAACGGCGGGTTCAAGAACGGCGGCTACACGCTGCGGCTGAAGGCCGGCAAGCAGGAGATCAACGGCAAGCAGGCGCTCGCGCTCGCCCGCACGCGCAAGAACGAGTGCAACCCCAAGGAGTCCGACCTGACCCGCGCGCGCCGGCAGCAGAAGATCATCGGCTCGATCAAGGACAAGGTCACGAGCTTCGAGACGTTCGTGCGGCTGCCCTGGGTCTCCTGGGCGGCGCCGAAAGCGATCCGCTCGGACATGTCGGGCCCGACGCTGCTCGGCCTGGTCGGCGCGGAGCTGACCGCCGGCGGGTCCCAGCCGGACGTGCTCAAGCCGACGGGCGCGGTGACGCTCCCGGACGGCGGCGCGGGGCTGACCGTGGACGACGCGAGCAAGCGCGCCGCGGTCGAGCGCTTCCTCAAGTGAACCTAAAGGGGCCTGGCCCCTTTAGGTGGTGTTTAGGTGGCGCGAAGGAGCAGCTCGGCGACGCGCTCGCGCTGCTCGCGCGGCGCGGCGAACGCCCGCGCGGAGGACTCGGCGCGCTTGAGGAAGAGGTGCAGGTCGTGCTCCCAGGTGAAGCCGATCCCGCCGTGGACCTGCAGCGCGGAGCGGCAGACGTGCACGGCCGCGTCGGACGCGTAGGCCTTCGCGCACGCGGCCGCGAGCGGCGCCTGCTCCGGGTCGTGGTCGAGCGCCCACGCCGCCCAGTAGGTCAGCGAGCGCGCGCCCTCGGTCTCCAGGTACATCTGCGCGCAGGCGTGCGAGACGGCCTGGTAGGAGCCGATCGGGCGCCCGAACTGCCGCCGCTCCTTGGCGTACTCGACCGCCATCCCCGTCACCCGCGCGGCCACGCCAACCGCTTCGGCGGCAGCCGCCACCGCGACGCCCTCCCACGCCAGCGGCGGGACCTCGACCCGCACGCCGCCGTTCGCCCGCACCGCGAACAGCGGCCGCGTCGCGTCCAGCGCGCGCAGCGGCTCGATCTCCGGGTCGGCGACCGCGAACACGCCCTCGTCGCGCGCCAGCACGACCACGTCGGCGCCGTCCGCGTGCGGAGCGGGACCGCCGTCGACCGCCAGCGTCCCGCGCCCCTGCAGGCCCGGGTACAGCAGCCGCGCCGCCCAGTGCGACGCCAGCGGCGACGGCGCCAGCGCGTACCCCAGCTCCTCGGCCACGACCGCCAGCTCGACCGTCCCCAGGTCCGCGACGTCCGGCCAGCCGAGCTCGGCGATCTCGCTCCAGTACGGGTCCGGCCGCCCGCCGAACGCGATCGCGCGCACCATCTCCGGCGTGTAGCGCTCCCCCAGGTAGGCGCGCGCCGTGCGCTGGATCTCGCGCTGATCGTCGGTCAGGTCGAAGTTCATCCCCGCGGCAGCCCCAGGACGCGCTCCGCGACGATGTTCTTGAGGATCTCCGTCGTGCCGCCCTCGATCGAGTTCGCGCGGGCGCGCAGGAAGCGGAACGTCCACGGGTCCGAGACGACCTGCGCGTCCGCGCCGCGGACGTCCAGCGCGAGCGTCGTCAGCGCCTGGTTGATGTCCGCCCACAGCCACTTGCCGAGCGACCCCTCCGGGCCGGGCTCGCCGCCGCGGGTGAGCCCGCGGTAGGCGAGCAGCCGCAGCGCCTGGGCCTCGATCGCGACCTGCGCGAACCGCTGGCGGATCAGCGGATCGGTCGTCCCGCGCAGCTCGTCCGCCAGCTCGGCCAGCGCGACCTGCACGCGGGCCTGGAGCGCGAACGCCAGCCCGGCGCGCTCGTGCATCAGCGTCGTGATCGCGACCCGCCAGCCGTTGTCGACGCCGCCGATCACGTTCGCCGCCGGGATCCGCGCCTCCTCGATGAACAGCTCGTTGAACTCCGCCTCGCCGGTGATCTGCACCAGCGGGCGGACGTCCACGCCGTCCTGCTCCATGTCCATCAGGAAGTACGTGAGGCCGCGGTGCCGGGGGGCGTCCGGGTTCGTGCGCGCGAGCAGCATGCACCACTTCGAGCGGTGCGCGAACGTCGTCCACACCTTCTGGCCGGTGACGACGTACTCGTCGCCGGAACGCACCGCGCGGGTCTTGAGCGCCGCCAGGTCCGACCCGGCGTCCGGCTCACTGAAGCCCTGGCACCACATCTCCTCGGCGGACAGGATCGGCGCCAAGAAGCGGGCCTTCTGCTCGTCGGTGCCGTGCGCGATCACAGTCGGTCCGCCCATCGTCAGCCCGAGCACGTTCGCCATCTGCGGCGCCCGGGCGCGTGCGAACTCCTCGAACAGGATCGCCTGCTCCATCGCGGTCGCGCCCGCGCCGCCGAACTCGACGGCCAGGTCAGCCCCGCCCAGCCGCGCTCGTTGAGCTTGCGCTGCCAGGCGCGGCGGAACTCGAAGGACGCTTCGTCGCCTTCCGGCTCGGCGCCGGGGTGGTGCTCCGCGATCCACGCGCGCAGCGTGTCGCGGAACTCCTGCTCGGCCGGCGACAGCGTCAGGTCCACTCGGCGCGAACCTATCAGGCACGCGCCGGCGCCGCGGCGGATGCCGAAGCGGGCACCCGCTTGGGCCGCGAAGCGATCGCCACGCCGCCCAGGATCAGCACCAGCCCGCCGACGGCGGCGACCGTGACCGCCTCGTCGAGGAAGACCGCGCCGTAGAACAGCGCGACGCCCGGCGCCAGGTAGGACACGAGCGCGGCGCGCGCCGGCCCGATGCCGTTGATCAGCTCGTAGTAGATGACGAACGCGATCGCGGTGCCGACGGCGCCGAGCGCCACCAGCGCGGCGGTCGCACCGAGCGTCGGCGTGTGGCCGGGCGTGGTCGCGATCCCCACCGGCAGCACCAGCAGCCCCGCGACCGTGACGCTGATCCAGGAGGTCTGCACCGCCGCCAGCTGGCCGTAGCGGGCCTTCACGACGAAGCCGGAGAGGCCATAGAAGAACGCCGCGCCGATCATCGCCAGCGCGCCGAGGAACTCGTCGAGCGTGTGCACGGACTCGACGCCGACCACGAGCCCGACACCGGCCAGGCCGAGCAGCATCCCGGCGCCCTGGCGGCGATCGATCCGCTCGCTGGGGAGGATGAACGGCGCCAGCAGCGCGACGAACAGCGACGCGGGCGAGATCAGCACCGCGGTCAGCCCGCTGGGGACCACGTGCTCGCCGAACGTGATCAGCAGAAACGGCGCGGCGACCGCGGTCACGCCGAGCGTCACCGCCCACTGGGGCCGGGCGCGGGCGTCACGCAGCGTGGCGGCCGCGATCCCGCGCGAGCGCAGCACCGCGAACAGCACGACGCTGGCCAGCAGGCTGCGCGCGCTGACGATCATCGCGGCCGAGAAGCCGTCGAGCGCGTACTTGATCAGCAGGTAGGAGCCGCCCCAGATGGCGGCCAGCGCGGCGAGCAGCGTGGCGTGGCGAGCAGACATGGACTCAGACCAGTGTCGGCTCGCCGCGCCTGAAGCGCAAATGATGATCGCTCCTGAGGGCGATCAGAAACGCTTATGCGTCGGACTTCGTCGTGGACGATGAAGAGGAGGAGGAAGACGACGAGCTGTCGCTCGGCTTGGACTCCGTCTTGCCGGAGTCCGACGACGAGGACGTCGCGCTCTCTCGCTTGCGGCGCGCCGTGCCGTAGTCGGTGTTGTAGAACCCGGAGCCCTTGAAGTGCACGGCCACGGGGTGGAAGACGCGCTGAACCGGCGCGCCGCACACCTCGCACTCGGTCACGGGGCCGTCCGTCATCTTCTGCATCACGTCGAAGTGATGCCCGTTGTCGCAGCGGTACTCGTAAATCGGCATCGCGGCGGCCGAGTATGGCAGGACCGGCCTAGACTCCTCGCCCTATGCCCGCAGCCACCCTCGACGAAGTCGTCGCGCTCTGCAAGCGCCGCGGCCTGATCTTCCCCGCTTCCGAGATCTACGGCGGCATCGCCAACACGTACGACTACGGGCATTACGGCGTGCTGCTCAAGCGCAACGTCACCGATCTGTGGTGGCGCTCGATGATCCAGGAGCGCGACGACGTGGTCGCCCTGGACTCGGCGATCATCCAGCACCCGAAGACGTGGGAGGCCTCGGGCCACCTGGCCGGCTTCAGCGACCCGCTCGTCCAGTGCCTGGGCAAATGCAAGCGGCGCTTCCGGCTCGACCACCTGCAGGAGGAAGCGGTCGAACGCGGCGAGGACCCGGCGCTCGTCCGCTGCCCGGTCTGCGGCGGCGAGCTGTCCGAGCCGCGCGCCTTCAACCTGATGTTCCAGACGACGATCGGGCCGGTGCAGGAGGAGGGCTCGACGGTCTATCTGCGCCCCGAGACCGCGCAGGGCATCTTCCTCGACTTCAAGACGACGCTCTCGTTCGCGCGCAAGAAGCCGCCGTTCGGGATCGCGCAGATCGGCAAGTCGTTCCGCAACGAGATCACGCCCGCGAACTTCATCTTCCGCACGCTCGAGTTCGAGCAGATGGAGATGGAGTTCTTCGTCCCGCCGGACGAGGCGACGCGCTGGTACGAGTACTGGTGCCAGGAGCGGCTGGACTGGTACGTGCGGCTCGGCATCGCCCGCGAGAACCTGCGCCTGCGGCCGCACACCCAGGAGGAGCTGTCGCACTACTCGAGCGGGACGTCGGACGTCGAGTACCTCTACGCGGGCGTCTGGCGCGAGCTCGAGGGCATCGCCAACCGCGGCGACTTCGATCTCACCCAGCACGCGCAGCACTCGCGCGAGAAGCTCGAATACAAGGACCCGCAAACCGGCAAGGGCTACATCCCGCACGTGATCGAGCCGGCCGCGGGCCTCGGCCGGACCGTGCTCGCGCTGCTGTGCGACGCCTACGACACCGACGAGCTCGGCGGCGAGCCGCGCACGGTCCTGCGCCTGCACCCGTCGGTCGCGCCCGTGAAGGTGGCGGTGCTGCCGCTGCTGCGCAAGGACGGGCACCCGGAGAAGGCGCGCGCGATCTACGAGGCGCTGCGGGTGCGGATGAGCGCCGAGTACGACGAGGGCGGGCACATCGGCAAGCGCTACCGGCGCCAGGACGAGATCGGCACGCCGTACGCGATCACCGTCGACCACCAGACGCTCGAGGACGGCACGGTCACGCTGCGCGACCGCGACACGCTCACGCAGGAGCGCGTGCCGGTCGAGGGCCTGGTCGCCGACCTCGAAGCGCGTGTGACGAACCGCGGCTAGTTGTCGTTCCTGAGGAGGTTGTTGATCCGGGCCTCCTTAGAGGCTGGTGGTTCTCGAGGTCCCCAGATCCAAGGATGGTGTCGGGCGTGATCGAGCACGGGTGGTCGCGCGCTATCGCGCCGTGGGCGCGCCGGGTCTGTTGGATCGCTCTTTAGCGCCCCGCTGACAGCGGCCCGGCGAGCTGATCCATATCGACGCTCTGGCGCGTTCGGGGGGGTGTTTCGAGAAAGCTCACACAGTGTGAGCTTTCTCGAAACACCCCCACCCCGCCGCGCTAGATGATTGATGCCATGGCTTTGGTCGTGGCGGGCGGAGTTATGGAGTGCAGGTCGAAGTCGGCGGTGCCGTAGTTCTCACCGTCTGCCCCAGGGGGCCACGATGCTCGCCGACCTCGACCTGCTGGTGATAACTGTCTATTACGCGGCGGACGACATGCTGCCCGCGCGGGCCGAGAACGCGCGCCGGCGGGTGACCGATCCGGAGATCGTGACGCTCGCGGTCGCCCAAGCTGTGCTCGATATCCCGTCTGACCGCGCGTTGCTGCGGGCCGCAGCCAGGCAGCTGCGCGAGCTGTTTGCCCAGCTGCCGCGCCAGGACGGCTACTGGAAGCGCCGCGCGCGGCTGGCTGAGGCCATCGAGGCACTGATGGCCGCCTTCGCGCGAGACAGCCCCGGCTACCGGGACTCGATCGTGCTGCTGGACTCCACACCCCGTGGAGTGCGGGCGCTCGGTCGAAACCGCGCGCCGCTCGCAGCTGGCCGACGCGTGCTCACACGGCCACTCCCGGAGTCACTCCAGGTGGTTTTGGGGGATGCGGCTGCACCTGCTCGGCGCCCCCGACGGCACGATCCGCGCCGTCATCCTCGCCCCAGCCGATCACAAGGAGCGTGACGTCGCGCGCCGCTTGTTCGCGCTCGCCCTGCGCGGCGGCGAGACAATCATCTGCGACAAGGGCTACGCCGGCGCGGAGTTCGCCGCCCACGCCGCCGAGCACTACCAGGCCGCGGTCCTGCGCCCCGCGCGCAAGACCGAGCCCGACAACGGCCTGCACCTCTCCGGCATCCGCCAACGCATCG